>Ga0182024_10008497_pt1 | contig 21616 bp, 20 predicted proteins | sample P32metaG_FD_120480 | JGI IMG/M metagenome (GOLD analysis project Ga0182024, IMG submission 120480) | Permafrost microbial communities from Stordalen Mire, Sweden - P3-2 metaG (Illumina Assembly) | ecosystem: Environmental > Terrestrial > Soil > Wetlands > Permafrost | place: Sweden: Stordalen...
GTCGCTAATGGGTTTCCCGCCCCAACAACCGCCCTGTCACTTGGCAACCGCCCTCTCCTTACAACCACCCTCTCCTACTTGTCATCCCGAGGAGCGGACTTGCCTGCGGCAAGTTAAGAGTGAAATGAACGCTGGAAATCGATATTGATTCTGTTGGCTTTATTTCTTGTTCATTAGGAGCGAAGCCGAGGGATCTGCAGTTCTACGGACCTTTCGTGGAAATGTTTTTCCTTTCGGGTTTCACTGCCCTACAACTGTGCGGCACTGATCGCAGAGACAGTGACGGCGAAGGTAGTCCCACGAATAGATGCCGCTCTGATGCCCATCATTCCAGCGAAAACTGATGGCGTAGCGGCCGACCGGGGAGACTGACTCCGGCCGCGCCGGCGCTTTGTACATTTGCAGCAGTGTTGCCGGCTGGGGCTTGGGTTCCCCGGGCTTCCGGCCAGAAGCTCCGCGCTCTTCGTGGCAGGTGGCGCAAGGACAGGCATCACGGAGCCAGGTAAAGTTCCAGCTGCTTTGATGGCCGTCTTTCCAGTCAATCTCCATGCCCGTCCCGGTCGTCTTCTGCACCCGGACCCGTGCCGGTTCGGTCGCCTCTTTGGGCAAATCGCGATGCGCAGTCTCCTGCGCCAGCTTCTGAGCCTCTTCTTCGCTGACAAATCGAATGCCTTCGTGGCTCATCGCAAACCCTCTTTAAGCATACTGTTTCCAGAAAAAGTACGCAGCCATCCCCAGCCCGATCGCGACCACCAGCAGGCGCATGAATTGCGGATTCAGGCCCCGCGAATAACGTGCTCCCAGAAACCCGCCCAACGCTGCAGCGATCATCATGAGCAGGCAGTACTGCCAAAGGATCTGCTTCTCCACGATGAAGGTGACGACGGCGATGCCGTTGGCCGTAGTGGTGGCGATAACCTTCAGCGCGTTGACCTGGTTGATGTTCTGAATGCCGAAGACGGCCAGAACCGACATCAGCAGAAAGCCCGCACCTGCCCCAAAATAGCCGATGTAAAAGCACACCACCACCACGCCAATCCATAGCGGGACGAGACTGGGGCTGGGGCTCGGCTTGGCGCCGGAGACGCTCACGCGGTTGCGTCTCAGCCAGGCAGAAACCGGACCGCTGGCCGCAAACAGCCCGGCGGCGAGCAGCAACAACCACGGCACTAGCGCCATGAAGGTGGCCTGCCCGGTATGAAGCAGAACGATCGCCCCCAGCACTCCCCCCAACAGGGCCGCGGAGCAAACCGGCAGCACCAGCCTCAGGTTTGCTTTCAGATCCTGCCAGTAGGCGGCAATCGAGGTGAACTGGCCCGGCCAGAGAGCAACGGTATTGGTTGCATTCGCCTGAATAGGCGGGACGCCCATACCCAGCAACGCCGGAAACGATAGGAAGGAACCGCCGCCCGCCATGGCATTCAGGGCGCCGGCGAGAAAAGAAGCGATGACTAACCAAGCGTGTTGCCAGTGAGGACCGAGTGCCATGCAGTCTTATTCTCTCAGTCGACCTGCAGAATCAGGCACTTCAGATACTCGGTCTCGGGAATAGTGAGAACCACTGGGTGGTCTGGGGCTGCCCCGCGGCGCTCCAGCAGGCGAATCCGGCGTTGCGCATCTCCCGCGGCGGCGGCTACAACGCCGTGGAATTCGTCCCAGGAAACATGGTGTGAACAGGAGCAGGTAACCAGCGTTCCACCGGAGCGCAACATCTTAAGCGCCCGCAGATTCAACTCTTTGTAGCCGCGTAGGGCTCCGGGGACGGCGCGTTTGGACTTGGCAAAGGCAGGCGGGTCCAGGACAACGGTGTCATAAGTATTTCCCGCTGTGCTCCAGTCGCGAAGAATATCGAAAGCGTTAGCCTCGATCCACTCGACCGGGGCCTGGATGCGGTGCCGATTGACCTCCAGGTTTTCTTCCGCCACTTCGAGGGCCGCCCGGGAGGCATCGATTCCTGTAACGCGGGTGCAGGATTGGGCCAGATGCAGCGCGAAACCGCCCTGGTAGGTGCAGACGTCAAGCGCCTCACCACGGGCATAGCGGGATGCCGCCGCGTAGTTCAGACGCTGGTCAAGAAAGGCTCCGGTCTTCTGCCCGGCATTGGCGTCGTAGTGAAAGGCCAGCCCATTTAGATGGAAGATGGTTCTTAACTGGGCAACCGGCTCGGCAGAGTAGAGCGGCGCCCCTGGTGGCTCGCTCAGTTGCTCCAGCTCGCGTATGCGAGCATCTGACCGCTCCACGATCGTGACCGGGGCTAGTTCCGTTTTTAGAACCTGAACGATGAGCGCCCGAATGTCGTCCCGGTCCAGCGGCTTGGTGTTGATCTCAAACAGGATCAAGTCGCCGTAGCGGTCCACAATCAGGCCGGGAAGCTGATCGGCTTCGCTGAAGACCAGGCGGCAGGCGTCCGTACCCTCGTCCAACATGCCCGCGCGGAGATGAATGGCCTGGCGCAGGCGTTGTTCGAAGAGCGCCATCCATGCGGCGTGGGTGAGGTGGGGGTCCGAGGTTACCAGGCGAAGCGCGATCTGCGAAGTTGGGCTCCACAGCGCCGTGCCCAGGGGGAAGCCGCGATGGTCGGCCACCACCATCAGGCCTGCATCCATTTCCACTAAATGCTCGATGTCTGAACGGTAGACCCAGACGTGGCCGGCACGCAGCCGATCCGCGGCCCGGCGGGAAATAATGGCGACCGGTCCCTCGCTGCTGAAGGCGCGCGCAGCCTGACTGGGGGGTGCGGAGATAGGTTCACGGGCCACAAGTCATCTTCGCATAGGCTGGCTGATGGAAAGGAATGGCTGGCTGGACTGCAGGAGGACTGGAATAGAAAGCACTACGGTTAACCCATGGTAGTTCGATATGACCCGTCGGAGAAAGGACGTACCTCAGGGGCTAAAGCCCTCATGAGCCCGACTCTTTATGGCACGGCTGAAGCCGTGCCCTGATACAAAACCGAGTTTTTCCGCAGCCTGTGAAGCCGTGCCCTTCGTGGAGAGCTTTCACACCCTCTCAGCTCCTTTAAGCCACCATCGCCGGCTTGCTTCAACGACCCCAGCCATAGCCTGTCTAATACAAGCAGCCTATAATCAGGTATGGCGACTGTGCACTCTACGCCACTCGAGCCTCCCGCGGAGCCAGGCATTCTGACGGCAAAGTTTGCCGAATTGCTGGCGACGATTGGTAAGAACCGGCCGAGCGACGACATTGGAGTCATCCGCAAGGCGTGGGAGTTTTGCGTGCAGCATCACAGCGGGCAGCTCCGGGCCTCTGGAGAGCCGTACGTCCTGCACCCGCTCGAAGTAGCCCAGGTGCTGGCAGAGATGAAGCTGGACTCGACCGCGATCGCGGCCGGCCTGCTGCACGACGCCGTCGAAGATACCCCCGTTACTACCGAAGACATCACTGAACAATTCGGGGAGCAGGTCGCGCACATCGTCGAGGGCGTGACCAAGATCGACAAAATCCAGTTCGCTAACCGCGAAGATCGCCAGGCTGAAAACGTACGCAAGATGCTGCTGGCGATGGTGAGCGATGTGCGCGTGGTCCTGATCAAAATGGCGGACCGCCTGCACAACATGCGGACGCTGCAACACCTGTCGCCCGATCGGCAGGAATCCATCGCCCGGGAAACTCTGGACATCTACGCTCCCCTGGCCCACCGGCTGGGTATGGGCAAGGTGCGTGGCGAGTTGGAAGACCTGGCTTTCCGTTACGTCGATCCCTTCGGCTATGAGCAGGTAAAGACTGCGGTGGATGCAGCCCGCGATGAAGATGAGCAATTTCTCAACTCAGTCGAATCCCTGCTCAACGAGCGGCTCAGGGAAAACAATATCCACGCGCGCGTGGAATGGCGCATCAAGCGGCTTTACAGCATCTACCAGAAGCTGCAAAAGCAGAAGATAACGGTCGACCAGGTGTATGACCTGCTGGCAGTCCGCGTGATCACCCCGACAGTGCAGGACTGCTACGCTGCCTTCGGCCTGATCCACTCCATCTGGCGCCCGGTGCCGGGGCGCATCAAGGACTTTATCGCCATGCCGCGGCCCAATCTGTATCAATCGCTGCACACCACGGTGATGGGCGAGGGCGGGCACCAATTCGAGGTCCAGATCAGGACCGAAGAAATGCATCGCATCGCCGAGGAAGGGATCGCGGCTCACTGGAAATACAAGGCGGCAGGCTCGCCCACCAGCGCGCGCGATGAGCAGCGCCTGGCGTGGGTGCGGCAGTTGGTCGAGTGGCAGCGGGAGATGTCCGACCCTAATGAGTTTCTCTCCACGCTGAAAATCGATCTGTACCCCGAAGAGGTCTACACTTTTACCCCGAAGGGCAAGGTGGTGGTGCTACCCAAGGATGCGACGCCGATTGACTTCGCCTATTCCATCCATACCGAGGTGGGCAATACCTGTGTAGGGGCCAAGGTCAACGGCAGAATGGCCCAGCTCCGGACCAAGCTGCACAATGGCGACATCGTGGAAGTCGTTACCCAGAATGGACACACCCCCAGCCGCGATTGGCTCACCTTCGCCAAGAGCTCGCGGGCCCGCAACAAGATCAAGCATTGGCTCAACGAGCATCAGCGTGAGCGGGCCATTGAAATCGGCAAGAAGCTGCTCGATCGGGAAGCGCGCAAGTACAAAGTCTCCCTGAGCAAACTCAGCGACACGGACTATGCTCGCGCGGCCAGCGAATGTGGCCTGGCAACGGCCAGCGACCTGATGGCGGCGATCGGGTTCGGCAAGTATTCGTCACGCCAGGTTCTGAACAAGCTTTCTCCGGGGGTGACCGCGCAGACCGGCCTCGAAATAGAGCCGGGTAAGGACGCTCCCACGGGCCTCATGTCGGAGGCGGTCCGACGCGTCCATATGCACGGGTCCGATTCCCTGCAGGTGGAAGGCCAGGACGATCTGCTGGTCTACCGCGCCCGATGTTGCAATCCGATCCGTGGCGAAGAGATTGTCGGTTACGTAACCCGCGGCAAGGGCGTAGCGGTGCATGCGCGAAGCTGCCCGAATGTGCAGAACCTGCTGTACGAGAGCGACCGCCGCATCTCCGTTGAGTGGGCGCGGGTGGCAGAGGAACATCCCGGCCGAAAGACGACTTACCCGGTCAAGCTGACGGTATTTTGCGACGATCGCGCCGGCATGCTGAAAGAAATGACCGCGGTCATCAGCGACGACGGCACCAATATCCGGGGGGTCGACTCCAAGCCAACGGGCGACTCAGAAGCGGTGGTCGAATTTGTTCTGGAAGCCGAAGACATGCGGCACCTTACACGCCTGGTAAGCGGCCTGCGGCGGGTGCCGGGTGTTCGCGATGTGCAACGCGCGCACAAGGTATGAAGCATGGGAAAATCAGGGCATGAATCTTCTTGGTAAGTTGGCGGTTTCTACAGAAAATGCTCCAGCAGCAATCGGCCCCTATTCCCAGGCCATCGAAATCGGGGAAATGATCTACACCTCAGGGCAGGTGGGGCTTGATCCCAGGACCGGGCAGATGGTGGAGGGCGGCATCCGGGAGCAGACCATTCGTGTTCTCGAGAACCTCAAGGCGGTCCTGGCGGCGGTCCGCAGCGACCTGCAAAAGGTGGTTAAGACCACGGTTTATCTCAAGAACATGAGTGATTTTGCGGCGATGAACGAGATTTACGCCACCTATCTGGCGAAAGATGGCTGGGTCGCGCCGGCGCGGTCCACGGTGGAAGTGGCAAGACTGCCCAAGGACGCACTGGTTGAAATTGAAGTGATCGCGCTACGCTAGGCTTCGCTTCTTTACTGGACGAGATGCATCGAATCAGTCGGGAGCAAGATCATGGAAAACGAGCAAGTCGCCAAGCTGGACAAGATTGAGAAGACGGATGCCGAGTGGCGTGCCGAGCTGACTCCGGAACAGTATTACGTCATGCGGCAGAAGGGGACGGAGCCGGCATTCTCCGGTGCTCTGTATCGGAACCATGCAGACGGGACCTACCGCTGTGGGGCCTGCGGCGCTGAGCTATTCAGCTCCGACACCAAGTTTGAGTCAGGAAGCGGGTGGCCCAGCTTCTCGGTGCCGGCAAACGTGCAGGCAGTGGAGCTCCACGAAGACAAGGGCTACGGGATGACGCGCACCGAGGTTACGTGCGCCCGTTGCGGCGCCCACCTGGGGCATGTTTTCCCGGATGGCCCGGGGCCGGGCGGGCTTCGCTATTGCATCAACTCGTTGTCGCTTGGTTTTGACCCCAAACATACGGGGACAAAGGAATAGTTACGAGGCTTTAACGACCTTGCCCGCCTTGATGCAGCGGGTGCACACGCGAATCCGTTTGTTACCGCCGTCCACCTCAGCCTTGACGGGACGAAGATTGACGTTCCAGCGGCGCTTGGAAACATTGTGCGCGTGCGAGATCTTGTTACCGAACTGCGGGCCTTTGCCGCAGATTGTGCAAACCTGAGCCATGACAAACTCCAGATCACTTAAGCTTTTCGCAGAAACCGTGCGGCAGTCTAACTCTGTGCACGCACTATCGAAGAGGATGATAGTGGGCTAAAGCACAAGACACGTACACGCAACAAACTCGCGAACTACCAGTATAGCCGGACCCGCAGCCGACGACAACTCGGGCCTGCAAAAGAGAACTGCGCAAGCGTAGAAAAATATATTAGATTGATTACAGAGGGAGACCCTGCATGGCGATCGACACAGCTACCGTCAACTTATTGTCATCCGCGCTTGGTTCTCCTGGTGCCCGCAAGCTCTTCACCCGCATAGCAAACAGCCGAATTGCCGAGATCGCTTCGCTAAAAGAAGCTAACCCGGGCGCCGATCAAGAGCTAGACACGCTGGAAAGAGCCGATCTTATCAGCATAGGGCAGAGTGGCAAAAGCTATTTTGTTACAGCCAAGGGACTTAAGGTCGCCCGGGACCTGGAGCAGCTAGCACAGGGTTAGCCGAGTGACCGGTGGCTGGACTTGGAGATATTGCTACGAACTCAATCCCTCCTGTCGATGCCGCCGTCACCCATCCATCGGCTTTCGTATTTATGCTCATCCTCGCGCTGATATTCGGCGTTGGGAGGGTGGCTAAGGAAACCAAAGTTTCGGTAAAGAAGTGGCGTTCGTTCCTGCATTTATGGATGGCCGCATACCTGATCTTATTGGCTTTCTTGATGGCGGTAACAACGGCAATGGCGTTGGTTCTCCTGTTTGGCAAGAACAATGAGCCGAGCGTGACCTTCATACCCCCTTCGTTCTTGCCGATGGCTGCGGCAGTTCTCGGCGTATTCGGTTTTGAATTTCTATTTCGGAAGTTCATCATTGGCTTCGGCGAGAATCAACTAGATCTGGCTACGACGCTGCAAAACTTTGTGGATCAAGCAGTGTCAGCCACTCTGGAAAGAGAAGCTTAGCAAGCTGGCATTACTTACGCGGTTTGGTGCCGGGCACCCCGAAGAAGGCTTACGCCCACCCCGGATAGTTTTCTGGGCGGCTTTCGCCGTGCGGCTGCTCTACCTCACCTTGGCGCATACCTATCGCTTCCGGCCCTATGACGACCACATGTTGTTCGGGGAGGAGATGGGGAGGATCGCCCGGGCGTTGGCCACCGGGTACGGCTTCTCCGATCCCTTTCGGGGACACACTGGCCCGACCGCGTGGGTGGGGCCTCTCTTTCCCCTGCTTCTCGCTGGAGTCTTCAAGCTGTTCGGCGTATTTAGCCCGCTGTCTGCATGGGTAATTCTCACCCTCAACAGTCTGTTTTCTGCCCTGACGGCCCTGACGATCTGGGAGATCGGGGCTCGCTGTTTCAACGGGAACGTGGCCAGGTGGTCGGCCTGGATCTGGGCGCTCTACCCGGCGGCCATGCAGTATGCCGTCCGCTGGGTATGGGATACATCGCTCACCACGTTTCTCTTTTCCTGGGTGCTGGTGTTGGCGTTGCGCATGCGATCCGGCGAAACCCTGGGACGCTGGGCGCTCTTTGGGATCCTCTGGGGATTGACCGGACTGAGCAATCCCGCTCTTCTGATCTTCCTGCCCGCTTGCGGGCTCTGGGTGCTCGCCGGAACACCCAGACGCCAAGTGGCCGGAGTGCTGCTGGCAGCTGTGTTGTTCGCTGCGTGCCTGGGCCCCTGGACCTGGAGGAATTGGTTGGTCTTCCACCACTTCGTGCCCGCCAGAGGAAATTTCGGCGCCGAGTTGTACCTGGGCAATGGTCCGGGAGCGACCGGGTTGTTAATGGAGTACGACCACCCGATCCAGGCGCCCGATCAGCTTCGGCTGTACACCGCGATGGGCGAGATTTCCTACTCCAGGATGCGTGGCGAGCAAGCCATGGCGTCGGTGCGCGCGGACCCTGTCCTCTTTGCGAAGAACACACTCAAGCGGGTGTTCTTTTTCTGGGCCGGGGTTCCCCACCCGGTAAGCCGGACAGAGTGGGTGGAGTACGCGCGCAGCCTCAACTTCATATTTGGCAGCGTTTGCGGATTGCTCGGACTCGGGCTCGCCCTGCGACGAAAGGCTCCGGCCGCGTGGCTGTTCGCATGGGCCTTTGTGCTGCTGCCCGTGGTGTACTACGGAGTGGCTGCCCATGCCCGGTTTCGTCACCCGCTGGAGCCTTTGATCGTGATCCTCGGGGTTTACCTGTTTCAATCCGCCGAGTTGACCAAAACAGGCAGGAACCGTAAACTTAGAGAGCTTGGGACCTAAGCCTTTGGTGCGGTCTGCTCACCTTCGGGTTTGAGCACAATCAGCAATCCATTATTTGCCCAGCTAGTTTTTTCAGCCGATGTGATTCGGCGTGGAGGATTTTTATGTACGCTGTGATCCGCACGGGTGGTAAACAGTATTGCGTCTCCCCAGGCGAGGTAGTCAAAATCGAAAAAGCAGGCGTCGAACCCAGCGGCGCGGTGGAATTCAACGACGTGCTGGCCTTTTCGGACGGACAGTCTCCCCTCTCCAAACCCACGGGAGGCAAGGTGCTTGGCACCGTAGTCAGCGAGGGACGCGGGGATAAGATCCTGGTCTTCCACTTCAAGCGCAAAAAGCAATACAAGAAACTGCAAGGCCATCGCCAGGCCTACACCGAGGTGCGGATCAACAGCATCGAGGTAAACGGATTTAGCTATGGCAGCGAAAAGGCTGCTCAGTAGGCAAATTTCTGATTGATTAGAGGATTAGGCAATGGCACATAAAAAAGGCTTAGGCAGTTCTAAAAACGGTCGCGACTCAAATGCCCAGCGACTGGGCGTCAAGATCTTCGCCGGACAGGTGGTCACCGGCGGTTCCATCATCGTGCGCCAGCGTGGCACCAAGTTGAAGCCTGGTTTGAATGTCGGCCGGGGAAAAGATGACACCCTCTATGCCGAGATTGCCGGCCGAGTGAACTTCATCGACCGCGGCAGGACTGGCCGTTTTGTCTCCGTGGAGCCAGTAGTAGCCCCCGCAAATTAGCGCAGGAAGCTTTACGAGTAAAGAGCCGCTGTAAACGAAGGGCACGGCTTCAGCCGTGCCGCAGTTATTGAGGCGAGTCAGGGCTTTAAGCCCCTGAGGTACGTCTTTTCCGCGGTTCGCCTCGAACTACATTTCCTTCCTACAGATATCGAAAAGCGTACCTCAGCGGCTGAAGCCGTCAAGCGCAGGCTTTTTACGGCTGAAGCCGTGCCCTTCGTTGAGGGTGATTGCTCAGGACACAAGTACCTCAGGGGCTAAAGCCCAGCGTATTCTCAATTGTTTACGGCCCGACTAAAGTCGTGCCCTGATACAAAACCGAGTTTTCCGCAGCCTGTAAAGCCGAGTTCATTCCAAAGCAGTTATGTACGGCCTAAAGGCCGTACCCTTCAGACGGATGAGTTTTTCCGCGACCTGTGAAGCCGTGCCCTTCGTTGAGGTACTTACCCCTTCAAGGTTTGCCCAAACGCAAAGAGGCCGTAACGGAGTATCCCGTTACGGCCTCTTTGCGTTGCCTGGAAGTTTAACTGGCTACGTGGAGTGAGTTCTTGATGAGAATGCGGTCGACCACTTTTTCGACATCCTGAAGGAAGAAGTCGCTGGCCGGGACGGCCACGGGAACCGGAGGCGTGCTGTGTCCAAAGGTGGTTGCGATTTCATTCCAACGCGCCAGGGGCGATGAGGCGTTGAGGGCGGTAGCCCGGCGAGCTGGTTCAGGTAGCAGGAAGTAAGCGGACCAGACGGCCAGAGTCACCAGGCTGGCGCTTGTCGTGACCACGCTGACGGTTGACGTCAACATGTTTTCTCCAAAGTGCAAAAACGCTGCAGAAACGACCAAGTCACTTCCTGCCATGATGCCAAAGCCAAAACTGATTCCAAAGACCCGGCTGCGGTACGACAGCCCGAGCTTGCCCGCGGCAAGCATCAGGAACAGCAGGAGGCTAAGGATGAAGACGCTCTCGCAGCGCATCGCCTGGCCCAAAAGGGAGAGGACAAACTTGTTGCCTTTGCCGCCCGGTGTGAGCAGCGCCGCGGACGTGGCGACAAAGGAAATGCAGGCCACCCAACGAAACGATATCGTCCCCAACCACTTAAGCCCAGGAAAAGGATCCATGGAGGACTGGAACAGCTCCTGGATGACCAGGAACACGACGATGGCGCCCGCGACATAACTGCACCAATAAGTGTAGAAGTAGCAGGAGTAGACGGCCTTCTCGCTCACCGTGATGAAGCGGTGCGCGTGCATCAAGAATTGAAGAATCACCGAAGAGGTAAGCCGAACAGTGACGTAAGCGAACAGCGCGGGGAAACGCCGGTGTTCCCGAGATCTAAGCAGAGCCACCATGGCAACGACCATGAGGAGAGGCTCTGCCGCGTACAAGATGCTGAGGGCTTCGCTTGTCATCACACCACCCCTTCTGAGTCTTGAGAATAGCTCGAAAAGGGATGGTGCTCAACCTAAGAAAACCCTTAAACCTGGCACTTTTGTGCTATCTGTGCATAGTTTGGGTACTACCGGAGATAGCGTTAGTACTGCTTTTCGCTCTAGAGACCGCATTGGCCCGGTGCGCAGGTCGGTACCGGCATGGCGTGCGATACGACCAGGCTATGACTCGCGGTCACATGCTCTGTAGGCTTGATAGTTACTGCACTGGCGACAAAACCGGCAAAGACGATGGAGAAGATGGATGCGTGAACGAAAAGTTTCATGACTGGTTACCTCCGGGGGGTGTGTGTTTCGTTTCTGGTGGAAGAGGGGAACAATCACGAGTATAGTTCGCCAAATTCGCGAGCGTGTGTTTTTAAGCACATATAGAGGTTATCTACTCTTGCCCTTACTCAAGTACCCCTTTTAACTTTCCTAGAGTACCCCATTTTTGGGTTACTTAAGAATTCTCCTAAAGGGGCATATTGATCACCTAAGTACCGACTACCTTCGTGTTCTGGAAAAGCTTGACGGTCCGCCCATAAGCGGCATTTACGCGTCGTTTTCCACCCTCCACGGTGCGTTTACGGGCCGTTAATTGGCCCCCGAAACGTGGTAAACTTGAAGCAGTCAAGTGCAGCCAAACCCTGCACTTTCAAGATGTTATTTCCAATCGGTCCCTTCGTGCCGAGAGCCGCTTTCAAGCTTTGCTTTTCGGAGTTGCATGTCCACCAAAGAACTTTCCGTTTCCGCTGCTCTTCCCCAGGCACCCATGAGCGATGATTTAATCCCGGAACGCACCTATACCGGCGACAACATTAAGATTCTGGAAGGTTTAGAAGCTGTTCGCCTGCGCCCCGCAATGTACATTGGGTCAACCGGCGATCAGGGTCTGCACCACCTGGTGTATGAGGTGGTGGACAATTCGGTGGATGAAGCGCTCGCTGGCTATGCAACGCACGTAGACGTAATCATCCACATCGACAACTCGATCACGGTCACAGACGACGGACGCGGCATTCCTGTGGACGAGATGGATGTCCCGGGTGGCGAGCGGATGCCGGCCCTGCAGGTGGTGCTCACCAAGCTGCACGCTGGAGGCAAGTTCGACTCTTCCAACTACAAAGTCTCAGGCGGCCTGCACGGGGTTGGTGTTTCCTGCGTGAACGCGCTCAGCGAAGAGCTCGACGTCGAGGTCTGGAAAGACCTGCACACCTATGAGCAGGAGTACGCCAAGGGAGCCCCGATTACCAAGCTGAAGCAGACGGGGACGACCAAGAAGCGCGGTACAAAGATCCACTTTCTCCCCGATCGCTCTATTTTCACGGTGACCGAATACAACTTCGATACCCTGGCCCAGAGGCTGCGCGAGCTCGCCTTCCTCAACAAGGGGCTGGAGATCAGCCTGGTCGATGAGCGGACGACCGATCCCAAGACCGGAGAGGCCAAGCGTTCCGACTTTAAATATGCCGGCGGCATCGCCGAATTCATCAAGCATCTGAACCGGGGCAAGCAGGTCCTGCATGACAAGCCCATCGTCATGGAATCTTCCCGTGATGGGGTTGAACTCGATATCGCCCTGCAGTACAACGACAGCTATTCCGAGTCGGTGTTCAGTTTTGCCAACAACATCAACACGGTCGACGGCGGCACTCACCTTTCCGGCTTCCGCACCGCGCTGACCCGCACCATCAACACCGCCGGACAGCAGATGGGGCTGTTCAAGGACGTCAAGGAGAATCTCTCCGGAGACGATGTCCGCGAAGGTCTGGTAGCGGTGGTCAGCGTGAAACTGTCACAGCCGCAGTTTGAAGGGCAGACCAAAGGCAAGCTCAACTCCGACATCGCCGGCACGGTGCAGGCTTTCGTCAATGAACGGCTGGGCATGTTCTTTGAGCAGAATCCTCCCGTTGCCAAGAAGATCATCAACAAGGCGATCGAAGCTGCGCGCGCCCGCGAGGCGGCCAGAAAAGCACGCGACCTGACCCGGCGTAAAGGGGCGCTCGATGGCGGTGGCTTGCCTGGCAAGCTGGCTGACTGCAGTGAGCGCCAGCCCGACCGCTGCGAGCTGTACCTGGTCGAGGGTGAATCGGCCGGCGGAACCGCCAAGCAGGGACGTGACCGGAAATTCCAGGCAGTCCTCCCGCTCAAGGGCAAGATCCTGAACGTGGAGAAGGCCCGCTACGACAAGATGCTGGGCCATGAAGAAATTCGCGCCATGATAACCGCGCTGGGCTGCGGCATTGGCAAGGACGACTTCGATCCGGCCAGGTTGCGCTATGGCAAGATCATCCTGATGACCGACGCCGACGTGGACGGATCTCACATCCGAACCCTGCTTTTGACCTTCTTCTTCCGCCACATGGTCGATCTGATCAAGCGCGGGCACGTCTACATCGCCCAGCCCCCGCTCTACCGCATCAAGAAGGGCAAGTTCGAGCAGTACATCAAGGACGACCGGGAATTCGTCAAGGTGATGATCAAGCGCGCCTCAGAAGGCATGGGCTTGCGCTATGGAACCGCGGGTAAGAGGCTCGAAGGCTCCGCGTTGACCAAGTTCATGGGCCAGCTCAACGACTACCTGGGCGTGTTTGAGAAGGCCAACAAGCATATGCGCAACGAACAGGTCACGGAGCTGCTCCCCAGGTTTGAGCTGATGCGGCGTTCCGACTTTGAGGCGGAGGGAACAGTGCCAGCGAAACTCGCCAAGCTGCACGCCGAGCTGGTGAAGATGACCAAGCGCTTCCAGTTCAAAGCAGTGGCAACGCCGCGATACGAGGAAGAGCACCGCACCTGGTCAGTCAGCTTTACCGACAGCCAGGGAGCGGAGCGCCGGGTTGACTGGACACTGGCCTCGTCTCCGGAATACCGGCAAATGATGGCGAAGTATTCCCTGATCCGGGAGGAGCTGGAACCACCCTTCGTGATCGAGTACGCCAAAGCGGCCGAAGCCGAGGAACCAGAGGCGGATGCGCCTGCGGTGGACGCCGCGGCCGCCAAGCCAAAAAAGGCCAAGCGGGTCACCGCTGAACCCGTGACCAAGCAATCGGCGCGTGAGGTATTTGAGTACGTGATCGAGCAGGGCCGGCGTGACTACGACGTGCAGCGCTATAAGGGCCTGGGTGAGATGACCTCTGTACAGCTGTGGGAAACAACCATGGACCCCGACCGCCGTACGCTGCTCTCGGTGAAGCTGGAAGATATAGCGGAGACTGAGTCTATCTTCAGCACTCTTATGGGCGAGGACGTGGAAGCGCGGCGTAAGTTCATTGAAGACAACGCGCTGGACGTCAAGAACCTGGACATCTAAGTTTCAGACATCCAGGTTTCAAGTTGCGACCGGGCAAGCGGCTGCTACCATCCGGCCATGGCTCTGCTCGAGGTACACCAACTCACCAAGAACTACGCGCGGCGCAGCGGATGGCGCGGTGCGAGCCAGGAAAAGTGCGTCGTTGACCGGGTTTCTTTCTCCATCGCCCGAGGCGAGACCCTGGGGCTGGTGGGCGAATCGGGCTCCGGCAAAAGCACCGTGGCCCGAATGATCCTGGGCCTCATCCCACCCTCCTCGGGAACTGTCTCTTTCGCTGGCGAAGAAGTCATCTGCGGCGCTTCCAGCGCCGGGCTGCGGACGCTCCGCCGGCGGATGCAACCCGTGTTCCAGGATCCCTTCGCGGCCCTCAACCCGCGCATGACGGTCGCCGAGATCATCGCCGAACCCTTTCGCATTCACCGCCACGATGGTTCGGAAAGGCCGGCCGAAAATCTCCGGGAGCTTCTGGCCGAGGTAGGTCTGGACGAGTCTGCCCTGCCTCGCTATCCTCATGAATTTTCCGGGGGGCAGCGCCAGCGAATCAATATCGCCCGGGCCCTCGCTCTTCGCCCCGAGCTTCTGGTGCTCGACGAGCCCGTTTCCGCCCTCGACGTCAGCGTGGGAGCTCAGATCATGAACCTGCTCCGGCATCTACAGCAAACATTCCACTTGACTTACCTCTTCATCTCCCACTCCATGCCCCTGGTGCGCTACCTCGCCACCAGTATTGTGGTCATGCGGGCGGGCAAGGTGGTGGAAATGGGCGCCTGCGACCAGATTTGCCGGTTTCCAGCTGAGGCCTATACCAAAGCGCTTCTGGAAGCGACGCCGGAGTTGCCGCAACAAGTATGATTACAGGTGACTCATATTTTATGAGTAACTTATGCTATATTTGCATCCAGGGAATAGCCGGCCAATGAATTAGCCGCGATTCGGAGGAGATGTCTGGCAGCCTCCCCAAAGCTTTTTTCAGATACCTGGTTAGCAATTTCAAGATCAAAACAGGAATGATGACCGATCCGAGTGGCATCCCGGCAGATGCCGCCCTCACTTTCGCGCTATAAGCGATAAGAATGATCTGGTCATGAAGGATGACACCGATATGGCTATCCGCTGGGACAAGTTCACGTTGAAATCACAGGAGGCAATTCAGAAGGCCAGTTCACTGGCCAATGAGAATGGCCAACCCGAAGTGTTGCCAATCCATCTGCTCATGGCATTGGTGGAAGACAGAGAAGGCATTATCGTTCCATTGCTGCAGAAGATCGGTGTGCCCACCGAGCAATTGGTCTCGAGTGCCCGCCAGGTCATCGACAAACTACCTAAGGTCTCCGGCGCAGCCTCAGAGCCGAGCCTCTCTTCAAGCATGCAAAAAGTATTGAACGACGCTTCGAAAGAGGCGCAGGACTTCAAGGACGAGTACGTATCGACCGAGCATTTGCTTTTGGCCCTGGCACAAAATAAGAAAGACCCCGCGCAAATGCTGCTGGCATCGCTGGGGGCCACCCGGGACGCGATTCTGCAGGCGCTCACCTCGGTGCGCGGCAATCAGCGAGTCACCGATCAGAATCCGGAAGGCAAATACCAGGCTCTCGACCGCTACGCCAAGGACCTGACGGAGTTGGCGCGGCGGGGTAAGTTGGATCCGGTCATCGGACGGGATGAGGAGATCCGCCGCGTGATCCAGGTGCTTTCTCGCCGAACCAAGAACAACCCGGTGCTGATCGGGGAACCTGGCGTAGGCAAGACCGCCATCGTGGAAGGCCTGGCGCGCCGCATCGTCTCGGGTGATGTGCCCGAGCTGTTGCGCGACAAGCGGGTGATCTCGCTTGACCTTGGCTCCATGCTGGCGGGAGCGAAGTATCGCGGTGAGTTTGAAGAACGGCTCAAGGCGGTGCTCAAGGATATTGAGGAATCGAATGGCCAGATCATTCTCTTCATCGATGAGTTGCACACGCTGGTAGGGGCAGGCGCGGCGGAAGGCGCCATCGACGCTTCGAATATGTTGAAGCCACCGCTGGCGCGGGGCGAGTTGCGGGCCATCGGCGCCACCACGCTGGCCGAGTATCGCAAATACATCGAGAAGGACGCCGCGCTCGAGCGCCGTTTCCAGATCGTGTACGTGGGCGAGCCCAATGTGGAAGACACGATTGCGATTCTGCGCGGCCTCAAAGAGCGGTACGAGGCTCATCACAACGTCCGCATCAAGGACTCGGCGATCGTGGCTGCGGCTACGCTTTCACATCGCTACATCTCTGACCGTTTTCTGCCGGACAAGGCCATCGACCTGGTAGATGAGGCTGCCGCTTCCCTGGCCATTCAGATTGGCTCGGTACCGGTGGAGATTGACCAGCTGGAGCGGAGAATCATGTCGCTCGAAATCGAGCGCACCGCGCTGAAGAGGGAGACCGACCGGAATTCGAAAGATCGGCTGGAAGCGGTGATGCGAGAACTCGCGGGTCTGAAGGAAGAGGCCACCGGACTGCGCGCTCGCTGGCAGACAGAACGGGAGGCCATTACAAGGCTGACCGAGGTGAAGAAGAAGATCGAGGCGCTGCGATTCGAAATGGAAGAGCAGACGCGGCGCGGCAATCTGGAGCGCTCGGCTGCCATCCAGTATGGCGAGCTTCCCCAGCTTGAAGCAGAGCTGAAGAAGCTGGAGGCGGTGCAGGACGGTGCTGCCGGGGGCAATCGCCTGCTAAAGGAGGAAGTGGACGAGGAAGACATCGCCAAGATTGTGAGCAAGTGGACCGGTATCCCGGTAGACAAGATGCTGGAAGGCGAAGTGCGCAAGCTGGTCGAGATGGAAGGGCGCCTGCGCGAGCGCGTGGTCGGACAGGACGAGGCGCTACAAATAGTGGCCAACGCGATTCGCCGGTCACGCGCCGGGTTGAGCGACCCCAAGCGACCCATCGGATCCTTTCTCTTTATGGGACCGACGGGCGTGGGTAAGACAGAAACTGCGCGTGCGTTGGCGGAGTTCCTGTTCGATAACGAGCAGGCCATGGTTCGTATCGACATGTCGGAGTACATGGAAAAACATGCGGTCGCCCGGCTCATCGGCGCACCGCCTGGATATGTGGGCTACGACGAAGGCGGTCAGTTGACCGAGGCTGTACGCAGGCGACCGTACTCCGTGATCCTGTTCGACGAGATCGAGAAGGCGCACCCTGATGTCTTTAACATCCTGTTGCAGGTGCTCGATGATGGGCGCCTAACGGATTCCAAGGGCCGCACGGTGGACTTCAAGAACACGATATTGATCATGACGTCGAACCTGGGAGCGCATTTGCTACAGTCAGAGAACCTGGACAGCGAAGCGGCGTTTGACGCGGCGCGGGAGCAGGTCATGCAACTGTTGCGGCAGACTTTCCGGCCGGAATTTCTCAACCGCATTGACGATGTCGTGATTTTCCGTCCGCTGGGTGAGGAGCAACTGGAGCACATAGTCGATCTACGACTGGGCGATCTGCGCAAGCTACTGGAGCCGCGCAAGATCACTTTGGAGTTGACCGATGGTGCGCGTCATCAGCTGCTGCTGACCGGGTATGACCGGCAGTACGGGGCTCGTCCGTTGAAGCGAGCGATTCAGCGCTTGATCCAGGATCCCCTGGCTATCAAGATTCTGGACGGCGAGGTGCTTCATGGTGACCACATCCGCATCGATGCCGACCCGCTGAAGAATAAGCTGCTGTTCGAGGTCGCAGGCAGAACTGTGGAAGCCTGAGTTGCAGCGGTTGCCGGAATAAGAACCGCAGATCTCTCCACTGCGCTTGGCTCCGGTCCTAATGACAAAGAGGTGGGGGGTTCCAGTAGGAATTGGTTTGAGGGATCCCAGGTCTCAAAAGCGAGACCTGGGGCACCCATCGATTTCACCCTTCGATATTGCAGAGGGCACAAGCTCTGTCATTTCTCTTCGAAGTTTTCTCTTACACCCACTCGCCTTTACGCATTAGTGGTTCCGCGCTACCGGTTGCGGTGATGCCGTCGAGATCGATTTCACTTGATCCGATCATCCAGTCCACGTGGATCAGACTCTCGTTCGCTCCCTTGGCGGCCAACTCCTCGGGAGTGAGCTTGTCACCATTTTTCAGACATGTACTGTAGGCCTGGCCAAGAGCGATGTGGCTGGCTGCGTTCTCATCGAACAGCGTGTTCAGGAATAGCAATCCACTGCTGGCGATGGGTGAGGAGTGCGGCACCAGGGCCACCTCGCCCAGCCGCCTTGCGCCGTCGTCAGTATCGATCATCCGCTCCAGCACTTCCTGTCCACGGGATGCCTTCGCGTCAACCACGCGGCCTCCCTCAAAGCGCACCGCGATCTTCTCAATGAGCGTTCCCTGGTGGGAGAGTGGTTTGGTGCTGGTCACCGTGCCCTCCACGCGATCCTTGTGCGGAGTGGTGAATACCTCTTCCGTCGGCATATTCGGAATGCAGTAAGCGCCTGTGCCGGCTTGCGTGCCTCCACCCATCCATAGGTGATCGTCGGCGAGTCCCACACGGAGATCGGTCCCCGGTCCACGAAAATGGAGTGCGGCGTAGCGCTTCTCATTCATCAGGTCTGCGCGGCGATGGAGTCCGCTGTCATGTTGTTTCCAACGCGCAATCGGATCATCTACATCGACTCGCGATGCGGCGAAAATCGCGTCCCACAGCTTCGTCATTGCCTGATCGGGCGGCAGATCGGGAAATACTGCGGCGGCCCACGCCGGGGTGGCGGAGGCAACGATGGTCCAGTTGATGTCATGACGTGTAATGAGCTCGATTGCGGGACGATAGGCCTTTGACACTGCGCGGTTGGCGCGGCCTACTTTTTCCGGGTCTTCCTTGGAGAGCAGAGACGGATTTCCGCCGGTAATCGCAAGCCGTGCGGCTCCGCTGCGGAAAGCCTGTGCCATGCCTTCAAAGAGCCATCCCGCCGCCTTATCAAAGCCCGCATCGTCTGCGTAGCGATAGCGCAGGAGAGTCGATGGCTCGTCGGTGAACAGAGTGGTCACGAGTGAGGCTCCGGCTTTGTAAGCCTGCTCCGTAATCAAGCGGGCGAGCGGCAAGGAATCGAGCGCAGCCGTCATGACCAGTTCTTGTCCGCGCGCGAGCCCGAGGCCGACGTTCACGGCGACTTGGGCGAGACGGTCGAGTTTTTGTTCAAAGGTAAGAGATATTTTTGGAAGCTCGGTGATGGTAGCCATGGGGCCCTCGTATTTTTCTATTATCAACCAACCGGGAAAAAGGGCGAGTTATAGCGGCGAGTCAATCTTTCCGCGGCAGAAATTCGCCGCGACCGAGGGGAAAGACGTACCTCAGGGGGCTTAAAGCCCTCATCTTGGTTGGGCCTTTACGGCCCGACTAAAGTCGTGCCCTGATACAAAGCATCAGAGCAGTGGCTATCGGAAACGCGCGCATTTCCGTAGACTGGCAGTTCTCATCCGTCAGTTCGCGCTAGAGCCACTCGCGGGAGTCCCTGCAGGTCGGGAACAAAGCTGACTTCACGCCAACCTGCGAGCAACGCTCCCAGTGCCGCCTCCTGACCGTAGCCGATCTCCATGATCAGCCAACCTCGTGGCTTGAGTACCGTGCGGGCCTGGGGGATCAAGCGCTGGTAGATTTCCAGCCCGGTTGGACCGGCGTACAGCGCGGAACTGGGCTCGTAGTTAGCTACTTGCACCTCCAACACTTCTCCGTCGGCGATGTAGGGAGGATTTGACACTACAGCGTCGAACTCCTGGCTACTAGCCGCGGCCAGCAGATCGGATTGCAGCAGAGTTACGCGATCGATCACCCCATGCCGCTCCGCATTTCGGCGCGCGATCTCCAACGCCGATGGGTAGAGATCCATGGCCGTCACTCGGGATCGCGGCAAGGCATGCGCAATTGCAACAGCGATTGCACCCGAACCGGTTCCCACGTCAACGATGCGTGGATTCGCGTCGCGGTTGAACCGGTCCAGCACGGCTTCTACCAAATGCTCGGTTTCAGGACGGGGGATCAGAACATCGGGCGAGACTTCGAAGAGCAGGCCGAAAAATTCCTGCGTGCCCGTGAGGTACTGCACTGGTTCACTTGCCAGGCGACGCTTCAGCAAGGCCTCAAACTGTTCTGCTTCCTTCGTTGAGAGCGGGCGCTCCGGATGTGTGAGCAAAGCTGTTTGATCGCACCCGAGCACATGGGCCAGAATCAGCTCGCCATCGCGTCGAGGATATTGAGAAGTAGAAGCCAGTCGAGCGCGAGCGGCTTGCAGTGCATCACCGGCGGTTGCCGGCACTTTACGCCACAGTGGCTGTTTCAGCCTTGAGACGCTCGGCCTGGTAGTGCGCGATGAGGGCATCGATGGTCGGCTGGAGCCTGCCTTCCATCACTTCCGCCAGCTGGTGATTGGTCAGGCCGATGCGATGGTCCGTAAGCCGGTTCTGGGGAAAATTGTAAGTGCGGATCTTCTCGCTGCGATCGCCGCTCCCTACCTGCTGCTTACGCTCTTTGGCCAGCGCTTCCTGCTGCTTGTCCATTTCGACTTCATAGAGCCGGGCACGCAGCACGCGCATCGCCTTTTCCCGATTCTTGATCTGCGATTTTTCGTCCTGGCAACTCACCACCGTACTGGTTGGGAGATGGGTGATGCGCACGGCAGAGTAGGTGGTGTTCACCGACTGCCCGCCGGGCCCGGAGGAGCAAAACGTATCAATGCGGATGTCCTTCGCCTCGATCTTCACATCGACCTCTTCGGCTTCAGGCAAAACCGCGACCGTGATGGCCGAGGTGTGCACACGGCCCTGAGTCTCGGTGGCCGGCACACGCTGCACGCGATGGACTCCGCTCTCGTATTTCATCTGCGAGTAGACTCGTTTGCCCTCGATGATGGCGATCACTTCCTTCAGACCACCCACTCCTGATTCGGACTGAGAAAGGATTTCTACCTTCCAGCGATGCTGCTCGGCAAAGCGCGAGTACATGCGAAAAATTTCAGCGACAAAGAGCGAGGCCTCGTCTCCACCGGTGCCGGCACGGATTTCCAGGATGACGTTCTTTTCGTCATTGGGGTCCTTGGGCAGCAGCATGACTTTGATCTCTTCTTCCAGGGTAGCGGCCGTGGCCTCGAGGCGCGTCAGCTCCTCCTGCGCCATGGCTGCCAGTTCCGCGTCGCTCTCGTTGAGCATGCCTTTGGCATCCGCGATTCCCTGGTTCGCCTGCTTGAGCTCACGATACTTTCCCACAATCGATTCCAGGTCACGATGGGCCTTGGCGGTCTTGTGGTATTTTTGCTGGTCGGTTACCAGCTGCGGATCGGCTAATTGGCGTCCAAGGTCTTCATAACGGGTCTCAATTTGTTCTAAACGATCCAACATAATCAGGTTCCTTTCCGAGGGCGAAACGAGAAACAGACAATCGGCGGCGGGAGCCGCTAGGAAAGAGCGTGCCGGACGGGAACCGTGTTGGCGACGCGATGAACCATATACCTCA
>Ga0182024_10008498_pt1 | contig 21616 bp, 14 predicted proteins | sample P32metaG_FD_120480 | JGI IMG/M metagenome (GOLD analysis project Ga0182024, IMG submission 120480) | Permafrost microbial communities from Stordalen Mire, Sweden - P3-2 metaG (Illumina Assembly) | ecosystem: Environmental > Terrestrial > Soil > Wetlands > Permafrost | place: Sweden: Stordalen...
ATCATCCCGAAGCAGTATGGCGGCCTCGGCTTTTCCGCCTACGCGCACTCGGAAGTCATCCGCAAATTGTCGTCGCGCTCGATCTGCGGCGCCGTCACCGCGATGGTGCCCAACTCGCTCGGCCCGGGCGAATTGCTCATGCAGTTCGGCACCGAGGCGCAGCGCAATCATTGGCTGCCGCGGCTCGCCAGCGGCGAGGAGATTCCGTGCTTCGGCCTCACCAGCCCGGAGGCGGGCTCCGACGCCGCCTCGATGATCGATAACGGCGTGCTGTGCCGCGGCACCTTCGAGGGCCGCGAGGTTTTGGGCATCCGGCTGAACTGGCACAAGCGCTACATCACGCTCGGGCCGATCGCCACCGTGCTCGGGCTCGCCTTCAAGCTGCGCGATCCCGATCATCTGATCGGCAGCCGCGACGACATCGGCATCACGCTGGCGCTGGTCCCGACGCACTTGCCGGGCGTGCGCATCGGCCGTCGTCATCTGCCGGCGATGCAGGTCTTCCAGAACGGCCCGAACTGGGGCGACGACGTTTTCATTCCGCTCGACTATGTCATCGGCGGCGTCGATCAGGTCGGCAAGGGCTGGAAGATGCTGATGAGCGCGCTGGCGGCGGGCAGGGGCATTTCACTGCCGTCGCTGTCCGCGGCCGGCGCGGCGTTCTGCGCCCACGTCACCGGCGCCTATGCGCGCATCCGCGAGCAGTTCCATGTCCCGATCGCGAAGTTCGAGGCGATCGCGGAGCGGCTCGGCCGCATCGCCGCCACCGCCTATCTGCTCGATGGCGCCCGCCGCATGACCTGCGCGGCGCTCGATGCCGGGCACCATCCCGCGGTCGTCACCGCCATCATGAAGGCGCAAGCGACCGAGCGCATGCGCGTCGCGGTCAACGACGCCATGGACGTGCATGGCGGCAAGGGCATCATCGAGGGACCGCTGAATTACCTCGGCAGCCTTTATCGCGGCGTGCCGATCGCCATCACGGTGGAAGGCGCCAATATCGTCACGCGAAGCCTCATTCAATTCGGCCAGGGCGCTATCCGCTGCCATCCTTATCTGCTCAAGGAGATGCAGGCGCTCGAGGACGCCGATCGCGAACGCGGCCTCGACGCGTTCGACCGGGTTTTTTGGGCGCATGTCGGCCACAGCCTGGCCAATACGATGCGGGCCTGGGGCCGCGCCTGGACCGGCGGCTTGTGGGCGCCGGCGCCCGCGGCCGGCGCGGCGACGCGCTATTATCGGCAGCTCGGTCGCCATGCCGCGGCCTTCGCGCTCGCCGTCGATCTTTCGCTGCTCACGCTCGGCGGCGCGCTCAAGCGCAAGGAGATGATCTCGGCGCGGTTCGGCGACATTCTCTCCGAGCTCTATCTGTCGAGCGCGGCGCTCAAGCGCTGGAACGACGAAGGCCGCCAGGCCGACGACTGGCCGCTCTTGGCCTGGTGCCTGGAGGCAAGCCTCGCCACCATCGAGACGCGCTTCGACGAGATCCTCGCCAATTTTCCGGTCCGGCCGGCGGCCTGGCTGCTGCGCTTCCTGATCCAGCCGTTCGGCCCGCGCCGCCGCGGCCCTTCGGATCGCGTCACCGACCGCTGCGCCGAGATTGTCACCGATCCCTGCCCGGCGCGCGACCGGCTGACGGTGGATCTGTTCCATCCGCCGGTGACGGAGACCGGCAACGGCATCGCTTTATTGGAACGCGCCTTCGCCATGACGGTTGCCGTGCAGCCGATCCGCGACCGCATGCGCGCGGCGCATGTTCGCGACATCGACCAGGCGGTCAGTCAGCGTACCATCGGCGCCGACGACGCCGCGAGACTGAAAAGCGCGGCCGACGCCGTCGCCGCGGCCATCGCCGTCGACGATTTCGCGCCCGAAGAACTGGCGGCGCGCGGCACATTTCATAAAGGAGAAGGGTCATCGCCAGCGACATTTCCGGATATACCCCGACTGACCTCGGACCCGCCGCCGGCGGAACTGCCGCCGTCGGAGCCGATCCAGGCGCTGCCGCCACCGGAAGCGGCGGCATAACCCACCGTCCGGTCTATATCGTCGACGGCAGCCGCACGCCCTTCATCAAGGCGCGCGGCAAGCCGGGGCCGTTCACACCGGTCGACCTCGCCGTGCAGTGCGGCCGGCCGCTGCTGCTGCGGCAGCCGTTCGCGCCGGATGCCTTCGATCAGGTGATCCTCGGCTGCGTCAATGTCATCGCCGACGAGATGAATCCGGCCCGTGTTGCGGCGCTCCGCCTCGGCATGGGCGAGGCGATGACGGCGTTCACCGTGCAGATCAATTGCGGCTCCGGCATGCAGTCGATCGACACCGCGTATCGCTACATCCGCGACGGCGGCGCCGATCTCATTCTCGCCGGCGGCGCGGAATCCTTGAGCCACGCGCCGCTGGTCTTCTCCAATCGCGCCGTCAACTGGTACGCCCGATTGTTTGCCGCCCGCGGCTTCGGCGCCAAGCTGTCCGCCTTCCTGGCGTTGCGTCCGTCATTGTTCACGCCGGTGATCGGGCTCGAGCGCGGCCTCACCGATCCGATCACCAACCTTAATATGGGGCAGACCGCCGAATTGGTCGGCCACCTGTTCCACATCACCCGGCGCGAGGCCGACGAATACGCCGCGGAGAGCCAGCAGCGCTTGGCGGCGGCGCAGCAGAACGGCTACCTCGCCGGCGAGATCGAGCCGGCGTTCGCCCGCGACGGCACGCTGTTCGACCACGACGACGGGGTGCGGCCCGACACCACCGCCGACACGCTTGCCAAGCTCAAGCCGGCCTTCGAACGGCCGTGGGGAGACGTCACGCCGGGCAACAGCTCGCAGATCACCGACGGCGCGTCGTGGGTCATTCTCGCTTCCGAAGAAGCGCTGCAGGAGCACAAACTGACGCCGAAGGCCGTCATCGTCGACAGCGAATGGTCGGCGCTCGATCCGTCCGTCATGGGGCTCGGCCCGGTCTATTGCTCGACCGCGATTTTGCAGCGCCGCAACCTCGCACTCGGCGATATCGAGTTGTGGGAGCTCAACGAAGCGTTTGCCGCGCAGGTGCTGGGCTGCGTCGCTGCCTGGGATGACGCCGAATTCTGCCGCGACGCGCTCGGGCTGCCCGCGGCGGCTGGACGCATCCCGCGCGACCGGCTCAATGTCGACGGCGGCGCCATCGGCACCGGCCATCCGGTTGGCGCCAGCGGCAACCGCATCGTGCTGCACCTCGTCAACGCCATGAGGCGGCTCGGCTATAAGCGCGGCATCGCCACCGAGTGCATCGGCGGCGGCCAGGGCGGTGCCATGCTGATCGAAGCGCTGTGAGGCCGCCGATGAAATCCCCGCGACCCGCAACACCCACCCTCGCCATTCTCGGCAAGCGCGATATCGAGCTGGGCCCGTTCGCCGTCGACGAAGCACAGCAGGAGCCGGGCCAAGGGGCGAGCACTTGGACGAACTGGCGGCTGCGCACCGACCAGGACGGCATCGCCTGGCTGCTGTTCGACAAGAAGGACGCCAGCGCCAACACATTGTCCGAGGCGGTGCTGACCGAGCTCGACGCCATCCTGGAGAAGCTCGAGCGCGACCGGCCGCGCGGCCTGGTAATCCGTTCGGCCAAGCCCGGCGGCTTCATTGCCGGCGCCGACATCGGGCAATTCCGCGGCGTCACCGACCCCGCGCGGATCGAGGCGCTGCTGACCGCCGGCCATGCGGTGCTCGACCGCCTCGACCGTTTGCCGCTGCCGACCATTGCGGTGATTCACGGCTATTGCCTGGGCGGCGGCCTCGAAGTGGCGCTGGCCTGCGATTATCGCATCGCCATCGACGACGCGAGCTTCGGCTTTCCCGAAGTGCTGCTCGGCCTGCATCCCGGCCTCGGCGGCACGGTGCGGCTGCCGCGCCTGATCGACCCGGTGCAGGCCATGACCATGATGCTGACCGGCAAGACCGAGCGCGCGCGTCGCGCCCGGGCGCTGCATCTGGTCGATGCCGTGACCCAGGAACGCCACGTGCGCGCCGCGGTGCTCGCGGCGGTCTCCGGCGACCTCATTCCGGCCAAGCAGGGCGTGCTCGGCTGGCTGATGAACACCGCGCCGGCACGCAACCTGCTCGCCGCGCGCATGCGCAGCGAAGCGGCCAAGAAGGCGCCGCGCGAACACTATCCGGCGCCGTACGCGCTGATCGACAACTGGGTCGCGCACGGCGGCAGCGCCGAGGCCATGGCGAAGGCGGAGATTTCCTCGTTCGCCCGGCTCCTCGTCACCGGGACCGCGCAAAATCTGGTCCGCGTCTTCTTCCTGCGCGACAACTTGAAGAATCTCGCCGCCGGCAAATGGCACGGCCGCCGCGTCCATGTGATCGGCGCCGGCGCCATGGGCGGCGACATCGCGGCGTGGTGCGCGTGGCACGGCTTCGTCGTCAGCCTCGGCGATTCCAAGCCCGAGCCGATCGCCGGCGCGATCAAGCGCGCCGCCGAGCTTTACGGCAAGATCGGCCGCGACGACCGCCGCCGCGTACGCGACTCGCTCGATCGCCTGGTGCCCGACCTCAAGGGCGACGGCGTGGCAAGCGCCGACCTGATCATCGAGGCGGTGCCGGAAAATCTCGAGCTCAAGCGCAAGATCCTCGCCGGCATCGAGCCGAAGATGAAAGCCAGTGCCATCCTCGCCACCAACACGTCGAGCATTCCGCTCGAGCAGTTGCGCGACGGCCTGCCGCGGCCGGAGCGGCTGGTCGGCATCCATTTCTTCAATCCGGTGTCGCGCATGCAGCTGGTCGAGGTGGTGAGCCACGACCAGGTCGCCGACGCGGTGCTGGCCGACGCGCGCGCCTTCCTCGGCCGCATTGACCGGCTGCCGGCGCCGGTGAAGAGCGCGCCCGGCTTTCTGGTCAATCGCGTGTTGACGCCGTATCTGCTCGAGGCTCTCCTGATGCTCGACGCCGGCATGCATAAAGAGACCATCGACAAGGCGGCGACCGACTTCGGCATGCCGATGGGGCCGATCGAGCTTGCCGACGAGGTCGGGCTCGACATCTGCCTGCACGTCGCCGAGATGCTGCGCGGCAATATCGGCCGCGAATTGCCCGATCCGCCGCAATGGCTCAAGGAGAAGGTCGACAAGGGCGAACTCGGCAAGAAAACCGGCAAGGGTCTCTATACCTGGCGCGACGGTCACCCGGTCAAATCCAAGGAAGCTGCCGAGGCGGCGCCGCCGGATACGGTCGACCGGCTGATCCTGCCGATGCTGGACGCCTGCGTCACCTGCCTGCGCGAGGGCGTGGTCGCCGGCGAGGACATCGTCGACGGCGCGATGATCTTCGGCACCGGCTTTGCGCCGTTCCGCGGCGGGCCGCTGCATTATGCGCGCAGCCGCGGCCTCGCCGCGGTGCGCGACACCCTCAAGGGCCTCGCCCTGCAATACGGACCGCGCTTCCAGCCCGATCCGGGCTGGGACACCCTGCAATGATTCATTCCGCGGTCGGGGCGGCGCCAAGGACATTCGACGATCCGGCGCGGCTTGCCGAGACAATCGTCGAAAAAGTCGGCAAGACCATCGTGCTGGCGCTGCCGCTTGGCCTCGGCAAGGCCAATCACATCGCCAATGCGCTGTTCGCCAAGGCGGTTGCCGACCGCTCGATAGCGCTGACCATTTTCACCGGGCTGACACTCGAACCGCCGCGCGCCAACAGCGAGCTCGAGCACCGTTTCTTCGATCCGGTGGCGCGGCGGCTGTTCGCCGGCTATCCGGCGCTCGATCACGCCACCGCCATTCGCAACAAGCGGGTGCCGCCGAACGTCCAGATCAACGAATTCTTCTTTGAAGCCGGGCAATGGCTCGACTCGCCATACGCGCAGCAGCACTATATTTCGGCGAACTATACGCATGCGTTGCGCTACATCCTCGACCGCGGCGCCAATGTGGTCGCCCAGCTGGTGGCGCATCGCGCCGATGAAGCGCCGCGACCGTACAGTCTCAGCTGCAATCCCGACCTGACGCTCGATCTGCTGGCGCTGCGCCGCGCCGGCGGCGCCGACTTTCTGTTCGCCGGCCAGACCAATTCGCAATTGCCGTTCATGCCGGGCGACGCCGCGATCGCGGCGGAAGAATTCGATCTCATGCTCGACGGGCCGGCCACGGACTTTACGCTGTTCGCGCCGCCGCGCGAGCCGGTCGTGCTCGGCGACTATGCGGCCGGGCTGCACGCGGCGAGCATCGTGCCGGACGGCGGCACGCTGCAGATCGGCATCGGCTCGTTGAGCGAAGCGGTGGCCCAGGCCCTGGTGCTGCGCCAGCGCCACAACAAGGACTTTTGCACCTTGCTGTCGCGGCTCGGCTACGATCCAGCGCGGGATGCCGCCGTCCACGCCGAGCCGTTCGCCGCCGGCGTCTATGGCTGCACCGAGATGTTCGTCGAGGGCATGCTGGATTTGTACGACGCCGGCGTGCTCAAGCGCGAGGTCGACGGCGTCGTGCTGCATGGCGGCTTCTTCCTCGGCTCGGCGCAGTTCTATCGGCGATTGCGCGAGATGCCGCGCGACGTGCTGAAGAAATTCGCCATGACGCCGATCGCCTTCGTCAACGAGTTGTACCGCGACGAGGACAACAAGCGCCGCGCCCGCGTCAAGGCGCGCTTTCTCAACAACGCCATGATGGCGACGCTGCTCGGCGACGTCATCTCCGACGGTCTCGAGGACGGCCGCATCGTCAGCGGCGTCGGCGGCCAGTACAATTTCATCGCCCAGGGCTTTGCGCTCGATGACGCGCGTTCGGCGATCGTGCTGCGCGCCACCCATGGCGGCGCCAGGGAGACCTCGAACATCCGCTGGCGCTATGGCCACACCACCATTCCGCGCCATCTGCGCGACATGATCATCACCGAATACGGCATCGCCGACATCCGCGGCAAAAGCGACCGCGAGGTCATCGCGGCGATGCTGGCGATTGCCGATTCGCGGTTTCAGGGCGAGTTGCTGCGCCAGGCCAAGGACGCCGGCAAGATCGAGCGTTCGTTCGAGCTGCCGAAGTCGGCGCGGGACAACACGCCCGAGGCACTCGAGCGCGCGCTCAAGCCGGCCGTCGACGCTGGCCTCTTGCCGCTGTTTCCGTTCGGCACGGACTTCACCGCGGTCGAGCAGCGGCTCATCCCGGCCTTGGAACGTCTGGCGGCGGCATCGCCCGTCCAGCGCATGGCGATGCTGTGGCGCGGCCAGTTCGGCGCGCGTGCCACGGCCGCAGACGAAGACTGCCTCGATCGCATGGGCCTGGCGCGGCCAAAAGGCATCGCCGAGCGCATCTCTGCCGCCGCCGTGCGCGGCGCGCTGAGCGCGGCCGCCAAGCCGTGATCGGCGTCTGCCGTCTAGCGAATGACGCCGGCGCGCCAGGCGGTTTCCTGATCTTTGGCCTGCGCGATCGAGGCCTTCGCCAGCGCTTCGGCCTGCCGGGCGTCGGCGACGGCGGTCTCGAAATCGCCGGCGGCGGCAGCCTTGCGCGCCGCGGCCAAGGCATCCTCCGTCGTCGTCCATTGATTTTTGAGCGCGCCGGCTTCGCTCTCGGCGGCGTCGGCGGCGGCCATCGCCGCCTTGAAATCGGCTTCGCTGCTCGCGGCCCGCGCCGCGCTCGCCGCAACGAACAACAGCACCGCCAGGACCAACAGCCCGCGCCCGCGCCAGCTCGCCGCCATTGTCATGGGCCTCATGGCCGCGCTCCCGGGCCGGCGACCGGCAGGCCGTTGCCCATGTACGACAGATAATATTCGACGTCGCGATAGAGTTCATCCTGCGGCGCCAGCGGCACGCCGCGCACCTGGCTGTTGCAGGTGACGAAGCGGCGGCTGATGGTGCCCATGCCGTTCCATTCCGAGCGGTAGATCGGCATGGCAGCGAGGAGGCCGAGCGCCGGCGCCAGCACTTCGGTGCGGATATGATTGCCGGGATTTTGCACGTGGCAGCCGGCGCAGGAGAAGTTGAGCTGGCCGCGGCGCGCATAGAAATACTGCTCGCCTTTTTGGTAAGCGGCGAGCGCGCGCGGATCGTTCGGGATCTTGATGTCGAACGGCTTGCCGCGCGAGGTAAAGGCCATATAGGCGGTGAGCGACGCCATCTCGTCCTTGACGTAGGAATACGGCCGTTCGCCGTTGGCCTCGCGGCAGCGATTGAGCGCCAGCTCGAGCGTGACGACTTCGCCGCCAGTCTGGTCGAAATAGGGATAGTTCTGGCGAATGCCGATGCCCTTGTCGGCAAAGCAATCGCCGTAGGTCTTGCCGTTGGCAAACGGCGTCGCAAACATCTGCTTGCCGCGCTCGACGGCGAAATCGTAAGGCGGAAAGTCGTCGATGGATTGCCATTGCCGGCGCAGGTCGGCGTCCATCGACGCCGGCCCGTTGACGAAATCGTTCAACGGCACGTCGGGAAATTTTTTGGTGAAATAGTCGCGGAACGCCCTGAAGTCGGCCGCCGGATCGATTGTCTCTGCCGCAATCGCCGGGCGCGCTGCCGCAGCGATCAGCATCGCCAATACCGAGATCAAGCTTGCTGTGCGCACGGTGCTCCCCGGTCGCTTCATCGCGTGTAGAGAAAATCGACGACGGCTTCGATTTCCTGGTTGGTGAGAATGAGGTTGCGGCCGAACGGCGGCATCACGGTCGAGGGATTGCGCCTGGTCTCGTCGACGATGACGGCCTTGAGTTGCTCGCGGTCGGGAAATCGCTGTTTCATGTCGGCAAGCGGCGGCCCGACATTGCCGGGAGAATCGCCGCCCTTGATGTCGTGGCAGGTCAGGCAATTGCCTTTCGCCCGGTCGAACGCCAGCGCTTGCCCGGGCGGGGACGGCGCTTGCGCGAAAGCCATGCCGCTCGCCAGCAGCATGAGCCCGCAGAGGGCTGCGACAAACAGCGCGCGCGCCGGCGCCCGCATATGGCCGCGTTGCATCGACGTCTCCCCTGTACGGCCGCGCACCGACAACGTCCGCGGCATATTGTCAAGCGGCCGGCATTGTGCCGGTCCGGCGCCGCCGGATTCATGTCACGAACCAAATCTGTCGAAGAATTAATCCGCCGGTCAGAGCGCGGTAATTCCGGCTTGACCATTTGTATCGGCAAGGACGGCCGCTGGGCCGATTTCCGATGGAGATGATCATGAATTCGACCAACCCACCCAATCGACCAAAGACCCTCACCGCCCGACGCCTCGTTCTTCTGGCGTCGGTCGCCGGACTGGGCGCCGTCATGCTGCTCGGCGGTCCCGCTTATCGCAGCGCGCCGAACTGGGCGTCGTCCGCGGCCGCGGCCGATTCGACGCTGCAGCATCCGGCCGGTTTCGCCGACCTCGTTACCAAAGTGAAGCCCGCCGTGATCTCGGTGCGCGTCAAAATTCCGGCCTCCGCCGAGCCGGCGCTGATGCAGCAGGATCGCGACGACGACGAGAACGCCGTTCCGGCGGTCCCCGGCTCGCCGATGGACAAGTTCTTCCAGCAGTTCGGCCAGCAATTCGGTCAACCGTTCGGCCAGCAGTTCGGCCCCGGCCGGCGGCAGAACGGCGCGCCGCAACCCAATCAGACCATCGTCGGCGAAGGCTCCGGCTTCTTCATCTCGCCGGACGGCTACGCGGTGACCAACAACCACGTGGTCGACCACGCCAAGTCGGTGCAGGTGACCACCGACGACGGCACCATCTACACCGCCAAGGTCGTCGGCACCGATGCCAAGACCGACCTGGCGGTGATCAAGGTCGAAGGCAAGAGCGACTTGCCCTACGTGAAGTTCGCCGATCATGCGCCGCAAGTCGGCGACTGGGTGGTCGCGGTCGGCAATCCGTTCGGCCTCGGCGGCACCGTGACCGCGGGCATCGTCTCGGCGCGCGGCCGCGATATCGGCGCCGGGCCCTATGACGACTATGTCCAGATCGATGCGCCGATCAACAAGGGCAATTCGGGCGGACCGGCGTTCGACGTCGACGGCAACGTCATCGGCGTCAACACGGCGATCTACTCGCCGTCCGGCGGCTCGGTCGGCATCGGCTTCGACATCCCGGCCGAAACCGCCAAGCTGGTCGTGGCGCAGCTCGAGAAGGACGGCCGCGTCACCCGCGGCTGGCTCGGCGTGCAGATCCAGCCGGTGACGGCCGGCATTGCCGACAGTCTCGGCTTGAAGAAGGCCGAAGGCGCGCTGGTCGACCAGCCGCAGGACGGCAGTCCCGCCGCCAAGGCCGGCATCCAGGCCGGCGATGTCATCACCGCGGTCAACGGCACGCCGGTGAAGGACGCCCGGGCTCTCGCCCGCACCATCGCCACCATGGCACCGGACTCCTCGGTCAAGCTCGACATGCTGCACGACGGCCAGGCCAAGACCCTGACCGTGACGCTGGCGCAGATGCCGACCGACCAGCAGCAGGCCAAGGCCGACACCGACGGCGCGGCGCAGCCGAGCAATGGCGTGCCGCATCTCGGCCTGCAGGTGGCGCCCGCCAGCGAAGTCTCGGGCGCGGGCAACGAGGGCGTCGTGGTCACCGGCGTCGAACCGGACGGTCCCGCTGCCGAGCAGGGCTTCCAGGCCGGCACCATCATCCTCGACGTCGGCGGCAAGCCGGTCGCCAGCGCCGGCGACGTGCGCAACGCCATGACCGAGGCCAAGGCCCAGGGCAAGCATCAAGTCCTGATGCGCGTGAAGATGGCCGGCGGCACCCGCTTCGTGGCGTTGCCGCTGGGCAATGCCTGACGAGTAGTTGGAGCGTGGTCGTTTCCGATTTGCCTCCCTCTCGGAAACATCACGCTCCCTGGTCGAACCCGACGGCGCTGCGGTGTCTCCAGGCGGCGTCCGCGGGCTGACCGGCGGGGACGGGCGCGCGGCCCGTCTCCGCTTTTTTTGTGAGGCCGCTGGCCCGTTCCGCTCTCACACCGCGAGCTCCCCTCCCGCCGCCCTGACGGTGGCGTGCCGCCAGCTTGGCGCCGCGCGCGCGGCCATGTTACGGATGCCCAAGGGCAAGGAGGGCGCGATGCCGCAACCGCAAAGAGTGGCGATCCGCAAGCGAACCCGCCCGTTCGACGATTTCTTCAAGATCGACGAGCTCGTCGTCGCGCATCAGAAGAGCGACGGCTCGATGAGCGAGGATCAGCGCCGGCTCATTTTCGAGCGCGGCGATTCGGCCGCAGTGCTGCTGTTCAACAGCGACAGCAAATGCGTCGTCGTGGTCAATCAATTCAAGGCGCCGACGCTGGGCAAGAGCACCGAGGACGGCTGGATCGAAGAAACCGTCGCCGGGATGATCGACAGCTACGAGACGCCGGAGGCCGCCGCGGCGCGCGAAACCCTGGAAGAGACCGGCTACGCCATCAGGAATCCCAAGCTGATCGCCAAATTTTTCTCCTCGCCGGGCGGCTCCTCCGAGCGCATCTTTCTCTATTACGCCGAGGTGAGGAACGCCGACAAAGTCGCGGCCGGCGGCGGCGTTCCGGCCGAGGGCGAAGACATTGCGGTCAAGGAAATCCCGCTCGACGATCTGCTGCAGAGGATCAGGCAACAGCGCGTCGAGGATCCGAAGCTCCTGATCGGCGGCCTATGGCTCGGCGAGGAGCTGAAAGGCGATGCGCGCAGCATACTCGGCTATTCATCCGTCAGATACGAGCTCATCGCGCAGCCGCGACGGTTCATCGGCTACAAGACCGGCCCGATCGAGGGCGTCCGCGGCGTCGATCTCTGGGTCAATTCCGAGAACGAAGACATGATCATGGATCGGTTCATCGGGCGCAGCATATCGGCCAACATCCGTTATCTCGGCGCCGACAAGGATGCCGCCGGCAATCTGACCGACGACATCATCAACAACGATCTGACCGCCGAGATCGGCGCCCGCAGCCCGGTCCGTATCGGCAGCGTATTCGAGACGACGTCGGGGCTGCTCAACGAGACCCATGGGGTGGATGCGATCTTGCATGTGGCAAGCGTGCGCGGCGCCGGGGCCGGCCGCGGCGTCAAGGCCGACGTCGATGATCTGGCGCATTGCGTGCGCAACGTGCTGACCAAGGCGGACGAGAGAAACCGGCGTTCGGCGTGGCTCAGATGCCTGCCATGGATCAGGCGTTTGTTCGGCTTGCGGGACTCCGTGTCCATCCTGTTTCCGATGATCGGAGCCGGCGACGGCGGGCTCACGATCGAGCAGGTCGTTCCCAGGCTGTTTCGGGCGGCAACCGGCTATTTCCAGGAAAATCCGGCAACCACGATGCGGGAAATCTACTTCTTGGCTTACACGGCCTCCCAGAGGACCGCCTGCGAACGCGAGATCGATCGGCTGTGCCACGACGGCATCGTCCGCACTGCTTGAAAGCGCCGGCGCTTTGACGGGGGTTGCGATGGCTTTGCGGGGTGGGCGGCTGCAACGGAAGGTCTGGCAAACGTTTCGTGGCGTTCTGGACATCATCCACTTGCTGCCCAGTGCCGCCGCCGTCGTCGTCTGCACGCTGTTGGCCACCGACCCTCAGCTTCACGAACTGTACCTGTCCTATCTCGGTCAGCGCGACGCCCTGCAGATCGTTTGCGCGGTCGCGGGTTTTTTCGGCGTCAGCGTCGCGATCTACGGCGCGCACTCGCTTCTGGTCGGCATTCGTCGCAACGAGAACTACGCGGATCCGGTAGGCGCCGCGACCGGACTGAATGTGAAGGGCCGGGTGATCTATTCGAATTTCCGCGGCCGCAACGTCCACAGTTTCCTGCGCTGGCTGGACGGCATTTTCGGGGTGTTCTGGAGTCTGCTGCCGTGGCTCGGCCTGGGTCTCGGAACGGTCGCCGCGACCGTTCAGGTCTGGCGCGACGATCACCGGCTCAACGACGAGCTGCGGCAGATCAGGGCAAACCCGGCCGAACTGTTTTCGGAGCAATTGATCTACGCGGTCGCGGTGGCGCTGCTGATCTTCGGTGGCATCAGTCTCGTTCTGATGTTGGCCCTGCGCAAATACGAGTCCATGAACTACAAATCGCTCCGACGCCGATCGAAGCGGTACGGGCTGGCCTTGAGGCTGGCATTTTGGGGACTGGTGAGCCTGTTGATTGCCGTCGCCGCGTATCTGCCGAGCCGGCGGAGCGATTTCGTCACCATTTATCGCGAGGTCGGTCCGCTGGCGACGTTGTCGGTCGAGTTCCTTTTCATCATCGCGATTCTGACCGGCATTGCCTGGCTGTCGGAGAAATCGAAATTTCCGGCGCTGACTCTGGTGGTGACGGCCATCGCCATCGGGGCGATTTTCAATATCCCGTTCGGCGGCTTGACGCTGTGGTTCGGCCTGGCCTGCTTCGTCTTGTTTTGGCTGGCGCTGTCGTCGCCGCTGAAATGGGAAGCGCTGATTCTGGCGGTGCTGTGCCTGGCCTGCATTATTGCCCACCACCGCGATGCCATTGCGCTGGACAAGCCGGATCCCAACAGCAGCCGCTCGTCGGACGACCAAGGCTCGCCGGCCCAGCCCAAGAACATGATACGGGCGGCATTTCTGCAGTGGCTTGCGCAGCGAACGGACAAGCCGGGGCCGGCGTCCGCGCCCAAGCCGTATCCGGTCTTCATCATCGCGGCGCAGGGCGGCGGCATCTACGCGGCGGCGTCGGCGGCGCTGTTCCTGGCGCGGCTGCAGGACAGCCAGCCGTGTTTCGTCGATCACGTCTTTGCCATCAGCGGCGTCTCCGGCGGCGCGATCGGCGCGACGATCTTTCAGGCGCTCGCTCGGCCGCCGGCGCCCGCGAATGCGGGCGCGCCGGCTATTTCATGCGCGCAGCACTCCGGCACGGCGGGCTCGAAAACGGATGGTCCCCTGACCAACACGATCAAGGACATCATGGAGGACGATTATTTTTCGCCCGTGGTCAGCGCGATCATTCCGGATCTGGTCGGCGAGCAGTGGGGACGGGCAGAAACCCTCGAGCGGGGCTTCCTCGAATCCGTCGATCGCAAGGATCCGCAAGCGGCGCGCCGGCTGAGCGACTGGTACATCAATCACTGGGGACAAGGCGCCAATCCCGCGCTCGTCCTCAACACCACGTCGGCGGAGACCGGCTACCGTGTCGCACTGGCTCCGTTCGGGCTGAGCGACAGCGGCGACCGGAGCTTATACTCGTTCGCCGACAGTCAATTCGCGGTCGAGCCGCCCGCGGCGGCTGAACCCGGGCTATCGAGCGAACCGTCCGGCACGAAACCGGCGCTCGCCCAATGTCCCGATCGAAGCTCCGCCGCCCCAGCGGCCGGTCCAAGTTCGACAGGCAAGACAGCAGACAGCACTTCGATCGGCGAGAATGTGTCCTTGATGTTCGGTGCGGTGGCAAGCGCCAGGTTTCCGTTCATCCTGCCGCCCTATTCGATGTCGTCGAAGTGCGGCAACAGGTTGAATTTCGTCGATGGCGGTTATGCCGACAATTCGGGCGCCCAGACCGCGCTTGATCTGTACCGGGCGCTGGTGCCGGAGGACGATCAATCGAGCAGTGGTCAGCCCGGCGGCCGGCAACAGGACGGTCCGACGGCAAAAGTGCAAGATCCGTCGGTCGACATCAAGATCATCCTCATCACCAGTGACGATCCGCTGCCGGACCTTCGCCAGATCAGCGGTACCGACTTTGGCGACACGGTCGCGCCGATCAGCGCGCTGCTTCAGGTCAGAGAGGGATTGGGCGATCAGGCCGTGGCCCGGGTTTGCGATTACTTCAGAGAGACCGAAAAGGGCGAGGTCGATGCGAGCTGCAACACGCCGAAGGGCAAGCCCTGGAAGCTGGACCTGGTCCGAATCCAGGACCAGGTCTACGGGCTGCCGCTCGGCTGGAAAATCTCGGATTCGACCGTCACGCTCTTGTCATCACTCATCGGGCGGAGCGACGATTGCCAGAATGTCGCCGCCAGTTCCGAACGGGCCAAGGACATCCTGAGCAACAGCTGCGTGCTGCGCGATGTGGAAGAGACCCTGGTCGATTATCAGAAATGACCCGGCGTCGGACGCGCGCTCACGCGATCAGTGGCGCGTCGCGGCGCTGATGCCGGCGGTTTGGACGTCGGTCTTGACGTCGTCCATCCGCGTCAGGATGTCTTCGACCGGATTGTCGGTCCAGGCGTGGGTCACGTAATCGCGGTGCGGGACTTCCTCGTCCATGAACGTGACCATGCCCTGCAGATGGCCGCTCCGCAGCTCGGAGCTGTAGGGCACCGAACGGTCGCTGAGCAGGTGCTTGAGCTCGGCGTTATGGCGCGCCGTCCCCGCCGTATATGAGCTGACGAAGAACGTCGAGCGGTGATCGGCGATCCAGTCGGCGAACTGGTCGACGCCGGAGTAGATCGAGTCGAGCATGACCAGGCCGCGGATGCGCGAATTGGCGCCGCCGCGCGCCAGCACCGACAGGGTCGGCCCGAAGCCGCCGCTGTAGGACACCAGCACGATCGGCATGGTGGCGAACGCCGACTGGCTGCGCGGATCGCCGTACAGTGCCGCAAGTTTTTGCGCGGCCTCGTCGAGGAAGCGCTTGAAGCCGTCCGGCTCCCAGAACTTGCCGGCGCTCGAATCGGCGGCGTCGTAGGCGAATTGCGGCGCCACCAGCACCGTGTTGGTGCCGCCGTCCATCTGCTCGGGCAGGCGTTGGCGGTCGCGCACGTCGCGCGCCAGGGTGGCGCCGTGGCCGTGGAAGAACACCACCATGACGGCGGGGCGCTTGGCATCGAAGCCGGCCGGGATGTGCAGGAGCACGTGGTCGTCGCCGAAGGTCCTGGATTCCAGGAACACGCGGCCGCGGAAGTTGACGTGCTCGCCGGAGTGAAGGAACGGATGATCCGATCCCGCCACCGTGCCGTGATAGGGAAACGGCGCGCTCTGGAAGTCGGCCAGGGTCGTCTTCGCCTCGACATTGGCGGGCATGCGGGACGCCCCGACGTCGGGGGCCGGATTGAGCGCCGCGATCGGCGGCGCCGGGCCGACCGAAGCGACCCGGATCGGCGGCGCCGGCGGCTTGATCCTGGCCGCTTTCACCGCCGGGCCAGCCTGCTCGGCCTGGCGGGTCGGTTGGAAGAAGCTCCAGTCGCGCGCGATGACGCTCGTTGCCGGCTCGCCGTTGCGGGACGTGCCGAGGCTCGACGTGACGGTGACGTCGCCGGCGGAGGCGAACCGGGCCGCGACCGCCGACCGCACGGGATCGCTGCGCGCATAGCTCGACATGCCGCCGATCGAGTCCGCCTTGCCGACCCCGGCATCCGGCCCGACGGTCGTGGCGAAGGCCGATGCCGGCGGCGGCTCCGGCGCGAACAGCCCGGACTGGCGGAATTCGTCGTACACCAGCAAGGTCCAGCCCAACGCGCCGACCAGCAGCAATCCTGCGGAGATCAGCAGCAGATTTTCCTCAAGGCCGCTGCGCAGCCCGCTCGGCCGGGCGACGGGCCGGGGCCTGGCTTGAGAGCGAGCGCGCTTGACTTCGCCGGGCTTGAATTGGCCGGGCTTGACTTGGCCGGGCTTGACTTGGCCGGGCTTCACTTGGCCAGGCTTGACTTGGCCGTGTTTGAATTGGTCCTGCTGGGCTTCGCGATGGTGGGGCGGCGTCGGCGGGCGAGGAACGGTGAGTTCGGCGCGCCGGCGCAGTTCGGGATCGTGATGGAAATGCCGTGCGCGGGGCGCCGCGCCTAAGCCCAGCGCCGGCTTGCGCGACAGCAATACTGGTCCTCGGACCCGATCCGGCAAAGTACCCCCACCCCAACGACCCCGGTAACCTTGACGACAACTTTGTCGCTATTTTGGCAGCGCCGGTCGCCCGATCAGTGCCGAAGCCCGAAAAAGCCGAAAAAACTATGCGGTGGCTGGTTCGGCTGGTACGGCGGGGGCGTTCTCGAAGCGCTCGCGACGACCCGTGGATGCGATTTCGCCCACGCCGGCGCATTCGGCGAACCGACCGGAATCCCCGGTACTCCATCGGCCGGTGTGGTTAACGAAGGGTTAACGCTGGCCTCGACCACGGCCGGCGCGGTCTTCTGGGCCAGCAGCAGATTCGATTCATTGTGCCGCCAGCGGTAGCCGATGCCGAAGTCGAGCGGGCTGTCGTTGCCGGTGCGGAATAGTTCGGCCATGCGCGGTTGATAGTCGCCGGGGAACACGGCGATCGGGCCGAGGTAGCGGCCGAACGGCTGCAGGTGCCATTTCTTGGCATCGAAGGCGGCCAGCGGAATGCCGCTGTCGTCCTCCAGCACGGTCGCGCTGCGGTCGAGCAGGAAGTCGCGTACCTTGGTGAAGCCGCCGTTGTGCAGCAGATAGGACGCGCTCTTGAGGAAGCTGTCGGCGACGCCGAGCTTGGCGCAGAACGCCAGGAAGCCCGATTTGTTCACCCCGCCGTTTTCGAGGTTGGTGCTGAAATAGTACAGCGTCTGCATCGGGCCGCTGCCGTCGGAAAACACGATCTTCACGCCGCTGGTGGCGTCGTCGGCGGCGCCGTGCTTGCCCTGGCCGGTCGGCGCCGGCTCGTCCGGCGCGATGAAATTTCCCGCCGCGTCGATGCGGACGTAGCTCGCTTCGTGGATGGTCTTGCCGGTTCGCGCCAGGAACACATAGAGGACCGGCAAGGTGCCGAACACCGGCCCCTCGCTGAGCTGGGACTGCATGTTCTTGGTGATGAAGAAGCTCAGATTGAGAACCGTATAGAGCGAGCTTTCCAGGTGGTGCAGCGTTTCGTCGACGGTGGTCCGCGGCAGTGCGGTCAATTGCGGAATGTCGCCGACCGGCTCGAGACCGGCCAACACGTAGGTCGACTCGTGCGGAAAGAACGACGTGGCGTAGAGAAAATCCGGGCCGCTGAACATGTACAGCAGCGTGTCGTGGTGCTCGCTCAGGTGCGCCGCCGAGAAGGCGCGAACCTTGGACAGCGTATTGGTGTCTTCCTTCTCGAAGATCGCGTTGAAGAACTTGGCGTGCTGCGCCCATTGCGGGCCGGCGGCCAGCCCGGCGAGCGGCGAGTCCGACGCCGGCGGCAGGCCGGCCAGGAAGCGCGCCGTATCGTCGGGCGTCGAAGTTTCGGCGCTGTGCCCCGGCTCAAGCGCCAGCGCCAGCATGCCCGCCACCGCGGCGGCGACCATCATGTTACGCACGGTCGAGACCATCCACTTTCAGGGGAACCGCTTGGGAAACGTCGGGCCCGGAGACGTTCGATAAAGCCTGCGACGCATAATAGATGAGCAGGCCGGCCAACATTATGACGCAGCCGGCGAGCGACTGCAGCGGCCGGTTGACGACCAGGTAATACATCACGAACAAGGTCACGCTGAGGAACACCAGCGGCGTCAGCGGATAGCCCCAGGCCCGATACGGCCGCGGCAGATTCGGGTGGGTTATCCGCATCTTGATGACGCCCAATACGGTGAAGAACGCGCAGAAGGTGAGGCTGAACTGGATGAAGTCCAGCACCGCCTCGAAGCTCTGGGTCAACAGGAGCAAGTTCGATACCAACAGCTGGAACACGATGGCGATTGCCGGGACGCCGTGTTTCGACTTGCGCGCGAAGAACGCCAGCACCGGCATGTCCTCGCCCATGGTCATGGTCACGCGCGGGCCGATCCAGGTCATGGCGCTGATCGACGACACCAGCCCGAGGCAGATCAGCCCCCCGACCAGGCGGCCGCCGAAATTGCCGAACATGTGCTTGCCGGCCACCACCGCGACGTCGATCTGGCCGACCAGTTCGTTCATCGGCGTCACCGCCAGGAACACCGCATTGAGCGCGACGTAGAGCACGATCACGATGGCGGTGGCGGCCAACAGCGCGCGCGGCAGGTTGCGGGCCGGCTCCCGCAGTTCGCCGGCGATGTAGGTGGCGGCGTTCCAGCCCGAATAGGAATACAGCACGAACACCAGGCTGATGGCGAACGGCGCGCCGGCCACCACGGCGATGTCGGCCCGGCTCGGTGCAAACGAGATCGCCTGCGCATCGCCGAGCGCGAAGCCGGCGACGATGAACACGACGATGAGGACGAGCTTGAGCACCGTCCAGGCGTTGTGAAAGGCGCCGCCGAACCGCACCCCCCACAGATGCACGGCGGCCGCCAGCCAGGTGATGCCAAGTCCGAGCAGGAGCGGCGGCGCCTGCGGCGCGATCGACTTGAAATAGCTGCCGAACGCCATGGCGGCGAGCGCGATCGGCGCGGCGAAACCGACGGTGGCGGACAGCCACCCGGCGACAAAGCCGAACGCCGGATGATAGATGCGGCGCAGATAATTGTACTCGCCGCTCGAGCGCGGCAGCATGGTGGCCAATTCGGCGTAGCAGAACGCCCCGCAGATCGCCACGATGCCGCCGACGATCCATAAGAGCAGCAGCGCGAAGCCCGACTTGATGTCGGTGACCTGGAAACCAAGGCTGGTGAAGACGCCGACCCCGACCATGTCGGCGATGCAGAGCGCCGCCGCCGTCAGTCCGGACACCTCGCCCGTGGACGTGCGCCCAGTCGTGCGCCCAGCCGTGGAACTACTCATGCGTCCTCAAGCCCCTACGGGCCATTACAAGGCGCTAACGGTTAAAATTCAACAGCAGTTTGACGCCTCCCGCCAAACAAACGGCTTGACGGGTCGGCTGCATCGCCGGTTGACCGGCGTTGCGCCTTGCAACCGTCAAGCTCCGGACAAGTTTCGGCACCGAATCAGCGTCCCGACCCCAGCAGCACCATCGAGATCGCCGGCACATATGTGATGATCAATAACGCCAAAAAATTGACCACGACGAACGGCAGCACGCCGCGATAGATCATACCCATCGGCACGTTGAAGATGGCGCGGGCGGCGAACAGGTTGAGCCCGAACGGCGGCATGTAGAGCCCGATGCTCAGATTGACCGCCATGATGATGCCGAAGTGCAGCGCGTTGACGCCGGCCGCCTCGACCACGGGGAGGAGGAGCGGGGTGAGGATCAGGATCGCCGCCGGCGGCTCGAGGAAGCTGCCGGCGACCAGGAGGCCGCCATTGACCAAGAGCAGCGTCTGCCAATGCGCGAGCTGCATGGCCCCGATATGGCCGATCAGGGTCTGCGGGATGCCGCTCGTCGTCATCAGCCACGAGTAGATGCCGGCGCCGGTGACGATGATCAGGATCTGCGCGATCAGATAGACCGAGTTGACGATGACCTGCCACAGCTCCGCCACGCCGAATTCGCGATACACGAACATCGCCACGAACAGCGAATAGACCACGGCGACGCCGGCAGCTTCGGTCGGCGTGAACACGCCGCCGTAGATGCCGCCGAAAATCACCACGATGGTGCCGAGCGCCCAGCTCGCGTCCTTGGTGGCGGCCCAGATGTTCTTCCAGCGCGCCGGCGCCGCCAGCGGCACCGCCTGGATGCGCGCGTAGACGATGACATAGGCGGCGTCGACGATGCCGATCAGCAGGCTCGGCAGGATGCCGGCGGTGAACAGCTTGATGGCGGAAACCTGCGCCGTCATGGCGTAGAGGATCATCGAGATCGACGGCGGGATGATCACGGCGACCGCGCCCGACGAGGTGATCAGGCTGACGGCGAAGCGCTCGGTATAGCCCTGCTTGGTGAGCGAAGGAAACAGCAGCCGGCCGATGGCGACGACGGTGCCGACCGAGGTATGCGCCATGGCGCCAAACAGTTCCGACGACGCCACCGTGGTCACCGCGAGCGAGCCGCGCACGCCGCCGACGATCGACACCACCCAGGTGACGACGCGATTGGCGATGCCGCCGCGGCCCATGATTTCGCCGGCGAGCACGAAGAACGGCACCGCGAGCAGCGGGAAATTGTCGAGGCTGCCGAACATGTAGGTCTGGAACGATTGCGTCGGCACGTGGGCGACGAACAGGATCGCCGCCAGCGAGGTCAGGGTGAGAACGACGAAGATCGGCAGGCCGAGGATCAGCAAAATCGTCGGCAGCACGAAATAGACGAACGTCGCCGCCATGTCAGCGCTCGACCTCCCGGCTGGCGATCACGTCGTCGTGGCGGACGCCGATCACGATCAGCCGCACCGCGATCAACGCCGCCATCAATATGAGCCCGAGCGGCAGCGCGGCTTGCGGAATGACCAGCGGGATGTTGGCCGATTCGCTCCTCTCATCGAGCTCGGCCAGCATGGTCATGACCGGCCAGGCGAACACCGCCAGCGCCACGCAGGTCGCGATGGTCACCAGATCGGCGAACACCTCGAAGATTTTGCGCGGCCCCGGCGGCAGCAGCGAGACGATGACGTCCATGCGGATGTGGCGGCCCAGCCAGCCGACCGGCGCAGCGCCGAGGAACACCGCGCCGATCATCAGGAACAGCATCGCCTCCTCGGCCCAAGACAGCGAGACAGAGAGGAAATAGCGGCCGATGATGTTGGCGAAATTGATGGCGACGCTGGCGATCAGCATCGCGCCGGCGGCGATCCGGAGCACCGCGATGAGCGCATGAGCGCCGCGCAGCAGGACGTTTCGCATCGCTCTAACCGTGCCGGTCCTGGCAATGCGGCGCCGGCCGCATGACGCCGCCGCGCCGTGTCTTCAGTTCTTGGCGGCGGCGGCGCGCACCATCTGCAGCATGTCGTGCACCGCCGGCTGGTTCTTGGTCGCCTCGTCGCCGACCGGATCGAGCAGCGTCTTCATCTTGGCGAGGTCGTCGTCCGGCAGCGGATGCACGGTGCCGCCCTG
>Ga0182024_10008499_pt1 | contig 21615 bp, 20 predicted proteins | sample P32metaG_FD_120480 | JGI IMG/M metagenome (GOLD analysis project Ga0182024, IMG submission 120480) | Permafrost microbial communities from Stordalen Mire, Sweden - P3-2 metaG (Illumina Assembly) | ecosystem: Environmental > Terrestrial > Soil > Wetlands > Permafrost | place: Sweden: Stordalen...
CACCGTCGTGCGCATCTGATCGCCTCGTCGTCGAGGCCGCGCGTCTTGTCCACCGATCTCGTGACCCGGACGTTTCCCACTGTGCCGTCCAGAAGGACCACGGCTTCAAGCTGGACATCGCCTTCGACGTGTGCCTTCAAGGCTTCGGGCGGGTACTCCGGTTCGGTCACCCGCAGCATGACCGGGTTCGTGTGGACGCTACCCCGAGACAGAAGAGCGTTCGGCGACTGGCCCTGCGGGCTCGTGGCCAGCGCGAGACGAGCGTCGTCCGGCGCCGCAGTCGTCGTGATGGCCGGCGGTGCGCCGTTGCGACCGAATCGTGTCCGCTGCCAGAGACCGAGCAGGATGACCAGAAGCACGCACGCGGCCGCGCCCACGGTCCACCACCGCTGCGCCAGAACCCGACGTGGTGGTTCCGCGATCCGCCGCCGAACGCCGGCCAGCGCGCCCTCGGTATCGACAAACCAGTCTTCCGCGCCTAGAGACGACAGCAATCCGTCAACGTACGCGTTGGTCGCCACCAAGCGGTCGAGGGACGATCGGCACGTCGTGCAGGAGGCCAGATGCGCCTCGGCACTCGTTCGTATCGCGCTGCCGCCACGCTCGCTGAGGTAGTGCTGCATCTGGCCGTCTCGTAGACAGGTCATCGCGTGGCTCTCCCGTACGTGCTCACATACCTTCGTTCGAACTGGACCTTCGCTCGCGCGACCAGCGTGTAGATAGAGTCCGGTTTGACGCCGAGGATGCCCGCCACCTCGCGGCATGAGAAGCCGTCGCTGCCGAGGAGGAGCGCTTGCGCGTGGACGGGCTTCAGCTTCGCCAGGATCGCCCGCACGCGCCGACGTTGCTCGTCAACGAGCAGCGTGTCGAGCGCGTCTGGGGTGCGATCCTGCCGACGCCGATTCTGCTCGGCCGCGCCCTCTCGTCGAGCGCGCCGCGCGTTCGCCCGCAGCGCGTCGAGCGCGAGGTTCAGGGCGGTTCGGTACACCCACGCCCGCCGATTCTCGATGGCCACCGTCGCCGACGACGTGCGGTGGAGCCGACTGAACGCATCGGCGGCGACTTCCTCCGCCTGTCCGGCGTCGCCGAGCAGGCGGCGCAGGGTCCGGACGAGGGGTGGGTAGTGCTCTGTAAAACAGCGCCTCAAATGCGCGCTCGGAGCCAAACTCCTGGGCAGTCACGGTCAGTCGCGGGATCCACCGGACATGTTCGCGTGCGGCACACTGGCTTAGACGTCGCCGAAGGGGAAAACCTAACGGGGTGCGGGGATGATGCTCAGCCCACACGCGGTGCCGCGGGTCAACTCATGATTTCTTCCCCTTCTCCTGCGCGATCCTCCGCGTCAGCCGCTCGAGCTGCGGGGCGGTCAGCACGGCGTTCTTGACCATGCCGACAACGAGCGCTTCGGCCGACCCCGCGCAGAAGCGATCGATGATGTGTTGCACGGCCCGGGTGGCCACGGTCACCGACGCCTCGGCGGCCGTATAGAGAAACGTCCGGCCCACGACCTCGTGGGTCACATAGCCCTTGGCCTCCAGCCGCCGCAAGACTGTGCGTATCGTGGAGTCCTTCATCGGCCACGTGGCCTGAAGCGCTTCGCGGCACCCCTCGGCGGAGACTTGGCCGAACGCCCAGATGTGATCCATCACGGCCTGTTCGGCCTCGCCGAGGCTGCGATGCCGTCGTTTTCGCGTGTTTCTCATCGTAACGTTACGATATGTAACATAATAAACTGGGACGGTCAAGGGCCTCCGGGACGTTACTGGCCGCCGAGCTTCGAAAGCGGAGCCGGCCGGCCTTGTCGAGGTCGTGCGGCGTCAGCCTGTAAGGGCGGAGCGGCTGCACTTCGAGGAGGCGGACGCGCGAGAGGCGATCGAGCTGTTTACGGCGCTTCGGCGGGCGAACCTGCGGCTGATTGAGCGCGCCTCTCCCGCTGATCTGCGAAGGGTGGGGGTACACGTGGAGCGCGGGGAAGAGACCTTGGAGCACCTCCGTCGGTTGTACGCAGGCCACGATCTGTTGCACCTGCGCCAAATTGCGCGTGTCCGCCAAGCCGTCGCCTGACGCGACTACCGCCATCTTCAACGTGGCAGACCTGGCGATCATGCTCGGGGCTGGGATCGTGGTGCCCACCGGGCTCCGGGATCATCTTCCTCGACGGCGGCGAGGCTGAAGGCGGCGCTCCCCTTACCGACATCGACATACCAATCGGGTTCAGGCCCGGCGCCAGTGGTGAGCGCCACACGCGCGCTATTCGACGCGCAAGGCCCGGATTGGATCGATGGCGGCGGCGCGGCGTGCCGGCACCAGTGCGGCGATCTGGGTGCTCAGGACGACAACGATGAGGGCGGCTCCGAACGCCATCGGATCGTGTCCAGTCACGCCGTAGAGCTGGCTGGCGATCAGACGGCCGACACCGAGCGCCATCGGTACGCCGATGGCCACACCCATGATCGTCTGGCCCGCGGCCCGCCGCAGGATCATCGTGAGCACCGTGCGGCGGTCCGCGCCGAGCGCGACGCGCACGCCGATTTCACGCGTCCGCGCCGTCACGTACTGCGCGGTGACTCCATACAACCCCAACGCCGCGAGCAGGAGGCCCAGTCCCGAGTAGAGGGATGTCAGACGGGCCATCAGGGTCTGCTGGATGAAATTGCGATCGACCTGCTCAGCGAACGTCATGATGGCCATCGGACTCAGGTTGGGATCGATCCGAGCCAACGCGCGACGGACGTTCGCCTCGACACTCGCGCCCGCCTCAACGCCTGGCCGTAGGTGAAGCTCGACACTGTTGATGAGGAGCGACCTGGCCTGCACCGACACGAGGCCCTCGACGCGATAAGGCACGGTCTGCAGCAATGGCATGAAGATGGTCGGATCGACCGGCCTCATGGCGTCGGCGTACTTCACGTCCTCGACGATGCCGATGATCTGATAGTCGGCGTTGTGACCGGGTTCCTCGCCGATCGAGAGTCGATGGCCGATCGGATCGGTCGCCGGAAAAAAGCGATCACCGAACGTGCGGTTGATGACCGCCCCGTGCAGCGACGAGGCGGTGTCGCGCTCATCGATCACTCGTCCGCGCAGCACTGGCGTTCCGATGGTCTCGAAATAATGAAGCCCCACGCGCAGATACGTCGAGAAGAGATGATGCGCCGGATCGACCGGCCGATCCTCGAAGCTAATCGGTCCTTCCCAGTTGAAGCCGCTCATCGGGCTGTACTGCGACAGACTCCTGCTGGCGACGCCAGGCACCCGCTGCAGTTCCGCAGGTAGCTGCTCATACAAGTCGGGCAGACGATCGATCGAATAGCCCGCTGCCGCCGGGTCGATTCGAACGACGATCCGATCCGACGTCTGGAACCCGACCGGCTCCTCCAAGAGCAGCAGGCTGCGCGTGAGCAGGCCGGCTCCGGAGGCCAGCACGAGCGAGACGGCGATCTGCAGAACGATCAGGATCTGCCGCAGGACCGTGAATCGATGGCCCGTCGCGCGCCCGCCGCTCCGAAGCACCTCGATCGGATTCGTCTTCGACGTCAGCCACGCGGGCAGGCCGCTGAAGATGAGACCGGTCGCCATAGACGCGAGGGCGGCACACGCGAGAATCGGTACAGAGGGCCTCGCGTCGATGGGGACGTAGCGCGCCCGGAAACGCCGTGTCGAGGATCAGGCGGGTCGCGGCATAGGCGAACAGCACACCGGCCGCGCCGCCGGCCACCGCCAGGACGAGCCCGCTCGTGAGGGTGGCCCTGATGAGGCGGCCTTGGCTCGCACCAAGCGCCGCGCGCAGCGCCAGTTGAAACGGCTGCGCCCGCGCCAGCATCAGGTTCCCCAGATTCGCACATGCCAGGACCAGTACGAGCCCCGACACGATGGCCAGCACACTCAGCGACTCGCGGTACCGCGCGCGGAGTGGCGACACGCCGGTCTCGAACGAGGTGACGATGACATGCTGGGCGGGTATCTTCGCCCGCTCGTCGGCCGACAAGAACCGTTGCCCACCGAGCCAGAGGCGCAGCGCCAGCGACGCCTCATCCTGCGCCGCGGCTCGTGTGACGCCGGCCCGCAGACGGCCGATGACGTACAGCCACTGCTGGTCGGGCCGGTCCAGAAGCGACGTGCTTGCACCTGTCGCGCTGACGATGCCCTGGCGATTTTGGCCGAGGAGGAACTCGGTCGCCAGTGGCAGCCAGAGTTCTACCGGATTCGGCCGCAGCGTCTCCCCAAAGAACGTCGGAGCGGCGACGCCGACGACGGTGACCGGCGAGCCGCCGACCACCAGCGTCCCGCCGAGGAGCGCCGGGTCAAGACCGTATTCGTCGCGCCACGCGTGGTAACTGAGGACGCCCACTGGTGGCGCACCCCGTCGGTCATCGTCGGGCCTGATCGAACGCCCGGCAGCCATCCCAGCACGGAGCGTCTCGAAATAGCTGCCGCTTACGAATTCGGTGGAGATCGCCTGCGGCTTGTCCGCGGCACCCCCGCGGCGAGCACTCAACGATTCCGGAACGACCTGAAAGGCCGCCAGCGCGGAAAAGGCTGGCGCGTGGTCGCGCAGCTGATGGTAGAAGGCATAGGAAAAGAGCGAGGTGTCGCCCGAGAGGCCGCTGTTGACGCAGCAGGCATTGGTGTCGCCGACCCGATAGAGGTCCTGCGGCCGATCCACAGGCAGCGGCCGCCACGCGACAGCATCGACGAGCGTGTAGATGGCAGTGTTAGCGCCAATGCCGAGCGCCAACACCAACAGAGCGACCACCGTGAAGCTCGGCTGCCTGAGGAACGCGCGGACGGCGAGGCGGACGTCCCCGACGAATTGCTCCAGATAGGTCACGCCTCGAGCATCGCGGCACTCTTCCTTGAGGCTCTCGACCGGACCAAGTTCCCTCAGGGCGGCCAACCGGGCGGCTTCAGGCGTAAGGCCGCGTTGGCGATAGTCCTCGATCAAGCCGTCGAGGTGAAAGGTCAACTCGTCGTGCAGCTCCTGCTCCACCTGGCCCTTGCGCAGTAGCGACCGAATCCGGAGCATCACCGTGCCGAGCCAACGGGTCATGTTGACCTCAGCGAACGTCCGACGCCCGGAGCACCAGTCCGATGGCCGTCGACAGTCGCTGCCAGTTGGCCTGCTCGCGATCCAGGTACTTGCGCCCCGCTGCGGTCAGCGCATAGAACTTCGCGCGACGATTATTCTCCGACTCGCCCCACCGGGCGCGGATCCATCCATGCTGTTCGAGTCGATGCAGCGCCGGATAGAGTGCACCCTGGTTGACCTGCAGGACTTCCTGCGACGTCTGTCGGATCCGCCGGGCGAGGCCCCAGCCATGCTGGGGCTCGAGCGCCAGCGTGCGGAGAATCAGGAGGTCGAGCGTCCCCTGCACCAGGTCCACGGGCTTACTCACCGCTGGCTACCCTCAGTCATTGACAGGTAGCGTAGCAACGTTCCTGTCAGTTATCAAGGGGAGTCGACATCTGCCGCCGGCTGGCGAGATGTTGCCGTTCATGAGGTCCCTCCGCAATCGGCTCTAGGACACTACGCTGGGGCGGCGCCTCGGCGGCGCGCGCTCCGGAGGTGAGCCGCTCCCGCCTCAGTCCTCTCTCATCGCCTCTATCGGATTGATTCGTCGGGCGCGGGCGGCAGGAAGGACCGCCGCGAGGAGGGCCATCGCCGTCAGTGTCACGGCGACCAGCGCATAGACGCGCGGATCGCGGGGCGACGTGTCAAAGAGCAGCGGCTCGACCAGGTGTGCGGAGAGCAGCGCCAGCCCGAAGCCGACCGCGATGCCGGCGACCGCCAGTACGAGGCCGCCGCGGATGACGAGGGCCGAGACGTTGGCCGGCCGCGCGCCGAGGGCCATCCGGACGCCGATCTCGTGTGCGCGGGACGTCACGAGGTAGGACATCACGCTGTACAAACCGACCCCCGCCACCACCAGCGCGAGCACGCCCATCAGGCTGAACATCGTGGCCCCGAGGGCCCACGGCCGCACCTGCGGCTCGATCTGGTCCTGCAGCACCTGGGCGGTCACATACGTGATTGACGGATCGATATCCACAAGCTCCTTCCGGATGCTCGCGAGCACCTGCGTGGGCTCGCCCCGCGGTCGGACGATCAGCGTCGTCCCGCCGATGCCGACTTCCTGACCGAACGGGATATAAAACGACAGGGATTCGTCCTCGCGGAGCTTGAAGTGACGGGTGTTGGCCGCGATGCCGACGATCTCGGCGCACGCCGGGGCGTCGTCGACGACGGTGAAGCATTGCCCGATGGCGTCTTTCCCGGGCCACAGGGTGCGGGCCATCGTCTCGTTGACAATGGCGACCGGCGCACTGCCGGCACGGTCGGAGGTCGTAAAGGCGCGACCGCGCAGGATGCGCGTGCCGACGGTCTTGAAGTAGTCGGCTGTCACGGCGCTGAGGAACGGTCCGCCACCCTTAAGCTGCGGAATTCGGTCGAGCCCCGGCACGCGGATGTCTTCCCCGAACCCAGTCCAAAACGCCAGACCGACAGTGAGGCTGGCGGCCTCGACGTCGGGCTGCTGCTCCAGCCGGTTGAGCACCGCGGGATAGAACGCCGCCCGGCGATCGCGTTCCAGCTGCCGCGTGGCGGCGTCATCCGTGGCGGGAATTGCTGTGCGTAAGACCCCGAATATGAGCACGCGGTCGGGCTGCAGGCCGAGGTCGAGCGCCCGCACTCGCGCCAGACTCGCGACAAAGAGGCCCGAGCCGACGAGCAGCAACGCCGAGAGTGCCGCCTGAACGATCGTGAGGGTCGCACGCGCCCGGCTCCGCCGGCCACCACCCTCGCGGACGCCGGTCTTGAGCGAGGAGGAGACGTCGGGCGCGCTCGCGCGCCACGCCGGCACGAGCCCGACAACGAAGCCCGCAAGGAGCGAGACGAGGGTGCTCAGCGCGAGCACGCGTCCATTCACTGGGCCGCTCGTCCAAGCGACCGATGGGATCAGCCACGTCCGCATGAGCGTCCCCACCAGCCAGGCGACGCCGAGTCCGACCGCGCCGCCAATGACCGCGAGCGCGATCGCCTCCGCGGTGAGCAGCCGCAGAAGGCGGCCACGAGTCGCGCCGAGCGCCAGGCGGACCGCGATCTCGCGACGCCGACGGAAGCCCCGCGCGAGCACGAGGTTGACGACGTTGGCGCATGAGACGACGAGCACGATGCCGGCGACCGCCGCGAGCCACGTGCTCACGCGCGCCTCCATCGACTCAACGCCGTCGCGGCCGTAGGTGAGCGGCCGGACCGCCATCGTCGCGGCCCTGAGCGTCTTGTCGGTCGGCGGCGCGGCCTGTCGCAGAATCGCGGTCGCCTCCCGGCCCGCCGTCTCGACCAGCGCACCTGGCTTCAGCCGGACGATGATCGACAGCCACTGCGAATTCCAGCTCTGTGTCCAGTTGGTCCGGATTCGCCACCGGCCCATGAGGCTCTCGGGGTACCAGACGTCGACCCGCTCCAGGTCCGGTCCCGTGAACCCGCTCGGCGCGACGCCGACAATCGTGTAGGTCTCGTTGTTGAGCACGATCGGCCGGCCGACGGCATCCGGTCGGCCGGCAAACTCACGCTGCCACAGGTCGTAGCCGATCACGACGACGTGCTCCGGTGCGACCGTGTCGTCTTCGCGTTCGGTGAAGAACCGACCGGCGGCAGGTGTCACGCCCAGGAGGGGAAACAGGCTGGCGGTGGCCTCGCCGTGGTTGATGCGCCGGGCCTCTTCGGCGCGCCCGAGCACGTCGCCGTCGACGTACACCGAGTAGCCGCCGATCGCTGCGAATGAGTGCGCGTTGCGGCGTAAGGCGTCGTAGAGCGCGTACCCGAACTGGCCGCCGTACTGGACGTCCTGGCCCGGGGGCTGCCTCGTCATCTGGATCCGGCCGACGTGGCCGGGGTCATGGACGTGCTCGGGGCCCGAGAAGAGCAGCCGATCGGCAACGCCGAACATCGCGGCGTTGAGCCCGATGCCAAGCGCCAGCGTCAACACGACAGCCGCGCACCAGGCCGGCTCCCGACGGAAGGCACGCAGGGCCAGGCGCAAGTCGGCCCACGCATCACGAACCCAGGTCTGCATATGCGTCCGCTCCTCGAAGAGTGTGAGGCCGTCAGTCGGCGTGGCCGCGGCACCGCGCGAGGCGCCCAGCCCGGCGAGGGCATCGACGACAGCGCTCGTCGCGGCTCGGCCGGCGGCGCGGCCCTCGAGCGTCGCGGCCTGACGCAGGTCGTCATCCACGGCCGCGAGGAGGTCGGCGCCAAACCGCCGGCGAAACTCACGCGGGTGAGCGCGCAAGATCAGGCGGACGAGGCCGCCGGCCGCGGCCGTGACGAGTACGCCGAGCCGCCATCGCCGCGGGATCATGGCCGAGGCTTTGACGGTGCGATTCGCCGCGGGCGGGCCGCCGCGACAAGCCGCTCAAGCCGCGCGCGCTCGGCGGCGAGCGTTCGTCGGCCCGCGGCGGTGATGGTGAAATAGCGTCGACGCACATCGTCATACTGCGGCGCCGGGCGGTGGGTGCTCTCGGCAATGAACCCATCGTCGAGCAACTGCCAGAGCGCCCGATAGAGCGACGTGGCCCCGGGCGCGACATCGCCGCTGGAGCGTGCGCGCACGTCGGTTTTCAGGTTATAGCCATGGCGGTCGGTCTCGGCGAGGCTGGAGAGCACGAGGACGGCAACGGCCGAGAGAGGTTTGGTGCGCATGGGGAACCTTACCATATTGGTAACAGTCGTCCCAATTTGAAGCGAGGAAGCGTGGCTCGGTTGGCCCGCGGGCCGAAGCGGGGCCTAACACTACCTTGTCACCTTCGTAGGGGCGGATTGCGCTGAGAGCTGGCGACCATCCGTAAGAGCCGTCGGGAGTTGGCGACGTAGAGCAGCCCAAAGATCTCGCGGACCCAACCGCGCACCACAGGGAGCGTGGGCCTGGGGCCCGGCGACGCTGCAACTCGGTCAGGCGGTCTTCCTCGGTCTGCCTCCCAGGCGACCATTCGTTCGAGACGTGCGTGCCTTGCGGCGACTCCGACCGGTGCCCAGCAGCGCGCCGATCCCCACGATGTGGACGGTTGATCGTTGACGGCCTGAGACGCGAGCGACCCGCACGTCGCTTGTCGGCACGCTGTCTGGATGCGCCTCGAGGTACGCGACCAACGTCTCCCGAAGTGCCTGCTCCGCCTTTGCGCGCGTGTTGGCGGCCGCAAAGACCGGCACCCCTGGCACATAGGCACTCACCGCGCCACTGGCTTCGGTCTCAATCACAATCGGATAGTAGGTCGTCATTGAATGCCTGCTTCCCTGAGGATTCGGTTGCCCAACTGACCCATGACGACGACACGCGCGGATCGCCGGCCGGTTTGACGTTGGTCGCCGCCGGCACCGCGACACTCGTCGAACCGGCGACGGGCGGCGCGGCCTTGGCCGCCGCCTCTTCGTAGGTGACCGCCTTTACCGGCCTCACCTGGCCGTTCAACTTGACCTGAAAATCGTCAGGACCGAGACCCGGCACGGGTCGGCCGTCCTGGTCGAGCACGCTGACATCCACGAGGACGAGGGAGGTTGTGCTCCGGAAGGTCGGTGTTTGTGGGGCTTGCGCCGAAAGCACGGCTGCTCCGAGTGCGACGCCGAGACACATCGCGATACGGCGCATGGGCTCCCCTTTGCTACGAGGCCGCATTACTGCACCATCGCCGAATGGAGATGAGTCACCCGGACGGTCACCGGCGCGCGGCTGCCGCCGATCGTCCCTGAGTAAACATGAGGCCACCCTTGTCCGCCTTCCGGAACGTCGTCGACACGGTGCCAACCTCGCGGCCGGCCACCAGGACGGTGGCGCGGATCGCGTAGGTGCCGGGGGCCAAGTTGTCCAGCGCGAACTGCCCGGCCGCCGTGGACCGGTCGGTCGTCTGGACCGGCACGACGGCCTGTTCAGCCACGGGCTGCACGGTGCGCCCGATCACCGTCCACTGCACGCGGACATCGGCCGGCATGGGCGCGTCAGGCGCGGCATAGAGCTCAAGGTACGTCCGCAAACTGGTCGCAGTCGGCGGCACTTCCTCAAGGGCCAGGAACTGCGGCTTGCCGTCCGTGCCGGTCCAGGAGGTCATGACGTCGCTGGTGACGAACGGTCCGACGCGGCCGAGCTGCGCATTCACGGGTGCGTCGATGCTGCCGACGTGTCCGCTCGCGTCGGCGATGGCAAACCGCAGGCGATAGGTTCCCGGTGTCACGGGCAGCGAGAGCGACACGCGGTAGTTGCCACCGTCAGAAGGCGCGTCGATCGTCTTGCGGCCCGTGCGCAGCTGGCCGGCCGCATCGACGAGACCGTACATCACCGTCAGAGGTCCCGGTGCGCTCGCGGGCACTTCGAGATTCGCACCGACGTCAATCGCGGTGGCCGTGTCGCCGCGCCGCACGACGGTGGCCACTGTGACAGGGACGCCATAGTTCAGCAGGCCCTGGGCGACGGCCGCTTTCAATTGATCCTCGACTGGCACCACAACCGCCGCAGCCGCCACCAGCGCGACACGGTTGGCGTGGACGGTCACACCGGACCGCTTCACGCGCGCCACGAGCACGAAATCGCGCCCAGGCGCGCTGTCAGCCGGCGCTTCGACGCCGAGGTGGTACACGGCCGACGTAGCCACTGCCACCGCGTCGAAGACGCGGTTTGGCTGACCTATGACGCGATAGAACGTGCCACCTGCCATGTCGGTCATCGTCATCAGATCGAAGACGAGGTTGCGGTTGTCCGCATAGTAGGCGGCAGCCGGGCTCGACAGATCGATCATGTCGGGGTCCTGCGACAACACACTCAAGCGAACGCCCGCTGCCGCCGCCGCCCGCGCGACGGGCTCAAAGATTGGCATTTGCTCTCGGGCCGCCACGCCGATCCCATCAGAGATCACCACCAGCTCCTTCACACCAGGCGCATCCTTCATCGCGTTGATCACGTTCAGATATGCGGCGATCTGGCGGCCAGCAATCTGGCGCGCGATCCCGCCCACCGCCGTCGCCTTTCGAGTCACATTCTGGGCACAGGTGCTTTGAAACCTCTCCGATTGCGAGGGGACCTGGCCGTGAAAACAGTCGTCTCGAATCACTTGCTCAAGGACACTCTGCACACCAGAGACGATCTCGAGCGCATCGGAGATGCCGACGCGAACGCCGGGTGGGATCGTGCGGGGATCGATGAAGTCGCCAGCCGTGTGACGGAGGGCGGCGTCGATCGCCGGGCGATTGCGCGTCGGGTTGAGCCCCGCCGTGCCGCTCGAAAGCGTAAAGCCGACGACGTCGGACAGCGGCAGCTGGTCAACGAATCGGGTGGCCGCGAAGAACATGCCCTTGCCACGTGAGGGCGCAATCGACAGGTCATCGAGCATGAGGACGAACAACCGCGGCTCGGCCGGAGGCGAAGCGTTGGTCGTCTCTCTCACGGGTTGGGAGGTGGGCGTCCCGGCGGCCCGCGCCGCGGATGGGTGGGTCAACTGTTCATAGGCCACCGTGCGCACGGGTTGCACATGGCCATCGAGCTTCACTTCAAAATCGTCGGCGGTGAGACCGGGGACGGGCCTCCCGTCGCGATCCACCGCGCTCACGTCGACCCTGACCAGCGTGACGCCAGCCCGAAAAACCGGCGCCTGAGGCGTTTGGCAGAGGACCGCTGTCGCGCTGACGAGCGCTCCCAGCCGCACGATCGCAGGACGGCGCATCGCTCTCCTCCTCAGGAGCTGGATGCCCTGCTCCTGCCGAGATTCAGCCAGCGCTGATGAACCAACTCAAACCCTACGCCTGCCTGTCAACATTGTCGAGGACACCCGCTACCGGGTCTCGCAGGTGGGAAAAAGGCCGCTCCCAATCGGGTCTTGCCCCCGCACCTTCACGTCAGCGGCTGCTGAGCGCTGGCTCAACGCGTTCGTGGCCTACGAGACGGCGCCCGCCCGCTTCGATCGGCGCGAACCTTGGCCGCGTTTCTATCCGCTCCACCGCTGTACTCAAATCGGTGTAGACGAAAAAAGCCCGGTCGCGCTTTGTGCGCGACCGGGCAGACTCGAGAGGCGGCGTGATATCAGTGAATGACCACGCCGCCCGAGGAAAGGAAGACCTGGCCCACGTTGCGGTAGCTCGAGAGATCCTTGGCCTTGCCTTTGGCGGCGTAGCCCTGGTCGTAGCCGTCGAACACCAGACTGACGCCATTGTTCTGGGAGTTCACAATCACATTCGGAGCATAGACGCGGCCGGAGAACCAGGCCTGAGTGGCGCCGACCACGGGCGCATTAGCCGGGATGAGCAGCGAGGATTGTGTTGCCTGATCGGTGAACGTGTCAGTCGGACGCGAGGCGATCGGGTTGTTGATGCCGTTGACGACCGTCCAGTGCATCAGGTCGCTGGATTCGGCGTAGGCGACGGCGTGGAACGAGTCGGAGTCAGCATCGATGCAGTTACCCGCGCCGAAGAAGAGTCCCCACTTGCCGCCCGGCAGCGAAATAAGCCCGCCGTTGGGTGACACGTAACGGATCCCTATGTAGGAGACGGTCGTGGAATCGTTGAGACCAGAGACAGGACCCAGGTCGATGAAGTTGATGCCGTTTGTCGTCGTCGCCAGACGAACGGTTGAAATGTCATGGTTGGCGGTCAGCGAGAACGGGTAATTCGTCGTCACCGGCGGATTGCTGCACTGGTTAGCGATTGGGTAGCTGTAATCGCCCTCGAGTTGCTTCTGAACGTAGAGCACCTCGACGGGGTAAGTGCCGGGGACCACGGCCAGAATTCCGTCGGGATTCACCAGACCGGTGGTCCGGGTCGGGGTGACCGTCGAGATCGGGCTGGTGGTTATGCTCGGCGAATTGTTGCCGAAGAAGTTCACTTCGTCGAACCGCCAGTTCCCGGAGTTGTTGTTGTACACGGTGGGCTGGCCGTTGGTCAGGCTGGCGCCCGTGTATGTGGGTGCACCGGGACCGGTGTAGGTGGGATCGTAGGCGCCGACCAGGCGGACGCCGAAGTTGGGGTTGTTATCGACGCCGGTGATGCCGAGGGCGGCGAAATCGATCGTGATCTGGTTGACAAAGCCGCCGCCATCGGGAGTGACCTGGAGGGGGCCGACATTGGTCCAGCCACTGGGATTAAGGGTGTCGGTGTTGTATTGAGCCTGCAAGTCGCGAAAGCCCTGCGCGGTCACGTACCAGTCGTACTGGAAAACAACATGGTACTGGCCGGTGGTCGGCACGTCGAACTCGACGCCCTGGCTGTACTGGGGAGCCGCCGTATTCCAGCCGTTGCCCGTCCCAGCGGGTCCCGAGGCGTTATTGAGCCCACGGACGCGCCAGGAGTTGGACGTGAAATCGCTGTTGGGGTCGGTACTTCCTTCGGTTGTGGTGATGTCAGAGCCAGCATTGCTGCCGGTCACGGGTGTTGGGGAGTCGCTGTAGGTGTAACCGTTCGTCATCCCGAGCGGGGTGGCGGTACCGGTGCCTATCGAGGTCGCCGGGCTGTTGTTGATCTTGTATGAGCCAATGACAGTGCCGAAGTTGACCGAGGCGTTGCTGTCGGCATTGAAATCCCAGCCGGCGAAGAGAGAGGCACCGGCGGGAAGCGACGCGGGGGGCGTGAAGGTGGTGCTGAGAGAAACCGGCCTCAGCGGCTGACCGCCAGGGACATTGGGGGTGAGGCGCTGGACGATGAGGCCGGCGTCATCGACATAGTTGTTTCGCCGGTCCAGCAGGTACAACCAAGTCGTGCCAAGGAAGGAGATGATGTGGGGGTGTCCTTCGCCAACGTCATTTCCGGCGGCCGGGAGGGCGGTGGGGCAATCGGGGGAGAGGCTCGCAACCTGCTGCTGGAATGTCCACGTCAGGCCGCCGTCGGTGGATTTGGCAGCGGTGATGGCTTCGTTGATGGAGTCGGGACGGTAATCGAAGTAGCCCTGGAGATTGTCGCCGCTGCCGGTCACGAAGGGGAAGTAGAACGGATTCATCGTGTTGACCGTGGTCAGCGGGTTGACGATGGGCGCACCGGTGCCGCCGTCGGTGCAATAGGTTGTCGTGGGGGCGCCCTGACTGAGAGTCCAGGGGCCGCCGGCAAGCGTGGATTGAACCGGCGTACTGGTCGCGGTCCAGGTGACGATCGGACCGGTCTGAGCGCTGACCACTGCAAGGGCGGCCGACGAGGCCATCGTCGCCAACAGGACGAATGTATTCTTCATGGCGTTCCTGGATTCTCCTCTGGATTGAGAGTTACTTGCGGCGGCGCGACGCCACGAATGCCAGCAGCCCGCTGGCAAGAGTGAAAATGGAGGCAGGCTCGGGGACCGGCGCAATCTGAATATCGAGAGAGGGCGTTCCGACAACGACTGCACCGAAGGAGTCTTGAACAGCGGTAAAGTCGATGGCGCCCGCAGAAAAGTCCGCCGCGAGGTTTTTCAGGTTGGTGGCGCTGAAAGTGTAAGACCACGACACGAGCGAGCCGTCGGCAGTGCCGGCAGCGCAGGGCGGGTAGGACCCGTCCGGATTGGCGTCACAGCTGCCGACTTCGATGCTCCCGCCGAGGACGAACAGGTCCGTCAGCGCGGTCGTGGGGATGTTCACATCGCCAAAGGTCCCGGAGACGGTGGCGCCTGTGACAACGTCCGACGTTGGGATCGTGAAGTCGAAAGTGCCGATCGAAATGCTGGACGGCGGAAACGTACTGGAGAAGTCGTAAAACAGACCCTCATAATCGGTCGTGTCTGGTGGTGCGGTCTGATTGGAGGGTCCGAACGTCGGGCTGATGATAATGCTGCTGGCCTTCGCAGTAGCGCTCACGCCGAGACTCACCACAGTCGAAAAGAGAACTGCTGCAATTGTTTGCCTTCTTCGAACTGTATTTCTTCCCATCGCGGAATCTCCCTCTGGCGGCATGAAGGGCTGGCTCAACGTCGGAGCGGATTTCACATCTCTGTAACAGCGGAATCGGAGCTGGCTCATGCGTTGCTGACATTCGTGGCGCGCGTGAGACAACTCTGATGCCGCCCCGCCGACAGGAAATCTGCTTTGGAACGTGCGCTAGTTTGAGGGACGCACCAGCACAACCGTGTGACGTCCGTGAAACATCGGTGCAACCATGGAGGCGATAAGCTCTTCTGCCACAGAAAGTTAGCTGACGAGAAGACTTCGTTCTCCGCCGAGGCAGATACACTTCACGCGCTCAGTCGAGCCTCCCGCTGTCACGATCTGAGGCACACGACGGTGACGCGTGCCACATCGGGCCCTCGGCACAGCGCGAGGCGATGGCTCGGCTAGACAGTGGAGCTGAAGGGGGTCGAGCGAGAGTGGCGCCGCGCCGGGCAACGGGCGCGCGCAGCGACACCGTTAGAGTCCGCGGGCTGCTATGACAGGATTCCGGCCTCGACAGGCAGCTTCTTGATGCTCTTGGATTCGCGGGCGGAGAGGTAGTTGAGCACTTCAAAGCCGATCACTTTGCCGGCCTTGTCCTTGACCAGCACAATCTCTTCTGCGGTCTCTTCGGAGACGAACTCTTTCTTGGGGTCGTCAAACCAGACGTTGAGGGTGTTGCCGGCTCTGTCGAAGATCACCTTGATGGGTTTCATGTACGACCGGGTGCTTCGTGCCGACGATCTTCGCCCAGTACTCTCGGACGTTCGGATTCTTTTCCCACGCGACGATACGACTTCAAACTTGATGCCTCGCTTCACCTGAATCTCCAGCTTAGCCGATTCTGCAGCACCGGAGCCGGCCTCATCGGCTGGCGCCAGACGGGGCGCAGGACATCTCAATACGGTCCCGCTGCAGACCGCGCCGGCGGCACTGCGTAATGGAGACGCTCACACTGTAGGGGCTTTCGATTCCGCCGCTCAGGGACTACTGGATCGCGGCCCTTCTCGCCCACCCCGCTGCGGCTGACCGCTACCGGCCCGCGGCCCGACGGACGTCGTCGCGGTAGTACGACGACAGGCCGTCGGCCGCGTCGCGCACGGCCTGGTCGACGCGGCCCGTAGCGGCCGGGTGGCGGGCAATCGTCTTGAGCGCGTCGGCCTTGTAGTAATCGCTCGACACGTGGTGGGTGGCGTCGACGATCTCCAGGAGGTCTGCCTCATGGAGGGACGAGTCCTCGAGCAGCGCCTTCAGGGCACTCACCTTGTAATGGTCGCTCCCGATCTGGTCCGCCGCCGCGACGAGCGCGCGTGTCGAGGCCGGACTGAGCGGCCCCTGTTCGGCGAGTCGACGGATCACCTCGTCGATGTAGTAGTCCTCGCGCATCGTGCCCACGATGCGCGCCAAGTCGACCCGCTGCGCGTCGGTGATGTGCCCGCCGCTCGTCACGTCCTTGATCATGACCGACTTGTAGTACGCCGACGAGACGCGGCCCGCCACGCGCACGAGAAAGTCGAGGTCGGTCGTGGTCGCCCGACCCGGTACCACGAGGCCTTTGACGCTTTCGACGATGTAGTAATCAGACCTGATCGTGTCGAGGAGCCGGAAGGCCGCCGCATGCACCGCAAGGTCGCCGGTCTCCTGGGACGCAAAACTGCGGAGGATGCTCGACGAGTAGTAGTCGCTCGTCGCGTGCGTGGCGGCCTGGTCGAGAATCGCCACGAGGTCAGCGTTCGTGAGCTTCGTCGTCTCGGCGAGCTTGCGATAATAGACGCTCCGTGGGTAATCGCCGGACATGAGCGCCGTTTCCCTCAGCACCGCGGCCACGCCTCCCTGCTTGAGGAGGGCTGGCAGGCGGTACTCCACGCCCATCGCGGTCTGCCGATCGACCTCGACGAGAAAATCAGCCAGCCAGCGCTGCGCCTCGGCGTCATAGGCGTGGTCGTGGCCGTCGATCCGCCAAGTGCGGTCGAGCGAGCCGTTTCGTTCGGTCAGCGTGAGTTCGTGGCGGACGCCATCGCGGAGGACCGTCACATGGAACGAGCCGCCAGGCGACAAATGGGCGATGTCGGTAAAGTCCGCGTTGAATTCGATCTTGCCTTCCGCGCGGAGGTCCACCTCGCAGCCGCGCGCGGTGATGTGCATCTCCCACGTCCGCCAGCCACTCCGCTCGTTATCGGAATCTGATGAGGAGCTCGTGTCCGGACCGCAGAACGCAGACCCGCTGGACGGCGCCGGCGGCGCCGGCGGAGCGGGCGGGGCGGGCGGCGCCGGCGAGGCGGGCGGCGCCGGCGGCGCCGGTCTGGTCGCTTGGGCCTCCGAGGTCGACGCCGGGAGAGGGGCCGGGGCCGGTACGGGCACCACGGGCTCGAGCGGCACAGGTGGCACGGGCGCCAGTGCGGGCCAGGTCGTCTGGAACGAGGAGCTCAAGAATCCGGCTGGCGGCACCGGCGCATCGCGTGTGACTGGAGCCGTGGCGGCGAGCACGGTCGCGCTCGCCACGGCGACTGCCGTGAGCCCGATGAGGCGCACCCGCGCAAGCCCGCGCCGGTCCGCCGAGGCGTCGAGAATGGCGACGACGCGTCGGCGCAGATGCGTCGGGGAGGCCATGGCTACGGCGGCCACGAGGTCACCGGCCAGGCTCGATCGGCGCGCCAGATCAATGAGGCTGGCGGCGTAGCTCGACGCGCGGACACCGGAGGCCAGGACGAGATCGTCGGTCGCCTGCTCGCGGAGCGCGGCGGCCTGCCGAACCGCGAGCCAGACGACCGGCAGGTACCAGAAAAGCGCGCAGGCGAGCTGACCCAGGAGTTGACTGATGGTGTCGTGCCGCGCGACGTGGGCGACTTCATGCAGCACGACAACCCGCTGCGCCTCATCCGTCCACTCGGGCGCATCGACCGGGAGCAAGAGCACAGGCCGGCGGAGACCCGCCACGGCCGGCACGGAGACGAGCTCGGTCAGCCGCACTCGAGGCGCCAAGGCGCCGAGCGCGGTGCTGGCCACGGCCAGGCGGGCCGACCACATCCCGTCAGCGTCGGCGTCGTACCTGGTTTCGTGGACCAGCTGGGCCATGCGCACGTGAGCGCGCACCACGCGAGACAACACGAGCAGGCTGCCGGCGATCCAGATGGCGAGGAGCATGGCGCCAAGACTGAGCGGCCGAGCCAGATGGAAAGCCGGTCGGACAACCGACGCCTCTGACTGGGAAACCGGCGTCGCCTCGGTACGCGCTGACCTCACCGGGTCGGGCCGCCTCGAGACCACGCCGGCGGCCGCGGCGGTCCTGGTACCGGGACGGTCCGAGGCAGCCGGTGCCGTCGTAGTGACGGTTGCCCGCGCCGCCAGACGCGATGGGACGGGGACCGCCAGGATGGCCGGAAGCGCCGACAACATCGGCAGCGCGATCAGGGCGACAAAGGCGGCCGTCCAGAGGCCAGCCCGAAGCGCCGCCGATCGCCGGCGCAAGCCCACCATGATGCCCCAGGCCACCCCGAGGAGGATGAGGGCACGGACCGCAACCAGCATCATGAAGGTGACCATGTCTACCGACCTTCCTTGAGCGCCTCGGTGACCAGCCGCGACAAATCGGCCAGCTCTTCACGCGACCACTTGCGATCAGGCAACTCGAAGAGCGCGGTTGCCGCGTCGGCGGGCGACCCGCCGAAGAACGTCTGGACGACGTGCTCGAGGGCGCGCTTGCGCGCCTGGGCCACCCCGACGACCGGCACATAGAGGTAGCGCACCCCGTCGGCGACGTGGCGCAAATGCCCTTTGTCTTCGAGCAGGTTCAGCATGGCGCGGACCCCCGAGTAGGACGGCGGATCGTCGAGCTCGGCGCGTACTTGCGCCACGCTGGCCTGCCCCAAGCGGTAGACAATGTCGACAATCTGCCGTTCGCGCCGACCGAGCGTCGAAAGGCTCGATGGCTTCGGGGCTTTGCTCATCGTGCTGGTACACTAGCACTGCTGATGGACTAGCACAAGCGATCGGTCAACTGCCTGAGGTCGGACACTTTCCTCGGCGAGGCTAACTCCTTCATGCTCGGTCCGTTGGCGCTTTGAAACGCGTACGGGTATGCCGCTTCAAGGTACACGAGCCCCGCGATCGGCCGCGAGCTTCGGCGCAAAGCCGTCGAACACGTGTGCCGTGTTCCCACCGCCGGCCAACAAGACGACGGGCCGTCCAGAGCCACCCCAATCGAGCACTTCGAGCTGCACGCCTTTTTCGACAGTGACGAACCGCACGGCATGCGGTGAAGGATCCCGCCATGACGCGAGCGCCTGTGAATGTCCGGGCGGGCCGATCAGCGCGACGAAGAGCATCGAAATGCAAATCGGCCGCCAGTATCGCATCAACTCGGCGGATACTCTCTCAGCGCGCGACTCTCTCGAACGCGCGTGTCCACGGCCTCTGGGGCGATAAATCGAAAGGCCACGACTGTCAATGACGAGAAAGGGGTGGACGATGAAACTGCCAACTGCGGGCATGCTCGCCGCGTTGATACTGGCGCACACAGGCGGCGTCCAGTCGGCGGCGTCGCCCGCGGAGCAGACGCCGCCGGCACAGGGCACATCAAGGGTGTGGGGCACGGTGGAGGACATCGCGTTTGAAGGAGCCGTCGATGGGCCGTCAACGGAGGCCACGCCCCTGCAAGTGGCGTGCGTCTTCGAATACACGGAGGGAGACATTTTCACGTCGCCGCCCGCGTTGCCGGCTGCTGCGAATGGCATGCTTCATCTGGACGGTGCGCTGCATGGAGTAATTACCGATATTCGGAGGAGCGGACAATTCACGGGGCACGCGTTGGAAACGGTGCTCATCACGCCTCCGACCGAAACGGTCGCTGCCAGGCAGGTTCTCCTGATCGGTTTGGGGCCTCGAGGAACGTTCAACCCAGACCTGATGATCGCCGTCGGGCGCGTCTCGATGCGTGAGGCCCTCCGTCTCGGCGTGACGCACTTTGCATTTGCCAGCGACTTGAAGGACGCGGGCGTCGACTCGCCGACTGGTCTCGTCGCGGGCAACGTGGTCAAGGGCATCATCGATGCGTACCGGACGCAGCGGTACCTGAAGAGCAAGCGAATGGCGGATTACACGCCGATCGCGAGAGTGACGCTCCTCGCCGGACCCGCGTTCTTCGCGGAGGCGGGCAAGGGCATTCAGGACGCGATCGCGTCAGTCCGGTAGCGCTGCCCGAACAGCTGACCAGATTGTCGAGGAACAACCGGCGCGCTCGACTCTTTCCTCGCCGAGAATCGACCTCATCTGATGACGCACCTCGGCCAGCAGCCGTTCGGCCCAACCGAGCATTGTCGAAAAGGCGCTCGCGGAAACGGCGAAGGCCGTAAAATGCGCCTCGTGCCCGTCCTGAGGCCAGACGGCTGCTCCGCCTCGTGGGGCACCCAGGAGCGAACGCGTGACTTCAAGCCCGCGACGTGGGACCCGTACGCGACAACCAGACGCCGGGGAGGGCCTGATGACGCCCATCGATCCGATCCCTGAGTATCACAAGGTCGTCTTCGAGACGAGCGACGCGGCTGAAGCCGCGGCCGCGGCACTGACGGAGTTCGTGACCCGGGGCGCCGCGGCCATGAGGACGCTGGTGGGCCCGAACCGCGTGGTGACGTGGGACGACGGATCCCTTGGTCATCGAATGCGGACGCTCTATCTCAGCCGCGGCGCCTTGATGTACCTCCAACGGCTAGCGCTGCTGCCCAACTCAGAAGTCGTCCATCCGAGGGCGCTCCCGACGACCAGAATGCTCAGGCTTGGCGAAGACCGTGACCTACAAGACTACACGGGAGCCAGAGGCTAGTTCGTCGTACCGCCTCCCGCGTGCTGGTCTTTATGCACTCGCCACCGCACGATCGGTCATCGTCGTTCTCCGGAGGCCAGGCCGACGTTCGAGGGCCTCGCGATCCCACTTCGCGAACTCCTGGTCGCAGCCGAAACAGGGCTTGCCGGCGGAAAAGAACTCTTCGTCCACCTTGGCCTCATCGAAGCCGGACATGGGCCCGCAGTCGAGGCCGAGCGCCCGCGCAGCCATAATCATGTACGCGCCTTGCAGGCTGGAATTCCTCTTCGCGATCGGCGACCAGCTCCAGGTTGCGCTCGAACAGCTTCGCCATCCCTGGGTTCTGAGGGAACAGCTTCGGCACCTGCTCGTAGAATTTCAGGTCGTAGGCGACGATCACGGTCACGGGAGCCGTCATCGTCTTCTCGACGTTGAGCGGCGCCAGCGCCGGCCGGTTAGCGCCATCCGAGCTTCGGGGCGACGTATTTTAGGATGCTTTCGATCACGTGCGCGTTGTAGTCCACTCCGAGCGTGTTCGGCACCGTGACGAGCAGCGTATCCGCTGCGGCAATCGCCTCGTCGGCTGCGAGTTCCGTGACCATGACATCCGGTTCAGCGACGAACGAGCGGCCGAAAATGGCGCGCGTGTTGGCATCGATGAGGCCAACGTGATCGCGATCGCGCTCCCCGCGTCCAAAGTAGGCGCGGTCGCGGTCGTCGACGAGCGGGAAGATGCTGCGGCTGACCGATACGCGCGGCGTCCGGCGGTGCCCGGCATCCTTCCACGCGTCGCGGTACGCGTCAATCTGCTTGCGTTGCTGGATGTGCAGCGGCTCGCCGCTCTCATCGTCCTTCAGCGTCGAACTCTGAAGGTTCATCCCCACTGTCGCCGCCCACCGTGCCGTCGCGTTCGAACCGGATCCCCACCAGATGCGATCGCGCAAGCCTTCCGAATG
>Ga0182024_10008500_pt1 | contig 21609 bp, 20 predicted proteins | sample P32metaG_FD_120480 | JGI IMG/M metagenome (GOLD analysis project Ga0182024, IMG submission 120480) | Permafrost microbial communities from Stordalen Mire, Sweden - P3-2 metaG (Illumina Assembly) | ecosystem: Environmental > Terrestrial > Soil > Wetlands > Permafrost | place: Sweden: Stordalen...
CCAACCTTGCTATTCTGCGTGAGTTCAAGACCGTAGTCGTGCTGACTGTGTACCATAAACTACCCTCCTTAAGCTGAACCGGCAGCGACGCTGCCTGTTGGAGGGCAACCGGCTGGGCTCCGCGGTCAAGGCTTTAGGAATGGGTGAGAGAGTCAAAACCCAACGGCTTGACGGCGGTGGGCGCCCAGTCGGTAGACTTGGGAAACAGCGGAGATAGGGTCTGAGTGACTCTGCTCCAATGCATCGAAAGTCAGTGCGGGGCGAATCGTGCCTCGAAACCGTGTCTTGATGCTGGAGGCACTGTGGTTGGCTTGCTTGTCCGCATGGAAAGGATCAGCGGACGAACAACATTCAGCAAAATCGCATGAGTAACATTGAGCGGGCGCAGGCGCGATTCTGAATCGATTTCTGAATCCCCGTCCGAATTCTTAGCTGGAATCGCTTACGGCACATCGCTGATTGAATGTATGTAGCGGAGCCGCGACGGAATTCTTACTCGTTCGCCCAACAAGGCGGACTAAGGACATTCTGCACGAGGCAACGGACAGCAAGGTATATGTGATGTCTACTAACACTACAATCAATTTTGCACCACAGATATCCTCAGCTGAGCCGGCCTTACGCCTAGTGGAGAAAATCCGTCGCGTGCTCGGCAATTCTATTTGCCGGTTCCTCGAAGAACCCGGCATTATCGAGATAATGCTCAATGCCGATGGAACTTTGTGGATCGAACGACTTACTGCCGGAATGGAATGCATAGGTACTATGCAAGCATCACAAGCAGAATCTGTTATATGCAGTGTTGCTGCTTTTCACAAGCAAATCGTGACGCGCGACAATCCGATTTTTGAGGGCGAACTGCCACTCAATGGCGAGCGATTCGAGGCTCTGATTCCGCCGGTTGTTAGCTCGCCAGTCTTTACGATCCGCCTCAAAGCGTCAAAGGTTTTTACCCTCGGAGAGTACGTTAATGTCGGGATTATGACGGCGCAACAAAAGGAGGTGATCGAAGGCGCCGTCATTAGCCGACAAAACATACTCGTTGTCGGTGGAACCGGAACCGGTAAGACAACGCTCACGAATGCGATCATTGATGCAATTGAGCGTCTCACTCCAGAACACAGACTAATCATCATTGAAGATACGGCCGAAATTCAGTGTGCTGCGAAAAACGCGAATCTTCTTCACGCTACCGATACCGTAGACATGCTGAGATTACTCAAGGCAACTATGCGACTGCGGCCAGATCGCATCCTAGTCGGCGAGGTCAGAGGTCCAGAGGCCTTAGCACTACTGAAAGCGTGGAACACCGGACATCCTGGCGGCGCATCCACAGTTCATGCGAACGGCGCAAGAGCAGGTCTGATCCGCCTCGAACAACTGATAGCAGAAACTTCCACAAGTCCAATGCAGAAGCTCATTGCCGAAGCAGTCGACTTGATCGTGTCGATTACAAAAACGCCTAACGGAAGAAAGGTAGACGAGATTCTTAGTGTTAAAGGATTTCAGAACGGCGATTACATATTCGAGTCAAAAGGAGAGAAAGCAGTGAAAGACAAACGACAACGCGCGATCGCAGCTAAAGGTGCTTTGAGCGCCTTTGCTATTTCGCTAGTACTCGCAGACCAAGCACAAGCCGCTGCCGCTGGTGCGGGACTTCCATGGGAGGCGCCCCTGCAAACAATCACGCGCAGCATTCAAGGACCAGTTGCTTACGGAATTTCCCTGTTGTCCTTAATCGGATGCGGTGGCACGTTGGTTTGGGGCGGAGAGATCAACGAGTTCTTGCGCAAGGGCATCCTCCTGGTGCTCGTAATCTCATTGATTGTCTTCGCGACCAATATGATGACGACGCTGTTCAATACAAATGGCGCGGTGATATAGGAAGATGAGCGGTCTTCGCTATACACCATTCTATCGAGCTCTGCATCGGCCCAATCTCTTCCTCGGCGGAGAGCGCGAACTCGTCATGTCCACCGGCGTTCTCTGCTCAGGACTGGTCGTCAGCTCGCAGAATTGGCCTGCCACCATTGTCGGCATATCAATTTGGTGCGTAAGCGTGGGAATCTTCCGCATGATGGCTAAGATTGACCCGTACCTAGTAAGGGTCTACTTGCGCCATCTGAAGTATCAAAACTACTACTCGCCACGTTCTACTCCGTGGCAAGAGGATTAAGGGGCAAAACACCATGCACGCATTGAAAGTGTATCGGGATAAATCCAAAGGAGTCTCGGACCTGCTGAATTGGGCCGCGCTTGTCGATGACGGTAGGGTCCTATGCAAGAACGGAGAAATTGTTGGTGGCTTTTTCTATAGTTGCAAGGACACTGCAAGTTCAACAGAAGCAGAGCGAAACTACATTACAGCGCGTGTGAATGCAGCGCTGGCTCGTCTGGATAATCATTGGACTGTGACACATGATGCAGTTCGTATGCCTTCTTCTGAGTATCCGGCAGAGCATTTGTCGCACTTCCCTGATCCAATCACGCGGCTGATAGAGAGGGAAAATCGGAACAAGTTCCTTGCGGAAGGAAATCACTTCGAAACCTATTATGTCCTGATACTGGCTTATCAGCCGCCTTTACGCCGGGACTCAAAAGTAGCGGGACTCATGTATGACGTGAAATCAGAGAATGAGGAATCACTGGCCGATAAGCATCTGGCGTATTTCAATAAGACGCTCGAAGATCTCGCTGACTCTTTGAACGGCGTCTTAACCTTAAAAACAATGGGCAGCTATGAACACATCGACCGGTTCGGCAAACCACACCTCAGAGATGAGCTGATCAACTACCTACATTATGCCTGCACCGGATTACCTAATCCGATCAATGTTCCTCCCATCCCGATGTACGCGGATGAGTATATTTGCGGTCAGGAGCTTTGGGTTGGGGACATGCCCAAAATCGGAGAACAATTCGTGTGCTGCGTGTCGTTGGAAGGTTTTCCATTCCAGTCGTATCCAAACATCTTGGAAATCTTGGAGCACCTTCCAATCGCTTATCGCTGGTCGAATCGCATGATTATGCTCGATCAGCATGAAAGCGCTGCCGAGCTAGTGAAGAAACGGCGAAAGTGGCGACAGAAGCAACGCGGCTTCCTGGCGCAAGTCTTCAAGGTAAACGGCGGCATGGTCAATGAAGATGCGCTTGCAATGTCGAAAGAGATTGAAGCCGCGATCAATGACTCTAATGCAGGTCTTGTCGGTTTTGGCTATTACACAAGCGTCATCGTCCTGATGGGACCACAGAAAAAAGAACTCTATGAAAATGCGCGCGTCATCATGCGCGAAGTGCAACGGGAAGGTTTCACCTGTCGAGTCGAAACGATCAATACATTGGAGGCATGGTTGGGAACACTTCCAGGACATACCTATCCCAATGTGCGTCGCAGCTTAATTCACACGCAGAATCTGGCGGATATGCTGCCACTGTCAACGGTGTGGTCTGGGCATGAATTCTGTCCCTCTCCTCTGTATCCCGCGAACTCGCCACCGCTCTTGTACGGAGCCACATCTGGTTCCACGCCCTTCCGTTTGAATCTTCATGTTGGTGATGTCGGGCACACTTTGGTTTTTGGACCGACCGGAGCAGGCAAGTCTACTTTGCTAGCAACGATAATCGCTCAATTCCGGCGTTATGCTGGCGCAAGCATTTTCGCGTTCGATAAGGGCAATTCCTTGTGGACATTGGCAAATGCTGCGGGCGGCCGACACTACGATATCGGATCAGATTCAACGCCTAATTTTGCTCCGCTCGCTGTTTTGGAGACCGACTCTGACTTGATGTGGGCAGAAGAATGGATCGCTAATTGCTATGAGTTGCAGAGCGGCCAACGACCGACTCCGAGTCAGAGGCATGAAATACACCGCGCCATGATTCTTCAACGGGATGCGAGCACATCCGAATATCGCTCGCTAAGTGAATTCACGACGACTGTACAGGACAAGGCTCTGAGAGATGCGTTGAACTATTACACCGTTGCTGGTTCATTGGGCCGCCTGTTGGACAGTCACCATGATGGACTGCAACATGACACATTCACTGTTCTGGAAATCGAGGAACTGATGGCCATGGGCGACAAGGCCGCGATTCCAGTACTGCTGTATCTGTTCCGTCGATTTGAGAAATCACTTAAAGGACAACCGGCATTGCTGGTTTTGGACGAAGCATGGGTTATGTTAGGGCACCCAGTCTTTCGAGAAAAGATTCGCGAATGGCTCAAGGTGCTTCGCAAGGCAAACTGCGCTGTGGTTCTTGCCACTCAAAGTCTTTCCGATGCAGTGAAATCAGGGATCTTTGATGTTCTGATCGAATCCTGTCCAACCAAAATTCTTCTGCCGAATGAAGAGGCAAACAAAGGAGGTACTGAGCATCATCCTGGACCGCGGGATATGTATAACGTGATGGGATTGAATGATGCTCAGATTCACATTCTCGAGACAGCCATGAAGAAGCGACACTATTACTATGTTTCGCCTGAAGGTAGACGTTTGTTCGATCTTGGATTGGGTCCGATAGCCCTATCATTCGCGGCTGTTTCTGACAAAGCGACTCTAGCGCATTTGCGAGACCTCAAGGCAAGCAAAGGCGATCAATGGCCATACGAATGGCTCAAAGAAAGGAGGATTGAATATGGACCGCTTCCATCGTCTAATTAGCACTGCGACCGCAATTGCCTTATCGGTCACTAGTTTCCGGCCGGTTTCCGCGCAGGGGTTCGGAACTGTCTATTGCACCAATTGCGGTACCGAGTGGACAGCCCTGGCCAGCAAAGTAGTGCTGGTGGAACAACTGATTAATCAGGGTAAGCAGCTCGAAAATGAAGTCAGCCAGCTTGCAAATATGGTGACGAACACCAAAGCCATTCCAAACATGATTTGGGGCACGGCAACCCAGGACTTCAATCAGCTAAATAGTCTTCTCAGCCAAAGCAAATCTTTGGCATACACAGCCGGCAACCTCGATCAGCAGTTTGCCTCCCGATACAGCACTTATCCGCAGTATCTTTCTGAAAACATGACGGCGAGCGATTGGCAAAGCAAGTATGCCGAATGGTCGAAAGAGGGCACAGACAATGCATTGTATGCGTATAAAGGATTGGGCTTGCAGGCTTCCCAACTGAAGAACGAACAAGCCATGATGCAACAACTTCAAGCGATGGCGGGTACGGCTGAAGGGCGGATGCAAGCACTACAAATCGGCAACATGATGGCCGCGCAAAATGTGCAACAACTTCAGGAATTGCGCCAACTCATGATGATGCAACTTCAGATGCAGGCAGACTATGTCGCCATGCAGCAAGACAAAGAAGCCGCGCACGAAGCTAACAGAACAAACTTGTACACAAATTGGAAATATGTACCGGATACCGATGGCCAGGTTTATTAGGTTCAACACTTCCAGACTGAGGCATCACCATGAAAAGGCGATCGGCACATTCTTACGCATGTCATTGCAGCTTGGCGTTAGTCCTGGCGTTATTCGTCATCGCACCAGAATCACAGGCGTTGGTGACAAATAACTTTCTCGATTCGATGGTGACCACCTATCAGTCGAAAACCGTTGCATGGGAAGGCGTTCTTCGCAACTATGCTCTGAGCCTGTTTTGGATTCTAGCGGGGATCGAGTTTGTCTGGAGCTCGATAAAGCTGGCCATTAAAGGAGCCGATATCAGCGAGTTCCTGGCCGAACTCGTCAACAGAATCCTATATATAGGATTCTTCCTGACTCTCTTGCTGAACTCGTCAGCTTGGTCTACAGCAATAGTAGACAGTTTTCGACAGGCCGGTAGTTCAGCCGTTGCTGCGGCAGGAGGGACCGGCGGCATCGCTCCATCGAATGTATTGGATGCCGGATGGGAGATTCTCCAGCAGGTAGTCGCCTCGATGAACTTGTGGGATCCCGGCGATACTATTTTGATTGCGATTGCGGCAATTATCATCCTGATAGCTTTTGCGCTTACGACAGCGACATTGATCATGGCCCTGGTCGAGAGTTATTTCGTGATCTCGGCCGGTGTCATTTTGATGGGTTTCGGCGGTTCGCAGTGGACCAATCAATTCGCCGTCAACACAATTCGGTATGCAGTATCTGTCGGCGCCAAACTGTTCATGGTGCAACTAGTAATAGGTCTTGGCCAATCGATTTTGCAAGACTGGGCCACGCAGATGCAAGCGGGAGCGTTCACCACAGATGATGTCTTGATGATAGCCGCCGCTTCAATCGTCTTTTTTGCCATTACGAAGACCATCCCCGATATGGTGCAAGCACTGATAAATGGTTCGTCATTAGCCACTGGAGGCGCGCTGAGTGGCATGGTCGCCGAATCCATTGGAGCTATGGCCGCCGCGACAGCCGCGATAGCATCAGGTGGTGCCAGCTCTGTAGCTGGTGCCGCGGCTGCCGGAACAGGCGCATATAGTTTGGCCTCCGAAACGCTCAAATCCGACCCGGCTTATCAGCGTGGTTCTACACGCTCTCATTTTGCAGCGTTAACAGGTGAAGCAATTAAGGGCTCGGCATCTCATGTCAGCAGTAATCTCGGGCAGCGGTTCAGAGGCGAAATCCGACACGGCAATATGGGCTCACAAATTGGTTATTCAATGAGCCAGGAAGCCGCAAAGATAAAAGAGTTGCGCGAAGGTCAAGGAAACGGAAAGCCAATCAATGCGGTACCAGTGAGTTCTGCAAGCAATGGCACGAGTGGCAATCGACTTTACCCACAGGAACAAGAGTAAACACCAAGAGAATAGGACTTCATTATGGATAGCAAACACAGCAGACGCCCGCACATTGAACTCTGGGAAAAGCAGGAACCGCCTGGCGCCGATCGCAAGAGCGTTTACCTGGAAGCTCGCCGCGAATGGAATGAGCGGTATGGAGAGTACATCGCGCGAGAACATGCCTGGAAACAAGGCTTCTTTGTGATGGGTGTGATTTCGATAGTCTGTGCTGGTGGCATGGCCTATCTCAGTTCGCAAAGCAAATTGGTGCCTTACGTTGTTGCAGTCGACAAACTCGGTTCCGCTGTCGCAGTGCAAAGAGCGGACGTTGCTGGAAGACCGGATGCGCGAGTAATTCGCGCACAGCTGGCACGCTGGATAGAAGATATCCGCAGCGTTTATCAAGATGCTGGAGCTGAGCGCGTGAATGTCGAGTACGCATATGCAATGCTTCGGCGGACAGACCCAGCGTGTATCAAGTTAAACGATTACTTCGCTCATCATGATCCGTTTGAGCGCGCCAAGTCCGAAGGTGTGGATGTGCAGATTGGTTCGGTAATGCCCATCAGTGACACTACCTGGGGAGTTCAGTGGAAGGAAACAACGCACTCCGCCAAAGGCGAAATGATCGGTAGCACCGAATATGGGGCGAACTTGACCATTGCCATAGATCCGCCAACCAGAGAAGCGACTCTATTGCGGAATCCGATGGGCATCTATATCAAGAACTACGACTGGTCCGAAAGGCTAATAAGAGAGGAGAAACGATGAACAAGACTTTGTGTGCTACCGCACTCGGCACCATAATCGCCGCTAGTAGTAGTAGCTTTACATGCGCAATAGCGCAAGATGTTCCTGCAATTAACAGGGTTGCTCCGCTTCAAACAGGCCATGTGAGCAAATATGTGGCAGCACCGATAGTTCTGTCGGCAGATACAGTCAAACTGGATCTCAGGCAACAAAAAAGCGTTTCGCTTGCTGAGCAATGGAACGACAAATCGACGATGCCGTTTTTGGGAGAGGACGGTTCTGTTCAGTTCGACTATGGTGCTACCTTCCCATCAATTGTGTGCGCGCCGCTCTATGCGTGTGATGTGGCATTGCAGCCGGGAGAAGTAATACGTCAGGTCATGTTAGGTGACGCCAGCCGATGGAAAGTGTCACCTGGTATGAGCGGTAGCGGTGACAGGGTCGTTGCGCACTTAGTGATTAAGCCTGCCGACGTTGGGTTGTCGACCAATCTAGTCATTTACACGGATCGAAGAAGCTATAGCATTCGGCTGGTCAGCAAGAAAGATCAATGGATGCCGCTGGTTTCTTTCACGTACCCTGACGATACTCAGGCGCAGTGGGATTCGTACCGAGCACAGCAAACGGTGCAGTTGAAGGGAAAGGCCAGCTACTCCCAACCACAAGCTGTCCACACCACTCTAAGCTTCAACTATCGGATCAAGGGTGACTCAGCCAAATGGCGGCCGATTCGAGTCTATGCGGACGACGCCAAGACATACATTCAATTTCCTGCCAACGTGAAGAATGACCAAACTCCTGCGCTGGTGATCTTGAACTCGGCAAATCAAGCACAAATGGTCAATTACCGGATGCTCGATGACCGTTACGTTGTCGATCAGGTCATAGAAAAAGCGGCCTTGATCCGCGGAGTCGGGCGCCATCAAGAACGCGTTGAAATTGCGCGAGAGGGAAGCGAGTCATGAATCGTCTGGTATGTCTTATAGCGCTTTTGCCGCTGGTCACGAGTCCGGCGTTCTGCGCCGTGCCACCGAAGAACGCGGTGCTACACAAATCCACCTACAGAAGACATGTTAGAAGGAAACCTGTCGCGCAGCATAAGATAGCTGTGCATTCTAGCCCAGCAGTTTGTCCGAAAGCTAAACCAAGTCCTTTGCTCGGTCAAGTGGTATATGAAGTTGCACCCAAACAAGCGAGTGCTATTCCACCGGTCGTTGAAACAACACCGAAGGCGATGCACGAATCTGATAATAGATTCGGACAAACACAGCCCCCATCAACGGAAACCGAACCGGAAACAAATCCAATTGCTAACGTTCTAAAAGCTTGTTTTCTGAGACTGGTACCACACAGGAATTACGCCGGTACTTCCGAACGATCTTGGGTCAGTGATGTGAACCGGGAGCAGTCATTGCAGCTTGCTGATTCGATCGCATCCTATGTTGGCAGGAAGGCATCGGTGGAATCAACCATCATTTTGCTTGCTCCGACAGAGCGACCGCAAGCGGATAATCCGCTCACGCCAGCACTGAGCAATTCGCTGCGAAAGTCCGGCTTTGCGCTGGTGGAATCCAAAAGTCAGGCATCGAACGCTCAGGTCTTGCGGTATCAGGTGAGCAAACTTGATGACGGAGTTTGGGTGCAATTGCACCTGGACCAAGAAGAAGCAAATCGATTTTATGCGCTTGATGCGAGCAACGGTCTCGTTGCGAATGCCCCATTCTCTGTTCGAGAGGTGAAGTGAGATGGCACTCAATAACTCAATCAACATCTCCGATACGCATAGGGAGGAGTCAGCTGCCAACACGGAGATCAAAAGCCCTGACTATCTGGGACACAAGCCGAAGAATAACAAAGACGTCATTCGAATCGGAAGAAAGCCTGTTATTTGCGTCGGAGTAAGTTTAAGCGTCGTCGCCGCGGTGATGACATATACGCTCGTGATGAAATCAATTGCCGTGCAGCATTACGGTGAAGATGACAATGGGTTGAGTGATCAGTTGGCGAGTAACATCGCGTTTCTGGACAAAAAGCAGAGAAGCGGACTCATCTCTGCGGATACACCTGTCGTCAAACAGAACGCAATTAGCGATGCAGGCAAGTCGAAAGAGATACGAGTGCCAGCGGTGGAGCAGAACAATGCCCCGGCACGAAACCCATATGAGGACGCTGAGTTCCAGATGTGGCAACAGCGTGAGCAACAGAAACTTCAATTGGAACAACTGAAACTTGCAGAATTCAAGAGTGCATTGGGTGCTGAAACAGTCGCATACACAAACAATCAGGCTAATGAAAGCCGCCAGCCGCAGTTGTACGGTTCGGTGAAACAGGAACAACCGGCGGATTACTCTCACCCACAGAAGTCCACCGTGAGTATTCCGACAGAGAAGTCGGACACAGGCAACTATCTCTTACATACCCGAACACAGTCTGCATCTGAATTTGAGCTTAAAGCCGGCACTGTCATTCCTTCTGTGATGCTCGGCGGAATCAACAGTGATTTGCCTGGTCAAATACTGGCACAAGTCTCTCAAAACGTTTATGACTCAGCGACCGGTCGGTATCTGCTCGTTCCGCAGGGAGCTAAACTCGTCGGAAATTATGATCACCAGGTGGTGCAGGGGCAACATAGAGTCTTGGTGGTCTGGCATCGCCTGATCTATCCCGACGCGTCTGAAGTCAATTTGGAAAGCATGAACGGAGCAGATCAAAGTGGTTATGCCGGATTCAAAGACAAAACCAACACGCACTTCTGGCCAACTTTCCGGAACGCGCTCATGCTCTCCGCTATTACCGCTGGAGCCCAACTATCTCAACCGCAGGCACAGACCGGCACCGGTATTTCCAGCCAGCAAATTATGGCCGCAGCCATGGGAATGCAAATGAACAATCTCGGAATGTCGACGATTTCGCGCAATCTGAATCAGCCACCAACGATTGAGATCCGTCCTGGCTATGTTTTCAACGTGATGATCAACAAGGACATGATTCTCCCACCCTGGCAGTCCGGCCCCGTGGCTACCGAGGAGGACGAATGATGCATCCCACATCAGTGAATGCTCCACGCTCCAAGGCGCCCATCTGGGGCTTCATTTGTCTTTGCATTGTTGTAGTCCTGATCAATGCGGGGTTTACTCAATTCTTTGCAGAGAGGCTCGACTACCAAAGCGCTTTGGGAGAGCCATTGTTGGGGCATTGGTATGCGCCTTTCGCCTGGGTTGGTTGGTCAACGCAATCCTATGAGAGTAACAAGACAACTTGGAATATTGCTTATGTTACCTCCTTCATCCTCTACACCTTCGCATTTTTGGTTTATGCGCTGGCGATCGGATTTGGCTCCAGACGTACAAAGAAATACGATTGGATTCACGGTACTGCGCATTGGGCAACTGAAGAGGAAATCCGCAAGACCGGACTTCTTCCTAGTAATGGCGAACATGGGCGCGGTGTGTATGTTGGTGCTTGGGAAGATCGAGACAGCGTGCTTCGTTACCTGAGGCATAACGGTCCAGAGCACATCGCCGCCATCGCTCCAACGCGTTCTGGTAAGGGCGTGGGTTTGGTCATTCCAACGTTGCTCTCATGGCCACATTCGGCCGTTATTCACGATATGAAGGGCGAGTTATGGTCATTGACTGCCGGATGGCGTCAAAAGGAAGCCAAAAATAAAGTCTTGAAATTTGATCCCGCTGCAGAATCAGGCAGTTGCAGGTTCAATCCCCTGCAGGAGATCAGACTGGGTAGCAGTTTCGAAGTGGCCGATGTGCAGAACCTGGTGACTATCATGGTCGATCCTGACGGAAGAGGACTGAATGATCACTGGACAAAAACCGCTCATGCATTTCTCACTGGTGTAACGCTGCATCTTTTGTATAAAGCGAAAAATCAAAACGAAGTGAGGCTCAGGAAAAATCCACAGGCAGAGTTGAACACGGCATGCTTGTATGACGTGGCATATGCTCTATCCGATCCGAAACGGCCGATCAGTGATCTCTACGAAGAGATGCTAACGACCAACCACATCTGCGATCCGAATGATACCAATAAGCGCATCCCACATCCGGTTGTTGCGGCCGCCGCACGGGACATGATGAACAGGCCAGAACAGGAACGTGGTTCTGTGCTTTCGTCAGCCATGTCCTATTTGATGCTTTATCGCGATCCGCTGGTAGCAACAAACACCGGCCGAGGCGATTTCAGGATCGAGGACCTAATGAATAATGAAAGTCCCGTATCGCTATATCTAGTGGTGCGCCCAGCAGACAAAGACCGCCTGAAGCCATTGATGCGTTTGCTTCTCAATCAGATTGTTCGCGTTTTGACACGCGAGGAAATGCGCTTCAAAGAGGGGCAGCCAGAGAGAGGATATAAACATCGTTTGCTCCTCATGCTCGACGAGTTTCCTTCGTTCGGCCGGCTGGAAGTTTTTCAAGAAGCGCTGGCTTTCATTGCAGGTTATGGAATCAAAGCTTATCTAATCATGCAGGATATTTCGCAACTCCGTGCGGCTTATGGTCACGATGAAAGCATTTTGTCAAATTGTCATATCCGTCTAGCATACGCTCCAAACAAGCCTGAAACCGCAAAGTGGCTTTCAGAGATGGTCGGCACCACAACCGTATCTGTAATGGACACCTCTACTTCTGGCCACCGTTTTGGTGCTGTTCTACAGAACGTGAATCAATCCATACATTCAGTCGGACGTCAGTTGCTCACGCCAGATGAGTGCATGACGCTGCCCGGTCCGACAAGAAAAGACGGCAGCGATCAGATTCTGAAAGCCGGCGACATGCTCATCTTCACTGCTGGATTCTCTCCGATTTACGGAAAGCAAATCCTTTATTTCCAAGACGATGAATTTAGAGAGCGGGCGAAAATACTGGCTCCTCTAAGAACAGACCGACTGGAAGTCCCGATTAATACATATGTTGAAGTCCCAATGAAGGTAAATTAGTCAATGGCACCAAATCAGAACCACTGTGTCAATTTCGCAAAAGTCGGCTCAGGCGCGTTGGTCTTGTTATCGCTTGCGTGCATCACAGCATCGCATCTAGGCTATCGAATCAATTCAACGCCCTCTCTGCCGGAAGGCATCTGGAAAGTAGATCCCATGACCCGTCCGGTTCAACGAGGGCAGATCGTCAGCATTTGTCCGGTTGATACCGCCATTTTTCAAACAGCTCTATCAAGAAATTATCTGAGCTGGGGCCTTTGTCCAGGAGGTTTCTCCTCCTTATTAAAACCGGTAGCGGCTGTTCCTGGCGATCAAGTTTCAGTATCCGTCGAGGGAATCACCGTCAATGGTGTCCATGTTCCGAACAGCCGCGCGACAACAAGAGATAGTTTGGGGTGGCCTTTGACTCATGTGCAGGAGGGGTGCTATACCGTCAAACCGGGAACGATTTGGCTTGTTTCCAGCCACCCGCGGAGTTTTGACAGCCGGTATTTCGGTCCGCTGCCCTGCGCAAATATCTTGGGCAGAGCGAAACCTATTTGGATCGGAGGTGCTGTGCAATGATACCGTCCATCGATATACTGCAACAGTATGCTCCTAGCGTGGCTCCTGAAACCATCGCTGCAATCGTTCAAGTGGAAAGTGGCGGTAACAAATATGCGATCGGGATCAACGGTCCCGTTAAGAGGCGAATTCGTCCGAAATCAGTGAAGGAGGCCGCAGCTGAGGCGCGTTATTGGATCTCAAAGGGCTATAGCGTTGATCTTGGATTGATGCAAATCAACAGCCGAAACTTGCGTGGACTAGCGATCACAATAGAAGAAGCGTTCGATCCTGTTGCCAACATTCAAGCAGGGGCGAAGATTCTACTCCGCGGTTATCGCGGCGCGATCCGACGATACGGTCCAGGGCAGAACGCTCTAAAAGCAGCTCTATCGGCCTACAACACGGGAAATTACGAAAAGGGCTTCAAGAACGGATATGTCGCGAAGTATTTTCCTGCTAGTGGTATCAAATGTGGCATTAACCCTGTTGCGATCAAGGAGCCCTCGTCAGACAAACGTTTGATGTCCGCATCAAGCACGGGTGTTCCTTCCATCGCAGGGCTTATCAATCGTTATAAAGCAGAATTGGCGATTTACAGCCGGGACGAATCGCCTAAAATGATCACTTCGCAAGATACTTCTCAATTGGGAGCGCCATGTGCTGGCTTGAGCATCACTGAATTGCCGGCAGAACAATCAGCTGTAGCTAGTGTATGCGACCAGGAACTTCTCTATTAGCCTAACCAGAATGTCAGGCAGCCATCAGAGGTCGTTCAACTATCGAAGCTCATCCGGCGAAATCAACTGGATAGGGGCGGTAAACCGTGAACCATTTCTGCCTCGTAGCTCCAATTCATACCCCGTGTCTGTCAGTTTTGGTTGTGGCGGATCTCCCTTTCTTGTGTGGCCGGTGTTGAGCTCTTTGACCAGAATATCAAGGCTAACTGGCTCGACAACCTTCTCGACTACAAGTCGTTTCTTGCTGGCCGGTTGGAGTCCGTTGCCGCCCCAGGAGAAAATGAAGCCGTCATAGTCTTCCCAGTGAAGTACCTCCTGAGGAAACTGTTTTCTTACGGATAAAGCAAAGTCCATGCGTTTGGAAAACGGTTTGTGTACTGAACCCCGTCCAGACTTCCTGCTGCGGCAACCAATACAAAAACCCGACCAGCTGTTGCTCCCGGAAAGAGGTGAGCCGCCAAAGCTCGTAACGAAAATCTTGGCGTCGCAATCGGGACAAGGCTCAATCAGTATTCCCTCGTTCCAGCCCAAAAGAAGGTGTCCCAGACATAACGCGCCGCCACCACCTATCCAGAGAAACGCGCAACAGGCAAATGAAGGTGGACAGAAAAAGTATTCACTATTCGGGACTATGTCCTGGCTGTGCTCAAGCAGGAGCTGTAGATGTTCGCAAAAGAACTGTTCTTCCTGCGCCCTCTTTTCACGATCAGAATGGTTTAGCGCGTTAGCATAAACATGGATTGCCATAGTCGGTACCTCGCTTTAGCTGAATCTTTTAAGCGCCCGCAAGCTGAGCTGTCTCAAATCGGCGCTGTTGCTAGTATAAACCTTGTCGTCGCAAAATATCCGCATTCTGAAAATATGTCCCCACGCTGGTGTGGACCTCAACAGCTTGTAGCAGTCTTATGTGAACAACAGGTGAAAGAATAGTCCGCAAAACGCAACGTCGGAATTGACACGGAACTAAAGTAGAACGACCCAGTCTTGTATGTTTCACGTGCAGCCAATTCTTCTAGCTGATTTGGTTTGCAACGATCTTGGGTGAGCTGATGACACTGAATATTTCTGCTACCTGGCACGAGCCGATTACGTCACAGCCGTCCTGATTGATGCCGGTGGCATCGTGCCTCATCGTTTGCATGAAGTAGTGTTGGTCCTGATTCAAATGAGGTGGTGAGTATGTCAGTTGCATTACAGGGAGCAGTTATCATCGAAGATGACGGGACGTTTATGACGTATCAGTGCAAATGCGAATCCTGTGGCACGCTCCAGTCGGGTACTACCCACACTAGCTCCCCAAAATTCGCGACAATGTGTTCGAGTTTTATGTGCTATAGCTGCCAAAAAACGCAGGAAGTCAAAATTCGAGGTTCTAATAAGGCATCATAGTTCGAGGAGAGGCAAATTGTTTGCAAAAGAGTTGTTGTTCTAAGACTCTCTTTTCACGCGATCGGGGGAGCGAAGACCAGAGATCCATATTCAATCTGCTGGGCGGAAAACAAAGTCAGACAATGTCACCGTAATGCGCAAGAGATCAAGCGTCTGATTGTTTTATACAACTATGGGTTGAGTACTGAATACTATGCAAGCGCAGGTGGTACAGAGACTGCATGGACCACACGCGAAAGAAATCAAAAGCGATTGTCGATGCCTATGTGGCGGCTAAAGAACTCAAGCTGGCTGCTGCCTGTACCGACTCGCGTCGATTTGATCCCATATGGCTCTATGAGCGAGCCACAGCAATGGATGAGCCGCATGACGAGAACGAACGTCGTTGCTCTGCGCGTGCTTTGATTAAAGCCGGACATGCGATTCTTGCGCACGCGCGCCCCGACCTTGCCGGTGAGGTGTTCGAAAAAGCGTTCCTGTTTCTCAATGACAGCAAGTCAGGGATGCTACGTAGTAAAGCAATGGCAAGTGTTGTTCTCTCCTGGGAGAGAGTGGGCAAGCCGCGATCCGCCGCTGCATTTATCGCTCGTGCTCTGCAGCGCATCGAAGAATTGCGCGGCGAGAAGTCCAAAGCAAGGCAAGAAAAGCAGCTCGCCAGAGCGTTGGAAAGAGCGAAGCAAGTGAAATTGCCCAAGATAATCAAGGCTCGGTGATTACATGCCGCGCAGGCAGAAAACACGCGCACACACATCGACACTTCTGAAGAAGGGCGCTCTTTCACCCTAGGGATTTCCGGTTGATCTCAGCGCAGATTTAATCTTGGTCCGGGTCAGAATGCGTCTATTTTGCAATGGGTTGTCATACGCTGCTGATGGAGAGAAATCGACATCGGCAGTGTTCAGAATGCGATCAATTTATCCTATCAGCGGAAGAACTTCAGATGATATCGATTGCGCTTCGAGCATGCGTGTTCGAATAGCATGAAGGAGTTCGATCGGGCGCAACTGAAAACCGATGCGATGTCTCAACGACGCGCGGTTGCGCGCAGCAAAAGATGCGCGGCGCCTGCATAACGTTCTCGTCCAGTTCGATGACCACCTCAAGCGATCGATGTGTTGAAGATGCTTGAAGAAAGTATAGAACGAGCATTGACTAGTCGAGGATTCGCATAGGCTAGACAACTTCGTGATCGCACTACTCCTAGAGCGGGCCCGCATCTGACGTGCTTGCTGCAGTCTGCCGTCTCCAGAGGAGGCTGATAATGTATTGGTTTGCACTAACAATCTTGCTGATTTCCATCTGTTGTGTCCCGGCGCGGTCCAAAGAGCTTCACGGATCTGTGGTCGTGCGGGATGCTGCCTTTCAAGCTGAAAAGCCAGATCACGCAGATGAGTCGGATTGGGCTGCCTGGCGATTGCGTGTCGCAAAGGAAATAAAAAGGCAGACAGAAAGACTCATTCAAACATACGGCTATCCGATTGCCGGAGAGCTGGGAGTAAGGTACAGAGTTGCGAGATCTGGTGACATTGATATCGTCATCATAGATGACGAGTCCACAAATCTTGGTCTGCTGGTCCCGAATGTCATTGCAGCGCTCCAGCATTCGCCTGTTCTTCTGTTCCCGAATCGAACTCGCAAACAGAGTGTCGATTCCGACACAGTGTTCCAAGTATCTGTAGATGAGGAGTTGAGTCTGGTTAGCTCAACTGAACCTGGAAAAACGAACATGGCTGGAAGGGAGATGTCTTTGCAAAACGACTCCCTTAGCACTGTTGGCCAAACATCTAAAAGTAATCTTTTGAACTTGGAGGAGGCGAAATAATGTGTCGAGTTTGCAAGCTGTACAACACTTCCGCACAAACTGAAGCATATTGGACGAACGCGGTGTTAAGCACCGTCTACGATCTCATGAGCGCGCGCGACATCAAAGTTATTTTTGTCCTGACGTTCAAGCGGATCGCCCGGCGTATCGGTATGGATGTGACAATCATCCCCGAAAGCAATTGGGAACACGCAGCAGAGTTTGCATTCAGTCACATGCGCCAATTCCGGAAGATGACTGATGGTGACTACGGCAGGAGGCGCGGCGATGTCGGCTAAGTGTTTTCCGTTCAAGTTGATGGTGAAAAAACAGTCTAGTTCTTCGGTCGAGATGGCGGTACTAGGAGTGGTGGCATCTGCACAGTGGGGATGAGTTTGTCCTGCACCATTTTCTCGCACCACGTCAAGTGGATAATTGAGCAAATTTGATCTCACTAGATTCGCAGCGAACGCTCCCCAGCCATCTCTTGGGAATATGGCAGCGCCGTCTGCAACGAAGAGCCAATCTAGAGGGTTGCAGTAGTTTAAAATGGGACAGTTTTTGTGAGCAGGTCAATGCTCCAGAGCCGCAGATTCGAGAACTTTTCGAGGGACTTTCCGTTGACAAGACCAAAAGAAAGAGTACCGAGGCAATTACGTTTCGATGCCAAAGAAATCGATGCGACAGGGATCGAACAAGACGCGGAGTTTCTGGAAGAGACCGATGATGCTGAAGTCGACGAAGCTATTGTTGAGCCATTTGATCCTGCGTTGATTCGTGTGTCGACGCAAGCAATGACCCTTGACTTGCTTCTTAATCGAATAGCTCACGACGAACTTATCCTCGCTCCTGACTTCCAGAGAAAAGCCGATATTTGGAAAGTTCCAGCTCAAAGTAGACTGATTGAATCAGTTCTAATTCGAATTCCGCTGCCGGCATTTTACATGGATGCGACAGATGAGGATAAATGGATTGTCATAGACGGGCTTCAACGATTGACGACACTAAAGAAATTTGTACTCGATAAAACCCTCATTTTAAGAGAACTAGAGTTTCTAGATCAGTTGAATCATAAAATGTTTGACGATATTCCTAGAAGTTATCAGAGAAGAATTCTTGAGACGCAAGTCACGGTTTATTCGATTGAACGCGGTACTCCACAGGAAGTGAAGTTCAATATTTTCAAACGCATTAACACAGGCGGTCTTCCACTTTCCCCTCAAGAAATCAGGCACGCCTTGAATCAGGGACAGGTGACGGGTCTGCTTAAGAGACTCGCCTCTCTGGAATCGTTCTTAAGCGCCACTAGCAGCTCCATTAAAGACGACCGCATGGCGGATCGCGAGTTGGTACTCCGTTTCTTGGCTTTCCATTTGACCCCTCACAACGAGTACAAAGCAAGAGATTTAGACTCGTTCCTCAATGATGCGATGGTCACAATAAATCAACTCCCGCAATCAACGATTGACTCTTTCGAGCACCGTTTTGATCGTGCGATGCAAATATCACACGAGTTGTTCGGAGATAGAGCTTTTCGGAAATTTTCAATTCAGGGACGTCTCAATCCTATCAATAAGGCTCTTTTCGAATCTCTATCTGCGAATCTAGATCGCTTGTCAGACAACGACATTGAACTTCTCAAACAAGCAAAAGAGCGTTTCCTACAAGCCTTCAATGAGTTCCTGCAAGACGGTGAGTTGGAATCGTCGATTTCAATGAGCACCGGTAGCGTCAAAAATGTTCGAGCAAGGTATTCTCTCTTGCACAATTTCATTGCTCAGTTTTTGCAGGAGAAATCGCAATGATCGATAGAATCAGGTTGCACAACTTCAAATGCTTCCAGGAGCAATCTTTTGCCTGTGCACCTATAACCCTATTATCCGGTCTGAATGGAATGGGTAAGAGTTCGGTTATTCAATCATTGCTGTTGCTTCGACAATCTTACATGCAGGGCATTTTAGATAAAGAGGGTTTGCTCCTCAATGGTGATCTGGTTCGTTTGGGCACAGCGAAGGATGTACTCTGCGAGAACGCTCAGCAGGACATAATCGCCTTTGAAATCGAAGATTCTTTGGGGAAGGGACATTGGAATTTCAAGTACGACCGCGACTCAGATATACTCGAACGCGGAGAGTCTGAAGTGAGTTCGCGCATGTTTCAGAGCAGCCTATTCACGAACAAGTTTCACTATTTGCAGGCAGAGCGAACAGGACCAAGACCGTTTTTTGAAATGTCCGACTTTATCGTGCGCCAGCAGAAACAACTTGGCACTCGAGGCGAATTTGCAGCTCATTTCTTGTCTCTATTTGGCTCTGTAGATATTCCAAACTCAAAGCTTAGTCATCAAAATGCAGTTTCTCTAAGTCTTCGCCATCAGACTGAAGCTTGGTTAAGCGAAGTAAGTCCGGGTACTAGGATACACGTCGACTCCAACGCGAGCATGGATATAGCCGGGTTGTCATATTCATTTGAAACCGGAAGGCAAGTAAGCAACAAGTTTCGCTCAACCAATGTCGGTTTCGGACTTACCTATACGCTTCCAATAATATTGGCGCTCCTTTCGGCTGTTCCTAATTCACTGGTTGCAATTGAAAATCCTGAAGCGCATTTGCATCCGAGAGGACAATCGCGTCTTGGTGAATTAATTTCCAGAGCGGCCTGCAACGGAGTGCAAGTGATTTTCGAAACGCACAGCGACCACGTTTTGAATGGATTGCGATTAGCCGTTCATCATGAACAAGTGAATCCAGCAGATGTGGCTCTGCATTTCTTTTGCGCTGCAGCGGCTGACGAAGGCTCCAGGACCTTGATAGTCTCCCCGTCGATAGATAGTGATGGACGAATTGATCAGTGGCCTGACGGATTTTTCGATGAATGGGACAAAAGTCTGGAGGCACTTATAACTCCGAGGAAGGGCTGATTAATGTGTAGCGAAATGGTTCTTAATGAGCTGTCTCTGGAGCCAATTGCGGATTGCATCGAGGAGGCAAGGAGACGAATGCAGCAGCTGATGCAGACAGGAATGAGAGCGACCGCTCTCGGCATTGGTAGAGTCCTCAGAACCCAGCAGGATATTTCTTTGGTGGAATTAGCTCCAGGATATCCAGTGGTAAAGTGGCGAAACGACAATGTGGTCGATATTGAAACCAGGCGGCGATTCAGATCTTTAACCACAAAAAGCCCATTCTTGCTAGATGTTCCCCCAGAGGAAATGAGAATTGCAAACGGATTATCAGACTTCGAATTCGAGGGGAAAAGTGCGCAAGGACTGGGAACGGCATTCCTCATAGATGGGCTTGCCGTCAGCTTAGCGTCTCACAAACAGTGGGATGCCAAACACATTGAATTAACCTGTTGTTACGTTGATGACGAACTACAAATACAGAGCAAACAAGTACTGGCGACGCATGCCAGCAGTGAACAGCATGTTGTGGATAATAGCGCTACCATCACAGCTTGGCTTTCAAGAAGAGTTCTGAACGGGCAAGATCTTTGGAATCGCAGAGGTCAGATTTTCTCGAATCTGCAATTTTGCGAAGCGATCCAGCGCGATGTGTCAACACTCACTCCAAGCAACCCGGTAATGAAGCTGGTACTCAGGAAACTCTTCGAATTAGAAGCATATTCGAAGTCATGGACTTCAGGCTTGTTTGAGCCTGCTGCTTTGCTCAACGTGTCCAGGGAGAGCGAGTCAACCCTTTCAAATGCTAGGTTGCGTAAACTGAGAGAATTCGTTTGTCCTGACGGACAAACTCGCCTGTTCGATTGGCATGCAAAACTTTCAGTCAACCAGTGGCGTATACACTTTTACCCGGACGGAGCGACAAGACGAGTTATTGTCGGTTATATCGGCCCGCACCTTCCTACAACACTGTTTCAAACCTAACGCGCTCTTTGACAACCATTCCGATGACAAATTCACACTTGCCTTTGGGCTTCCCCTCGCTGTAGCACTTAGAGAACAGTTGCTATAGATCAACGATCGCACCCAGAATGGGCATGTGTACGAGAAGGGCTAGCACCGGACGTTGTGTAGAATCGGCGACGGCTCGTTTATAGATTTCCAGTTGCGGCTTGTAAGAGAGCGCCTTTGGGATCCAAGAATCAAAGGCTCCGGGATAACTCTTGTGGTCAACGATTACATAACCTTCTGGTAGTTCAATGAGTGCATCCATGCGGCCGGTAAAACGTTGCTGCCCAATCCGCCCTGTAACCGGACACTCGGTAATGACCTTACAGCCAGGATATTTTGTTGATAGAAAAGCATGTAGGCGATCGCTTGCCAGCAGCAGACAGCTGGGTGCAATCTCAGTGACTTGCCAGCGAGAGAGTATCTGTTCCGCCAACTGCAACCTTTTGTCTGAAGTGAATGTTAAGCGATCGGCGGCCAGAAATCGATGCACAGCATCGCCCAAGACCGTCATGTCTGGACTGCCCGATATTGGTAGGCGCTCCCCAATCAGGGTAATCGCTGGTTCGGAGCTGGCATTGCCGCAAACCGAGGAAGCAGTGACGGAGCTGGGCACCAGACGCATTGATGCATACTCGGTATGTGGACTGTGCAAAGGTGGCGTTGTGTAGGTGGCGGGCGGATTCTCGTGGGAGGCGGCAGGAGCATTGTCCGCCGGATCCAAGGGCGCCAAATGACGGACGGCAAAGTTATGATCGGAGCCATCAGGCATGGTGACAGTCTCGGTGCCATTGCCG
>Ga0182024_10008501_pt1 | contig 21609 bp, 16 predicted proteins | sample P32metaG_FD_120480 | JGI IMG/M metagenome (GOLD analysis project Ga0182024, IMG submission 120480) | Permafrost microbial communities from Stordalen Mire, Sweden - P3-2 metaG (Illumina Assembly) | ecosystem: Environmental > Terrestrial > Soil > Wetlands > Permafrost | place: Sweden: Stordalen...
CCGCTTCATCCGTCGCTGCCGGGGAAGCGAGAGCCCCGGGCAACTGCACCGAACTGCAGGTTGCCGTCACCGCAGCCTTCCTCACCGGTCGTCCGCTCCGCATCCGTATTGAGGAGTACGCCCACATCCAAGGAGCGTTGATCCGCGAGCTGGCACGACACGGTGCTCAGGGTTGGTCGATCAATTCCGACCATTGGCGCCAAGACGGCACGTACCACTCCGGAGGCGGCTTTACGAGCATGTTGCCCCTCATCGTCGCCCGCCGCGACGGTCCCGACGCACTCGCCCGCACCATCGCCAGCCTGCATGACCGTCCCACCGCCGAACACGAATGGCTGGCCGACCACACCGTCGGCTGGTCTATCACGCCGACCTCCATGCGCATCGACATCTATGACCTCGGCATGGCGGTCATGAATGGGACCTTCAGCGTTCGCGCACCCGAGGAGCTTGGTCTAGGAACGATCGCCCAGGTGCTCAAGCAAGTCGTATGGCTCCGACCCGACACATCGGGCGTGTGCTCCCCCATCGTCTCCATGTTCCGGACACTCGCCGAAGAATCCACCAACCAATTTGGGCGTTCAGTCGACGCAGCTGCGTCCCAGGCGGTCCAGCAGCCTTGGCTCGCCCCGTTCCTGAGTGCCCTCGCCCAAGTCCGCCAACCCGGAGAGCCGCCATCCGACGACTGGGGCCGGCTGCTCTGGCTGCACCCCGTGCACCTCCTCGAAGTCGACGGTGCCGACGAGCTCGCGGCGAGCGCCACGGCGCTCGCGCCACCGTTCCACCGAGATGTCGACTTCCCGGACGGTCGCCTCGTATCAGGCATCGGTTGGAGCGCACTTGTTACCCAGCGCCAACCCGCCGAAACCGATGTCCCGTTACGCCTCATCGAACTGCATTGGGCCTACATCGCCCTGTACATGGAGATCGATCGAGGCCTGCTCGCCCTTCTTGACCAAGATCGCCGGAGCAGGACAGAGAGTCTCTACGACCTTGAGGAAGACGCCGAGCGCGTCTTCACCGACTACATACGAGTCATGGAAGCCCGTGCCCGCGTAGACAGCGCATTGGCAAGTCTGGGCGGCGACGAGCAAGCCATTTGGGACGTCATTGCCGACGTCACGAAATTCGATGCCCTCGTCCAAGGAGTGGACCGCAAGGTTGAGGTCCTCCAACGCGTCGCCGAACGTCGCGTCCAGCAGGCGACCGCGGCGCGGTCCCGCCGAACCAGCGCGATCCTCAGCTTCCTCACTGCACTAACCATCGTGACCGTTACCGTCGCCCTCATTACCAACTTCCTAGGGAGCCGCTCCGATCGGCTTGGACATATCGACATACGTATCCTTGTCGTGGCCGCCGCCCTGATCGCCTCCGTCGGCCTGTACCGAGAGGCGTACAGGGAACGACCACGACGCCGCCGCAAGGGCGAGCCGCCGCGCCACTGAGACCTGCTCAGAGAATGCGGGGGCAGCACGGAATCCACATCGATCGAACTGCTCGTAACTAGGCCGTCAGAACTGGCTCTAGATGATCTGCATGGCACGTGTCCTTCTACTCATGGGATGCAACCCAACGCTGTAACTCCAGTCGAAATATGCCGACCAGAGCTTCGTGGACTCCGGCTCGCCGGGCGACCACACCGATCGCATCGTGCCGGGAAAAGGCCAGGTCACAGTGTCAGTCGACGGCTACGCCATTCAACTAGGGGGTCCAACGCCGTCCTGCGGTTAGGAGACGGCGACCGTCAGAGCGGACTACGGTTCGAGTCCTCGTGAGTCGTCTTGGCTTCACACCCCCCCGGGTTGATGCCGGTTGACGCGGCGCACAGGTGTCTTGACCGACTTCACGACGAACCCTCCGCGACGCTAGGACCGTACATCTGCGGAGGGCTCGGAAGTTGAGGGTTATTCAATGTTGCTGCGAGATCGTCGGCAAAGGTAGTGAGTTCGTTTTGAGGGCCACCCGAAGCTCCACTCGGACCGTACGGTTGATCCCACTCGATCCAGTACACTGCACCACTAATCGTCTCAGCGAGAATGCCTAGGGCCTGGTCATTCGCCTCTGTACACGTTTTGACCTGCCCCCGCTTCAGTTACCCGCAGATGTGTGAATATGGGGCAGGTCATTGAGACAACCGGGGATGTATCACTTAGCAAACCAAACCCATCCTGACCAGGGGGTTTACGCTACACAAGATGAGACACCCCAGATTTCCTGGTGCGGGCAACAGCTTTTGGCATTGGCAGCCACCTACATTCCACGTGACCGCTGGTGGCACCGACTGGCTACCAGTGGTCGTCGCCACTTTTATTGGGGCCATAGCGGTTCTGGGCGGCGTTCTACTGGCTGAATCGCTCGCCAAACGACGCGAACAGAAAAACAGGTTTGACGACGCCCAAATGGAGATGTGGGCGCTTGGGGATGGGTTGTTCGAGGCGCCATTTTCCCACCAAGGGGTCCAGTTTTTAACTTGTCTCGGGCGCATGCTTAGGGAGGCACACGACCCCCTGCCTAACGCCAAACCCATAGCCACAGAGGTCGTGGCCATGATGAGGCGCTATTTAGAGGTCAAGGCAGCCTGGGCGGCTGGGGACCAATCAAGGGATGGCCGGTACGTGATCGGTGATCGCCTAGCACCCCTCACCGACTGGCACCGACCAGAGTTTGAGCCACCGACCATGTGACTCTCTTTCCAGGCCACAAACGGTTTGCCAAGTGATACACCCCCTGACCTGCCCCCGCTTCAGTTACCCGCAGATGTGTGAATATCAGGCGGGAATTGTGTGGTCATCGAATGTTATTTCGAACTCGATAGGTGTGCGGTAGTGCAGCTCCGAATGGCGTCGTTGGCGGTTGTAGAAGATCTCGATGTAGTCGAACATGGCATTGGCGAGCTCAATCCTCGTCTTCCAGCGTTTGCGATTGAGGAGCTCAATCTGCATGCTGCCCCAAAAGGACTCCATCATGGCGTTGTCGAGGCCGTCGCCGACCGATCCGAATGACGGCATGAGCCCGATACTGCGGATCCGGTCCGTGAAGACCCAGGAGGTGAACTGGGCACCGTGGTCGGCGTGGACGATGCCACCGGGGTCTGGTTCTCGGTTCTTGATAGCCATGTCGAGGGCATTGACTACCAGGTTCGAGTTCTGCACGCTGTCGATGGACCAGCCGACGATGCGACGGCTGAAGGTGTCGAGTACACAGCAGCAATAGACCTTGCCCTCTCGGGTTGGGTGCTCGGTTATGTCAGTGACCCAGAGCTCGTTGGGGCGAATGCGATGGAACTTGCGATTGACCAGATCGTCGGCCGTGACCATGCCACGCAGCCGCTTCACCTTCGCCGGTCCGGGAAGGCCGTAGATGCCTGCGTTGTGCATCAGGATTGCGACCAGGTTGTCGCTCACCACGACACCCATGCCGAGCGTCAGCTCGGCATGCACCCGTCGGGCCCCATAAGTGCCACGGCTGGCCACATGGACCTCCCGGATGAGTCCGGTGAGCCATTGACGGCGCATCTTGGTCGGCGAGAGGGGCCTCTTGCGATACTTGTAGTAGCCCGGACTGGATACTCCCAGCACACGTGCACAGACCTTGGCCGGCAACCCGGTGGCGACGAGGACGTCGATCACCGGGTGGATCCTTTTGGGTCGGCCCCGTCCTTTCCGAGAATCTTCGATGTTCGCCGGAGGATCTCTACCTCCGTTTCGAGCTCGCGGATCCGCCTCTTGGCTCGAGTCAGCTCGGCGCTCTCTTTCGTCGTGGTACCGGCAATCTCGCCGCGGTCAACCTTGTCCTGGTGGACCCAGTTGTGCAGGGCACCGACGCTGATGCCGAGATCGTGCGCTGTCTTTGTGACTGGATTACCCGCTCGAACAAGGGCGACGGCTCGGAGTCGGAACTCCGCAGGGAACGCTCGTGGCATATCGGGCAGCCTTTCAGCTAGGGCCCGATATTCACTTCATTTAGGTAACCAAACTGGGGGGCAGGTCACCCAGACAACCAAACTCTGGGCAGTCCCTTTGGTGTCTTCTGGTTCGTAGGAGAAGTCTCCGAGTTGGCTCGAGCGTTCGACGCGCTGCAGAAAGTCGGCATGCCCTCGCCATGCCGGTCCGTCCCCAACCGCGTTGAGGAACGCTGCCTGGTAGATGACTTGAGGCCCAGAATGGATCCGCTCCAGGGTTGCCTCCACCTGGAAGTCAAAGGTGGTCTCTGTGTCGATTTGAGCCACCTCATGGCCCTCCACCTCCAAGCGCTGCAAGTAAAGTCGTTCGTGTTCAAGTCCTCGCCGCTGAACAACCTCAAGATCTGGATCCTCATTGGTCGATTTGGGCAAGTATCCGTGTGTCGTCGCGAGGGTGAGTTCGGTGAGGTGTGGACAGTGGAGAAACCCCACCAGGTCGCTCGGACTTAGGACAAAACGACCGTTTTCGACGTACACAGCCACCGCCTCTGCCTGCTGTTGTTCAACTCAGTTCTGTTCGGCGCCCCCGGCCAGCGCGAGCGGCTTGTGGAAGCGTATCGGGCGACGGCGTCCGCCGACGAGGCCAGGACACACCCTTCATCTGCAGTGCCCTCGCCTTCGTGCGAGTTCGAAGCCGAGTCTGACCTACCCAGGTCCTGTCACGCCAGCTATCTCAGTCAGCGTGTACCGACCAAAACTGTCAACTAGATCGACAGCAGCCCCCCCCCCCCATCCCCGCGGGACTGCATTTGTGACCGGCTCCAGCGCCGGTTATCTCTCGCGTCTGGCGCTCCGGTGTCCAATACCAAAGCAGTACATGGCAACGCACTGCAGACCGCGCTCTGGCCAGGAGGTCCGTATCTGACGAGCTGGCCGCCAGCAACTACAGCCAGTCGCTGAGCCGATCGAGCACCTCGAGGCTGACAGCCTCCTGGGGCAGCCAATACCCCGAGACGAGGAGTGCTGATGCCTCGCCGCGCAGCTCCGCAGGGAGCCAGCCCACAACCTCATCAGCTACCGCCCGGTCGATCGGGTTCCCGGGCCGCCGGCCCGCAGACCCCAGCAGCGCCTTGTAGAGCCTGGCCGCCGGAACGACGGGCGCCACGCCCGCAGCCTGGCCCGCTTCTGCAGCCGAAATGGCGATGGAGAGCCCTGCTACGTCGAGGTCGCCGAAGTAGTAGGCAAACTTCACCCCGGGTTCGAGGTCCCCCAGGTACGACACCGAGGCACAGAAGGCCCGCCCAGCCCCGTAGGCCACCACTCCGACTCCTCTTGCTCCTCTTGCCTCACGCTCGAGCACTCGTCGCGCCGAGTCGTACGTGTGGTGGTTCTCGATCACGAGCGCCACTTGGGCATCCGAAAGTCGCTGGTAGACGAAGGGTGGGTGCACCTCGTAGCAGCGCAGGAGGTCGAAGGTCAGGATCCCTGTAGTGAAGAGGCGCTGGGATGCCAGGGCGTCGAGGCGCTTCTCGTCGCCGAAGATCTCGAGCGAGCGCTCACGGGCCGGCACCCTGGGCCGGGCGGGATCGAAGTCCCGCAAGAAGTCGTTCACGGCGCGCAAGGTCACGATCTCGTCGGCGCGAGGCCGAGCGAGATCGCGTGCACCGGCCAACTCAGGGCGAAGGTTCAAGGGAAGGGACGGGCTCTCTGGGCGCTCCGCTGGCTTCGCCCCGACGGCCCGCACGACCAACGGCAGCGCCGGAAGGGCAGTCCGATCTTGGCCGTCGCGCCTCTTCGACATCGGCCTGGCCACCCCCGCATCGACGAGCCGCTCGAGGGAGGCAAGCAGGCGCCCCCGGCGGTCGACTGACGAAGCGAGCTCGCCCTCGGCGCCGATGGCCACGTGCCAGAGATCCTCGAGCCCAGCGCCCCGACGGCCCGCTCCCTTGATCGCCCAGGCCAGGGCCGCGTCGAGATCGCGCTCGGCGGCCGAGCCGGGATTCGTTGCCGGCGCCGAGCGCTCGGGCTCAGGCGACGACACCAGCACCCTTTGCCGGCTCTGCGGCCTCTCGGGGGTCAGTCCCCTCTGGGGGGCCTGCGGAGTCGTCCGTGTCCGTGTCAGCGAGGCTGCCTTCATCGTGATGACCGCTCTCGTCATCGTCCGGCAGGAGAGTGACCGGCGGGTCCAGGCGAACGACGCGGGCTGAGGAGACGAACCCGTCGATCGAGGTCCCGTGCGCCTCGCCGGCCCGCTCTTGGGCTGTCACATAGCCACGGTCAGACCCCACCGGTGTCCGGTTGCGACACCGAATCACGTTGGGGAACGTCCCAACCGCCTTCAGGTCGCGCACCGCAGTCGTGTAGAGCAGCTGTACCCCGAGCGCCTCGGCGACCCGGCGCTGGAGGGCAAGGAACCCGACGAAGGAGGCCTTGCCGAGCGGGTTGTCGAGCACGAGCGCCCCGCTCGAGCCTGCCAGCAGCTCGCGCGAGCGGTTTCGGGCGCGTAGACGGGCGATGACGCAGTAGAGGACGACTGCTGCCGTCAACTTCTCTCCACCCGACCACTTGGCCATCGCCGAAACCGGGACCCGCTCTTCACGCAGGTCCGCCGTGGGCTTCAGCACCCGGACCTTGAAGCCGCCCGGGACCGCCGCGTGCACCGCCCGCTTCAGCGTCGCGAGGCCCTCGGGGGCATCCCCCTTGGCCACGATGGCGTCGACCTCCCCACTCACCCTCCGTGCCAGCTCGTCGGCCTGCATGGTGATGTCGTCGAATGAAAGGGTCAAGAAGGACTTCCCGCCCCACTCCCCGAGCCTGTGGTCCATCTTCGAGGTCGCCGGCGCCTTCTTCAACAGGTCGAGCACCCGACGCACCTGGTCGGCCAGGTCGGTGACCAGGATCTCCTGGTCCGCCGAGATGTTGGCGAGATCGGCGCGCAGCACTGCAGCCCGGGTGTCATGAGACTCGGCGAGCTCCGCTGCCCGACGACTGACGTCGTCGACCTCGCCCACGACAACGGCCTCCCGCAAGGACCCGGCCGCTTCGAACTCGCTGCGAGCCGCGAACGTCCGAAGCGCTCCGACCAGCCCGTTGAGCATGTTCTCGGTCTCCTCGAAGCGAGCCTTGGCCCTCTTCAGCGTGGCCGCCAGTTCGACCTGGGATTGTCGGGCCTCTTCGTCACTGCCGGCGAACGGTGCGACGCGCAGCCCCCCGTCGGTCTCTTGCGCGCTGGCCAGGTTGTCCAAGCCGTCTGCCAGCACCTTGACGAGGTCCTTGCGCGCCCTCGCAGCATCCCGCTTGGCGACCAACTCCCGCATCTCCTGGTCGGCCTCGCTGACGAGGGTCTGCTGCCGGGCCGCCTCCGCGTCTGCCTCGGCTCCTCTGCGTTCGGCATCGTCCCGGTCCTGGGGGAACTCGGCGCCCAAGAGCTCCCGGTATACCTGACGGTCGGACGGAGTGCACTCCCGCAAGCGGGACTCGGCGTTCACCAGATCGGCGCGGGCTTCTCCCTGCTCCCGCAGCAGGGCCACGAGACGAGTCGCCAAGGCGGCCACACTCCCAGCCCGCGCCTGCACGTCCAACGCTTCCGGCTCATGGCGAAGTACTTCTGCCCGCGCTTGGGCCCTCGGCCCGCGCTCATCCAGGGCCCGCTCGGCCTTGGAGCGGTCCTCTGCGGCGCGCCGTCGCCGGTCCTCGAGGACGGGGTCGGAGATCTCGCCCCGGTACTCTTCGTCTCTCTCGGCCAACTCCCTCTCGAGCGCTTCGGTGGGAGTATCCCCGCCCAAGGGCTTGAGCTCCCAGTCCCCGCTCCCGCGCAATTCGACGCCATAGAGCCTCTCGCCCAAGGCACTCACCCGGGCCTCGAGCACGGCTCCTTGGCCTCGCAGCTCCTCGGCATCCTTCCGGGCCGTTGCCGCGTCCGCCTTCGAGGTGGCTGCGTGCTCGTTGGCGGCGGCGAAGTCCCTCTCACCGGCAGCGAGCGCGCCGGCTAGCTCCTCGCGGCCCTCGGACCGAACGCATAGCGGGCGCAGCACCGAGATCCTCTCGCGCAGCTCGAGCAACTCGTCGGTCAGCCCCGAACGCCGCGTGCTGGCCTTACCCAGAACCTCTGCTAGCTCTCCGGCCTCCCTCTCGACCGTCTCCCGGCGCTCTCCCAGGTCGATCAACGCCTGGTCGTGTAGCGAAATCCGTCGATCCAGTACGTCGAGATGTCCCATAGGGCAGGCCTCGATGAAGCGGCGCAGGTCGTCGCGGAGACCCCGGTCCACCTCACGGCCGGCCACGAGCAGGCCATTGCGCCGGTCGAGGTCTCCCAACCGCTTGTCAAGGATCTTGCTCTCCTCGTCGGCCTTGGCGGTATCGAACAGCGCCGTGCTGGGTGGCACGACGAAGGCGTCTTCGCCGGTACCCGTGAGGTCCGACTTTTTGGCCAGGGTCACAAGCGAACCCGGGCGCAGCCCGGCCTCGATCAACGCCGCGCACGCGGCCTCGAAGTCAGCCGCTTCGACCAGGGCGCCCGAGAGCAGACCGGGGTGAGCGTCGATCGTGGCGTCCCAGTCCCGACGCGGGACGCTCGCCGCCAGGTAGGCGAGGCCTCCGACCGCCCCGATGCCGACCGCCTCAAGCACGCCCATGGTAGCGATGGTGTCCTCGGACGGCGGCAGAAGGCCGCCCTCCCCGAGCGCGGCCAGGTTGCGCGTATCCCGCTCCGCTGCGACCGCCTCGGCGACCAGCGCCCCGTCGGCCCGCTCGATCTCCTCGCTCAGCTTCGCGTCGAGCATCTGCTGCGCGCCCCACAACGAGATGTTGTCGCTCTGGGCCAGCTCCCGGATCCGGGCCTGCTCTGAGAGCTCGGCCGCCCGGGCCTGGTACCTAGCGGCCGCCGAGGAGTCTGCCGCCCTCGCCGCCTCGACCTTCGTGATCTCGGCCCCGATGGCGGTCCTCTCCTCGACGGTCTCGTTCTGTCGTCCGGCGCCCGCCTGGATCTGCGCCTCGAGCCGCTCGAGACTGGCCAACGCGTCACGTGCTTGGCTCTCGGCTCGAGCGAGGCCAACGCTGACTTCCTCGCCGAGGGCCAGGTGCCCAGCGGCTACTGCGGACTCCATCGCGGCATCGAGCTCCTCGAGATCCCTCCGCCTGGCCGCGATCTCGGCCCCGAGGCGCCCGGCGTCGCGCCCGGCCCCGGTCGCTTCCTCCAAGAGGCGTTCAGCCTCCCCCTGACGCTCGTGCGCGCGAGCGAGGAGCTCTGCCTGCTCACTTTGGGCTGACTCTCGCTGCGCCACGTAGCGCCAATGCAGCCGGCGGGCGGCCTCGTTCCGAGCCAGCCGCAACGGCTCGGCCTCCTGTGCCCGCTCGGAGAGTTGCCGATCGATCTCTCCGATCTGCCGCCTGGCCTCTTCTTCGGCGAACAGGTCGTCGAGCGCCGACCAGCCCGCTTGTTCCTCCTCGATTTCGGTTTTCTCCGTGTCCAGACCCTCGCCCCGCTTCTTGGCGTCAGCCACCCAGAACACCGCCGCCCGGCGGGTGTACTCCCGGGCTCTGTCACGAGCGGCCGTACGGGCCGTCTCGGCCCTTGTCCGCCGCACCGCCTCCTCCTCCCTCTCGGCCTCGGCGACCAGCTCGACCTCGGCGGCAACTTCGTGTGCTCCATGGAGAGCCGACGAGAGTTCCCGTGCCGCGGCTGTGGCCTCATCCAGCTCGAGGCGGTGGCGACCGAGGTCCGCCCAGGTTGACGCGATCGGCCCGAGCCGCTCGGCCACCCCCTCGCAGTAGGCGAGTTCGAGCTCGGTGGCCGGACGCTTGGCCAGCTTGTCGGCCAGCTGGCTCATCCGTGCCGAGACCGAGTCCGAGGCGTCCGGGTCGACCGCCATGTCGATCAAGAAGTTCACGAAGGCCTCGCCACTGGTGAAGCGGAACTGCTCGTCGATGGCCCCCTCGCCCTTGTTCATCTCCTTCTGGTACCGGAACACGGCCGGGTCGATGCCCCGTTCGAGCAGTGCCTGCTTCCACTCCGTGCCGGTCGTGGCTACGACAAGACCGGTCAGCGGGTGAGCTCGCCCAGTGGACCGAAGCTCGCGGACGTAGGTCTCGAGCGACCGACGTCGCCCGGCGTCGTCGCGCAGCGGCCGCTCGTCGAAGCTGAGCACCCCGGACTTGGGGACAAAGGCGTAGAAGCGGCTGACGAGATCCCCGGCGTGCTTCTCGTGTTCAGGCGGCCTGCGGCGCTCAGGCCACTCGTAGACAGCCCCGGTCACGAGGGGCCCGTTTGGTGTGTCCCACTCGCACAGCACGTGAGCCGTGTCGCCCGAGAGCACGTAGTCCCCGAGCGTCTTGCGGTCGTCTTTGGCGCCGAGGAAATCCCGCCTGTAGGGCAAGAATAAGGAGAACAGCAAAGAGAGCAGGCTGGTCTTGCCCCCGCCGTTGCGCAGCCAGATGATCGTGTCGAGAGGATCATGCTCGTCGTCGGTGAAGTCCAAGGTGAGACCGTTGAACCTCGCGGCGTTGGAGCCCACCGAATCCAGATGCATCCGAGCCAGCTTGTACATCAGCCCAGCGCCTCGCTTCCCGCCACGACAGTGTCTTCCTCGTCGTCGGCGGCAACATCGCCGCTCCCGCCCGTATCAGCCAGCTCCTCGTCGCCCGACTCGCCAGCAGCCAGATCTACTTCAGATTCCCCGGGCGCCTCTTGCACCACTTGCTCGGGGTCCACGAGCGCACGCAGGCGATCAAGGGCCATATGCCCGGCGACTTCACGCACCTGGACCCGGTAGCGGTCGAGCAGTTGGTACCCGCCCTTGACGCTTCGTGCCATGCCCTGTTCGACCAACCAGGAGAACGCGCGGGTGATGATCCCGAGCGTGCAGTCGGCCTTGTACCCACCACGCTTCGACCGAAGGGACGCGGGCATGGCCAGGTACGCCCGCCAGGCCAGGCCCTCCTCGGCTACCTCGCCGGCCTCCGGGTCCCGCACTTCGGAATCGGCGAGCGCCTGGCACGCCCCGCGCAAGAACCGCTCAACCTGCTCAGCGCTGCGTCTGACGACAATGTCATCCTCGAGGTCGGCCTCTCTCGGGTACGCGACCGCGGCGATACCCAGCTGCACGAGACCGATCAGCATGCGGCGGGTGGGATCGAGACCGGGCTGGTAGTCGACCAGCCGGAAGCTGAAAGGCGACTTCTCCATCGGGGTCACGATGAGCCCCTGATCCGGCGCATCGACCACGAGCAGGCCGAGGCCATTGGCCACCGCGTCCACCGCGTCACGGAATCCTTCGTCGGTGCGGTACTCGCTCCAGAGTTCCGAGTAGCGCTCGTCCGCTCCCCGGGCCACCTTGGGCTGCAGCGCGAAGCAGATCAGCTCTGCTGCCCGCCCGGCCTCGAGCGCCGCACTCATGCCAGCATCTCCTGACGCACGACGTGCTGGCCGCCTGCCCGAGCCGGCGGCCCACCATCGCCCTCGTCACTCTCAACGTCCGGCCCATCATCGTCCGCAGCGATGAGTTGCTCGACCGGCCCGACCAGGAGGTCGTCCCCGCTCCACCCGTCGGTCACCAGCAGCTCACCGGTGGCCAAGGCGATGACGCCGGGGTCCAAGATGTCCACCGCCGCCCCGGCGAGCTCGTCGTCCTCGTACTCGGGAGCAAACGCCCACAAGACGCTGAGACGAACCAGCTCCTCGACCTCGGGGTCCCAGGTGCGCGCGCTGGCAAGAAGATCGCTGAGGCGCACCGGCTCCCGCAAGGTGGGCTCGACCACAAGGGCGGCAGCCTCGACGACACTCGGGTCATAGGTCTCGACGTCGTCCTCGAGATCCAAGAAGTCCGGATCGTCGTCCTCGTTGTCAACCTCGCCACCGGAACTGCGCTGGCGCAGCAGCGTCGGGATCAGGTCGCAGAGTCGAGGGATCCGTGGGATCAAAGGCCCACCGACGTTCTCAACGAACGAAGCGCCGACCGCGGCCCCTGTCGCGGTCGGCGCCTTCAACAGGGGGTCCACCAGATGCTCGACGACGGAGAACAGTCCGAGCCCATGTCCACGGAAGCGCAGCTCCTGGCGCTGCTGCTCGGCGAGGAACACGTCACTTGCTCCCATGAGCCGCTCGTGCAGGGCGCGATGCTCGCGCAAACACGCCTCGAGGAGGGTCGCCACCCGGATCGACTTCTCCTTCACGTCGGCTTCCCTGGCCTCGTCGCCGGCGGCCAGGTGGGCGAGGATCTGACCCTCGACGCCGATGCGCTGGCCCACATGCTCGCGGGCCCGCCCCAGCTCGAGGAGAACCTCGCCGCGCCAGTCGACCCTCGAGACGTCCGAGCGGGTGGCGTCAAGAAGGGCCCTGATCTTGGCCCCCATCTCGTAGGAGAGGCGCTGATTCTGCCCGGCGGTTATCTCGGCCTCGTCGAGGTCCCCGCGTGCCAACTGGGCCTGCAAGACGAGCTCCATCGCCATCTGGGCGTCCTCGACCGGCAGGTCCAGCCCACCTCGGAACACGTTCACCGCATCGGCTGAGGCCTCGAGCACCACCCGTCCGTCGGGCCTCGCCTTTTCCACCAGGAGGAAGAACCGGAGCTCACGTCGGGTGTGGCCCTCGGTGTAGTCCGAGTAGTCCAACCGAAAGGCCTCAGAGGCGTTCTGGTCCCGGTCGTTCAAGAGGCCGTTGAGGACGAACGATGCCACCTTCACGTGCTCGTCCTCGGGACGTTCCGGAGCCGCTATCCGGGCCAGCTCGGCGACGACACCGAGCGCGTCCTCGTAGGTCAGCTCTGTGGCCAAGCCCATGCGGGCGATCACCGCGTCGATGGCAGCCAGGGATAAGACCCGCGGGTCATAGGCCGATGACTCCCAGTCCTGCCAGCTGGTGGTCTGGACCAGCCGGTGCAGCGGGGCGGTGCGCAAGAGGGCCTTGGTCCGCCGGACGAACCCCTCTTCTTGGACCGAGCCGGCCACGTTTGGGATCCTCAGCCGCGGCTCTTGCCGAGGTGCCCCGACCTGGTCCTTTGTGCTCTTTTCGCCGGACATCGGTCCCCCACCGTGTCGACTTTCTCGTCCCGAGCACTCGCCGGCCGATCCGGAGAGGCCTCAGGCAGGACCAGGCTACTTACCAGGTGTGACGGGGGCCCTTGGGCCGGCCCCCGGGGCCCGGGCGACCCTGGTGGAAGCGACCGCCCCGTGCTCCCCGGCCTTCGAGCCCGACCAGCCCCGGCCCGACCAGGCTCCTTCTCCAGGGCTCGGGGGGCTCCGTGATGGCGAGCCCAGAGGCGCTCGTAACGTGGCTCGAGCGGTTGGGCTTAGCGACCGCCGGCTCGGATCCCTGACGGTCCCCAACCCCATCCGTCCGCCGGCCGACGTCATCTGGTCCTTTGCCGACATCGCGAACCAGTTAGCGATATAGCATTGAACGACCACGCCGACCGTCCGAGCGATCGCTGTCACCGGCAGCTCGATCAGCGGCCTTGAAACTTTCTGATCAGCCGTCTCTTGGCCTTCTGAAAATCAGTATCAGTGATGATCCGGTTTGGCAGCCAGAGATTCGGGTTGCTCCATGCCTGGCGGTAAGCAGCGTGGTACCGGATGGGATTGACGACAATTAGGTCGCCTCTCCTTTCCCATCCAACGTCGATTCCGGGATGCCAAGCGAACCCGTAACCGGCGGCCGATAACCACTGATGCGCTAGGACGTTCCGCCACTCATGCAGTTCGTGTCCGATCGTTGACCAGTCGCCGCCCGGCTCGGCGCCGTCCATGTACTCCTTCAGGAAGCGCACGAACCCTTGTTCACCTGATACACCGAACACGCCCTCAACTATCGTCAGCGCAACGCCGTGCGTGCCGATCATCATCAGGGACCAGCACTCCTGATCCGCCGCCCTCTGGATCTCAGGATTGAAAAGGTTGTTGATTGAATTCAGCAGGGTCCCGATGACTTCGCCCGGGCCATTGTCTTGGAATCTACGAAGTCGATCTTCGTAAGACTCCATGGGTAACGGAGCATCCTCTTCAGGTTCCATCGCTCCAGCGTAGAACGGGGATGTGTTACCTCTGCAGGGCGTGACTGGCGGCAATTAGCCCAAACATAAGCTTTCTAAATCCAACCTTGCGGATGAAGCGTCCGGCGGTCCGGTTCGTACCCATTCCGCCGTGCAACTCGCTTGCCGCAGGACTTCGGGCCCGCGGCCCCATAGAGATGGTTGCGGAGGCCCTTGTGTCTAGGCACGCAACCAATCTAACGCTGGGCGCCTGCCTTGGGCGATCCAACGACGCGGGGGATCTCGACCGTAGGCTCCGCTGATGCAAAACCTCGGTGTCTTGCTCGTGGCGACGGTGCTCGTGCTGGTCGCCATCGCCGCCGCGGTTCGATTTCGGGAGCGTCGCATGTCGAAACGACCTAAAAGGCGTGGACCCACGGACGGCACCTGGACCCAAGCGTCGATCGCCCTGATCGCCCTAGGGTCGTTCTTCGTTGGCGTGGCGACCGCCGGGAGTCCGGCCGGTCATCCCAACCAGCCCGCCCTGATCGCAGGCCTCGTCATCGCCAGCCTGGGCGTCCTCGGCGTGGTGATCACGGCCGGGGCCGCCGTCGTGCGACGGATCGAGGACTCCACGCCCCCGTTGACCATGGTGTACGACCCGAGTGACCCGGCGTGCGATCAAGTCGATGGGATTACCCGCCAAGTACGACTCAGGGTCGTCAACGACGGAAGGGTCGCTCTCCGACAAGTTCGGGTGATGGTCGAGCCCCTGGAGCCGGAGGGCCTTCACACGCATTTTCTTCACATACGCCACGACGACTACTCGGACTTTCAACGGTCCTGGGACGGGGAGAACGTCCAGGTTGGAGACCCCGCCTACTTCGATTTGTTCTATGTCCCGCCGCCCTACGAGCACCAGTTCATCCTGAGCTACGCCGCCGAGCACCTGCCGAACCGCTTCCTATTCCCCGCCACGCTGAGGGTCAGGCTCACGGCGTCCGGCTGGTTGGGCGACGGGCGTGACGTGCCCCACACATCCAAGGTCTTCGAGATCGTTGGGACCGCTGAGGCGGTGACGTTGAGAGAGATTCCAAACTAGCGGGGCCGGCTCAGTGCGGCAGGCTACGTCGCAATCCGACAGGTAGAAGTCCCCCTCATCGCTCGGCGCAATCGCCGGGTGGGCGCTGACGATCTCCGGCTAGCCGTGCTGCGCCGAACCGCTCGACGCATCGGGTTTGTCCTGCCGCACCCAGTTGTCGTCACACGGGAACAGCTCGACCTGCTCAACTAGAAAATGGCCTTGTGAGTGTCCGTCCGCACTTCGAAAGCGGTACAGGTGAACCAGCGTCTGGGTGCGCTGCTCCCCGCCGAGGTCTGAATACTCCAATGCGACGGCGAGCGCCCCGACGGAGGTCACCGCTGCTGCCACCGCCCCGTGCCCTATGAAATCGGGACGGACCTTGATGAAGATTTTCGCCAGCTCGCCGGTCGGGATAACACGCCGGTTTGCCTCAGCGTCAAGAACGTTCCCCGGCCCCGTCGTTAGTAGCGCTCGTCTGACGAACGCCGGACCTGACCCGATATTGCGGACTGGGACAGACAAATCGATCGATTGATCCGTCCCGAAAGTGCAGCTGATCTCTCCCCGGTCTTGCCCAATGAGACCGCCTTCGCCCAGGTAGAGGCCAACGGGCACGTCGACAACGACCGGGCGGATCGACGCTTCAAGGGACGACCTCTCCAACTCCAGCTGCCCATAGCCCAGCCTGATCTGCTCGGTCACGAGGTCCAGCTGGTCGCTGGCTACGCCAACAGCGTCCTCTGACGAGGCGGCAAGCCGGTTGGACGCCCTGATCGCCAGCACGCCCACGAACATCGTCCCCAACGCCGCCACGGCAAGGACGCCGTTCAGCACTATCAAGACATGCGTTGCCGTCCAGAACCCCGTGGCGATCATGTCCCCATGATGCCCGACGGTTGTCACTCGTCCGCCGAGGGAGCGAGCGTGAGGCGGCGGCCCTCTTCACGGTCGGCGTCGCTGGCGCCCTTCTCCCAATCCCCTAGCTACGAGGTGGCATCAGACGGGGGTCTCTTCGCCTTCGGCAAAGACCTGACGATTCCGTCAACTCAATTCAGATTACTAAGCTCCTCACGTGAACAAACGGGTGAGGTTTGACGGCTACATTCACTTTCCTAATCCGCTATTCGTAGCCGACGACGCAATGGGCAAAGCGTTCAAAGGGAAGGTGGGCGAGTTTTCTTTTCGCATCCATTTCCCAGTTCTTGGCACGGCTGAAAGCGGCTTTTCTGACTTTCTCGTCTGTCCGCCCACCGAACGTCGTCCCCTCGAGGTGACCCTCGATCCACCCCTTCGCTGGGGTCAATCGGGCGGTGGGAACGGCGTAACGGTAGATGTTGTCAGAATTACTGGCCTGACCGAAGATCGCTCTCCAAAGGTTCCAGACGCTGTGTCGAAACTTCAACTACTCGCGCGGCCGTGGTTCGACTCGGCGCGCGACTGGATCGCGGCCCTATCTGGCCAACCTCGTATCACGACCAGAATCCCTAGACCGGCACCGACTGTCGGGCTCTCGTATGGGCGATCGCAGCTCATTTGGAAGCATCAAGAACCGGCGACACTCAGATTTTACGCCGGGCTCTCACCGGCAACCGTGCCAGTTGTTGAGCGCGGCCTCCGGATGGCAAGTCTTCAGATTCCACTACCGCTCTATCGAACATTTCTGCTCGATGCTCGTGATGCTTCATCGATGAACGACACAAGACGCGCCTGTATTGATGCTGGGACCGCTGTTGAAGTTGTCTTATCTGGATCCATCTCCAAGGAACTGAAGCGGCTGAAAACCTCGGATGAATTTCTGAATCGTGCCATCGTCAACGCAAACGGGGCGGTTGGTCTCGTTAGATTGCACTCCGATTTGGGTCTGCCAAATGTCTCTGTCAGCACGAGAATGGTCATGAATCAGCTTGCCGAGCCCAGGAATCAAGCCGCGCACTCCGGTTCGGCACCGAGTCCGGCAGATGCAAACCGTGCAATCCATATAGCGCAATCAATCGTCGACGCCGTGATGCCCCTCTGACCAAACGCCATGCGCCGTAGGATCCGATTCGGGTTGAAAGGCCAGGCTGCGCAGCCGCCGTATGGGCCGTCGCTACACCTCTATGCCAAACTGTGACCGGTGAATCTTTTCCTTAGTCACAGCAACCGGGACACAGTATGGGTGCATGCTGTAAACACACAGCTTGAGAAGCTCGGCATTACCGTCTACCTCGCGGAGCTGGATCTCCAACCCGGAAAGCCGCTCGACATCAAACTCCAGCGACAAATTGATCTTTGCGACGCCATGGTCGTACTGCTCACAGAGACCGCCGCCGTGTCCCCGATCGTGCGCGAAGAGATCGGCTATGCAATCGGTGTCGGCAAATTGGTCGTGCCTTTGGTGGCCCCGACAGTCGCCGAGAATCCCGCACTGCTCGGGATGCTGAGCGGATGGGAATACATTTCCTTCGACATCGAGAATCCGGAGGCGGGCTTGCTCATCCTGGTCCAGTGGGCTCAGGAGTGGGTACACCAAGAACAACAAACCATCCTTCGCCAGCAACTTGAAAAGGCGCAGGAACTCACCCTCCAGGAGGCAGATGCCCGGAAGCTAGCTGAACGCCAGCTCGAGCTTCAGGCGAGTGAGATGATTCGACTCCAGTCATCAAACGACGCACTGATTGTTCTTCTCGTGTTCGTATCGGTCGTCGGTGCGATAGCAATCCTGGGATCTTCCGGTTAGTGAGAGACGCAAGCAATCCGCCTTAAATGAACGGGTCTGCGTGCGAGCGACGCCATCCATCCCGAATTGCACGTTCCGCAGACCTTACGCAGCTCGACGCCAAGTTCCTTGCTCCCGCACAGCGGGACACCGGTGGGACCTTTGTGCGTTTCAACACCACCAGTATCTGAAGCTCATCTCCGATCCACTGCGGGAGGACGTGCTCCACAGTCATGGTCCTCAGTGATTTGCAGAAGACGCATTCGGGCATTGGGTCAATATACGGGTGATTCGCCTTCAGCCATGACCTGTCCCAGGGAAATTCGGTGAGACCCTGAGGCATCTCAATCGGGCGCTGGTAGCTTTCGACCATGACAACCGGCGTCGACTTTCCTGAAATAGGCGGAACTGGGCAGGCGGTGCAGCCCGGAGGCATTGGCCCTCCAGGACCGGAGCGAGCTGATCCTGGTGGTGGCGGGGGGGATGACGGGGCTCGCTTAGCGGCGTTCGTACGGGCGCTCTCGCGGAATTTCACCGTGATTGCGAACGATCTAGATGTTTTGTTAGAGGTTCCGGAAGAATGGGCGCTAGAGGCTCGACAGGTATGGCAACAGTTGGAAAATGTCATACCCGAGGCCGTTAGTTACTTGGCCAGTGAGAACGAAGACACCGATCAGCGAAATCTGGCTCAGCACGGCCTCGCCGGGATCTCTCTCAATTCAAAACTTGCGGGGTTTGAACGTGCTCAAACTTTCTGGCAACGACACCGCAATCACGACCAGCCTGACGCCAGACGTACGGGTGTTAGACAGCTGATTCGGTGGTCCAAATCCATCCTCGACTCCCTGATCGAGGTCGTGAAGACAAATACCTACGTCCGAGCGATCCTCGAAGCGGTGGGTGAAGGCGTCGATCTAATTGGCAACATGATCCTCGATGCTGAGGATGAACGACACGTTGCTGGCCTTTAGTAGGGACAGTAGATCGGACCTTTCCATAACCTCAGGGTCAGTTCCCATCGGGTGCTATCCGCGGCAGGGCCGAATCGACCTGCCGGCTAACGCCCGAAAATGCGTGTCGTCCACTCTGCGATGCTGGAGGAATTTGAAACGAACCCTGACAAACACGAAGATCCCAGGCTCAAGCGGGTCGCGAACTTGTCGTCGTACAATCACCTGGAGCTCGAAGGCAGGAGATAGATGGCCGCGGGATTGAGCGAAAGGGATCGGAAGCTGCTGTGGGGCCGGTCGGGGAGTCTCTGCGCAATCTGCCACGTGCCGCTGATAGTGGCGGGGTCCAAGGAGAGCCGCGCCGCAGTCATCGGAGAAGAGGCCCACATCGTGGGCCGGTCCACAGCAGGACCACGCGGGGGCGCCGAGGAGCGAGAGCGCTGGGCGTACGAGAACTTCATCTTGCTGTGCCCTTCGGACCATTCCGTGGTTGATGCTCAACCCGAGACTTATACGACAACTCGTCTCCGGCAGATAAAGCAGGACCACGAGTCCTGGGTCGCGTCCCGGCTCACGGACCAGGACCGCCCAGGGAGTCCCCGCGACTTTCCAGAGAACTGGCCGCTTCGACTCAGTGACCGCGAGGCGGAGTACACCCTGATCACCCAAGTACTCGAGGAGGCTGAACGGGAACGAGGTACCCGAGTGGCAATAGTGACTGGACTCGGCGGGGTCGGAAAGACCGCGTTGTCCTCGTACTGGTTTATGCAGCAGCGCGACCGGTTCCACAGCGGCCAACTCCTCGGAGACTGTTCCCGGCGCAGTCACGGGAGCTCGGTGGATGTGTCGGATCTCTTGGCGACGTTCCTTCGTGAACTCGGAGCAGACGAGAGCATGATCCCGTCCACGCTGAGCGAACGGCGAAAGATGTTCCGTCAACTCACCTCGGACCGCAAACTTCTCATTTTCCTCGATGATGTCGAGCACCCAGCCCAGGTGACCAGCCTGCTCCCCACTGGTGCCGGAAGTCTGGTCTTGGCGACTAGCCAGCATCGCCTCGACGAGTTGCTCTTTGACGGCGCCCAACCGATCCCGCTAAAGCCGCTTGACGAAACGACTTCGCGGCAGTTTTTGACAGAGCGACTCGGGGAAACCCGTGTCGGGGTCGAGGAACTGGCCATTGAACGACTCATTGACTTGTGCGGCGGTTTACCTGTGACGCTGTGCGTGTGCGCTGCAAAAGCCTCGAAGAGCGCCTCGATCGCCGACGTGGTTGCTCGCATCGACCAAGCACATATGCCGCTGATTGAAATGTCCGGCGATGAGCGTCATTCCGTACAGGCCATCTTTGATTTCGCCTATGCCGAACTTTCAGAGCAGGCCCAGGCGCTTTATCGAGGACTCGGGCTCTTCGAAGGAAAGGACATCGGGCTCCATGCCGCTGCCGCACTCTCGGGCATGACGGCAACATCCACCGTCAAGGCTATGACCGAGCTGGAAGATGTCTACCTCGTTGAGCCATTAAGTAGTGGCTATCGCCGGCATGACCTCGTACGAGAACACGCCAGGAAGTTGGCGACGCACGACACGCTGACCGGGAGACGGAACGCAATCTGGCGCCTGGTTGACTGGTATTACGCCACCCTTCGAGCCGCCGACCTGGCCGTGACCCCGGACCGACTGCGCCTGGCCAGCGCCGACGAGCTTGATGTCCCCGGCACGTTGCAGTTCGCGGATGCAGCCCAGGCCTTCATCTGGTTTGGCCAGGAGTGGGCCAACACTTTAAGCACGCTGCGACAAGCTCGCGATACCGAGTATTTCGAGCGCGTTTGGCAGATCGCCGAGGCGATGTGGCCATTCTGCTACAACCAGAAGCGTTACTCACTCTGGACCGAGGCCTACAATTTGGGAATAGACGCAGCCCTGGCGCTCGACGACGCATGCGTCGAGGCAAGGATGAGGTCCTGTCTGGCACGTGCCCACTCGGACCAAGGAGACTTCGGTCGGGCTGCCACCGAAATGAGTCTGAGCCTTGACGCCTCGGCGCGTTGTGACAACGAGCGACTCAGAGCCTCAGTACTCGAGTTCGACGGGATCATGCTCTACGAGCGCGGCGACGCCGGCAACGCACTGTTGCGGTTCCAGGAGGCCCGGGGGATGTTCGTGACTGCCAAGTCGGGCCGAGGAGTGGCCATCCAGGACTACCAGATCGGAAAGTGCTTCTTGGCACTCGGAGCCAACGAGCGGGCACTCGCTCCGCTTCGGGAAGCCGCCGCCGCCTGCTTGGCCTTCGAGGACGACATCACCTTGGGTCGGGTCCTTCGGCGCCTTGGCGAAGCCCTTCTCCGACTCGACCGCAACGAAGAAGCTCGGCGGTCTTTCGACGATGCGATGGCTATCGCCGAACGCCTGGACCTCCGTCACGACCAGGCACAACTCCTCGAGTCGCAGGCCGAGTTGGCCGATGCCGAAGGAGATGCGGTCGAGGCACGGCGACGCCGGGAGTCGGCCGGGCGAATGTATCGAGTCATGGGTCATCCGAGATCGACCGCCACACTCGGTAGTGACGATCTGGCCGGGTCGGGCGACCAAGCACCCTAAACTCGGTCTCAACCTGCGGAGGATCCGTACGTCCGAACGGAGGCGGTCGCGATCTGGCTCCCCACGCGCACTGTCGCCTTCCTCAGATCGTCGACCAACTCAAGTAGGGTCGCGACGTAGGCGACCGAGGCGAGCACCGCTGGGTCGACCAGGGCGTCGGGGTTTAACGCTAAGTGCACCATTCGTCCGTCCCGTAACCGCACGTCCGCTGTATTTTGTTCCGTGTCGATGGAACCGGCCACCCGGCATCCGGGGTATTCGTCGAGTTGGCGGGCCGACCACTGACGAAGAGGCGGCCATTCACCATCGCTTTCCCGGCGCAGGATCACGGCCGCGCTCTGGCTGAGCAAGGCGTCCGGAGCGGATTGGTCGACCACCAGGTGCCGCACAGCTCTACCCCCCCCCCCCCCCCC
>Ga0182024_10008502_pt1 | contig 21607 bp, 20 predicted proteins | sample P32metaG_FD_120480 | JGI IMG/M metagenome (GOLD analysis project Ga0182024, IMG submission 120480) | Permafrost microbial communities from Stordalen Mire, Sweden - P3-2 metaG (Illumina Assembly) | ecosystem: Environmental > Terrestrial > Soil > Wetlands > Permafrost | place: Sweden: Stordalen...
GACTCCAAACACCTCCCTGACCAGTGTCACAATTCCCGGCAGCGTCACCAATATGGGGAATTACGCCTTCACGCAATGCAATGCCCTAACGAACTTCACCATCTGCAATGGCGTCACGAGCATCGGAAATGGAGCGTTTGTGAACTGCGAGAGCCTGACCAGCGTCACGATTCCCTCCAGCGTTACGAGCATCGGAAGTTATGCTTTTCTAGGATGTACCGTGCTGAACAGCGTCACCATAAGCAATGGCACCACGAGCATCGGGAGCTATGCGTTCGAGGAGAGCGGCCTAGCCAATATAACAATTCCCACTAGCGTCACTAATATAGGGGACTATGCCTTCGCTTACACTGCCCTCACCAATATAACCATCCCTGACAGCCTCACTAACATCGGAATCTATGCGTTCGATGGCTGCCTCGCGACCAGTGTCAAAATCCCCAACAACATCGCAAGCATTCCCGTGGGTATGTTCGCTGAGTCCAGCCTGACCAACGTCACGATTCCCGACAGCGTCACGAACATCGAGGCTTGGGCTTTCTCATACTGCTTAAGCTTGGACAGCGTAACGATTGGCAAAAACGTCGCCACCATCGGAGACATTGCATTCAATAGTTGCAATAGCCTCAGCGCAGTCTATTTCAAGGGGAGTGCCCCTAGCATTGGATCGTCTGTGTTCAGTTATGACCCAAATCTAACTGTTTTCTATCTGCCTGGAACCACGGGTTGGGCAAACTTTGCCCAGTTGACAAGTGCTTCAACATTACTTTGGAATCCGCTGATCCAAACCGGCGGGGCGAACTTTGGCGTGCGAAACAGTCAATTCGGCTTCAACATCACCGGCACAAATGATTTCACAGTCGTCGTGGAAGCCTGCACCAACTTGGCCAATCCCGTTTGGGTTCCCCTGGCGACCAACACGCTCACCAACGGTTCGTTCTACTTCAGCGAACCCCTGCAAACGAGCCGTTCTGGCCGATTCTACAGCCTCGCCATGCCTTGACCGGGAAAACTCTGCTGAAGACATCCTTTCCGGTGCCATTGCCAATAAACATACTTGACAAAATGGCTCCCGGCACGCATTTCGATCAATGTTTGCAAGGGTTTCGTGTTGTAAGAAAAGATCGGTTCATGGGATGCGGGTTTTTCGCCGTTTGTGCTAAACTTTGCCAATGAAAATGCTTTGCTTGTCTGCCGTGGCGGCCCCAGCGACCATGGTTGCGCCAGACGGAAAGGACTTGAACGTAGGTCAACAGAGCGGACCCATGGCCAGTCAAGCCCCAGTCAAACCGATGTGCAAGTCCATCTGACGGTGAAATTATGTGCAACTACCTTATTATGAATTTTTTATATAAAAAGCCGCCTTTTGGCGGGTCAGGCCCGGTCAAGGTGAATCAGGCTAGTATGTTCTTCCTTTGTTTTGCGTTGTTAACCGACACGCCGGCCCGCGCCGCGGCGGCGACGCCCGACGCGGCTTGCCTGGCGGAGCTGGATCGCGTCCAGGCCCGCATGACGGAGTTCAACCAGCTTTATGAGCAGTGTCGCAAGAAGAAGATTCCGCTCGATTATCCCACCGTGGCCAAGACAATGCTGGAGCAGTTCATTCCGCTGGCCCGCCAGGATGCCGAAGGCGCGGATGTCAAGCGGGCCGGTTTCGAAGCGAGGGATTTTCAGCGCACCCTCGATGAATCCATCGCGGAAATGAAGGCCTTTTTGCAAAACCCCAGCCTCGCGCCGAATGCCAGGCGCTTCGAGTCCGGCAAAGTCAAGGTGCGGGGGTTGAGCTTTATCGCCAATCGCGTGGATGCCCGCGGCCGGAGCGATCGCGGGCCGGTCTTCTTCTGCGGCTACGGGCATTTCAATCAGGTGCGCAAGGACATGCCGAAGTGGCCGGGATACGGCGTCAACATCATTCAGATCGAGCTCGGGCCAGCCGGGACGCTGGTGGGTGAGAAGGAAGTGTCGCTCAAGGAAGTCGAGGCCGTGATCAAGGTGTTGGACGAGGCCGCGAAACATAATGTCATGGTGAACATTTTGCTTTCGCCGCATTACTTCCCGGGCTGGGCTTTCGCCAAATGGCCGGAATTGTCCCAGGGCGGCGGGAACCCCGGTTATTGCGTGGATGCGCCCGGGGCCAAGGAGGTCATCGAGAAATTCCTGCGCATCGTGATTCCAATGTTCAAGGACAAACGGGCGCTGCACAGCTTTTGCCTCTCCAACGAGCCGAATTTCAGCCGCTCGCAAGACTGCGTCAATACCAAAAAACTGTGGGCGGAGTACCTGGCCAGGACGCATCGGACGGTGGCGGCGCTCAATACCTGTTACGGCTCGCATTACATCTCGTTCGCCGATGTTCCGATTCCCGGCATGGACCAGCCTGAATTTTACGACTACAGCATTTTCAACGAGCAACGGTTTGCCGCATGGCACAAATGGATGGGGGATGTCATTCATTCGATGGCGCCGAAGGCGCTGGTTCACGCGAAGATCCAGTTGGAAATGGCGGTCCTGTCGCGCTGGTATCACAAGAGTTCATGGGGCGTTGATCCGGAATTGTTCGGGCAAGAGCTGGACCTGAACGGCGACGACGACATTATTCTTGAACCCGACGCTGGTTCGGAGTGGGCATTGCGCTGGCAGTTGCAAAACATGGGCTACGACATTCAGCGTTCAATGGCCGCAAAACCGATCTTCAATTCAGAGAATCATCCCACCCTGGACGGGTACACCGGTTACGTCGCCCCTGAACATTTTCGCACGACGCTCTGGCAGGGGGCCGTTCACGGCCAGGGCGCCACCACCATTTGGGTGTGGGAACGCGGGGCCAATCCATCCGATGGGTCCTACGGCAATGTCATGGACCGCCCCGGCTGCGCGGAGGCGGTCGGTGTTGCTTGTCTTGACTTGAACCGTTTTGCCGGGGAGGTCACCGCTCTGGAAAACGTCAAGGCGCCGGTGGCGATTGTCTATTCCGGCACATCCCTCAAGCCGGACCGCCGTTACAGCCGGTCGATGGAAACGATCTACACCGCGCTCAACTTCAGCGGCATCAAGCTCGACTTCATTTCCCAGCGCCAATTGATTGCGGGCAAGGGCCGTGACTACAAATTGATCGCGGTGCCCGACGCCACGCAGCTTCTGCCGCAAGCGGTCGATGCCCTCGGCCGATTGCGCGGCACGCAACTGGTAATCGTCGGCGATGGTCTGGCCAAAGACTGTTACGGGAAGCCCGCGCCCACCAGCCAATTGGGCAGCCTTTCCGCGCGAGCGCTGCTTTTGGACGCAAAATTATCGGCCAGACAGATGCAACCGGAAATGGGCCGCAAGTTGGACAAACTCGGAGCGCTGCCAGAGTGGCGCGTGGTCGATGCCGTGACGGGCGAGGCCCCCTGGGGCGTCGAATGGTTGCCCGCGCGTGCCGACGGGGGGACTGTGATCAACGCCGTCAATCTGCTGAACCATTCTGTCAATGTGAAAATTTTGCGCGGCCGCCAGCCGTTCGCCGCCGCCGACCTGCTCAGCCTGGGCGGCCGGGAAAAAGTCGAAACCTTGCAGCCCATGACCCCGGCGCTGGCCGCGCCGGAAAATAATTAGTTTGACAGAATGTGATCTTCTATCCGGTAAAGATGGGTCTTGGTCCGGATGAAGAACGCCTTGCCGGCGACTGCGGGGCAGGCCATGAGGCCGTCGTCCAGGGTGTTGGTCGCCACGATGTCGCAGGAGCGCCCCGGCTTGATGACGGTGGCCGCGCCTTCCTGGTTGAAGAAATAGAGCCGGCCATCCGCATAGATGGGCGACGCTTCGTAACTGCCGCCAATGCGCTCGGTCCAGACGACGTCGCCGGTGGCTGCTTCCAGACAGGTCAGGAAACTCTGCTCGGCGGCGCTGTAAATCAGGCCGTCCACCAAAATCGGCGAGGCGAATTTGCCGATGTGCGTCTTGCGCCGCCAGGCCACGTGCGTATCAGTCACGTCGCCGTGGCCGTCCACCTTGATCGCGTACAATTCGGTCTTGGACATGCCGGTGATAAAATAGCCCAGGCCGTGCTCGAACAATGGCCGGGGCGCGGGCGAATAATCGGCGGTGTGGACCATCCAGATTTCATGCCCGTTGCGCGGGTCATAAGCATAGAACGCCTTGGCGCCAGCGCTGAGCAGGAGCGGTTGGCCGGCGTTGGTGACGATGATCGGTGTGCTGTGGGCTTTGCGCAAATCGCCCAGCTTCGCCCTTTCGCCAGGGACATCCTGGTCGTTAAAGGCCACGGACCGATTGGTCTTCCAAACGGTCTGGCCGGTGGTCTTGTTGAGCGCGACGGTGTACTGGAGATCGACCCCGTCCATCGTGATGATCAAAAGATTGTCAAAAAGAATGGGAGAGGAGGACGGGCCGCGATAATGGCGGCACGGCAAATCGGTGCGTTGCCAGAGGACTTTGGCTGTGGCGGTGTCCAGGCAGGCCGTGCCATAACTGCCGAAGTGAACGTAAACGCGTCCCGGCTCAATCACGGGCGAGGGCGTGGCGTAGCTGTTGACGTTGTTGCCGAGCGGTTCCGGGTTGTTGGCGTGAAAAAGTATCTTATTGACACGAATCCTGCCGGTGTTGGCGTCGAGGCAGAGGACGTAGAAGTCGTGGCCATCCTCGGTGACGGTGGTCAGCCAAACCTGTCCATCCATCACGACCGGCGTGGACCAGCCGCGAAATGGGATCTCAGTTTTCCACTTGATATTATTGGTCTCGCTCCAGTGCAGGGGCAGGCCGATGGGGGTGGTGTCGCCCGCGGGTTGGACGTGGCCGTCGCGCCACGGACCCCGCATTTCCGGCCAGTCGCCGCCCGCCGCAGGCTGGACGCCAGCGAGGGCCATCAGGAGCAATGCCAAAAAAATCCCGGCGCTCTTGACAATCTGGAACACGTCGGTAAAGGCGGCGGTTTAGCCGTTGTCGCCAATGGCTTCGACGGGGCAGCCCTCCTTGGCTTCCTTGCATTGGGCTTCTTCCTCGGGGCTGCCGGGTTGCTTGAAGACGTAGGAATAACCGCCATCGTCGCTGCGGGTGAAATTGGCGGGGGCCGTTTCGCGGCAGAGATCGCAGTCGATGCACTGATTATCGACATAATATTTGCCTGGGACGTTGTCGGGATATTTATTTGCAATGTCAGCCATAAACTTCTTTTGGAAGACTATAATTGGAGCCGCGTAACAAGAGCAAGCCTTTTAGAATTTCAGCACCTTGACCGCCTCGGTGGCGCTGGCCAGGACCACCCCGGGAAAAGTGCCCAGATACAGCATCGCCGCCATGCACACGGCCAGGGGGATTTCCACCTGGGCCGGGACAACAATCGGGGAAAGGTCGGGCGGGTCCTTCGCCCAATACATCGTCCAAATCACGGCAAAATAGTAATACAGCGAAATCACCACCCCGATGACAGCCACGCCCGCCAGCCAGTAACAGCCATTGTCGGTCGCGCCGCGTTCGATGAGCGCCCGGAACAGCAGGAACTTTCCCAGAAACCCGGCCAGTGGCGGAATGCCCCCCAACGACACCATGACCAGCGTCAGGGCCCCGGCCAGAAAGGGCGAGCGCCGGCCCAAACCGGCCAGCGTCCCGATGTCGTCGTTGTCCTTCATGATCACGCCGATGACCAGAAAAGCGGCGGCCAGCGTGAACAAATAGCCCGCCAGATAATACAATACCGCCGCCGAACCGGAGGCGTTGACCGCCGCCACGCCCAGCAGCAGGTAGCCGGCGTTGGAGATGCTGGAATAACCCAGCAGCCGTTTCAAATTGCGTTGCGGGATGGCGCAGAGGTTGCCGTAAAGAATCGTCACGCCCGCGGCCAGCATGAGCATTTTGTCCCAATGCACGGCCAGCCCCGGCACGGCCAGAAACAAAACCCGCAGCAGCAGCACAAAACCCGCTGCCTTGGAGCCGATGGCCAGAAAGGCCGTGACCGGCGTGGGCGCGCCTTGATAAACATCCGGCGCCCAAACCTGCAACGGGAACGCCGCGATCTTGAAGCTCAAACCGAACAAGACCAGCAGGACGCCCAGCCAGTAAAGCTTGTTGCCGTCCAGCGCGGAAGCCCCCTCGGCCAGCCGGACAAAATTCGTCTGATTGGCCGTGCCAAAAATCAGCGCAATGCCGAAGACCAGAAAAGACGCGGCCAGCGCGCTCAGAATCAAATACTTGACGCCCGCCTCCAGCGACTGCAAGCGCGACCGTTGAAAACTGACCAGGACATAGAAGCTGATCGAGATCAGTTCCAAGGCAACGAAGACCAGCACGAAATCATTGGCTGCGGCCGCCAGCATCATGCCCGCCAGGGCCATCAGCGCGATGACATGGAATTCCCCGATGCCCAGCGGCATCCGCTCCGCGCTGGCATTGGCCATGAGCAGGACAAAAATCGCCGCCACCAGGAAAAATCGCTGGAAAAAAATAGCCAGCCCGTCTTGCGCCAGCATGGAGTCTCCCGTGGCCGGACCGCCCGGCGCGATGAAAAAACTGGCGCCGAGAATAATGAGCAGGCCCGCCACCGCCACCCAGCCAAGGAGGGACTTGGATGAGGGCGCGGTCCACAAATCGAGCACGAGCAGAAGCATGGCCAGGCCTGCCACCGCGATCTCCAGTGTTAAAAGCGAAAAATTCATTTGGCGGAAGGCCCTTTCGGGACGGGCGTTGCGTCCATGGCGTCTGCGCCGACCATGCGCACGACCGGCGCAACGCTGGCCTTTATGTTGTCTGTCAACAACCGCGGGAAACAGCCGAAAAGAATCAGACCCCCCAGCAGCAGGCCGTAAGGAAATTTCCGCCAGACGGTCAGGGCATCGGAAATCCCGGCCCATTCCTTGTCGCCGTGCCAGATGTCGCGAATGGCGCGCAACATATAAACACCGGCGATGACCAGCGCGCCCCATACAGCCAGGGAAGCAATCACCTCGGACCGTTGCCAGCTTCCAAACAAAACCAGGACCTCCCCGGGAAATCCGGCGAAGCCCGGCAACCCGCATCCGGCCAGCATCGCCATAATCATGACCGCACCGATAAACGGCAGTTTGCGCAACAATCCGCCCATCTCGTCCATGTCCAGCGTATTGGTTTCGTCGTGCAGATAGCCGCTCAGGGAGAAAGTCAGGGCCGCCAGAAAACCGTGCGCGACCATGATCAGGACTGTTCCGGTAATGCCAATCAGGCTCAGGCTGGCGATGCCCAGAAAGGCAAAACCCATGTGGGCCACGCTCGAATTTCCAATCAACAAGTTCAGGTTGCGTTGTCGCATTGCCACCAGCCCGCAGTAAAGAATATTACCCAGGCACAGCACCGAAAGAATATTGGCCCAGTGCCGCGCCTCGTCCGGCATGAGCGGCAACGCGATGCGGATCAAGCCGTAGAGGCCGAATTTTTTCAAGACGCCCGCATGGATCATGGCCGTGGCCGTGGGCGCCGAACCATATCCCAATGGCGCCCAAGTGTGAAAGGGCCACAACGACACCAGAATGCCGAAGCCAAACAAAAGCACCGGGAAAATCAGCCGTTGCGGCGCCATCGGCATGGGATGGACCTTGAAATATTGCGTAAGGCTCACCAGATCGAGTGTCCGATCGGGCGCGGGCAATTGCAGATAGAGCGCGATCAATCCCAGCAGCACCAGCAGCGCCCCCAGACTCAGGTAAAGAGTGATTTGGAACGTGGCGAAGTTTTTATTTTCACCCTTGCCCCACATCCCGATCATAATGAAGGTCGGCACCAGGGCGAGTTCGTGAAAGAAATAAAAGAAAAACAAATCGAGCGAGGCAAACGCACCCAGGATGCCGCCGCCCATGATAAGCAGCAGAATGTAAAACTCCTTCTCGCGGGTTTTGATCTGGCGCGAAACGCAAACCGCGGCAAACACCACCACCGCGCCCATCAGCAGCAAGCCGAGGTTGATACCGTCCACACCGACGTGGTAGCTGATGCCCAGCAGCGAGTGCGCCCAGGCATGTTGCTGCTCAAATTGAAAACCGTCCGCCGCCTTGCTGGGGTCAAATTTGCAAAACACCACCACTGCCACAAGGAGCGCCGCGAACGTGGCCAGCAACGCCAGGCTCCGTATGACAAAACGAAAATTCCGTGGGATGAACATAATCAGCAGCGCCGCCAGCATCGGCAGCAGGAAAATGTAAGTGAGAGGTGACATGGATTTACCGGAGCAACATCAGGAACAGCACCAGCGCGATGCCGGCGGCGAACAAAAACGTGTAGGTTTGCAGATTGCCGGTCTGGAACAGACGCAGGCCGCGCCCGATCAATTCCGTTGTTCCTTGCACGCCGCGGATCAGCAATTTGATAATGGTGTCAATACCATTGGCGGCTGTGGCCAGCGCATCCAGGGTCGCGGCAATGAGCGCGGCGTAGATTTCATCAAAATAAAATTTGTGCCTGAGGACCCGGCTTACGGTTTGCATTTTGGCGGGCAGCGGGTCAGATTCGGCGTTGCGGTACAAATACCAGGCGACCAAAAGCCCCGCGAAGAAAACAGCCAGGCCCAGGCAAGCCGCCACCGGCGCGGCCTGGAACGGTTCAAACGGTGCGAAGATCTCGGGCGCCGGCTCGTCGAATTGCGGGGCGATCAATCGGGCGATGCCAAAAAATCCGCCGAAGATTGAGGCGATGGCTAAAACCACCAGCGGCAAGGTCATCACCATGGGCGACTCGTGGGCGTGGCCCGGAAGGTCCGATTTCGCCTTGCCCAAAAACACGACGAAGAAAAGACGGAACATGTAAAACGTCGTCAGGAAGGCGACCCCGATTCCCACAGCGAACAAAGTCGGGCTGCTTTTCCAGGCGGCGGCCAAAATGGCGTCCTTGCTGAAGAATCCGCTCAAAGGCCAGACGCCGCAGAGCGCAAGTGTGCCGGCAAGAAACGTCCAATAAGTAACGGGCATCTTTTCCTTCAACCGGCCCATCTTCCAAATGTCCTGCTCATTGCTGAGCGCGTGGATGACCGAACCCGCTCCCAAAAATAGGAGCGCCTTGAAAAAGGCGTGGGTGGCCAGATGAAACATCGCCGCCGGCGGCTCGCTCAATCCGACCGCCATCACCATGTAGCCCAATTGGGACAGCGTCGAGTAAGCGAGAATGCGTTTGATGTCGTTTTGCTGGCATGCAATCAACGCGGACATCAAGGCGGTCAACCCGCCGATGCACGCGATTACTTGCAGCGCGCTGTTATTGAAGATGAAGAAAACCCGGCAAAGCATATAAACGCCGGCGGCCACCATCGTCGCCGCGTGGATTAAGGCGCTGACGGGCGTCGGGCCTTCCATGGCGTCGGGCAGCCAGACGTGCAGCGGGAATTGGGCCGATTTCCCAACCGCGCCGCAAAAAATCAAGAGCCCGACACTGGTGACGGCCGTGCCGAAAATTTCGGGATCGTTCTGCATCGCCGAATGCACTCCGGCGAAATTCAGGGTGTGGGTCGTCGCCCAAACTAAAATGATGCCGGTGAAGAACCCAAAATCCCCCAGCCGATTAGTCAAGAAAGCTTTCTTGGCCGCGTCTGCCGCCGACGGGCGCTCGTACCAAAAGCCGATGAGCAAATAACTGCAGGCGCCCACCAATTCCCAAAAGATAAACATTTGCAGGAAATTGTTGCTCAACACGACGCCGAGCATGGCAAAGGTGAACAGGCTCAAGCAGGCGAAAAAGCGGCCGTAAGAGCGGTCCCCTTTCATGTAAGAGACCGAGTACAAATGGATCGCGCTGCCCACGCCGGTGACAATCAGCAGCATAAGCAGGCTCATGGGATCGAAGTGCATTCCGAAATGGATGCTGAGATCGCCGACCTTCAACCAACTGAGACTGACGTCCGCCGGCGGCGCGGTGGCGGCGCTGCTGACAAATAAATTAATGTTAAGCAGAAACGAAACGACAATTGCCCCCACCGAGATCGTCGCGCTCACCCGCGGGCTTTTCAGCGTAAAAAGCGTGATGAACACCGCCGAGAACAGCGGCAAAAATAGAATTAGCCAGAGCAGGGGGGCGTTCATGGTTATAGTTTCATCGTGGCCAGGTCCTCGACGTGGGTGGTTTGGCGGCGGCGGTACAACGCCACTATCAAAGCAAGGCCAAGGGCCACTTCGGCTGCGGCCACGGTGATGACGAATACAACGATGATTTGCCCGTTGAGGTTATTGTTGAAGCGGGAGAAAGCGACCAACGCGAGGTTCGCCGCGTTCAACATAAGTTCCAGCGACATATAGATGACCAGAATATTGCGGCGCACGATCACGCCCAGCAAACCCACGCAGAAAAGCAGCACGCTTACCACCAGATAATCCTGCAGGCTGACTGGGTTCATTTCAGGTCCCTTTTGCTGAGCAGCACGGTGCCGATCATGGCCACGAGCAACAACAGTGACAGAATCTCAAATGGCAGGGCAAATTGCGTAAAAAGGCTGGTCCCAATTTCGATGGTGGAACCTTCAATCACCGGCTTGCCCATGTTGGCGCCAACGGCGGATTGCTGGATCGTGCGAATCATGGCTACGGCAATCATCGCCACTGCCACGATGCCCAGACCGGCCATGACGCCCTTGATCCTGCGCCGCTCCTCTTCCTTCAAGTCCAGCAACATAATGACAAAGACAAACAGCACCATGACCGCGCCGGCGTAAACCAGCACCTGCACCGCCGCCAGGAAAAACGCGTGCAACTGGATGAAAAGCCCCGCCATTGACACAATCGTCAATACCAAAAACATGGCGCTGGTCACCGGGTTGCGCGTGAACGGATTGGCAATCACCAGCACGCCGCAGAACAACGTTAGAAAGGCGAAAAGATAAAAAACAGCGCTTTGCATTTATTTATGTTTCCACTTCCAAATATGGTCCTCCCGCACTCCGCCCAGGGACAGCAGCTTTTCCTTGTTGTAAACCATTTCCTTCCGGGTCAAGCCGGTGAGCGAATAGTCTTTCATCAGAAAAATCGCCTCCTCGGGGCAGACTTCCTGGCAGAAACCGCAGTAGATGCAGCGCAGCATGTCGATCTCGAATTCCTTGGGCGCTTTTTCCACATTGCCGGCCCCGGGCGAACCCTGCGGCCCCGGCGGCGTGATGCGGATGGCCTTGGGCGGGCAGATGAATTCACAAAGCTGGCAGGAAACACACTTGGTGCGGTTCTCCGGGTCTTTGACCAGGTAGGGCGCGCCGCGATACCCTTCCGGCACGGTCCACTTTTCCTCCGGATACTGCATGGTCACCTTCTTTTTGAAAAAGTGGCGCGCCGTAACGCGAAAGCCCTGCACCACCGCCGGGATATAAAGACGCTCCCAAAAATTTAACTTTGTTCGTTTAACAATCATGCGATTTCACTTCTGCGTGAACACGGCCCACATCCAGAGCACGAGCGCGGTCGCCACGATGTTGACCAGGGAGAGTGGCAGGAACCGCCGCCAGCCCAAATCCATCAATTGATCGTAGCGAAACCGCGGCCACATCCAGCGCACCCATATAAAAATTCCCATCAAGACCATGATCTTGCCCAGAAAAATGGCAATCTGAATCACTCCGATGAGCTTGGATGGGTTCGAATTGTCCAAGCCGAACAACGGCAGCGTCCACCCTCCCAAGAACAAGGTGACCATCATGGCCGAGGCCGCAATCATATTGGCGTATTCGCCCATGAAAAAAAGCGCGAACTTCATCGAGCTGTACTCGGTATTGTAGCCGGCCACCAATTCCTGCTCCGATTCCGGCAGGTCAAAGGGCAGCCGGTTGGTTTCGGCAAAGGATGAAATCATGAAAATAATGAAGGAAATAGGAGCGTAAATGACCAGCCAGCCATGATGGGCTTGGTACTCGATGACTTTGCTCAGGTTCAAGTCTCCCACGATGAGGAAAATAGGTATGACTGACATGCCCATGGCAATTTCGTAGGAAATCATTTGCGCACTGGAACGAATGCCGCCCAGAAACGGATATTTCGAATTGGAGGCGTAACCGGCCAGCACAATCCCATAGACGCCCAAGGAAACGATGCCGAAGGTGTAAAGGATGCCCACGTTCAAATCGGCAATGACCATTTTCTGGCCGCCAATCATGGAGCCGAACGGAATGACCGCCATGACCAGCAGGGCCGGGATCATGGTAATCATCGGCGCCAGCCAAAAATAGATTTTACGGACATGGCCCGGCGTAAAATCCTCCTTGAGAAAGGACTTCACTCCATCGGCCAGCGGCTGCAAGAGGCCGGCCGGCCCCACCCGATTGGGACCGAGTCGGTCCTGGATGAATGCCGAAATCTTGCGCTCGGCCAGGACAGAATACGCCACCGCCGTCATGACGACGGCGAACACGCCAATGATTTTCACGACACTGAAAATAAGGAACTGCGCCTGCGGACTTGAAATGTGGAACCCATTCATCGGTTAATTTTGGGAAATTTAAATTGGCACCGTCACTCCGAGGTCGCCCAGCGCCGCCCAAGTCAATCCCTGGAAGGCCGGCACCTCGCCCGCCATTCGATTGAACAGGCCTTCAATGCTGTTGGCGCCGTTCTGGCTCTCCAAGTCGCGAATCACCTCGTGTAAAAATTCCCATTCCGGACGGGCATTTCCCTTGGGCTGGATGTTCTGCATGAACCGTTGCACGCGGCCCTTGCCGTTGACGAAGCTGCCGCGCTTCTCGGCGTGGGCGCATCCCGGCAGCAGGTAATGCGCCAGTGCCGTCGTTTTATTCGGCAAAATATCACTGACAATCAGCGCGTCCAGTTTGGCCAAAAGATTTTCGTCCATGCCAAGCCGGGTCACGTCTTCGCCAAAGACAATCAAGGTCTTGATCTGCCCGGCGGCAATGGCGGCCGCGATTTTTGGCAGGTTCGAGCCCATTGGCGCGGCTGCAATCCCGATTAGCCTCGCCCCGATGCTGTTGGGGTTGCGGTCGGCGCTGAGCAAGATTTTGTCGGCCTCGCCGGTGCGCGGGACGGAATCGGTCAAGGCGTTGGATTTGGCCGCCAGCTTTTTCAAAAGGAAAAGTTCCTCATTGGTCTGGCGCGCGGAAGCGATGATGGCGACCGACCCCTCGGTGGCCCGGCGCAAAATATCCGAGATGTGATGAAGCGCGAATGGCCACTCCCGATCCGGGCTTTGCCCCTTGAGTTTCGACCCGCCCACCGCAGCCAGCCGATCCGGGCGATTGATCCATTTGTAATTGAGCCGGCCGGAATCGCACATCCAGCAGGAATTGACCGCGTCATTCTCCCTCGGCTCATAACGATAGACCTTGTCCTCGCGCGAGCCGATGACGATGTTGCAGCCCGTGGCGCAACTGGTGCAAATGCTTTTGGTTTCCTTGAGAAACCAGACGCGCATCTGGAACCGAAAATCTTTCGAAGTCAGCGCGCCGACCGGACAGATATCGACGGTGTTCAAGGTGTAATTGTTGTCGAAGGGCTTGCCCGGAAAATGGGTCAGCGTGCTGTGGCTGCCGCGTTGCACAAAACCGAGCGCGTCATCGCCCGCAATATCGCGGGAAAAGCGAATGCAGCGCGAGCAAAGAATGCAACGCTCATCATCCAAAACAATGCGCGGCCCCAAATCCACATGCTTCGGCTTGTGGACTTTTTCCTCGACGAAGCGGCTGGCGGCCTGCCCGTAATCCACGGAATATTCCTGCAACTTGCATTCGCCCGCCTGATCGCATATCGGGCAATCCAGCGGGTGATTGATCAATAACGATTCCAACACCGCCTCGCGCATTTGTTTGGTCGCCGCCGAATTGGGATAAATTTCCATGCCCGGCGAAATGGGTGTGGCACAGCCGATGGCGCCGCGGGGTGTGCCGGGTTCGTAAGGCAAAACCGAGCGGGAGATCTTGGGCGAGCCGTCGGGATTGAGCAGCGGTTTCCGGTCCGGCCCGATGGCCGGGGTGCCAAACTCGACCAGGCACATGCGGCAATTGCCGGCAATGGGGAGCTTGGGATGGTAACAATAATGGGGAATCTCGACGCCGGCCACGAGACAAGCCTGGAGCATGGTGGTGGGCTGCAATTTGTCCTGCCAATCCGGCGACAATTTGGGCACATCGATTTCGCGCCCATCCACCTTGATGCGGATTTTCTCCACCGGCGGCGGCGCGAGTTTTGTTTCAGTTGTTTGTGCGGTTGACATTTATGATTTAACGCCAAGACGCCAAGACGCCAAGACGCAAGGCAAAAACCTCTTTGCGACTTAGCGTCTCTGCGTCTTTGCGTTGAAAATTAAAGGCGTTCATTTCAATTCTCTTCATTTCTTTGCCAAGACTGCACAACTAATTTGGCAATTTCTTGAAAAAGTTTGGCATTCTCTTGAATGGAATTTTGATCAATTGTCAATCGAATGGTCTGCCATTCAGAATCGCGAGGTTTCACATCAAAAGGAATGTGCCCATTATCAAAAACTGATGTTGCGCTAGGAATTTCTGCGCTTTTCAACCATGTTCTGAAGGTAGTGAGGGTAGATTTGCCGCTACTCCGCCTAGTTAACAATACACAAATATCTCCGTCGTGACGCAATTCAATGTCATTCTTAGTAAAACGCAACTTTATTTCACCAAGCACCCGAGAAAATATTTCCTGAAGAGTCTTTGCATGAGCAAGCGTCCATGGCGCTTTCTCTTGCCAAGAGTTTTCGCCAACAGGTTCCGCAGAGGCGCGTTCTTCCAACTCGGGCTCTTGGTAAACATTAAGAATCTTTGTGAAGTTTAAAATCCGCTTCCCGTCAGCTTCGACAATGTTAGCTCGAATAGCGATAATAGGGATAGTGAGGCTTAAGAGTTGAATGACGTTGAAGAAGCGGCGCTCCATATTCTCTGCAACCAAAACGGCGGTATGTGATCTCTTGGGCCAACGCCGACGCTCCAAGTCCCAGTATTCTATGGTGCGGATGATGTGGCTGGCATCGGTTTCTCCAAGCATCACTTCAACTTCATACATCGAACCATCAGCAGAATCTTGGGAATCTTGAAGCAAGAAGTCCTGTCGGCCTCCGCTCGATTGCGTTTTTTCGCGACGGACAACCTCTAAATCACCCAAACCGAGAATGCTTGGATCTTTCTCAATTTGGTCTTGCAACCAACCTTCTTTCAATCCGCAATCGCGGATATTCAACGTTTTTGAGATGGTGATTTGGTCGGCCATGTCAAATTTCTCCCCGATGTAGATCTGTGATTGGGAAAATCATGTCGAAATCACCCCACATTAAATCGCCGTAATGTAGATGGAAGCTTTTGAATTTCCGCATCTGCCGGTATTTCGTGATATCGGGATTTTGCGCTTTGCGCAAGAACGGCTCGAAGTCCATCACCCGCTCCATGCCAACGTTGAACGTCAAGCGAATCTTGTAATCGGAGACATATTTCGCCTCCGTAATTCGCAGATAGTTTTTCGTTTGTGCTTTCATGTCAATCTTCTCGCAAGGGACTCGCGGCAATTTTCATCCCCAGCACCGGGCCGGCACCCTGGTTTTTGGCTTCGTCCGCGGCACCGCGGTTTTCAAATTCAGCGCGGAATTTGTTGACGAAACTTAACACCGGCCATGCGCAGGCTTCGCCAAAGGCGCAAATGGTCCGCCCCTGGATGTTCTGCGCGATGTTGAGCAGATAGTCGGCGTCCTGTTTGCGGCCGTGGCCGTGGGTCAGGCGGTGCAGCGCCTTGGAAATCCAGAGGGAGCCTTCGCGGCAGGGTGTGCATTGTCCGCAGCTTTCGTGCGCGTAAAAATCGGCGATATTCGCCAGCGCGGCGACGATGTCGGTCGAATCGTCCAGCACAATGATCGCGCCCGATCCGGACATGCTCCCGGCTTGTTGCAGCGAATCAAAATCGTACGGCAAATCCAGCATGTCCACATCCACGGGGGCCATCTGCCCGTCGGCCGCCTTGCGCTTCAGCTTGAATTTTTCGCCGGCCTTAAAAACCTTGGCCGAGGAGCCGCCGGGAATGATAGCCAGCAATTTTCGTCCGTCGCGCAAACCGCCGCCAAAATTCTCGTGGAAAATCAATTCGCCCAGCGTCGCCTTGCCCACTTCCACTTCGTAATAGCCGGGTTTCTTGACGTGCCCGCTGACGGAGACGATGCGGGTGCCGGTGTTATTCGGCGTGCCCAGCTTGGCGTAGTCGGACCCGCCCATTTCAATGATATGTTTGACGGTGGCGAGGGTTTCGACGTTGTTGACAATGGTCGGGCACATGTAAAGGCCGAGCACCGCCGGAAAATAGGGCGGTTTGATGCGGGGATAGGCGCGCTTGCCTTCGAGCGATTCGATCAAGCCCGTTTCCTCGCCGCAAATGTAAGCGCCCGCGCCGCGATGGATATAAATTTCCAGGTCATAACCCCGACCCAGGATGTTATTGCCGAGGAAGTTTTTGGCGCGAGCCTCGGCCAAGGCGCGCAGCAACAAGCGGGCCCCGTCCGGCATTTCGCCGCGTATATATATGTAGGCGAGATGAACATCGTTGGCGAAACAGGAGATAATCATCCCTTCCAGCAATTGGTGGGGGTCCTTGTAAATGATCTGCCGGTCCTTGAAGGTGCCCGGCTCGGATTCATCGGCGTTGCAAATCAGGTAAATGGGCTTGCCGCTTTTTCGATCAACGAACGACCATTTCAACCCGCAGGAAAATCCCGCCCCGCCCCGCCCGCGCAATCCGGAGGCTTTGACATCCTCGCGAATTTGCTCCTGGGCGGAAAGCTTTTTGCCGTCGGGCAAATCCTTCGGTGGAATGGCCAGCGCTTTTTTCAGCGCTTCATAGCCGCCGTGGCGCAGGTAGCAATCCATGTCCGGCGTGTAACCGGGTTGGTCGGCGTTCTTTAAAATGAGCCGGTATTGTTGCGGCATATCAATTGACAAGCTTGCGCCGCGCGTGGTCAAAACTTGACTCCGCGGCCAAACTGTTTACATTCAAGGCTCCATCATTGCTCGATGGTGTAACGGTAGCACAGCAGACTCTGAATCTGTTTGTCATGGTTCAAATCCATGTCGGGCAGCCAAAACTTCGTTAATGTTTCGCATCGTTTTCCCGTCTGGTGCGTGGAGCTGCGGCTTTGCGGCGCGGAAAGGCCGGCACGATTCGGCCCCGCTGTAATTTCACGGCCCTGGCCTTTTCCCAGGGATCCAGGCTCATCCAGTCCGTCGCCAAGACGTCGAAGTCGTAATTGCAGTTCTTCGCATGCGCATCACGGATGCGGCGCAATTCGAATATGATTGGATTTTTCATAAATATTCTATTTGCATTTCGCGACGATTTCATCCGCCTTTTGGGTCGAAACTCCTTCATAAAAATCTTCGTTGACCATGACTACCGGGGCCGTCCCGCAACTGGCCAGGCATTCGACAAACTCGACCGAAAATTTGCCGTCCTTCGTGGTTTGCAAGCCGTGTTCCGAAGCATCCAAACCAAGCTTCCTGCAAATATGGTCTCGCAATTCGTGGCTGCCGCCCAGCGCGCAACTCAAGGTGCGGCAGATTTTGATTTGGTGTTTGCCCGCCGGTTGCTGGCGGAACATGGGATAAAACGTGACCAGTTCGTAAATGTTCATCGGCTGCAAGCCCAGCCGGCCGGCGGTCCACTCCATCGCTTCCGGTGAAATGTAACCGAAGCGTTCCTGGATGGCGTGCAAGTACATGAGCGAGGCGCTGCGCTTTTCCGGGTAATGGTTGAGCAGCTCGTTCAGCTCGCTCTCGAGTTCGGCTGGAACGGTGAAGCTCATCGGTCGCATTCTCCCATGACGAAATCGAGCGAGCCAAATATTGCCACTGTGTCGCTCATCATGTGGCCCGGCATCAAAAACGGCAGGATGCTCAAGTTGACGAACGATGGGGCGCGGATTTTCAAGCGGTTGGGTGTCCCGCCGCCTTTGCTATGAATGTAAAAGCCCAGTTCGCCCTTGGGATTTTCGGCCGCGAAATAAACTTCGCCCGGCGGCGCGTTGACGCCTTCGGTGACGAGGATGAATTGGTGGATCAACTCCTCCATGCTGGTGAGCACTTTATATTTGGAAGGCAAAACCGTTTTGCCATCGGGAATGTCCACCGGTTCTTTGCCGGCGTTGCCGGCGCCGCCCGGCAATTTGTCCAGGCACTGGCGCAGCAGGTGGATGCTTTGCCGCATCTCTTCGATCCGGCACAGGTAACGATCATAGCAATCGCCCACCGAGCCAATCGGCACTTCAAATTCCAACTGGTCGTAAATCAAATAGGGATGCGCCTTGCGCAGGTCGAAGTCCACCCCGCTGCCGCGCAAGTTCGGGCCGGTCAACCCGTAATCAATCGCCGCCTCGCGCGAAATCACGCCGATGTCGCGGTTGCGATCAACGAAGATTTTATTGCGGGTCAGCAGCTTCTCCGTTTCGTCAATATTGACGACAACTTCGCCCAGGAATTTGCGGCATTGCTCCACCCAGCCCGGCGGCAGATCGCGCGAAACGCCGCCGATGCGCGTGTATGTCGTGGTGAAACGCGCGCCGGTCAGGGACTCGATCAAATTATAAATCTTCTCCCGTTCCGTGAAGGTGTGGAGAAAAACCGTGAGCGCGCCCACGTCCATGGCCATCGAACCCAGCCCAAGCAGGTGCGCGGAGATGCGGGCCAGCTCGCAACAAATCACGCGGATGAACTGGCAGCGCGGCGGCAATTCGCGGTCGATGCCCAGCAATTTCTCGACGGCCAGCGCATAGGCGACGTTATTGGACAGCGGCGCGAGATAATCCAGCCGGTCCGTGTAAGGAATGAACTGGGTGTAGGTCATGTTCTCGGCGATTTTTTCGTCGCCGCGATGGAGGTAGCCGATGTCGGGCGTGGCCTTGGTAATAATTTCCCCGTCCAATTCCAGGACGATCCGCAACACGCCATGCGTGGCCGGATGAGACGGCCCCATGTTCAGCACCATCTTCTCGCCTTGAATATCCGTCAATTCATGCGCCGCGCCGGGCGGCAAAGGCGGCGATGGCGCGATGTCGTTCTGGATGGCCGCCGCGCGCGTCGCTGAATCTGGAATTTGAAGCTCAACCATGCTCTATTTTTTCTCCACCGTTCCCGGTCCGTGCGAATGGCCGCGCATTTCCTTCACGTCGCTTCTTCGTTCCACTCGCGCGTTCAACTCCACGTCATCGCTTTCAGGAACGCGCACGCGCGGCTCGCGCGCCGTGCTGTCCTTGCCTCCGGCAATCGTTACGAATGGGCCGCCCTCCTCCGGCGCGATCCGGCTGAAAGCCACCTCGGGCAAATCCGACGGCTTGCCCGCCAGCGGAAAATCCTTGCGCAACGGAAAATACGGATACCCTTCCCACATCAAAATCCGCCGCAAATCGGGATGCCCGCGAAACCGGATACCCATCATGTCGTAAATTTCCCGTTCATGCCAGTCCGCGGTGCGCCAGATGCCGCTGACGGTGGGCAACTCGGATTTTTCCTCGCTCACATCCGTTTTCAAGCGAAGGTGGCAACGATGCCCGTAACCGTAAAAATGATACACCACCGTCCAGCGCGGGTCCGTGCCGTAATTGTCGATGCTGGTCACGTCCACCAGATAATCAATGCCCATCTCCTTTTTGGCAAACTCGCAGACCTCCGCGATGCGGTCGGCATCGGACAATTGCACCGTGATTTCGGCGCGAAACTCCTTTGGCTCGGAAATCAAATCACCGAACTTTGCCTTTAATTGTTGTGCTAATTCGAGCGCAGACATGGGAAAAATTCAAACGCCGGAAACCGGCTCAAGCCACCCGTTTTTGCAGGGCCATGAAAGGCTCTTTGGCCACTTTCCCCTGCAATTTAATCAAAGCATCCAGTAACGCTTCCGGCCGCGGCGGACAGCCCGACACATAAACGTCCACTGGAATAATCGTATCGACCCCCTGCAAGACCGCGTAACTGCGGTACATCCCGCCCGTCGACGCGCATGCGCCCATGGCGATGACCCATTTCGGCTCGGCCATCTGGTCGTAAATGCGCCGGACGGCGGTGGCCATTTTGTAAGTCACCGTGCCCGCCACGATCATGACATCCGATTGCCGCGGGGAAAAGCGCATGACCTCCGAGCCGAAGCGGGCGATATCGAACCGGCTGGCGCCCGCCGCCATCAATTCGATCGCGCAACACGCCAAGCCCATGGGCATGGGCCAGAGGGAGTTCTTGCGGAACCAGTTAATGGCCGAATCCAGGCGAGTATGGACGACATCGCCTTCGACCTTTGAATTATAGCCGATTTCAGTTGTGGTCTGCATGGTGCGCGCCTCAATCGATCACTGACCATGGCAATAAACATCCGAAGGGAAAGACAGGCAAGAAGATTGTGAACTTTTTCACGAGCGGCAGGCAATGGAAAAAAACGGCTGCCCGGCTGCATGCGGTGGAATGGGATCTCATTGGAAGCCCCTTCTGGAAATTCGGAGATGGTCTCGAGTGAAGCCAAAAACCGAAAATATTTCCGTTATTGATCCTGATAACCGAAAAAGAGATTAAGATTAGGATGCGGAAGCGGCCATTCCAGGCAGCCTGATTTTTATCCCCCTTCCTCCCAAAAAAAACCGTGGAATTTTGCGGTTTTTTTCGCGCCCTGTCAAGAATTCATACTTGACAAAACGGCCCCCCACCCCCGTTTCGACCCCTGTTTACTAGGGGATCGCCTCCGAAAAAAAGATCGGTTCATGGGATGCGGATTTTTACTTAGTTATGATATAACTTATGCATAATGAATAAAGTAATTAAAGAAATGAATGGTGAAAATAGTTTCGTCCGTGATGGGATCCAGCCGTCCACCTTCCCATCCCTTCGCGCGGCCCCGGCCCATCACGGACACCCTGTCCTTATGAAAAACAATCCCACCCTGAAAAAACTCCGCCGCCTCCTGCTGGCGGGCCTGCCCGCCCTGGCTCTCGCCGTGGCTGGGTGCAAAGCGGCCGTCAGTGTCAGCGGCAGTTTTGCCACGCCCGCCCAAACCGTCACCGGCACCGTGCAAACCACTACAAATGCCCTCAGCGTGACAGCGGACAGCATCACCAACACCGGCAATTACATTGAAAACGCCAGCGTGGCCCTGCTAGGCCCTACCACCAACAGCGCCGCCGCGCTCATTGACACCTTCAACGACGGCACCAACGCTTCCATTGTCGGGGGAACCTCCGGCGTGACCAACACATCCACGAAATACGGAGCTTGCGTCGTCGCGGCTGCCACCGGCATCTATTCAAATTTTGATAGTGGTGGGAATTTTCTGCTGACCAATTCCAGCGTCAGCGGGCAGCAGGTGTGGCCGGTCGGCCCCGGCGCGGGCGTCACGTCCAAAAATGCTTCGATCATAAGCTGCAAGATCATATTCCAGTAAAGGGCCGAGGATTGACGCCATAAAGCCCCTTGCAACGCCTTTGCAGACTCCAGGCCAGCCACAAAGCCGCCGCGCCGCTGACGCGCCCGTGGAAGCCCAAAGTTCCCGAAAGGTCTGTCTATTTTTCCGAAACCTCACGTCGCTTACCAGCATGAACCGACATGGAAGCCAGTGCCAGCCCCACAGACAATGACAATGCAATTCGTTTTGTCGTTTGCACAAGATCATTAGCGCCGCGCAAACCACTTTCGCGCCCCAAAAAGCAGCCCGCC
>Ga0182024_10008503_pt1 | contig 21606 bp, 17 predicted proteins | sample P32metaG_FD_120480 | JGI IMG/M metagenome (GOLD analysis project Ga0182024, IMG submission 120480) | Permafrost microbial communities from Stordalen Mire, Sweden - P3-2 metaG (Illumina Assembly) | ecosystem: Environmental > Terrestrial > Soil > Wetlands > Permafrost | place: Sweden: Stordalen...
CGGCTCTATGTCAGTGACCGCGCGACGATCGGTCCGGTGACAGGTGCCACACCGCTCCGTTTCTCGGGGGAAGATCCCTCCGGCTGATCAACCGTTGTGCGGCTTGTCAGCGGGGAACGCATCCTCTGGCATGTCCGCTAGTTGAGCACGGGCGCGTCGCAGCGACGGCCCAAAGCTCTCGCGATCTTTAGGCAAATCCATTCTGTCGCCATGCTTCGTATACGACGAGCGCAACGGCATTTGCAAGGTTGAGGCTGCGGTTGCCGGCGCGCATGGGAATCATCAGCCGCCGCTCAAGAGGAATCTCATTGACCACCGACGTTGGCAGGCCACGAGTCTCCGAGCCAAAGAGCAGCGCATCGCCGGATCGGAACTGAGCGTCGCTGTAGCGCCGTGCACCGCCAGTCTCCACGCTGAACACTCGAGCGTCCGGCAACGCGGCAAGGCAGGCGTCGAGATTGGCGTGCACTGCGACCGCGGCGAGCTCGGCGTAGTCGAGGCCCGCACGGCGCACGCCCTTGTGGCTCAAGTCGAAGCTGCAGGGTCTGACGAGGTGCAAGGCGCAGCCGGTGTTGGCACATAGCCGGATAATGTTGCCAGTGTTCGGCGGAATCTCCGGCTGCAAGAGGAGGATGTGAAACAAGCTTAGGAATCGTCTATCCGGAGTGATTCGGGGATAATGCTCCGTATGAACGCCACCCTCGATGAAGTCAAGAATCCCTTGGGGTTTTCCTTCTGCGGACTCGATTTCGCCTCGCCGATTGTTCTCTTATCCGGATGTGTAGGGTTTGGCGAGGAATACACGCGGGTCGAGGGCTTCTCAAATAAAGACGCGGGCGCCGTCGTGCTGAAGGGAACCACGCTCAATCCCCGGCTCGGCAATGCCCCGCACCGTGTGTTCGAAACGCCCGCCGGGATGTTGAATGCCATCGGCCTGCAGAACCCGGGCGCCGATCACGTGGTGCACAAAGTGCTGCCGCAACTTGATTTCGCCGAGACACGCTTCATCGCCAACGTCTGCGGCTCAACGATCGAGGAATACGTCGAGGTCACGCGGCGCTTCGATCAGTCGGCGATCGATGCGATCGAAATCAACATCTCCTGCCCGAACGTCAAGGAAGGCGGCGTCGCCTTCGGCAATTATCCCGAAGCATCCGCGCGGGTGGTCGCGGCGTGCCGTGCGGCAACTCGCAAGCCGCTCATTACGAAGCTCTCGCCCAATCAGACGGATATACGGGAGAACGCACGCCGCTGCATCGAGGCCGGATCGGATGCGCTCGCGGTCATCAATACGGTGATGGGCATGGCGGTCGATGTTGATACCCGCCGCCCTGTCATCGGCAATGTGCAAGGGGGACTGTCGGGACCCGCCATCAAGCCGATCGCACTTCTCAAGGTGCACCAGGTTTATGACGTCGCGCGCCGGCATCGCGTGCCGATCATTGGCCAAGGTGGGATCACGACGGTGAAGGATGCGCTCGAGTTTCTCCTTGCGGGCGCCAGCGCGGTCGGCATCGGCACCGCGCTTTTCTATGACCCGATGGTGTGCAAGAAGATCAATCAGGGCATCGCTGAGTATCTCAGGGCGCACAGTTTTGAGAATGTATCGAAGCTTGTGGGCATGCTCAGCAGCGGTGCTGAGACTCAAGATTGCGCCGTTTCAGGCTGAGTAGGGCAAGAACAGCGGTACGACCGCGGAGAAGCGCATGCGCCGGCAGAATCCCTGGCCGGCGCGGCGGATCAATCGGAACATGAGCGAGCTGGTCTTCGAACATGGAGAGTCCATTTGATGGGCCAGTTCAGGAGACCTCGGAGATTTATACTCCAATGGCCGCTGCCCTACTCGTTAGAATCCACCAGCTGCGACCCGTCGTTGCCGAGATAATTCGGCAGGCCATCATCTGTACGGAACCACGGAATCCTGCTTTCCGAATAAATGTGCTTTTTCGGCGGATACGCGCCCGGATCGTCGAAGGATGCGGTGTTGACGCTGACCTCGGCAGGGGATTTGGCGCTCAGGAACACCAGGTAACTGCCGCAGTGGCTGCAAAACTGCCGCTTGCCGTGCGATGAGGACGCAAAAGTGCCGGGTACGCCTGAAATCCAGGCAAAGCTCGTCGCAGGAAATGTTACCCACGCAACAACCGGCGCACCTGAGTTCCTTTGACACATGCGGCAGTGGCAGTAGCCACTGTCAAGCGGCAGTGCTGTTACCCGAAACCGCAGCGCGCCGCACAGGCATCCACCGTCGTGATGAGTCACTGCTCCTTGCATAATCGCCCCTGCAATCACCTCTGTCCTTAACATTACGCCGTACATACACAGGAACTTTTGAAGCAACGCTTCGATCGGCAACACGATTATACGGCGAGTCGATCCAAGTGCGTACGTCGAGCGCGCGCCAAATAGCGAGCGCACGTCTATGATGGGTGCCCTGAGCATCGACGCTGCAATGGCTCGCGAGTAACGCTGCGCAGGTTATTGCGCCGCGGATTTGGGCGCTTGCGGGAACGGGTGGGACAAGATGGCCAAATCAACAATCGTGAGGACGATGTGCACGATTCGGGTGCGCACCGCGAGATGAGGACCGCACAGGAGCACTATGAGACTCTCCTGGGTCCCGTCTACTCATGGATGGTGGGCGACATCGAAAGTGCCCTCGCGCGCGCCGCCGCGGAGCTTGATGCCCTGCAGTTGCCGCGCCATCGCGGCAGCGCCGCTTTTGACCTCGGAGCCGGCATTGGCCTGCATGCAGTGCCGCTGGCGCAGCGCGGTTGCTCGGTTGCGGCCATCGACAGCTGTCAGGTGCTTCTCGATGAGCTGCGCACGCGCGCCGGGACTTTGCCCATAAAGGCCGTCAATGGGGAGATTCTCGCCTTTCGCAGCTACGTCGAGCAGCCGCTCGACGTTATTCTGTGTATGGGCGACACGCTGACTCATCTGCCAAATCTGGCGTCCGTCGAGTTGCTGTTGGCCGAAGTGGCGGCGTCGCTGGCGAAGAACGGGGTGTTTGCCACGACCTTTCGCGACTACGCGTCCGCGCCGCTTCAGGCTGAGCAGCGCTTTATACCGGTACGCAGCGACGAGCGCCGCATCCTCACCTGCTTTCTCGAGTACGGCGAAGAGCAGGTCACTGTTTACGATGTCTTGCACCAACGCGACGGCGGCGAGTGGCGGCAGCGGGTCAGCAGCTACCCCAAGCTGCGCCTTGCGCCGCAGCGGGTGTCCGCAAAATTGACGGCTTTAGGGCTTAACGTGCGCAGCGCTGCAGGTTCCGGCGGCATGCTGCAGATCGTCGCGGAGAAAACTTAGGTTACCCAGAGAGCTGCTTTTTCGTCGGCGGCGTGTGCAGGGAATGAGTCACAAAGGCAATCTCGACGCCGAGCGCCGCGAAGCGCTCTAAGACTCCAAGATTGATCGTCTGCTGCAGATCGGCGTAGGTCTTGTAGTGCGACACCGTCACGTAGTAGACCACTTCAAACTGCAGTGACCAGTCACCGAACGCCAGGAAATGACAGCGGTCAAAGCGCGTCTGCGGCTGTGCTTCGATCACTGCGCGCACTGCCGCTGGAATGGCCCGCAGCTTCTCAGGAGGCGTGTCGTAGGTGACGTTCAAACGGAAGGCCGAGCGGCGCTCGCGCATCCGCCCGTAGTTGCGTACGCGGGCTTTCAGAACATCGGCATTCGCCAGGATGATTTGCTCGCCCGAGATGCTGCGCAGCCGCGTGCTCTTGACGCCGATGTGCTCCACGGTGCCCTGAATGTCGTCGACGGCAAGCGAGTCGCCGATGCCAAAAGGCTTATCCAGCGCGATCGACATCGAGGCGAGGACGTCCCCCAGCACGCTCTGCACGGCAAGCGCCACCGCGACGCCGCCGATCCCAAGGCCCGTGAGCAGCGGCTTGATCTGCACGCCCAGATTGTCGAGCGCGAGGAGCAAGGCCAGCGTCCAAATCGTGAGTCCCGCGATGAAGACGATGATGTCGATGGAGCCGGACTGGACCGGAGGAGTGAGGGCGGTACCCGCGCGCCGTCCGCGCCGCTCGATCGCGTAGCGCACCGCCGCCATTCCCCACAATCCCACCTGAAACCAGAAGCTGAAGACGATGATGACGTGAATGATCCGGTCGACACGGTTCGGCAGGTAGAGCAGCGTCGAGGCGAACCAGAGCGCAACTATCCACAGGAAAACACGGCTCGTGCGCGCGACCAGGAGCGCAGTCAATTCGACGGCGAGCGGATGTATTTGCCCCGCCTCCTGCCACTTGCGGCGGCGCGCGGCGATGAAGCGCTTGATGAGCGGCAGCACCGTGAACGTAAAGAGAAAGGCAGCGAGAGCGATCGCCCACGCCGCGACGCTGTTGCTGAGGAATTGGATGTCCCAGATGTCGCGCCAGTTCGGCATCAAAACTCCGTCGTGATCAAGCCACGGCGGATTATAAGCAGCCTGCCGGGCCGCGGCAGGCGGGTCAGGATGGTCCGCGGTCGACGTCGGACATGCCGAGCTCTTTCAACTTGCGCGTGAGGGTGTTGCGGCCCCAACCCAAAAGCTTTGCCGCCTCCTGGCGGTGGCCTTGGGTGCGTTTCAGGGCGGCGCGAATGAGGACCCGTTCGAGCTGCGGCTGGGCCTCATCGAGAAGCGGCCGTTTGGCCGTCATCGCCCGCGCGTCCGCCCAGACCGCAAGGGCCCGCGCCCAATCGGCATCCACCCCTGCGCCCGGCACCGCCGCCGTGAGTTCCGGCGGCAGATCCTCGATGCGCACCTCGCGTCCCGGGGCGAGCACCGCGAGGCGCCGGCAAAGATTGACGAGTTCGCGCACGTTGCCCGGCCAGCTGTACGCGGCAAGCTTTGCGACAGTTTCGGCCGCAAAGACTTTCGGCCCCACCGCGAGCTCCTGGGTTGCAAAGCGCAGATAGTGTTCGAGCAAATCCGGAATGTCCTCCCCGCGCGCGCGCAGCGGCGGCAGTTCGATGCGGATGACATTCAAGCGGTGGTAGAGATCTTCGCGAAAGAGTCCGCGCTCGACGCGGGTCTGCAGATTCTGGTGCGTCGCCGCGATAACGCGCACGTCGACGCGGATCGGCGTCTGCCCGCCCACTCGGTAGAACTCGCCTTCCGCCAAGACGCGCAGCAGCCGCGTCTGCAGCGGAGTTGACATGTCGCCGATCTCGTCGAGGAACAGTGTTCCGCCGTCGGCCTGCTCGAAACGGCCGCGGCGCTGTGCATCCGCGCCGGTGAACGAGCCTTTTTCATGGCCAAAGAGCTCCGACTCGAGCAGGTCCGCCGGGATCGCCGACGTATTGAGCGCGATGAAGGGCTTGCCCGCGCGTGGGCTATGGTCATGCAGTGCGCGCGCAACGATCTCCTTGCCGGTACCGGACTCGCCGGTGATCAGCACCGTGACACTCGAGCGGGCGAGGCGGCCGATAGCGCGAAATACCTGCTGCATGGCCGGAGCCGAGCCGCGCAGTTGCGGGATGCGCGGCACCGGTACGGCCTCGATATTGGCCTGCGGCCGCGCGCGCGCCGCGCGCCGCACGAGATCCACGGCGTGGTCGATGTCGAAGGGCTTGGGAAGATACTCGAACGCTCCGCCTCCATAGGCCGACACCGCGCTGCCCAGATCCGAGTGCGCCGTCATCACGATGACGGGCAGAGCGGGGCGCGTTTCGTGGATCCTCTTCAAAAGGTCAAGCCCGGACAGGCCCGTCATGCGGATATCGGTGACGAGCACATCCGGCGACTCGTGCTTCAGCGCATCGAGAACCGGTTCGGCCGCTTCGAAGGCGCGCGGCGCCATGCCGCCATCGCGCAGTGCGCGCTCGAGCACCCAGCGGATAGAGGCGTCATCGTCGACGAGCCAGACATGCAGCGCGGCGGAATTCATGTGGCCTCCGTGAGGGGCAAAAGCAGGGTAAAGACGGTTCTACCCGGCTCGCTTTCAAATTCAATGAGTCCCCCATGTCGCGTCACGAGATCCTGAGCGACGGCAAGGCCTAGTCCCGTCCCATTCGCGCGCCCGGTTACGAGCGGATAGAAAATACTCGCCCGCAGCTCCTGCGGCACGCCGGGCCCGTTGTCCTCAACCTGCAGGCTGCCCACAAGCTTGTGGCGCACCAGGCCGATGGTGACGTTCGAGAGCGCGCGGGTGCGCAGCGTGACGCGTCCGCGCTCGCCGAGCGCTTGCAGCGCATTCCTTGCGACATTGAGCAAAGCCTGGATGATCTGATTGCGATCGAGCATGGCGCTCGGCAGGCTCGGGTCGTAATCGCGCTCCACCAGCACCGATGAGCGCGCCTCGCCGCGCAACAAATGAAAGACGTGCTCGCAAAGCTCATGCACATTCACGAGGCTGCGCAGCGGCGGGCGCCCGGGCCCTGCTATCGAGTCGACGAGCGCCGTCAACCGATCAGCTTCGCCGATGATGACGTCCGTGTATTCATGCAACGTCGCGTCATGCAGCTCGCGCGCGAGAAGTTGCGCCGCACCGCGCAGGCCGCCCAAGGGGTTTTTGATCTCGTGGGCAAGCTGCCGAATCATCAAGCGGCTGCTCTCCAATCGCGCGAGCAAGTCGCTTTCGCGCGAGATGCGCTGGCGCTGCGTCGCGTCGGCGAGCTCGAGCAACAGATGCGTGCCGGTGATTTGTCCTTCCAAGGAAGTGATCGTGACGTCGAGCACGCGCGCATCGCGCGACGCGCCAGTCGGTTTCAGGATGAGCTCGCGATCGGCGATCCCTTCTCCGGAGTCGAGCACCCGGCGCAGCGTCGCGACCAGTCCGTTGGAGTCGTGCAGGAAATCTCCGAACGGCCGGCCGCGCGCCTGCTTCACGCTGAAGCCGAGCACATCCTGGGCCGCAACGTTGGCGTAGATCGGGCACAGCTGTGCATCGAGTACGATGATCCCCGTCGACAGCGCATCGAGCAGATCGGCCGGATCGAAATGCGATAGAACCGAGGGCAGGCTGTGCTCAACGGCCACGGCGCCTCGCGTGGGCGCGGGCCGCCAGGGAGTTCGCTACCTGGGACGAACCAGCGGCGTACTGGGCGCCACCGGCGTACTGGGCGCCACCGGCGAACCGGGCGCCAGCGGCGAATTGGGCGCGAGCAGCGACGATTGGCGCACGTTGAAAGTCACGCTCGGTGATTGGCACACGACTGCCCCAGTCGAGTCTTCGACCTTGACCGCAAGCGAATGCGCGCCGCGGTAAACCGAGTTGAGCGCGAACTCGCTGTCTAACGGGATATCTGACGGAACAGGCGCACCGTCCAACAACACGGAGATTCGATCGCCCGCCCGCAGGTCCGGTTCCACGTGCACGCTCGCCGGAACGGTCTGTGTGTTCTGGAACATTTCTTGGCTCGTCGGGCGGCTCACGACGCAGGTCGAATACACGGGAGCGGCAGACGAGCGGCTGCGAGGCATGACCGACGGTGCGCGCTGGCCCGGCGCCTTGTAAGTCTGTACGGCCTGGACCTGGATCTTCTGCGCGCCTGGGTGCGGCTGATCGCTGTAATGCGTGACGCCATTCTCGTCGACCCATTTGTAGATGGCTGTGGTACTTGCCACCGCGGAGACGGCGACGCACATTAAGGTAAACAGCAGGGCGCGCATACCAGCTGAGCATAGCCGCGCCGCGGCCGAAGAACAAAGGCGGATCGGTAGCAGTTAACAACTGTAGTACATTTCCAGCTCAATCGGATGCGTGGACATGCGAAAGCGCGTGATCTCCTGCATCTTCAGGCCAATGTAAGCGTCGATCACGTCATTCGTGAACACGCCGCCGCGTGTGAGAAACTCGCGATCCTTGTCCAAATGCTCGATGGCCATATCGAGCGAGTGACACACCGTGGGGATGTGCTTCGCCTCCTCAGGCTCGAGGTCATACAGATCCTTGTCGGCGGGATCGCCAGGGTGGAGCTTGTGCTGAATTCCATCCAGGCCCGCCATCATCATTGCGGTAAACGCGAAGTACGGGTTGGCGCACGAGTCCGGAAAACGCACTTCGATGCGCCGGGCCTTCGGATTTGAGACCCATGGAATGCGGATCGAGGCGGAGCGGTTGCGGGCCGAGTAGGCGAGCATGACCGGCGCCTCAAATCCCGGCACCAGCCGTTTGTAGCTATTGGTGCCTGGGTTCGTGATGGCGTTGAGCGCCTTGGCGTGCTTGATGATGCCGCCGATGTAGTACAGCGCAAGCTCCGAAAGACCGCCATATTTGTCTCCAGCGAAGAGCGCCTTGCCGTCCTTCTGCAGCGACTGATGCACGTGCATGCCGCTGCCGTTGTCGCCCACGAGCGGCTTCGGCATGAACGTGGCGGTCTTGCCGTAGCCATGCGCCACGTTATGAACGCAGTACTTGAGAAGCTGTACCTGGTCCGCCTTGTAGACGAGACCGCCGGCACCGATGCCGATTTCCGACTGGCCGCCGGTCGCCACTTCGTGGTGATGCACTTCGACCGTGAGACCCATCTCTTCACAGGCCAGGCACATGGCCGAACGGATGTCCTGAAAAGCATCCACCGGCGGCACGGGGAAGTAGCCGCCCTTCAGACCGGGTCGATGGCCGCGGTTGCCGTCGGGATAGTCCTTGCCCGAATTCCAACTTCCCTGAACGGAGTCGATTTCGTAAAACGAGCCGCGCACGTCCGAGCCGCTGCGCACGCTGTCAAAGATAAAAAATTCGTTCTCCGGCCCGAAGAGCGCGCCATCGGCGATGCCCGTCGACTTCAAGTACGCCTCGCCGCGCTTGGCGAGCGAGCGCGGGTCGCGCTCGTAGCCCTGCATGGTCGTCGGCTCGATCACATCGCAGCGGATGTCGACCGTCGTCTCCTCGAAGAACGGATCGATGACGGCGGTGTTCGGATCGAGCATCAGGATCATGTCCGACTCATTGATGCCCTTCCAGCCGCCGATCGAGGAGCCATCGAACATCTTGCCGTCGCGGAAGAGCTCATCGTCCACGAGGCGCGCAGGAATGGTCACGTGCTGTTCCTTGCCCCGCGTATCGGTGAAGCGGAGGTCTGCGAACTTGACCTCCTTTTCTTTGATCAGCTTGAACACGTCGTTCGGAGTCATACCGTCTCCTAGGAAAGGGGTCTTGATCAGTGCAGGGCCTATGCCAGGCCTGAAACGGTCGCGAATCAAGCACTTGGCCAGGACATGAATGTCGGGGTCGCACCGCTTTGGTGCGCGCGATTAATTCGCGTGCACCGAGAGGGTGCGCGATTGTACCCCACCGATGGCCCGCTGTTTACGGGTTAGGATTTATACTCGCGGCCCCATGAAGCCTCCACGCCTCGGCAGCACGCCGCGCACTTTCCAGGAGCTGATTTTCGTGCTGGAGCGCTACTGGGCCGACCACGGTTGCGTCATTCTTGAGCCCTACGACATGGAGGTCGGCGCCGGGACCTTCCACACCGCCACGTTTTTGCGCGCGATCGGCCCCGAGCCGTGGAGCGCCGCCTACGTGCAGCCGTCGCGCCGGCCGACCGACGGGCGCTACGGCGCCAATCCTTTTCGCCTGCAGCACTACTATCAGTTCCAGGTGATCATCAAGCCCCCGCCGCTCGATATCCTCGATACATATTTGGGTAGCCTGCGCTTTTTAGGGTTGGACCCGCTCGTGCACGACGTGCGCTTTGTCGAAGACAACTGGGAATCGCCAACGCTCGGTGCATGGGGCTTGGGCTGGGAGGTGTGGCTGAACGGCATGGAAATATCGCAGTTCACCTACTTCCAGCAGGTAGGGGGGTTGGATTGCCGCCCCGTGAGCGGCGAGATCACCTACGGACTTGAACGGCTCGCGATGTACCTGCAGGGCGTCGAGAGCATTTTCGATATCGTATGGGCCGAGGGTCCGCAGGGGAGCGTCACCTACCGCGACGTCTTCTATCAGAATGAGGTGGAGCAGTCGGCGTACAACTTCGAGAAAGCTGAGGTTGCCGTATTGCTCCGGCATTTCGTTGACTATGAAAAAGCCTGCGCCGATCTGCTGGCGGCGGGACTTGCGCTGCCGGCGTACGAGCAGCTCCTCAAGGCCTCGCACACCTTCAACCTCCTGGATGCTCGCCATGCGATCTCCGTGACCGAGCGGCAGAGCTACCTGCTGCGCGTGCGCACATTGGCGCGCGGCGTAGCGCAGGCCTATTACACAAGCCGCGAAGCGCTCGGCTTTCCGCTCTCGAAGCCCACGAGAGTAGCGGTTGGCGCATGAGGGGGGAGCAGCGCGACTTTCTTGTTGAGATCGGTACGGAGGAGTTGCCGCCCAGGGCACTCCTTGAGCTCTCGCAGGCGTTCGTCTCGGGCCTCACCGCAGGGCTGCTGCAGGCGGGCCTGAACCACGGCGAGATGCGCCCCTTTGCAACGCCGCGACGGCTCGCGATCTGCGTCAAGCGTCTTGCAGCACGACAACCCGAGCAAAACTTGAAGCGCCGCGGTCCCGCGGTCAGCGCGGCGTTCGACGCCGCGGGCGCGCCCACGCGCGCAGCGCTGGCATTCGCGCAAAGCTGCGGCACCTCCGTCGAGACGCTGCAGAGGCTCGAGGAAGCCAAGGGTTCGTTTCTCTTCTTTATCGGCACGAAGCCCGGCGTCGACGCCGTGACGCTGCTGCCGGGGATCGTGCAGAGCGCCCTTGATGGGCTGCCCATCCCTAAGCGCATGCGTTGGGGCGCAGGCGCCGCAGAATTCGTGCGCCCCGTGCACTGGCTCGTCATGCTCTACGGCAAGGACGTCGTCCCCGCGACGCTCCTCGACACGGTCTCCGGCAACCTGACCCAGGGTCATCGCTTCCTTGCGCCGCAGCCGCTGCGTGTGGCGACACCGGGGAGCTACGCGCGCCTCTTGAACACCCGCGGCTACGTCGTTGCGGACTTCGCAGAACGGCGTGAAAAGATCCGCCTGCTCGCGGCGACACAGGCGGGTGAGCTCGGCGGCCGGGCGCTCTTCGATGCCGAACTCCTGGATGAGGTGACGGCGCTCGTGGAATGGCCGGTGCCCATCGCGGGCCGCTTCGATGCCCGCTTCCTCGAGCTGCCTCGCGAGGTGCTGATCTCGACTCTGCAGGACCATCAGCGCTACTTCCCGGTGGAAGACGCGCACGGAGTGCTGATGCCGTGGTTCATCACCATGAGCAACATCGAAAGTCGCGAGCCCGAGAAAGTCCGTGAAGGCAACGAGCGCGTCGTGCGTCCGCGCCTTGCGGACGCGGCATTCTTTTGGGAGCAGGACCGAAAGCAACCGCTCGCTGCGCGCAGCGCGGCGCTCGACAGCGTCACGTTCCAGGCGAAACTGGGCTCGCTGGGGGATAAAACGCGCCGCGTGCGCACGCTTGCGGGCGAGATCGCCGCTGCCATGCAAGTCGATCACACATCAGCCGAGCGCGCCGCCGAGCTTTGCAAGTGCGATCTCTTGACGGCCATGGTTGGAGAGTTCCCCGAGCTGCAGGGAATCATGGGGCGCTACTACGCGCTTCTCGATGGGGAGCCGCAGGAGGTGGCCGATGCCATCCGCGAGCACTACCTGCCGCGGGGCGCAGGCGACGCGCTGCCGATATCACGTGCCGGCATGGCGTTGGCGCTGGCAGACAAGCTCGACACCCTCGCCGGAATTTTTGCGGTCGGCCAAAAGCCGAGCGGTACCCGCGATCCCTTCGGGCTGCGTAGGGCCGCCATCGGCGTGTTGCGCATGCTGATTGAGCGCCGGCTCGATTTGGATCTGCGCGGCTTGATCGAGCGCGCGGTGGCGCTGCAGCCAGTGACGGCGCCGCGCACGGCCGATGGGGTATACGACTATATTTTGGAGCGTCTGCGCGCGTATTACCTGGAGGGCGCCGGCCGGGCGGCGGCCACTTCCGCGATCTCGACGGAAATGTTTGATGCGGTGCTTGCGGCCCAGCCACGCTCGCCTCTGGATTTTGACGCGCGCCTGCAGGCGCTCGCCGCATTCCTGCAGCTGCCGGAGGCAGCGAGTCTCACCGCCGCCAACAAGCGCATCGCAAACATCCTGCGCAAGGCGGACGGGGCGCCGCGCGCGGCCGTCGACGTGGCAGCCCTGCAGGCGCCCGCGGAAGTGCGCCTCTTCGATGCGATGCGGGCGCTCGCAAGCGCCGTATCAAATACGGCCGCGCACCGCGAATACACCGCCTCGCTCGGCCACCTCGCGCAGCTGCGTAGTGCCGTCGATACTTTTTTCGACGAGGTCATGGTGATGGACCCCGACGAGAAGCTCCGGGCCAATCGACTGGCTTTGCTCGAAGAGCTGCGGGCACTCTTTGCCGGGGTCGCGGACCTGTCACGTTTGCCGGGCTGATCGTTCGCATGCAGCTCATCGGCTCTTTCGTCTTCACGGTTTTCTTGTTTTTCTGGACGTTCTTCTACGCGATCTTTTTCTGCGTCGCCTGCCTCTTCCTGCCTTTCAGATTGCGCTTTGTCCTCGCGCGTTTCTGGGGAGCCGTGCTGCTTTCTGCGCTGAAATGGACTTGCCACCTCGATTACCGCGTCGAGGGTTGGGAGAACCTTCCCCCCGGCAATCACGTCGCCCTGTGGAAACATTCCTCGTCCTGGGAAACGATCGCGATGGCCGTAATCTTTCCCCGGCAGGTGTGGGTATTGAAGCGCGAGCTCACCTGGATCCCTTTCGTCGGCTGGGGCATCCGGCAGCTGCACGCCATTGCCATCGATCGCAAGTCCGGCAGCTCGGCCGTCGCCCAGGTCATCGAGCAGGGCCGGGAACGGCTCGCCGAAGGCAGTTGGATCATCGTCTTTCCGGAGGGCACGCGCATGCCCCGCGGCCAGACACGCAAGTACGGCGGCAGCGGTGCACTCCTGGCCCGCGAGACCGGGAAGATGATCGTGCCCGTGGCTCATGATTCGGGCGACTATTGGCCGCGCCGCGGTCTTATGAAGAAGCCTGGCACCATCCGCGTCGCCATTGGTCCCCCCATCCGCGCAGCGGAGCGCGAGGTGCGCGAGATCAACGACGCTGCGCAGTCCTGGATCGAGGACAAGATCCGCAGCTGGGAAAAAGCGTAGGAATCTTATTCCCGAGACGAAGAGCCATGCTGCCTCTTAGGCACGGGCAGGCCGACCGTGCGCCCTGCAAGGACCTATTGGGCCGGTGTCACCACCGTGCCGATGAAGAGCAGCGCCCCGGTATCATCATCGCGAATGGCGTAGAAGAACGGGTGGTCCATCGTCATTTGGAACTGCGGCGTCGGTGCCGCCGTAATACTGACCGTGCCGGAGGTCCCACCCGCCGCAACAGTACCGCTTTCGTCGACCTCCACGACTGTTTTGTGCTCGACTTCGGACAGATAAGTCCCGGGTGCAATGCCCGAGAAATCGGCATCGTTGGGACTGAAGGCAATACCCATGCCGAGCGCACTCAAGGCCCCGGGCAGCGACGCGCTGTAGGTCGACGTGAAGCGCGGCAGTGCCACACCGCCGGTCATGGGCTGCAGCTGAGAGATCCAGCCATTCAGAGCCTGCGGCGTAAGACTCGCGACAAATTCGGCAAGGCTGACGCTCGAATCCGGCAGGAGGATGATCATGCTCATGCGCGAATTCGTCCCATATGGCATCCGCAGTGCCTGAAATGTCGCACCTGCGAAATAATCGAACGTCCCAGTCAGATGCATCATCTGGCATGAAACCGAAGTACCGTCGAGCTGCGTGAAAGGCGCCGCAGCGGTCTGATTCGGATCGAACGGCTGAGTCCATGCGCCCCTGAAGTAGATGGCATTGACGACGACCGCGACGTCGGTGGAATAGTTGCCCGGCGGCAGGATGTTCGTGATGAGCGCATCCGTTTCGTTCGAGATCCAGGTGTTCACGTTGTCGGGCGCGCCCGCGAGATCTCCGATCTCGGCCCCGTAGTAGGTCTCGTTGACCTGCGTGAATGACGGCAGCACGGAATTGTTGCTGAGATGCATCCACAATGAATTGGCGATCGTCAGCGCAATCTCCGGATCCGGGTTGACCAGAGCGGCCTGCAGGGCGGCATTGTCGCTGTTGACGTCCGCGACGCTCAGGCCCTGCAGCTGCAGCGCCTGCGACATCGCCTGCTGCGTCGTGCCCGCGGCGCCGTTGAATATGATCTGCAGCATCAGGGCGATGCTGGTCGGCGAAATCGCCGTATTGACGGTGCTGCCCTGATCCAGGATTTTGAAAAGGTCCAACCCGAGGGCGTTGTCGGCGGTCACGAGGCTCGCACTGACCGCGGTTTTGTTCTCCTGGGCCTGGACAACCGCTGGAGGCAGCGATGAGTTCGCGCTTGAAGGAGGCGCCTGGGGATTCTGCGTTTCAGTCCCCTCGGCACCACCACCACATCCGCAAAGCAGACTAATAGCCGTTACTAAGAGCGCCGCGGCGCCCGCGGCGCGCGGATTCCCACTCCGCAGATGAAGCTCCATGGGAGGTCCCTTTTCAGAGCGATTTGGCAATGATTAACGGCCCAACCGCCAAAAAGTTACATTTGCCGCCCGACGCCTCAGCCGTCGGACACTCAATCGATTGATCAGCATTAGGGCTACGTCGCTTAGTTTATGGTCCTATTGAGTCACAAGAGAATCAATAAGCACTCATCCGGCGCAGCATCGCCCTAGATGTCGAGATTGGTGACCGTCAACGCATGCTTCTCAATGAACTCGCGGCGCGGCTCGACTTGATCGCCCATCAACGTCGTGAAGATGTCATCCGCCGCGACCGCATCCTCGATCCTCACCTGCATCAGGCGCCGGGTTTCAGGATTGATGGTCGTGTCCCACAGCTGCTCGGGGTTCATTTCGCCCAGGCCCTTATAGCGCTGAATCGTCTGGCCCTTCTTCGCCTGTTCAAAGAGCCATGACATGCCCTCCTTGAACCCACCGATCTCGTGGCGCTCTTCGCCGCGCGTTACGTAGGCGCCCTCGCCGATCAAACCGGCCAGGGTGCGCGCAAGATCAGCGATGTGCTGGTATTCGGCAGACTCGAAAAACTCGCGCGGCAGATATTTGTCACTCGGCGTGCCGTGCTCAGTCTTGTGGACGATGATGCGTGCGGCATGCGTGTCGGCGGCACTGCGCAGCTCGACCCGAAAAGTGCGTGTTCCGTCATGCAGGGCGTTCAGGCGATTGTGTAGCTCCTGTGCCCAGTCGCGCAGCCAGTCGCGCCGGTCGAAATTGGCGGGCGTCACTTCAGGCATGTAGATGAGTTGTTCGAGCAGGCGATCATCGTAGCGCCGCGACCAACGTTTGATGATCGCTTGCACTTCGACGTACTTGCGCGCCAGGAGCTCAAGAGCGGTCCCAAGGATAGCCGGCGCGCTGGCATTGACGTGCAGGGCCGCGTTTTCCAGGGCTGTATTGAGCAGCACCGCATCAAGCTCAATATCGTCCTTGACGTAGTGCTCCTGCTTGCCGCGTTTTACCTTGTAAAGCGGCGGCTGAGCGATATAGATATGGCCGCGCTCGATGAGCTGCGCCATTTGGCGATAGAAGAATGTCAGTAACAATGTCCGTATGTGACTTCCGTCAACGTCAGCATCTGTCATGATGATGATGCGGTGATAACGCAGTTTTTCGATATCAAACTCATCGCGCCCGATGCCGCATCCTAGTGCTGTGATGAGCGTGCCCACTTCGGCCGAGGAGAGCATCTTGTCGAAGCGCGCTTTCTCCACGTTCAGAATCTTGCCCTTCAAAGGCAAAATGGCTTGCGTGCGCCGATCCCTGCCCTGCTTCGCTGAACCGCCGGCTGAATCGCCTTCAACAATGAAGATCTCCGACAAGGCCGGATCCTTTTCCTGACAATCGGCAAGCTTCCCAGGCAGCCCTGCGATGTCGAGCGCCCCTTTGCGCCGCGTCATGTCTCGCGCCTTGCGCGCCGCTTCGCGCGCGCGCGCCGCCTCAATAATCTTGGCCACGATCGCGCGCGCATCCGCGGGATGCTCGAGCAGGAAATCCTGCAGTTTGGCGCTCACCGCCGTTTCAACAATGCCCTTGATCTCTGATGAGACGAGCTTGTCCTTCGTCTGCGAGGAAAACTTCGGATCCGGAAGCTTCACGGAGAGGATCGCCGTCAATCCCTCGCGCGCGTCATCGCCCGTAGTCGGAATCTTCTCCCGCTTACCCGACATTTCCTTTTCGATGTAATCGTTCAGCGTGCGCGTCAGCGCGCTGCGGAACCCAGCCAAATGGGTGCCGCCATCCTTTTGAGGAATGTTGTTCGTGTAGCAGAACATGCTCTCCTGATAGGAGTCGTTCCACTGCATCGCCACTTCCACGTTGACGGTGCCCTCCTGTGTCTTGAAGCCGCACACCGAGTCGTGAATCGGGGTGCGCGCACGATTGAGATATTTGACGAAGGCCTGCAGGCCCCCGGCGTGCTCAAACACATCGGATTTGTTCTCGCGCTCGTCGATGAGCTCGATCCGCACCCCGGAGTTTAGGAACGACAATTCGCGCAGACGCTTGGCGAGCACGTCGTAGTTGAACTGAATGTGCGTGAAGATCTGCGCGCTCGGCCGAAAGCGAATGATGGTCCCGCGCTCGGAAGCCTCCCCCGCGACGGCCAGAGGCGCGACCGGCACGCCGAGGTGATACTCCTGGCGATGCAGTTTCCCGTCGCGGCTGATGGAAAGCTGCAGGTAGGCCGACAAGGCGTTGACCACCGATACACCCACGCCATGCAAGCCGCCCGAGACCTTGTAAGAGCTGTCGTCGAACTTACCCCCTGCATGCAGCACAGTCATGATGACCTCGGCCGCGGAAACCCCTTCCTCCGGGTGTATATCGACCGGAATCCCGCGCCCATTGTCGGAAACCGTTACGGACTCATCCGCGTGGATGGTGACCACAATTTGATCGCAATGACCGGCGAGAGACTCGTCGATCGAGTTGTCCACCACCTCGAAAACCATGTGGTGGAGCCCGGATCCGTCATCGGTGTCACCGATGTACATTCCGGGCCGTTTGCGCACCGCATCAAGACCCTTTAAGACCTTGATTTTGCTGGAATCGTAGACGTCTGTGTCTGACATGTAGGCACTCGTAATGAGATGCAACATTATACCGGCTGGACCCTCCCCTGTTCCACGTGGAACGTGCGATCGGGCGGCCCGAATGGCTCTTCTGCGTCTTCCAAGGACGTGAGGACGAGCTGGCAGTGCAGGCTCTTCACCTGTTCGACGAACCGCGCCAGCTTTCCCGCATCAAGCTCAGCGGCCGGATCGTCCAACAACAACGTTGGGACCAGGGCCGTTTGCTCGCGGAGCATTTTCAGCTGTGCCAAGACCATGGCCGTCGCGACGAGTTTCTGCTGGCCGCGCGACAGGATTTCCCGTGCAGCACGCCCCTCGATGCGAACTTGGACGTCGGCGCGATGAGGGCCTGAATGGCTGAGGCCTCGATTACGGTCACGTATCCAGTTGTCAGACAGCGACTCTTCTAGTGACAAGCTTTGGTTCCAGCCTGGCGTGTAGCGCAGATCGGCAGGGAGATCCGCGAGCCGCCGTACCGTGTCATCCCAATGGGGCTTGAGACTCCCCAGGAGTCTTAAGCGCGCGGCCGTGATGGCCTCGCCATGGCGCACCAGCTCACCGTCCCATGCGCGGGCGGTGTCAGGGGCAGTGCGCAGGGCCGCATTGCGTTGGCGGACGGCCCGCGCGTACCGCTGCCAGGCGTCGATGAAATTGGGTTCCACGTGGAACACCGCCCAGTCGAGCCAGCGGCGTCGGCGAGGGCTCCCCTCCTCAATGAGCTTATGAATACCGGGCTCAATAACCTGAACAGGGAAGACCTGCGCCAGCTGCGCGAGCGATCCGACAGGTACCCCTGCGATCTCAGCGCCCGTGGGCTGGTTCCGAGCGACCTGCACGCGGATGCGTTGACTCATCGCCCCCAACGTCCGGCCCATGGCCTGCAGCATGTCCTCTGCGTGCCGGATCAGGCGCTCGGAATTTCGCGTCCGGAAGGACCGGCCGCGGCCCACAAGGTAAATGCCCTCGAGCAGAGACGTCTTCCCGGAGGCGTTCGGGCCGCGAATGAGGTTGATGCCCGGCGCCAGGACGAGCTCAGCGCGTTGAATGCAGCGGAGATTTTCGAGCGCCAGCTCCGCCAGCGGCATGCGGGCGCGGGTCGCTTAGAGCCGCATCGGCATGACGACGTACTTGGTATTCGTCGTGCCGGGTGCGCGTATGAGGCAGCTGCTGTTCGCGTCCGTGAGACCGATCTCGACGCGATCTGTGTCGATCGCGCTCAAAGCGTCCAGCAAGTAGTTGACATTGAACCCGATCTCGACCTCATCTCCCTTATAGTTCACCTCGACCTCATCCTCCGCCTCCTCCTGCTCGGGATTGTGGGCCTGGATCATCATAAGATCGGGTTTTACGGACACGCGCACCCCGCGATACTTCTCATTCGAGAGAATCGCGGTCCGCTGCAGCGCCTGACGCAGGCTTTCGCGCTCGGCATCGATGATTTTGGTCGGAGCGGCGGGTATCACACGGCCGTACTCCGGGAAACGTCCATCGATTAGCTTCGATGTAAAGCGAATTTCGCCGATCTGGGCCCTAACGTGATTCGTACCGATGGCAAGCTCGATGTTCCCTTCTGCGCCCAGGATCCGCTGCAGCTCAAGCACCGCCTTGCGAGGCAGAATCACCTGCTGGGCAGACTTTACGCGGCCCTCGAGCTGCGCTTCGCACAGCGCAAGCCGATGCCCGTCGGTCGCAATCGCGCGAAGCGCCGTGCCTTCGGTCTCGAGCAGCATGCCGTTCAGGTAGTAGCGCACGTCCTGCTGCGCCATCGCGAAATGAGTTTTGTCGATCAGGCGGCGAAACTCGCCCTGCGCAACAGTGAGCGTCTGCTGCGCATTGATTTCATCGACCACCGGAAATTCCGCCGCGGCGAGACTCGACAAGGTGAAGCGGCTGCGACCGCCGCGCAGCGACAAGCGCTCCCCTTCGGTGGAGAGTGTGACACTCGTCTTCTCCGGCAACGCGCGAAAGATATCGAGCAGTTTTCTGCCCGGCACGGTGATGGCTCCGTTGTGCTGAACAGCAATGTTGGCAGTCGCGACGAGTTCGACCTCCAGATCCGTGCCGGTCACGCTCAACCGATTGTCGTGCGCCGACAGTAAAACATTGGCGAGAATCGGCATGGTCTGCCGCCGCTCCACAACACCAATAACGCTTTGCAGGGGGGCGAGGAGGTCATCGCGTGAGGCTGTGAGCTTCATGAATAACTCTTTCTTAAAGACCTGATTTTAGTAGTAGCTACAGTAGGACCTGTGAATCCCGGGGATAAGCCCATCATCTTCTGCGCAGTCAACCGCTTGCATCCAAAGAAATGACTGCGAACCCATGGAACGAGCTGCGCATGAGCTGTGGATATCCTGTAGGTGACTTTGACTATCGATCTATCCCCAGGAAATCCACAGGAAAATGCACTCACCCAGCCAGAGTTCTCAACAGGTTTGAATAGTCTTCAGTCATGCGCCGCTCGCTATCGCGCAGCGCCTTGATTCGCTTGCACGCGTGCATCACCGTCGTGTGATCACGACCTCCAAAAGCGTCCCCAATTTCCGGCAGACTATGCGTCGTCAGCTCCTTCGCCAGAGCCATGGCGACCTGCCGCGGCCGCGCCACGGAGCGGCTGCGGCGCTTTGAGAGCAGGTCCGCCATTCTAAGCTTGTAGTAGTCCGCGACGGTCTTCTGAATGTTCTCGATCGTCACGAGCTTAGCCTGCAGGGAGAGCAGATCCTTCAGCGCCTCTTTGGTGAATTCTATGGTGATCGCGTGCCCCGTGAAGCGCGAGTTGGCGATCACGCGCCGCAACGCGCCTTCGAGCTCGCGAACATTCGAACGGATGCGCTTGGCGATAAAAAAGGCCACTTCCTCCGGGAGCTTGACCCCGGTGCCCTGCGCCTTGGTCATCAAAATAGCCACGCAGGTTTCAAGCTCCGGCGGCTCGATCGCCACCGTCAGCCCCCAGCCGAATCGCGACTTCAAACGCTCCTCGAGACCCTCGACCTCCTTCGGGTAACGGTCGCAGGTGAGGATAACCTGGTGCTGGCCTTCCAAGAGTTCGTTGAAAGTGTGGAAGAACTCCTCCTGCGAGCGCTCCTTGCCCGCGAAGAATTGAATGTCATCGATGAGCAGCGCATCGAGCGAGCGATACGCCGTCTTGAATTCATTCATTTTATTGTGCTGCAGAGCACGCACCATATCGCTCACGAATCGCTCTGAGTGGACATAAGCGACGCGGGCTTCGGTGTCCCGTCCCTTCGTCAGGTGAGCGATCGCGTGCATCAGATGGGTTTTGCCGAGCCCCACTCCTCCGTAAAGGAATAAAGGGTTGTAGGCGCGCCCGAGGTTCTCCGCGACCTGCAGCGCCGCGGCTTTCGCCAGCTGGTTGCTCTTGCCTTCGACAAAAGTCCCGAAATTGAAGTCAGGGTTCAGGCGTGCACCGACGACGAGCCCCTCGGCGCGCCGCGGCCGTGCCGGGGGACTGGTGTTGGCGGGAAGTGCGGGCGTGCGCGATCCCACTTCCACCGTAATGATCGGCGCATCGCCCGTGTTCTGGCGGCGCAGCAGCTCGCCGATTCTTGGCAAGAGATTGGCGTTCACCCAGTCGACCACGAAGCGATTGGGAGCCAGCAGCTTCAAGGCGCCCGCGCCTTCGAGCACCTGTAAGGGCCGAACCCAGGTATTAAACTGTTGTTCAGGAAGCTCCGCCTCCAGCGCGCGTACGCAACGAATCCACAGCGACGCTTCCACGAGCTCTTGATCTCCGACGACTGTCTCGTGATATGAGGAGGGGAAAAGGCTGCGCAGTCTATACCTTGAGGCGCAAGGGCTGAAGGCTTAGGTATTGTGTTGACACTTTCGCGCCTGGCGGCTTAGCCTTGCCGGCCTTTTTCGAAGAGCCTGTGGACCATGAAGCGCACTTACCAGCCGAGCAAAGTACGCCGCAAGCGCACACATGGGTTTCGCGCGCGCATGGCAACGAAGGGTGGCCGCCGGGTCCTAAGCCGTCGCCGTGCGAAAGGCCGCAGGAAGCTCATCCCCTAAGTTCACGGACTTGACTCGCGTTTCTGCCGAGCGGCAGCTGCTGACTCACTCCCAGGAGCGGCGCCTGCGCAGGAAACGCGAATTCGACGCGGTTTATGCACACGGGCGACGCTTCGGGAATAGCTTCTTCGGTGTGACGGCACACATCAACGAGAAAGGCTGGCCGCGGTTAGGGCTGGCCGTTGCGGTCAAGACGGCTGGCAATGCGGTCGAGCGCAATCGCATACGCCGCTTGATCCGCGAGTCGTTTCGGTTGCATCAGCACGAGATCCCCGCGCTTGATCTGGTGGTGAGCGCTCGATTGCGTGTGCGCGGCGCCGTCGCTACTGAGCTGCGCGCGCAGCTTGAGTCTTTATGGCAGGAAGTGAGGACGAAATGCGGTTCGTGGCACAGCTCCTGATTCGGCTGTATCAGTGGACGGTGAGTCCGCTCCTAGGCCCACGCTGCCGCTTTTATCCCAGCTGCTCGCACTATGCGCATGAAGCCGTGGGCCGCTTCGGCGTGCTCGCCGGCGGCTGGCTTGCGCTCAAGCGCTTCCTGCGCTGCCATCCCTGGCATCC
>Ga0182024_10008504_pt1 | contig 21602 bp, 19 predicted proteins | sample P32metaG_FD_120480 | JGI IMG/M metagenome (GOLD analysis project Ga0182024, IMG submission 120480) | Permafrost microbial communities from Stordalen Mire, Sweden - P3-2 metaG (Illumina Assembly) | ecosystem: Environmental > Terrestrial > Soil > Wetlands > Permafrost | place: Sweden: Stordalen...
ACGCCCCGCTCTGGCCTGTCGGATCTCTCCTTCAAACTGGGGCCTGCTACCGGGCGCTCCGGCGCTTACCCGGACGGATCTCTCATCCGCTAGAACAACGCGTCTTTCAGGACGCACCATGGCGCTAGTATACGCCCGCTCTTCAGCGCCCGTCTCTGATAGATTCGGGGCTGAGCCGCGACAGTAATGGAGCGGTAACGGATCCCCCGTTTATGCGATACCTCATCACTTTCGCTTGCTATGGGACGCACCTGCACGGCGATGAGCCCGGTTCTGTCGACAGACGCCACAACGTACCTGGAAGCCGGCTCGCAGAAGCCAATCCAGAGCGTGTCGCGGTGAAACGCCGGCAGATGGACCAATCGCCCTATTTCCTCGACCAAGACCGTCGTGCGGCAGTACTCGACGCTCTCCGCGAAGTCTGTTTGCACCGTGGCTGGAGTCTCAGCGCAGCACATGTGCGAACCAATCACGTTCATGCAGGAGTGGAAGCGGACGTTCGTCCCGAGAAAGTCATGCACACTTTCAAGGCGTATGCGAGCCGCAACTTGAACAGTCTGGGAATCGATGGGTTGGATCGGAAGCGCTGGGCGCGCCACGGAAGTACGCGCTGGCTGTGGAAAGATGAGGACGTCCGGAAAGCCATCCTGTACGTCGTCTCGGGACAAGGCGAACCAATGGAAGTTCATCTGGCTGAGTAACGGTAGCATACCGCTCCTTTACAGTCGCGGCTCAGCCACTACCGTCCCGCTTGCGATCCGATCTTCTCTCCGCTGATCAGTAAACCCAGGCCGCGGAGATCGAAGCGCCCCAGCGCTTTCAGGATCGCCGCGAGCCGGAAACGCAAGCCGGCGAAGAAGCCCTCGTACTTTCCCAGAAACGCCGCGGCGCCCAGAATCCTGTCGGTATCCGCCACTGCATCGCCTTGCAAGGGGTCCTGGCCGGGGTGCAGGGTGACGCGAATCGAGGGATACAGACGAATCTTTTTGCCGACGCGCCGGATCTGCATGGCCAGATCGAGATCGGCCCAGTACTCCCCGAAACGCTCGTCGAAATAGTTCATGCCCCGGATGAATTGCTTGCGCACCAGGAGCGCATCGCGGCCGGCGTATTCCACGGCAATAGATTCCTGCGCCAGGTCGATGTTCATGGGTTCGAGCGCACCCGCGGCCAGGGCGGCGCTCGACGGAATCCGGTACGCCCGCGATACCGGCTGCCCGGAGGGATCGCACAACAGGGGGCATACCGCGGCGGCGCTGGCGTCCTCGGCGCCCGAGCCCTCCGTGAGGTACGCGGCCAGGCGCGTCACCGTATCGGGGGCGACCTCGACGTCAGGGGAAAGCAACAGGACCAACTCGGCTTTGGCGGTGCGCATGGCGATGTTCATCGCCCTGGTGGCTCCAAAATGCTGCGGGAGACGCAGGATCTGGACCGCGGGATAGTCGGCGTCGAGCCGGGGGCTTTCGTCCCGGCTGCCGCAATCCACCACCAGGATCTCCAGCCGTTCGCGGTCCTGGGAACGTTCCAATGCTTCGATGGCGCGCCGCAGCGCCGGAGCCTGGTTGAACGCAACCAGAACCGCGGACACCCGCGGCCCGCTCGGCTCTTCCGCTCCCGGGAGCCCGCTCAGGGCCGGCTCGGAAGAACGCTCCGTTGTGGCGGGCGCTTTCCTCGACGAGCGCTGGTCCGGCATGCGTGGCGTGGCGAAGCCCTATTCCGGCGAAGTTCCCGCGGAAGGCTTCTCTCCGCTTGATCCGGGAGGCGCGCCCAGCGGCGCCCCTGCGCGTTCCCCGATCCCGGGCAATTCGATCTCGGGCGGCTCTCCGTGCTCTTTGGGCGTGTAATAGGTGTGATAGTAGGTGTACTTGCTATAGAGCTCGCCGCGGCGCGCGCCGTTGACCACGATTCCCAGCACGTTGTTGTTGCACAGAGACTGCATGGCGCGGGTTACCGAATCGATGGTCGTATGGCCGATGCGCACCACCAGGAGCGTGCCGTGGCACAGCGTGGAAAGCAGATTGGCGTCGGCCGCGAACAGCAGCGGAGGACTATCCAGAATAATCCAGTTGAACAGGCTCGGCAGCCGGTCCATCAGCAGCTTCACCTCGCGGAGATTCAGCAGCTCCAGCGGATTGATGACCGCCTCGCCGGCAGGCATAATGTACAGCGTGGTCCCGGCGATCTTCTTGATGCACTTGTGCAGCGGAGCTTTTCCAAGCAGATAATCCGTGATGCCGGGGCTGCGGTTCAACCCGAACGTGGTATGGATGATGGGACGGCGAAAGTCAAAATCCGCCAGCAGCGTGCAGTTGCCCGCCAGGTGCGACTCCGCCAGCGCCAGATTGGACGCCGAGAGCGACTTGCCTTCCGCCGGCGACGGGCTGGTCACCACGATCGAATGAATCGGCTGGAGGCTCTTCATGTGATTGAGCCGCGTTCGCAGCGTCCGGAACTCCTCCATGGGAGCCTCGTGGGGCCGCGTGATGTCGATCAGCAGTGAATCGGTGCCCGGCTGATAGGGGACTTCCTCGATCTGTTCCAGCAGGCCCGCCAGATTGGGACCTGCGTCGAGGGTTGCGGCCGCCACGCCGTTCCCGTCGTGATGCGGACGCGCGGCTGGCGGGGAAAGCAGCCCGGCCTGCTCGGCGCGGCGCAGGGCATCGTGTACTCGGCTCATTCAATGGTCCTCCGATGATTCTACTGCTTGGTGGAAATGTAATACACCACGGAACCCGCCATCAGCACCACGGATGCAAGGCACGCCGTGGTCCAGCCCAGCCACGCCAATCGGCGCCGGCGCCGCACCACAAAATCGTTTTCCAGCAGCGGGATGCTCCCCAGAATCGCCATCTGGGTGTACGCCCGCACATCTTTTAAGTTCTTGAGTGACGTGTCCTTCATCTCCCGCGCGCCGGCAATGACGATTCCCACCAGTAGACCGATACCGGCCCCGACGGCGATCACCACGGCACGCTTGGGATCGGACGGCGTGTCGGGCAGCGAAGCCCCGTCCAGAATCTGGAGGTTCTCCCCTTCCTTGCGATTCTCCAATTCCTGGGTGACCTGCGCCTTGCCAAGGCCCTTAGTCATCTCCTCGTAGCGCGCCTTCTTGATGTCCCGCTCGCGCAACAAATCGTCATATTCCTTCTCGCTCTTCGGAACAGACTCCAGGCGGCCCTGGAGCAACGCAACCTCCTGGTTCACTTTCTTCAACTGGGCCGTATACTCCTCGATCTGGTTGTCCGCCGCGGCGATCGACATCTGGAGGCGTTGGACGGTGGCCTCCTGATCCTGCTTTTCCCTAACGGCGGCGAGGGTAGTCGTCGGCGTGGATTGCTTGCCGGTCGCAGCGTCTTTCTTTGCCTCGAATTCCTCTTTGTCCTCTTGGGCGATCTTGTCGCGCTTTGCTATGGCCGCCGCCAAAAAGTCCTTGGCGGTCCTGACGTCCGGATAGCTGTCCTTGTACTTCTGCTGCAGCGCCTGCAATTGATTCTGCCAGCCGTCCACTTCCGCTTCCGCACGTTGCAGCTTCACACTCTTCTGCTGTTGCGCTGCCGCGGCGACGGCGGCCGGGTCCGGCTTCACCTGGTCCCGCTCGTTTGCCTGCTTGTTGTACAGGCTCAATTGCTGTTCCAGAAACAGCTTTTGGTTCTGATACGCGTTGATTTGGGTTCCCAGGCTGGAAGAGCTCGCATCCAAAGTCTGCAACTTGGCATAGTTGTTGTTTTCCTGCTCCGGCAAACGCCCGTTGTTCTCAATCTTGTAAGCAGCCAGGCGCTCTTCGATGGTGTCCAGCTCTTTCCCCGCCGCTTCCGATAAATCTTTCATGAGCTCCGTGGACTGGAACGTCTGATTGGACTGGCTGCGGAAGTTCTCGTCCAAAAATCTGTTCATGAGTTCCGTTACCACCTTTTGCGCCAGATGCCGGTCCGGATACTGAAAGGTAACCCCGAACGCCGGCACCTGACGGCTGGCGCTTTGATTCGGCCCCATGTCGATGCCGATCTTCTTTTTCATTTCGTCGAGCACGTCCTCCATCGGCTCGCGGCTGAGCTCCTTCGAATACAGGTTGTTGCTCCTGATGATTTCGGTTAGCTTGTCGCGGCTCTCAATGCTCTCCGCCATGGAGTTGATGCGGTCGTACATGTCGCGCGTCATCGTCGACTGCACCAGACTCTCCGGTACCTGCTGCGGCTCGACTTTGATGACGCCCCTGGAAATATAGGTGTCCGGCCACAGGTACCCGCCCACCACGCTGGCCACCAGAGTGAACAGGAACGGACCGAAGATCCAACCCTTGTGACGGCGCAGAATGTCGATGTAATCCTCGACGTCCAACGGTCTTCTGGATACGTTATATGTCTCGGTTGGCTGCATGGTTCTTGGAAATCCTCCGGACGGTTACTTCACGAAAATCGTATCGCCATTCTTTAGCGGGATATTCTTATCCAGGTTCTTGCCCGCCACGTAGTCCTTGTAGTTGAAATGGAGGCGCTCGGTGCCGCGCATGATCAAAATGTTCTTCTGGTTGGAAAAAGCGTCCGCGAATCCGCCGGCGTCGTTGATGGCATCGAACACCGTGATGGGACGGGTGAGCGGATACGGTCCCGGGCGCTTCACCTGGCCCGTGACCGTGTACTTCTTGCTGCGGACATCGTACAGCGTCACGGAGACCTCGGGGTCCTTCAAGTTCTGCGAGAGCGCCTCCGTCACTTGCGCCCCGAGCTGGCGTCTGGTAAGACCGTCGGCCTTCATTTCGCCAACGAGCGGGATTGTGATCATACCGTCCGGACTGACCGGGTAGACACCCGTGTAATCCTTGTCGTGGAAGACATTGATGTAGAGAACATCCGTTGGGCCAATGACATACGACTCATCCACCGGGACTATGTTCACGGACGGATCGCTCAATCCAGGCAGCTGCTTGGGCGCATTCGGTGCGGGACCGGCGCCTTCCGAACCGGGCTGGTTTTGGTTTTGATTTTGCGCCACCGAGGCGGCCGCAAACAACATCGGCAAAACTAACAGTACCGCTGTGCGTTTCCAGAACACTTCGCTGTTGCTGGGGAAGCTATCTCGAAACATAAACCTCTTTCTAGTGTACAACGTAGTCGAATACCGCGGCGCTAGCTGCCGCTGGTAGCATAGGTAGCATAGATAGAACACCAAAGATTCAGGCGGGTGTCCAGTATCCTAAGTACCGGACCGGGCCTGCGCCTCGGAGGCGCTCTTATGAACTACTTCCTAGCCAAGACGGACCAGGACACTTACTCTATCGACCAACTTGAGCGCGAGCACCAGACCACCTGGGACGGAGTTACGAACCCGCAAGCGGTGCGCGCGATTAAAGACATGCGGCCCGGCGACCGGGTCTTTATCTACCATTCCGGCGGCGTCTCCGCTGTGGTGGGAATGGCCGTGGTGCGCTCACAGCCCGCGGCGGATCCGCGCAATCCCAAGTCGGCTGTGGTCGATCTGGAGTTTTTGAGCCGCATCGATCCTCCCGTCACCCTCAAGGAGATCAAAGAGTCCAAGAAATTCGAGGATTGGGCGCTGGTCCGGCAGGGCCGCCTGTCCACCATGGCCGCGCCCCCGAAGTTCGTGGAGTGGATGCGCGCCCGCTATCCCAAGTCGAAAATCTAGTGACAGCGCTCCGAAAAATTTTCTTCCCCAATCCCCTCAGCCACTTCCCGCATAATCTCTCTCGCGCCGCGCACGCCCTGCCGCTATGATCGAGCCGTAAGTTACGTGCTTGGCCAAGCAGATCGTTGTATTGGTGAATTCCGCGGCCGCCCTAAACCAGCGGTCTTGCCGCTTCCGTCGAACCGGGGGGAGTGGGACAGGAGAAAGATTCGAATCTTTTGAGAGTGTGAGGAGGTTGAGGTTAGCTTGCTCCGTCGGACAGTGCGCGCCCTAAGAAAGCCGCATTGCCCTCCAAAACTTGTCTACGAACAGTCGCAGTAACTCACGTTTTCCACCCCGGTGGGCCCGATCGCATGTGATCGGCCCACCGCGTAACGATTTTCCACAGCCGTAGTGTGTCCGCTGGGTGGGCAGGTCTTCGACCTGCCATTGTGCGATCACTGCTCGAAATAGCCGGCGGCCAGCTCGGGCTTTTGCTCCAGAGCCTGACGCCAGTAGCTGCGAGCCTGGTCCATGTCGCCCTTGGACTTCAGCGCATGACCCAGGTTGAGCAGCGCTTCGGCGAAGTTGGGCCGCTCCGTGAGCGCTTCCTGGTACAAGCGGATGGCGTCTTCCACCTGTCCGGATTTCTGCAACAGCAGGCCGGTGTTGTAGAACAGCTCCGGAGTGCGCTCGCCGGATTCAATCAGCTTGGCTTGCAGATCCAGCGCCTTGTCGAGATCCTCGCGCTCCACCGCCAGGGCCGCCAGGCCGCGCAGGGCGTCGATGGACTTGGGATCGCTCTCCAGCACCACCTCAAAGGCTTTCGCCGCGCCCTCCTGGTCGCCGATGTTCCAATACGCCAGTCCCAGGTTCAACTGCGCCTCGGGCCACGGAGAACGCTTGCGAACGCAAGCCTGGAAAGCTTCGGCGGCGCCCCGGTGATCGGCGCGCTGGAGCCGCAGGTAGCCCAGACGGAACCATGCGTCCTCCCATTCCGGATTGCGGCTGAGCAGCTTCACGTACAGGCGCTCGGCCTCTTCCTTCTCGTCTTGCTGTTCGAGCACGCTGGCAAGATTGTAAATAACGTCGGCCAGATCGGGCGCGATTTGCAGAGCGCGCTCATAGCACTCGCGAGCCCCCTTGAGATCGCCCACCTCCTGCCGCACGATGCCCAGGTTCACATGGGCCTGCTTGGCGTCGGGACGGATGCGCACGGCTTCCGAATAGGCTTTGGCGGCCTCCGGCAGACGCTTGCATTTCTGCTCGGCGACGCCCAGGTTGAACCAGCGTTCGAAGTGGTCCGGGGTGAACTCCACCAGCTTGGCGCAGTAGCGCGAAGCGGCTTCGTAATCGTTGTCGTGGAACGCGCAGGTCGCCAGCCCTTCCAAGGCCGCTTGAGAAAACGGCCGCATGGTCAGCAGGCGCTCGGAGTATTGCTGGATGGAGGGGTGCTCCTTGCGAGCCATGCCGATGGTGATCAGGTTCACCAGGCACTCCTCCGATTGCGGGTTCTTTTCGAGAATCTTGAGATACAGGGCCGTGGCTTCATCGAACTTCCACAGCAGTTGCAGGGAAACCGCCTTGCCGAACAGCGCAGCCTCCAGCTCCGGCGTGCGCGCCAGGACCTTATCGAAGCATTCGATGGCCGGCTCCGGCTTCTCCTGATGCAACAGGCAGATGCCCAGGCCGAGTTGCGCCTCCACGCGCTGCGGATCGGTGGAGAGAGCGCGGCTGAAGGAATCCGTGGCCTCCTGCCAGCGCCCCGCCTTCTCATAACAGATGCCCAGATTGAAGCTGGCGGTGGGGTGGTTCGGAACCACGCCGATCAGCTTCTCGTAGGTCTTGACCGCATCGTCGAATTGTTCCAGCTCGAACTGGACGTGGCCCTTGGCGGCCAGGATCTCCGGAGACTCGTCGCCGCCTTCGATAGCGGTGTTGATCTCACGCAAGGCTTCCTTGCGTTTGCCTTCCAGATGGAGAGCGACCGAGCGGGCCAAGGCGGGGGAAGCCGCCTTGCCGTTCACCGGCGTCTCGGTTGCGTTCTTGCGTCCACTCATGTGTTTAAAAGCTCCCGTTCGTGGTTGGGGTTTCGTAGGGCGCCAGGTACGCGCACAGGCGCCCCAGCATGTCGTATTGATGCGTCAGCGCGATCCAGCGGATGCGGCTTTCCTCGCCGCGGGCGGTGAAGAAGCCGACGCCGCCTTTGGGCAGCCGCGGCTCCGACCAGGTGTCCACCATCTGACCCTGGATGGTCAGCGAAAACTCGTCGCCCTCCAGCTCCAGTCGCACCCGGTACAGCGTGTCCGGTTGCGCTTCCATCGGAACGACGGTATCGACGCGGTCCACGGCCTTGCCGTGGATCACCGCGTAGCGCGTCAAGCCAACCGTGGTGCGGGGGCCGGGCTTGAGCACCACCAGTTTGATCACGTAATAGTTGTCGAAGTCGGCGGCCCGGACCACCCAGCTCAAAGCCTTCTTGTCGATCATTCCCAAAAACTGCACCTGATAGTTCGTCAGATTCATGGACGGACGATACAGCGCCAAGGGCCCCGGCCGCACGAAGCCGGTGGGATCGAAGGACCAGTCGGCGGTGCCGTCGTTGCGGCTGGCCCAATCGTCCAGACCGGAGCGGAAATCCTCATCCATTGCCACCGCGGCGCGGTCCACCACGGCCTTTCGCACGTTGGTCCATTGCGTGTTCACCACGTTCTGGATGTTCTTGCGAAATCCTGCCGTGGAGGGCGGGGTCGTGGCGAAGTGCACCTTGGGCAGTTCCCGGTGAAACGCCAGCACCGCCAGCAAGGGGATGGCAAATGCCAAAAGCTTCAGATCGCGCGGAGCCAGCTTCCAGAAACCCGCCGCCGTGCTCCACGGATACGCCTTCCGGGCCGGAGTTCCAGGCGACGCCATGCCGCCCGCTTCCGGCTGCATAAAGTCCGCGGCCGGCTTGGCGTCAAGCGGCTCGAGCCGCGACGAGGGCCGGATCGGTTCCGTGCGAAGCGGTTGCGGAATGGTGGCCACATTGGAGACTATGGGCGCAATCGGCTTGGTTTCGAGCCGCCCGAAATTTACCGTCAGCGACACTAGGCCGCGCGCCTCCGGCACCACTGCATCCAGCAAAGCGGATGCCGGCGCCAGCGCGGTGGGGGGGATCGGCGGAACGTCCGCCGCAAGCCGCGGGAACTCCATCGGGTGCGCCTCCGCGCCCGGCACGCCGCTGGCGTGCAACCGGATCGGATAACGGCTGCCCTTGCCCATGGCGAGGCTGAGCTGGCGCGCCGGGAGCGCCAGTGCGACTTGCACAGGCTCCGGCTTGGCCGCGGAAGCCAGCGCGCGCACATTTCCGGCGGCGGCGGCGTGTCCCGGCTGCGGGGCTTGAGCCCGCAGCGTGTGGATTCCAAGCAAGCGCACTGCGCAAGCCAGAGCCGGGAAGCCAACCGCCTTGACTACATGACGATCGGGGAACATCGCCGGGGGCAGGGCCGCGATCAGCGGCTCGGCGGCAAACACCTGCCGCGGCGCTTCGGCCGGCAAGGCACGCTGACTCGCCTGAAGGCGTGGCAGCTGGAAGAATCCCTGAGCGGCCGGAGGCTCGACACGGGGTTCAATCTCAGGCGTTTCCGGCGCGATGGGCAGCTCCAGGCGCTGGGTCGGGCGCGGCATGCGCGCGGGGAGCGGCTGAGGCGAAATCGTTCGCAAAGAAGGTGCGATCGCGGCCACTGTGAGCCCCACCGCCACGGCGGTCGCCGGAGCGGAGTCCTCCGTCCAACTCAGAGGGGACAGTTCCAGACTGGGCCGCACGGCCGCCTGCGTCGCCATCTTCGGAGCGGGTTCGACGCCGCGAGGACTGGCCACCGCGATGTTCTTGCCGAGTCTGGCGTTGTCGGACCACTCCTGAAGCAAGCGGATCAGGCCTGCGCTGGGCACGCTCATGGCCGCACGCTCGGGCATGGTCCATTCAAGCTTGCCGGGAATCAGCTCCAGGTCATAGGCGAGCGGGTCCGCCACCACCATTCGCGGCGCTCCCTGCGCCTGCGGATACAGCACCACGGCCACGAATCCGCTCAATTCCGCTTCCCCGGGGTCGCGTCCGAGGATGGATTCGACCGAAGTCGGCGGGCGATGGACTCTCAACGAGTTGTGCGTCTGCTGGAGGCGCTCGACGGCGAGCCGCTCCTGCTCCTGCCAATATGCCTTGCGGTGCGTCGTGGAGCAAAACTGGCCGTGCGTAATCTTGCGGTAGAGCGGTAGCTTCCCGTCGCAGTACAAACAGCGCATGTCATCAGACCATGACATCCTACTCAACTCTACGGCTGCGGACGGGGGGAATACTACACAGTAAACGCCTTAGGGCCCCCTTAGGGTTTTGGCTGAGGGTGCTGGCGGAATCCATTGGCTATTCCGGGGTGTGTTCCGATTACACCTAGACGGATAAACCAGGACGGACCCAACCCAGGGAAACGCCGGTCATCAGCAGCCCCAGGCACACAATAATGAGCGCCGAGAGCACCGGCACCAGGCGGAAGATGGGATGCCGGCTGGTCGAGTCGGGATTCGGAAGCCAGCTCCGCGCATACAGCACCATCATGCCGACTGCCATCAAAACCCCGGCCAGTCCCAGCGAGAAAGCCACCAGGAGCACCAGTCCGGCGCCGACGTGTCCGAAGGCGATGGCCGCGAGCATGATGACCAAAGCGGCCGGGCACGGAACCAGGCCGCCGCTGACCCCTAGGGCGATCAGGCTGCCCAGCGTGACCTCACCCTCGGGCAGGTGCGAATGGCCGTGCGATCCATGGTCATGATCATGGTGATGGTGATGATGGCCGTGAGCATGCGCCCGATCGTGCATCAGTTGCCGCAGGCGGTGATAGAACATGATCGCGCCGATCACTACGATCGACATCCCCGAAACCGCCTCGAGCGTCTTGATGACGTTGCCCGGCACAACCGACTGCGACAGCACCAGCATGGCCAAGCCCAGCAGGAACACGCTGATGGTGTGCGTGAAGGTGACCACGGCGCCCAACAGCGCCGCGTGCTTCATGGTTCCGCGCGACCCCACCAGATAGGCGGCGACGATGGTCTTGCCATGGCCCGGCTCCAGCGCGTGCGCCCCGCCGAGTCCAAACGCCACCACCAGGCCCAGCAGCAGCCATTGCCACCCGATTTCGTGCTTGGCCAACAGGCGTGAAAGAAAGTCGCCCTTCGCCGGACCTGGCCTTGGACTCGGCCCCTGAGACTCCTGGGCTGGAGCCGCAACGGGCGCCGGCTGCTCAATCGGAATTATGCGAGCCGCGACGCCCGGCGAGCCCGCCATTCTCCAGTCGACCGAGGCTCGCAGATCCTGCGGGGACGAAGCCATCGCGTCCGCGGGATATGCGGTAAGCGCCGCGCTCCGATCTGTGCTGCCCTGACTGGCCGTCACGATTGCAGCGCCGTCTCCCGAGCCGATGACGATCTCCTTCCAACCGAATCGATCCGGAAAGTTGTGATCCTCAAACTGGAGGGGAGAAGCGACGCCGGGCAGCTCGAAGGTGGAAGCGATCCGGGCGACGGCTTGACCGTCGGCCTCGCCGAAGACCTGGATGGCCGCATGCACGAATTGCGGGGCAATCGGCTTGCCGGCCGCGCGGAATTCCAGACCCTTGACCCACTCCTGGGCCTGCTCCCCGGCTTTTCGCTCCAACTCCGTTTCAGGACTCTTGGCATCCAGCTTCCACTCGCGCAGCAACGTGTAAGTGGGCACTTCGGCAAGATCGAGAACGTAAGTCACTTCCACGCCCTGTGCCGATACTTCCAGGCGCGTGTAGTGGCTGACGCTGAAGTTGCCCAGGGGATGCGCTCCCAGGCTCGAGGCCAAGGCGAGCAAGAAACACATACACGGTTTCATAGCGCCGTTATCCAAGCTGACATCCTATCGCCGACATCCTATTAATGAACACTCACGTCGAGCAGCGCAAGCCAATACTGGATCGATTGCAGCGCGAAGCCAACCACGATCAAGCCCACTCCGAGGACGCCCATGCGCTTCTCGGGCAGGTGATCTGCATTCCATTCGATGAAGGGCATGCATGCGCTCACGATCGCCGTGACCACTCCAATCACCAGTCCCGTTTTCAGCCCGACCGCAATTGCGTGTTCCGTTTGCCGCGCGACCAGACTACTGACCCAGCCGGTAACAGCGTAGCCAACCGTGCGATTCACCGCCGCGAGCGATTGATGTTTGGTCAAACGCGGACGCGTACCGGGCTGATAGTCGATGGTCGGCCGAATGCCGAATCGATACGCCACGACTTGGCCCAATGTGCTCAGTGCGCCAAACGTGGCTCCAAATGCGATTCCATATAAATAAGCGGCTCCCAGAGCGAAGCCGCTTCCGCGAATGGCGCTCATCGCCGAGTCATACCAGAATCCCGGCTTCGGCCTGTGCCTCGAAGCGCGGGAAAACTCCCAGGCGAGAGTGATGCCGTGCGCCACGCCGCTGGCAAGCCCAAATATCGGCCCGAGGGCGAGGCCGTACCCGGCTCCGAAGAGAGCGCCGTAGGTAACCGCGCGCGTCAGCGTCCGCAAAGGTCCGTGTTCGCCGCCCAGCAGATCGTAGGCGAGATACAACGCGCCCAGTACGTCGAGCGAACTCCCGATGATGCTGACCAGCGCGAGCGTATGCTTGTCGATGATCATGGAATGTCGGCAAATTGGCCGTTCTCGAGAACCAGAAACGAATCGCGCGGCGCGCAAGCCAGGAGCTGTTTTTTCGGAGTGTCGAGTCCCTCATCCGCCAGTCGGAAAGTTCCATGGTGGATCGCGATGCTGGTCTTGGCGGCCAGGATCTCATGCGCCCTGACCGCCTCATCGGGACCCATATGCACCGGCGACATGAACCAGCGTGGTTCATACGCGCCGATCGGCAATAACGCGAGGCTGGGAGATCCGAAGCGTTCCCGAATCCAAGCGAAATGAGGTCCGAACCCTGTATCGCCAGCGAAGTAGATGAGCCGTTCCTGGGATTCGATCACGTACCCGCACCATAGTGTCATGTTGCGGTCGTAAATTCCGCGGCTTGAGAAATGCAGAGCCGGGACGCAGTGGATGGTGACGCCCGGCAGTGATCGTGATTCGCCCCAATCCAGCTCGTGAACGCGCCCTATACTCTTCGAGCGAAGCAGCCGAGCCCCGCGAGCCGGAACAATGAATGTAGAGTCTCCACGAGCCGCCAAGCGGCGCAGTGTCGGCAGATCCAGATGGTCATAATGATTGTGGCTGATCAGCACGGCGTCGATGGGCGGCAGATCCTCCCAGGAGACTCCCTGCTTTCTCCGGCGCCGCGGACCTATCCAGGACAGAGGACTGGCTCTTTCGGACCAAATCGGGTCCGTCAAAATATTGGAGCCCCGCTGCTGAAGGAGCACAGTCGAGTGGTTCACCAGGGTGATTCGCAGTTCGCTGCCTTCCACACGGCGGGGTGGTATGGATTGCTCGACGTCCGAAATGAATCTGGGCGACGGTTCCGGCCGGCTGGTCAGTTTCCATCGGAGGGCGTCAAGATACCCGGGCGCCTGAGGGGAATCCGGATTGTAGAAGCGCTTTCCGTCAAAGTGCTTCGGAAATCTCGGGTCGCTGGTACCCTCCTGCATGAGTCACCGTCTATCTAAGCGCAGCCTGACCTAAGCGAGGCCCTGCGCTGCCGGAGGGGCGGGCGGGGATTACCCGTCCTTTTTCCCCGCGGCGGGCGTGGCGGTTTTGTTGATTTCCTCGAAATAGCGTTCCACGAACGGCTGCTCCGCGAGCGGAATCTCGTCGCGGTGAATCTCTCCGCCGGCGTTGGTGTGATTGGCCTGCTGCTGGGCCCAAGGAGTCTTGAGCTGCTGCTTGCCGGAGCCGACTTCCACCATCACTTCTCCGCTGACCGCGGCCGAGCGCTTGCCCAGAATCTCGCTGATCTTTCCCATGGCTTGCAACTGCTCGGCCTGCTTGATGGCTTTTTCGCCGTCCTGGGCGCCGATGCCGCTCTTGGAGTCCTGACCCTTGGATTGCTGCGAAGCCTTCTGGTCGCTTTGCGCGTCGCTGGTCTGTTGTTCCTGCCCCTGCGCGCCCTGCTGCTCGGCGTTGGCTTGGGCCGGCGATTGTTGGTCCTTGTTCTGATCGCCTTTCTGGCCCTCGTCATGCTTTTCGCCGGCGGAATTCGGCGGAGTGGACTGGCCTTTCGACCCCTCCGCCGCCTGCTTGATCTTCTCCGCCAAATCCGACAGCGCGTTCTTCATCTTGTCCAGCATGCCTTCGTTCTTTTGGCTGCTGGACGGCTTGCCGTCGTTCGGATTGGCTCCCTTGTTGTCGTTGCTCTCCTTGCCGTCCTGATCCTGCGCGTCTTTGCCTTTGGCGGAATCGTCCGGCTTTCCCTTGTCGTCCTTGCCCTTGTCGGCGGAGGCACTGTCGCCCTTCTGCGAGCCCTCCTTACTCGCGGTTTTGGAGTTATCCCCATCGGCGTTGGCGGTGTCGGTGGTTTCCTGCGAGTCCAGTAAGTCTTCGGGCTGGCGGTCCGCGTCGAGCGAGGGGAGATCCTGATTCGGATTGCCGTTCTGGTCGAACTTGGCCCGCTTAAGAAGCTGGTTGCGGGCTTCGGTGGACTTGGTACTGAAGAAGTTGTCGTAGACGGCGCGGACCAGCGAAGCCTTCAGGTCCAGGCTGCCCAGCACCAGGTAGCGCACCCCGAACAAGCCGAAGGCGACGGCGGCGAGAACCGCGGCGGGGGCAAGATAGCGCGAGCGCCGAAAGGTCAGCGCGCGCTTCACATCCACCTGGGCCGCGACTGTTTCGGCGTCGCGCCGCTGGCGCTCGCAGACGGCGGCCCGATCGGGGCGCGGGTGCTCGCTGAAGTACAGCGCGGTGGAGAGCGCGTCGGAAAGCTCCAGCTTGCGGTCGATGCGCTGCGCCAGAACATAGCGCGAGGAAATACTCTTGCGTAAACGATACGCGCCGGCGCCAAGACTTGCGGCGGCCAGCAGCGCCAGCCAATACCAGTTCAGGATGTCGGTGCCTGCCAGGAGGAGCGCGGCCGCGCCTCCCAGGACAATCGTCAGCGCCAGCGCGCCTTTGTCGAGGAAGAGATACGCAAGCTCGCGGGAGCGAGCTTGGGCCAGAAGCCGGCTAAGTGGCGATTGATCGGGCAAAAGATCCTACTGGTTGATTATTGCATACGCGGAATTCCGGGGCGGATTCGAGCCGGCCACGAGGGTTACTGCGGCCAGGAGGACGCCTCAAGCTGCACGCCGGTTGTCGCGCCAAGCTCCACCCGCACCTTCTTCTCGTTGGCCAGGATTCGCCGGAACAACTCGGGGTCGCGCAGGGCTTCCATGTCCACTCCCCGGTACGCCGCGATGCGATAACTGCCGGCCGCAAGTTCGCGCGCATCGAATGTTCCGTCCGGTTGGCAGAATACCAGCGCGCCGCGGGCGGGGTGGGGACCGGACTGTTCGGGCACCAGGACTACCGCTGCGCCGCCTCCGTTCGCCACCGTCCCATGCACGCTTCCCGATAGCTCAGCGTCAATGTGCCGGACCGTCAGATCGACCGGATGATCTACATACAGAATCGCCTCGCCCTCGCCGGTGGTAATTGTAAAGGTTAGGGCGAGGCGATCGCCCCGCCTGAGATCCTCCACTTGGCCCGAATCTCCGTGGGTTCCAAGTTGCCAAAGCACGCGTGCCGTCATTGCGCGGCCATTCAGACGAGGTGGAAGCGCCTGAATGACATAATTGCCCGCGGGTATATGTTCGATGCGGAAGGTCCCATCCGCGTGCACCAGGCCAAGATGAAGTGCGCTGGGTTGGCCGTCCACTGGACGAAGCCAGATCGGCGCGATGGCGCCTTCGGCGGGCTTTTGTCCACAGCCGATATGGCCCGAGGCGCACCATATCTGCCAGTTCGCCGACCCGGCGAGTGTGAATGGGTCCGCCACGAGTACTCTGAGGTCTTTGACGTCACCGTCCGTTACCGTGAGTGCGGCTGAACCTCCCTGGGCGACGTTGAATCCGGACTCTGGATCGATGACAGGTTGGGAATTCGCCGTGATGCTCCATTGACCCGCACGAACCGACGGAAATTCGAAGCTGCCGTCATCGCCCGCCACCACGCGCGCCACTTCGGGCCCCGGGCCGGGGCCTTCGCCAGCGGCAATGAAAGTGGAGTCGAAGCTCAAAACCACGTGCGCGGGTTGCTGCTTGATCGGCATTAGTCGGACGCTCGCCCGCGGTGCGATTCGCCCGTAGTTATCGGTCACCACTCCTCGAACGCGGAACACCGGAGCTGTCTGGAGCTGGAAGCCGTCCACCTCGGCGTTACCGCCGATCACGATTCGCTGCGCTCCCTTCTCTTCGATCGAAGACGGGAAATAGGTGGGCACGTCCCCCGTGCTCGCGGAGGGCACGGCGAGCAGAGTATATGCGCCGGGGTCGAGTTGAACGAACGCGAATCGCCCGTCCGCATTCGCGGTAGTCGTGAACGACAGCTCCGGACCCCGGATCAGGATCAGGCGCGCGGAGGCCGCCGCTTTGCCCGCGCTGGTGAGCACGCGGCCGCTCAGCGTTGCTCGCGGCGCGACGCCGAACTGAAGCTGATATTGCAATTGAATCGGCGCACCGCCGCGCTCCACCTGAACCGGGTCCTTGGGGAACATTGCGAATCCGGATTTTTCGACGACGGCCTGATACTGGCCAGGCTCCATGTCGGCGATCCGGAACATGCCGGAGCCGTCCGTGAAGACTTGATAGCGGACGGCATCCTGTGTGAAGAAGGTGACGCTGGCGCCGGCGATCCCCGCTCCGGTGACGCGATTTCGCACCTCGCCCTGCACCGGAGCGCCGGATTGGGCCGACGCGGCGTGCATTGACACGGCCATGCAGAGCAGCCGCCCAAACTTTTTCGCGTTTTTCATGCCACTCACTTCTTATGACGATCCCGCCCTCCAAAACGCGTAGCCTCCCGGGGAGCAAGAAGCCGACTTTTTCTAGAGGATCAACATGCAGTCGCCGTAGGAGAAGAAGCGGTAGCGCTGCTCGACGGCATGCCGATACGCCGCTATGGTCAGTTCCGTCCCCGCAAACGCGCACACCAGCACCAGCAGACTCGAGCGCGGCAGATGGAAGTTGGTCAAGAGAGCGCCGGTGCGGCGGAAGGAGAATCCGGGCGAAATGAACAGGTCCGTTTCCGGCTGCGACGGTTTGGATTGACTCGCCTCGCTTTCGATGGCGCGAACGCTGGTAGTTCCCACGGCGACGATCCTTGCGGCCCTGTCCATTGCACGCTTGGCCTCTTCGGTGACTTCGAACCGCTCTTTGTGAAGGCGCACTTCCTCAATTACTTCCGTGTGTAACGGCTGGAAGGTCCCCAATCCCACGTGCAGGGTCACGCGAGCGATCGCGGCTCCGGCGGCGCGGCAACGGTCGAGGATTTCGGGCGTGAAGTGGAGACCAGCGGTTGGCGCGGCCACAGAGCCTCGATCCTTTGCGTAGACGGTTTGATAGCGCTCGCGGTCGGTCTCGGTGTCGGGACGGCGGATGTAGGGCGGCAGCGGGGTGTGGCCGACTCGATCCAGCACCTGGTTCAAATCTGAGCCGTCACGAAGACACAACCGCACGGTGCGCTCACCATGCTCGCCGCGGGCGAGGATTTCGGCGGTCAGATCCTCCGAGAAAATGACGCGCTCGCCGGTGCGCATCTTGCGGCCCGGATGCACCAACGCTTCCCATGTTAGATCGCCAAGAGGTCTGGTCAGGAACACTTCGACTCGTCCGGTTCCATGCTCGCGGCGGCCGATCAGGCGCGACGGAAACACCCGCGAATCGTTCAGCACCAGGCAATCGCCGGGATGCAGGTAGCCGGGGAAATCGGTGAAGCCGCGATCTTCCCAGGACCCGCTCGCGCGGTCGAGAACCAGCATCCGCGAGGCCGCCCGGTCCTCGAGTGGTTGCTGTGCGATCAGCTCGTGCGGGAGGTTGTAGTCGAACTCGCTCAGCAGCACTTCTTTCAGCGTAGTCTCGTTCAGTCCCGAAGATGGCAGGTCCAAGACCTGCCCCACCCCCCGGAAGTTGGCAAGTCGGAGACCTGCTCCACCCCCGAAGATGGCAGGTCGAAGACGTCGAAGACCTGCCCACCCGCCGCCAGCCTTTAGACTGAATAATGATGGCGCGCATTCTGGGCATCGAATCGTCGTGCGATGAAACCGCGGCCGCGGTGGTGGAGGACGGCTCGCGCATTCTTTCGTCGGCGATCAGTTCGCAGATGGCGACGCATTCCCGCTACGGCGGAGTGGTTCCGGAGCTGGCCTCGCGCGAACATATCCGCGCCATCGTGCCGGTGGTTCGCGCGGCTCTGGGAGAATCCGAAACGCGCCTGGAAGACCTGGCGGCGATTGCCGTGACGCAGGGTCCGGGGCTGGTGGGTTCGCTGCTGGTGGGCGTCACCTACGCCAAGGCGCTGGCGATTTCCAAGGCGCTGCCGCTGATCGCGGTGAATCACATCGAAGGGCACATCCACTCCGTGCTGAGCCAGAATCCGGTGGAGCTTCCGGCGCTGGCGCTGGTGGTGAGCGGCGGCCACACGCATCTCTTTGAAGTGCGCCCAGACGAAGTCCGCGAAGCTTCTTCAGGCAAAGACTCGGCGTACCGGCTGCTGGGGAAAACGCGCGACGATGCCGCTGGCGAAGCCTTCGACAAGGTCGCCAAGCTGCTGGGATTCGGCTATCCGGGCGGGCCGGTGATCGACATGCTGGCTCCTCACGGCAATCCGCAAGCGGTGCGCTTCACGCTGGTCAAGATGCGGGGCAACACGCTCGACTTCAGTTTCAGCGGGCTGAAAACCGCGGTGCTGCGATGGTTCGAGGCTCGCGATTTATCTGCTGAGGTGGCCGCGAGGCGCTCCCTACTGGCCTCCGAGCTCAAGCCGTCGGCTGAGCAATGGCTGGCGGTGACGCCGCAAGCGACGCTCGACTTACTGGCGTCTTTCCAGCGCACCGCGATCGAAGAGCTGATGCGCCGGGCCGCGCAATCGGCCGAAGAGATCGGCGCGCGCGGCTTGATCATCGCCGGTGGCGTGGCCTCGAATGCGGGACTACGGAGGGCGGTGGAACGCGCACATTTCCCTTGTCCGGCGTACTTCCCCGCACCGGGGCTTTCGACCGACAACGCAGCCATGATCGCGGCGGCGGCATTTCCCAAGCTCAAGCGCGGCGAGTTCGCGGATGGGACGCTGCTGGCGCAGGCGAATCTACCGCTGGTGTGAGACGCGCCGATTACCACCCCACCTTTCGTTTCTCTCGCTGGCTGAGGGTTTCGTGCAATAGCGATTTGATGTAGGTCTGGTAAGGCAGGCCTTTTTGTTGCGCCTGTTTTCGAGCCAACGCCAAATCAGCCTGGGGAATGCGTAGCACTACCACTGGCGCCGGCGTCTTCTTGGATGCCGCGATCCGCGCGTTCAGTTTCTCTTTTGTAAGCCGTTGAGCTTCGCCGCTTTTGACAGCGGCAAGAAGCTGTTTGCCATGCATGTTTCGGTTCTTGTACCACCACTCCGCTTCTTCCGCCTCGGTGGCGAAAACCGGTATGACGTCCTTCTCTTTCTCCCTATGTTTGCTCACGGGCTGCTTCTTCATTTGGGTCTCTCCAGAAAAGCCTTCTTGTCCGAAACACTGGCCGAGAAGTTGGTTTTTGGCACGCACCTTGCCGTTGCGAATCGTCCACGCGACCGACAAAAGACGGCCTCCATTCGTAAGGCCTACCGATCTATGCCGCACTTCGTTGTCGATCATTTCGTAAACCAGGTCGAAAGGATCGTTGTTCAGCAATTGCTCGAATTCCGCGGGCGAGACCTTGTGGGCGGCGAGGTGCTTTCTGTTCTCGCCGTCTCACTCGAATTCGATTCTGCCGGCCACAATCCGATATTGTATTGCAACGTATATACGTTGAACTTCCCCCGACGGCCTTTTCGGGGGAGCGAATTCCGGGGACGAGGCTCCTGCCCGACCAGTGTTAGGGAACCCGTTGGTCTCCCATAAATATGGGACACTGACTTCAGGATGAAGACGACGCTCGAAATTCCCGACAACCTGTTCCGCCAAGCCAAGGCGGCCGCGGCCCGTCAAGGGATTTCCTTGCGTGAGCTAGTTACGGAAGCGATTGCGGCTAAGTTGAGCCACAATCCCGGCAATGAGCGGCCCTGGATGGAGAGCTTCGGCAAGCTTAGCGCCTTGCACAAGGAGACGGCCCGCATCGACAAAATCATGGAACGAGAGTTTGGCCAAATCGAACCTGAGGACCTCCGTTGATTCTCGACACCAACGCCCAAGTCTGCGATGGCTGACGGCGATCCCGCTCTGGAACCCGTGCTGCGGCTCGCGAGCGTGGTGGCCCTTCCCGTGATCGCAGTCGGCGAATATCGCTATGGCATTCGTCAATCCCGCAATCGTGCAAAGTATGAGAGATGGCTGGAGGTTTTGATGGAACGCTGCCGCGTTTTGGAGGTTGACGGACGCACGACCGAACACTATGCCGAAGTCCGCGCGGAGCCTCAAGCGCGCGGGCCAGCCTATTCCGGGCAATGATGTCTGGATAGCGGCTCTTGGTCGCCAGCACGCTCTGCCGATCCTCAGCCTCGACCGCCACTTCGACTTGGTCGCCGGCGTCCGCCGGATTAGCTGGTAGCAGTCGCGACCAGCGCCGGACCTACTGGTATTTCGGCAAGGGCTAGTGTTTCGGCAAAGGGACTCGCCACTTGCTTGCCTCGCCGGGAGGCCATTCTGTTTGACGGAATACCCGGCACGTCATAGAATGGATCTTGATTCGATCATTTCGATGCCGCAACACGGAGGCGCTGTTCCAAGACCAAGCCGTGCAGGGGTTTCGGGCCATCGAGCGCGTGGGCCGGCGTAAGCTGGTCTACCTTCACGCCGCCAGGAGGCTGGAGGAACTGCGCGTTCCGCCTGGCAACCGCCTTGGTCGCGTAAGGGCGACCGAGCTGGTCAGCCTAGCGTTCGGATCCGATGATTGATCAGTGGGATCAGTGGAGGATTTCCTTCGTCTGGCGTGACGGCGAGGCACATGACGTTGAGACAAGTGGATTATCACCGAGGACCCATGGCCAAGAAAACAAAACGGCTCGATCCAATCCATCCGGGCGAGATTCTGATCGAAGAGTTCATGAAACCGCTCAGCATCAGCATCAACCGCCTCTCGCGCGATCTGCATGTCCCGCCCAACCGGATTCACGGCATTGTACACGGGACCCGCGCCATCACCGCGGACACCGCGCTACGCCTGGGAACCTACTTCGGCGTGACTCCGGAGATGTGGTTGAACCTGCAATCGGAGTACGATTTGCGCGTGGCCCGCAGGACCGCTGGCGGCGAGATCGCCAAGACGGTCCGCAGACGCGAAGCCGCATAAGGGATCGAGAACGGGTGTTACATGTCCAAAGCGGTGTGAAGCCAACTTCACGGGATCTATGGTAAGGAACACTACTCGTGCTTTCTCCGAGTCGCCGACGATCCGGCCAGAGGGGTCGGCGCGAATGTGCCCGGTGACAAGATCAGCGCTCTACAGCCCAGGATTCTGCCATCTCTGGAGGCTGCTGCCGCAAGCGAACGAAGAGGCTGGGCCCTGGCGAACACGGTCGCTGCCCCGCACGCGGCGACTACCGCGAGAGCGATTGGCGGCTTTATTTGTTAATCCCTTTAGACTTCACATCCCAGTTCGAATTCGTGCAGAGACTGCAGTCCTTGCCGGCGAACATCTTTCCGGCTTCCTTGTCGCCTTTGAGCGTCCACAAGAGCCAGTTCGAGGCGACGTTGGCAAACTCGCCGCCGCCGGGATGAAAGTACGTCGCGCTGTGTCCGGCGTTGTGCCGCGAGCCGTAGAAAGCCGGCACGTGGTTGATCGCTTCGAACGTCGCCGCCGACGCCCCCATCAGGAAGTCGACGTCGCCGCCGTTGA
>Ga0182024_10008505_pt1 | contig 21601 bp, 15 predicted proteins | sample P32metaG_FD_120480 | JGI IMG/M metagenome (GOLD analysis project Ga0182024, IMG submission 120480) | Permafrost microbial communities from Stordalen Mire, Sweden - P3-2 metaG (Illumina Assembly) | ecosystem: Environmental > Terrestrial > Soil > Wetlands > Permafrost | place: Sweden: Stordalen...
GCCGCAGAGTGTTCCGTACGAGACACAGCCTGGGTTTCCGTCCGCTGCCAACGGTTCAGCGAGTACAATCGATGGCGGGAAGAAGTTACATCGAACCAGTCAGTCCGGTTCCGGTGCCCGGAATCGGAAAAGGGCGGACCACGTTGGAAACTTCTCAAATCATGGAAGCGTGGGGCAAAATCCTTCGCGGCCAGCCGCCCGCCCTTTCCATAGAGATCACTAGGGAATGCCCGCTGAAATGCCCCGGCTGCTACGCGTACGACCCCGCGCATCTCGGCGGAGATATTACCCTGCGCGAACTCAATGATCGCCGGGGCCAAGAGCTGGTGGACGGTGTGCTGGAAGTGGTCGATCGGCTCAAGCCTTTGCACTTGTCGATCGTTGGCGGCGATCCGCTGGTTCGTTTTCGCGAGCTGGAGCTATTGATTCCGCAATTGCTCGCGCGCGGAATCCACGTGCAAATCGTTACCAGCGCGTTTCGGACCATGGGTCCGACGTGGCCGACCCTACCGCACTTGCACGTAGTGGTATCGATTGACGGCTTGCAACCGGAACACGACGTCCGGCGCGCTCCCGCGACCTACGAGCGCATTCTGAAAAATATTGAAGGGCAGCAGGTGACCGTCCACTGCACGATCACTGGGCAAATGATGAAGAGGCCTGGCTACCTGGAGGAGTTCCTGAAATTTTGGACGCCCCGGCAGGAAATCAAGAAGGTGTGGTTCAGCCTGTTCACGCCGCAGATCGGAGATGACTTGCCGGAAATGCTGGCGGCGGCGGAGCGCGCGGCGGCAATTTCGGAGATGTTGGAGTTGCGCCGGCGATATCCGAAATTGGACATGCCGGAAGTGGTCATCCAGTAATTTGTTAACCCGCCGCAAACACCGAAGGATTGCGTTTTCGCGCAGACCACCCAGACGATATCCGCGGACCTCAAGACCCAGATCACGCCCTGCCAGTTTGGCGGCAGCCCGGACTGCTCGTCGTGCGGTTGCATCGCATCGATGGGCTTGGCTTCGGTAGCCGCTCACAAACTGGGAGGGCTGATTCCCGTGGGTATGATTTTCAAGGCCTCGGTCAGGATCGGGCAGGCTCGCGCGAAATCACGCCCAAACCATCGGCCTCCGCCGCCACGCGAGATATTGCCAATCCATACCTAGTTGCTGCCGCCCGCATCCGTAATGGCTGAAGCCCTGGTGTTTCTGGTGATGGCGGTCGACCGGCGCTCTCCTATTTTCCCCCGTTCCATGTTGTGGTAGCTTCGCATGCCACATTTCCCGGAAATCGGAAAGCGTCGGTCACCCGGGAATTCAACCCATGCTCTACGCGAGAAACGGGAACTCAATGAATCTTTGGCCTCAACCTCTTTATCCGCTGCACGGAGCAGTTCTCTCGGCGGCGGCCGCCGCTATTCCTCTGGCGCTGGTGTTGATCCTGATGGGATGGCTGAGGAAACCCGGCTACGTGGCGGCGGCGTCAGGGTTGGCGAGTACTTTCATTCTGGCGTGCGCCGTCTGGCGCATGCCAGTGACGCTCGCACTTTGGAGCGCCGGCTACGGCGCTACCTACGCTCTTTGGCCGATTATGTGGATCGTGTTCGCGGCGCTTTGGCTCTACAACCTCGCGGTCGACACCGGTAAATTCGATCTCCTGCGGCGATGGATGGAAGAGCACGCGTCCCGCGATATGCGCATTCAAGGCGTGATGGTGGCGTTTTGTTTCGGTGCATTGCTGGAAGGCACAGCAGGATTTGGAGCACCGGTGGCGGTGGCGGCATTTTTGCTGATGGCTCTGGGCTTCGGACCGCGGCGAGCGGTGGTGCTCTCACTGATTGCCAATACCGCGCCGGTGGCGTTCGGCGCTCTCGGTATTCCGATCGTCGCGCTGGCCGGAGTTACCGGCCTGGACATGATGAAATTATCGGCGATGGTCGGCCGTCAGCTTCCGTTGATGTCGTTCATTCTACCTTTTTACCTGATCGTTTTTCTCGGCGGACCCAAGGGCATGCGCGATGTGTGGCCGGCGGCGCTAGTCGCCGGAGGAAGTTTTGCCGGGGTTCAGTTCGCGGTGGCGAATTACTGGGGCCCGTATGCAGTGGATGTGCTGGCCTCGCTCTGTTCCATCGCCGCGCTCACCATTTTTCTGCATTTCTGGAAGCCGCTTGAGATCGTCCGCAATTCGGCGCCGGTCGCCAGCGAAGTCCTTCCAACGGAGCTATCGATGCCCGAATCGATTGCCGCGTGGATTCCATGGCTGCTGCTTTCCGCCGTGATGGTGGTGTGGTCTTATTTCCAGCTGTTTCAGAAATTTCACGTCGCGTTTGCCGTCCCGCATCTGGACCATGCTGTTTTTATCACGCTCTACCAAAAGCCCTACGCCGCCGTTTACGATTTCCAGCCGCTTGCTGCCGGCACCGCCGCGCTAATTGCTACGCTGATTTCCGCGGTCGTTCTGCGCGCCTCGCCGCGGGTGCTGCTCCGCTCGGGACGGACCACTCTGCGGCAACTTCGCTTGCCCGGGCTCACCGTAATGCTGATCGTCGCCCTCGCGTATACCTACAACTATTCCGGAATGGCTTACACTTTGGGCGCCGCGCTCGCCGGACTCGGCGTTTTTTTTCCGTTGGCTAGCTCGTTCCTGGGTTGGATCGCCTGTTTCCTGAGCGGGAGCGATACTTCCGCCAATCTGCTGTTTGGAAATCTGCAAGTGGCCGCCGCGCACCGGCTGGGCTTGAATCCCATTCTGCTTGCTGCCACCAATTCATCCGGCGCGGTGACTGGCAAGATGATCTCGCCGCAAAACATCGCGGTAGGCGTTACCACGGTTGGCTTGGTAGGTCAGGAGGGGGAAATCGTGCGGGAGACCTTCTGGCACAGCCTATTTTTTGTGTTCCTGCTAGGCGCGCTAGCCCTCGCCCAGGCGCATTTCATGCGCTGGATGGTGCCGTGATCAATCGCGCTGGCTACTAAAGCTTGCCATGGGTCGTAAGTGCCGACGCTCGAGATGTGGCCCTGCGGATCGCGGCAGGTAAATCCACGGCCGCCGTAATCCTCATCTTTATCTTTAATTTCATGCACGATCTGGGCACCGGCGGACTTGGCGCGCGCGCAGACTCGCGCCTACTCGATACGCGCAACTGGTCGCGCGAACCTGCAAATTCCGCCAGCCACACGCTGTCTTCATGCACCTCGGCGGTGCCGGAGCGTGCCAGCTCGGCGAGGTCCTGCTCGAGATTGTTCCAAGGATCCATAGCCACCAAATTTGGGCGGTGAACGCCGAGCAAGCGAGATTGCTGGTAACGAGCGGATGAGGCGAAACCGCGGCGCTACACCACGAAGGGAAACAGCGGGTCCGGTGACTACTGCAACTGCAGGCCGGTAACGCGTATCGAGGGATATTCGTGGTTCCAATCGGTAGGAACCGCTTCCAGAGTAACCGAAAAATCGCGGTGATCGCCACCCATTAGCGGCGCCGCGCCAACACCCAGCAGCTTGCGCGTTTCTCGCAGGCCCACCTGATCCATCGAGTTTTTGAATTCGATGGTCACTTCCACTTCTTTCACAGTGTCCGCGCCGTCGTCGGAAACCACGCCGTTAACGTAAGTAAAATTCTGATTCAGCATGTTAGTGGCTTCCGAGAGGGCGATGTTGTGAAAGTGGACGTGTTCGGCGGCCTTCTGTTCCGCCGGCCCAAACGGCAAGTGCGCATCAACCACCGCAGTGCCGCCTCCGCCTGACGAGTGGCGCACCATCAAGACCAACGCCGCACCGAACAATGCAACGATCACCGCCCCGATCAAAAACGCCGGGGTGCGGCTCGGAGATTCATTGCCCAACTGTTCGGTATCGTCCATCGTTAATCCTTACCGGCCCATTCCCAAACGCGTGACCAGCGGCCCGGGCAGGCCGGCATCGATCATGCGATTTTGCACCGCGCGAACTTCATACGGCACTCGCCAAAACTCCACCTTCTTCGCGGTGAGGTCGGCAATGGCGAAACCCGCTCGCGAATCTCCGTCGCGCGGCTGGCCCACCGATCCCGGATTCAGCAGATACGTCGCAGCGGGCTCGATCGCCACGTTCAGAATCTTCTGGTCCCCCGCCGGACGCACCGCCACCGCCTCTACCTGATTGGTGCTCTCCCGCAAAACAAATCCACCCTGAATGTGGGTGTGCCCGAAAAACGTGATGGGCGTGGTCGCTTCGATCAGGCTATCGAGCGCCTGCGGCGCGGCAAAAATATATTCGTCCTCATCCAGAACCGCGCCGTGTACCAGGGTTACGCCCTCCACGCTCAGCGGCCCCATCGGCAACTTTTCCAGATATTCGCGGTTTTCCGAACGCAACTTGTCCCGCGTCCACATCGCCGCATCCCGCGCCATCGGATTGAACGATTCCGCGCTTTCCAGGCCGGAACCCGTCTTGTCGTGGTTGCCGCGAATGGTGATGGCGTTCAGGGCGCGAATGCGGTCGATCACTTCGTTGGGATCGGGGCCGTAGCCCACCACATCTCCCAGACAAGCGAGGCGATCCCATTTGCCTTCGCAAGCGGCGAGCACGGCGTCCAGCGCCGTCAGGTTGGCGTGAATGTCACTCAGGATCAGAAGACGCATGGGTTGCCGCTCCGGGCAAGGGGCGAATTATAAAAGACGCCCGCGTCAATTGCATCCGTTCTAAAACGCTTGCGCCCGATCGTCCCGGCGCGCTGCGCTACTCTCATCGTATCCACATGCAATCCCCAAAGCTATAGAACCGATAGCCGGCATGCACCGCGTGACGATACGCCGCCAACACCCTTTCGCGCCCGGCAAAACCGGCCACCATCGCCAGCAACGTAGATTTCGGCAGATGGAAGTTGCTCAAAAGCTGATTCACCACCCGGAACGGCTTTCCTGGATATAGAAAGATTTCTGCGTCAGCTCGGCCCGGGCGCACTTCCCCACTACGGCTTGCCGCGTCTTCGAGCGCCCGGACCACCGTTGTGCCCACCGCTAGAATCGGCCGATTGCTCGCACGCGCCGTGGCGATCGCAGCTGCGGCGGCCTCGCTGATCTCGTAGGCTTCGTGGTGAATCTTGTGGTCCTCCAAGGTTGCGGTGCGCACCGGCTCGAATGTTCCCAACCCTACTTCCAGCGTGATTTCGGCGATCTCGATTCCCCGCGCCCAAATCTGCTGCAGAATCGGCACGGTGAAGTGCAACCCTGCGGTGGGCGCCGCCACCGCCCGTGGTTCCCGGGCGTACACGGTTTGATACCGCTCGCGGTCCGATGGTTCGTCGGGACGCCGAATATAGGGAGGCAGCGGCACGTGGCCTAACCGGCCAACGTGCTTTTCGAATTCTTCCGCTGGAGAAAATCGCAGGCGGCGCAGACCGAATTCGCCACGCCACTCCACCTCGGCTTGCAATTCCCCATCGCCGAAAATAATCGTCTCGCCTACCGGGATCTTGCGGCCGGGACGCACCAGCGCGTCCCACACTGCCGCTTCGATCAGCCGCACCAGCAGCACTTCGATCCGCGAGCTCAGGAATTCGCCGCGCGGTCCGCCCTCACCGGCAATCGGCTCGACACCTGCTTCACTGGCGGGCTCGCTGTGGCGCTCCGCGCGCAGGCCCGCGCGCCGCCCAAACAGCCGCGCGGGAAGCACCCGCGCGTTGTTGACCACCATTAGCTCGTCACCGCGCAGCAGCGACGGCAGATCGCGAAACTCGCGATCCTCCCAGGCGCCGCTCGCGCGGTCAAGCAGCAGCATGCGCGATGCGTCGCGCTCCGCGAGCGGCGCCTGCGCGATGCGTTCCGCCGGCAACTCGAAATCGAAATCCGCGATTCTCATCTCGTTGCGCTATGGCGCTCCATCATTCTAAGCGGTGGCTGCGCTTGCCGAACGGAAATGATCTAAAATCGACCCGCACCCGGATCGACGCTTGCTCGCGCACTCCGGAAGTTGACCCCAGCCTCCGAAAGGGCTTTCCCAAATGGCTGTGCCAAATGCTGTCGTCAATCAGCGCGGATCCGAACGCCTACGCCTGGGCCATCCGTGGATCTATCGCAGCGACGTCGTGAAAGTCCACGGCGAAGCGGGGGCGATCGTTCGCGTCTCCGATGCGCGCGGACGGTTTCTGGGCAGCGCATTCTATAGCGACCGCTCCCAGATTTCGCTGCGCCTTGTCTCCCGCGACGATGCGCCCATCGATCGGGCTTTCTTCACCGAACGTCTGCTCGCAGCGGCACGCTATCGGAAGCAAGTGGTCAGCGATACCGATTGCTTCCGGCTGTGCTACGGCGAGTCCGATCAAATTCCCGCGTTGGTGGTCGACCGCTACGGCGACTACCTTTCCATTCAAACGCTCAGCCAGACCGCCGACCGCCAGAAAGGGCTGCTGGTGGAAATTCTGCAGGAGTTGTTCGCGCCCAAAGGGATTATCGAACGCAACGATCCCCGAGTCCGGTTGCTCGAAGGCCTGGAGCAAAAAGTTTCCGTGCTGGCTGGAACCGTCCCCGAAAAAATCATAGCCCGCGAAAACGACATTCAGTTTCACTACGATCTGTTCCACGGGCAGAAGACCGGCTCGTTTCTGGACCAGCGCGAAAACCATCGCGCGGCCCGGCAGTTCGCTTGTGGCGAGGTCCTCGATTGCTTCTGCTTCGGTGGCGGCTTCAGCCTGACGCTGGCCTCCGCTGCTACTTCCAAGGTGGAGGGCGTAGACATGTCCGCCGCCGCCATTGCTACCGCGCGCGAGAATCAGGCGCTAAATGGCTCGCCCTTGGTCGAATTCCGGGAAGCCAACGTCTTCGATCTATTGAAGAAAAACGACGAGATCGGCCGCCGGTTCGATATGGTGGTCCTTGATCCTCCTGCCTTTGCCAAAAATCGTGACAGCCTCGACGCCGCCATCCGTGGCTACAAGGAAATCAACCTCCGCGCCATTAAGATTCTTAAGCCCGGCGGCTACCTGGTGACCTGCTCCTGCTCACACCACCTGCCGGAAGCCACGTTCCTGCAGCTAATTGCGGAGGCTGCCACAGATGCGAAGCGGAGCGTCACCATAGTTGAACGTCGGACTCAGGCCATGGACCATCCCATCCTACTGACCATGCCCGAAACGCACTACCTGAAGTGCATGATTTTAAGAGTATTAGCATAGAATACCGGCGCGAAATACCATTTGGCAATAGCCTCGCTTAATACTTGACATATAGACGCGCATATTTTATGATGTCGCCGTGCTGATAAATCAAAACTTCGGAGGCTTCCCCATGAACCAGATCTTCCGTTCCAATCATTATTTCCAGGATCGCGTTAACCAGCTCTTCCGCGATTCCTTCGCCGGACAAGGCGAGAATTCCGCTTTGACCACCTGGGCTCCGTCGGTAGACATTTACGAGACAGAAAACGAGCTGGTGATCAAGGCCGATCTCCCCGACGTTAGCGAGAAGGATCTCGACGTCCGCATTGAGAACAACACCCTCACCGTTCGCGGCGAGCGCAAATTCGATTCCCAGGTATCCGAAGACAAATACCTGCGCATCGAGCGCGCCTACGGTGGGTTCTCGCGCAGCTTCAGCCTGCCGACCACGGTTGACTCGGAAAGCATCCGGGCCGCCTACCAGAATGGCGTGCTGACGGTCGAGCTCCCCAAGCGCGCGGAGTCCAAACCGAAGCAAGTGAAGATCAACGTCGCCAGCAACAGCCAGAACTAAGCATTCGCAGTCGGGGTAGCGTGGGGCCGGTCGCCGAGGTGACCGGCCCTTTTTTGAAACGCTACACGAACGCGTGAAAAAAATCGCTTCACGCGAGAGCGGGTGTGCTAGTGAAACGTATCTACAGAAGTATCCGATAGGACCAAGGCACACATGGCCACACTACGATTCGACAAACTCACGGTGAAAGCTCAGGAAGCTCTGCAAGCCGCGCAGGAATATGGAGCGCAGGCCGGCCAGCAGCAGATTGAGCCGATCCATCTTCTCTGGGCGCTGCTCGCCCAGAACGACGGGGTAGTCCCGCCGCTGCTCTCGAAGCTGGGCATATCGCCCGATAGCCTGGTGCAGGAAATCGATCGCGCGGTGGCGCGGCTGCCGAGGGTTTCCGGCGTAAGCCAGAATTTTCTGGGCCAAGCCACCAATGACGTCCTCTCCCGCGCCTTTGATGAGGCCGCGCGCTTCAAGGACGATTACGTCTCCACCGAACACATGTTGCTGGGCATCGCATCCGGCGGTCACGAGCCCGCCGCTGAGCTTCTTGCGCAGACCGGCGTGACCCACGACGCCATCCTGCAAGCGCTGACCACCGTGCGCGGCAGCCATCGCGTCACCAGCCAGAATCCCGAGGGCACCTTCCGCGCCGTGGAACAATACGGCCGCGACCTTACCGAATTGGCCAGCCGCGGCAAACTCGATCCGGTGATCGGCCGCGATGACGAAATCCGCCGAGTGATGCAGATCCTCGCCCGCCGCACGAAAAATAACCCGGTATTGATCGGCGAGCCCGGCGTGGGCAAGACCGCAGTGGTCGAAGGCCTGGCTCAGCGCATCATCTCCGGGGACGTGCCGGAAGTTCTACGAACGAAAAAAATCATCGCGCTGGACCTGGCCTCGATGATTGCCGGCGCAAAATATCGCGGCGAATTCGAAGACCGCCTGAAAGCACTGCTGAAGGAAGTGACCGACTCCGAGGGCCGCATCATCCTGTTCATCGACGAATTGCACACACTGGTCGGCGCCGGCGCTGCCGAAGGCGCCATGGACGCCTCCAACATGCTCAAACCAGCCCTGGCGCGCGGCGAGCTGCGCGCGATCGGCGCTACCTCCCTTAACGAATATCGCAAATACATCGAGAAGGATGCTGCTCTCGAGCGCCGCTTCCAGCCGGTGACGATAGGCGAACCCAGCGTGGCCGATACCATCGCGATCCTGCGCGGCCTGAAGGAACGTTACGAAGTGCATCACGGCGTGCGCATCAAGGACGCGGCCATCATCGCCGCAGCGATGCTTTCCAGCCGCTACGTCTCCGATCGGTTCCTACCCGATAAGGCCATCGACCTGATCGACGAAGCTGCCGCCGGCCTGCGCATGGAGATCGACTCCTTGCCATTAGAGATCGACGTCATCCAGCGCCGCATCATGCAGCTCGAAATCGAACGCCAAGCGCTGCGCAAGGAATCCGACGCGCATTCCAAAGAACGCCTGCAACAGATCGACCGCGAACTGTCGACGATGCAAGAAGAAGCCAGTGCCAAGAAAGCCCGCTGGCAGGCGGAGAAGGACGCCATCGCGCGCATTCGCAAGTCCAAGGAAGCGATCGAACAGCTCAAGACCGAAGAGCAACTCCAGGAGCGCGCCGGAAATCTGGCGGGCGTGGCCGAAATCCGCTACGGCAAGCTCGCCGCCGCGGAACGCGAGTTTTCTACCTCCCAGCAAAAGCTTGCCGAACTGCAGAAGGGCAACCCTATGCTGAAGGAGGAAGTGGGCGACGAGGAAATCGCCAAGATCGTCGCTAAATGGACCGGTATTCCGGTGGGTCGGCTGCTCGAGGGTGAAGTCCACAAACTGGTGCACATGGAAGACCGCCTGAAGCAGCGGGTAGTGGGCCAGGATGATGCGCTGGCTCGCGTTTCGAACGCCATTCGCCGCAGCCGTTCCGGCCTCGCCGATCCGCATCGCCCCATCGGTTCGTTTATTTTCCTGGGACCGACCGGCGTCGGCAAAACCGAGCTCGCGCGGGCACTCGCCGAATTTCTTTTCGACGACGAGCAATCGCTGATACGCCTGGATATGTCCGAATACATGGAAAAACATTCCGTCGCGCGTATGATTGGCGCGCCTCCGGGATATGTCGGCTACGAAGAGGGCGGCCAGCTCACCGAAAAGGTCCGCCGCAAGCCCTACGCGGTGATCCTGCTCGACGAAATCGAGAAGGCGCACCCGGACGTTTTCAATGTGCTGCTGCAAATTCTGGAAGACGGCCGGCTCACCGACGGCAAAGGACGCACCGTCGATTTTCGCAATTCGGTGATCATCATGACTTCCAACGTCGGCGCGGCCTCGATTTTCGAGCTGGCCGCCAAGGATCCCAAGCTGGCCCGCGAACAGGCCATGGAAGCTCTGCGGCAGCTTTTCCGTCCCGAATTTCTAAATCGCGTGGACGACATTGTGATGTTCAAGCCGCTCGGAAAAGAACAGCTCGAGAGCATCGTCGATCTGCAGATGGCGCACCTGGCCGCGCTGGCTGCAGAACGCAAGATCACCATCACTCTCACCGCGGGAGCGCGCGCGTTGCTGCTGCGCGAGGGCTACGATCCGCTCTACGGCGCGCGGCCGCTCAAGCGGGCCATCCAGCGCCTGATTCAGGATCCGCTGGCGATGCAGATTCTCGACGCCCAAGTCCTTCCCGGCGATATCGTCGTGGTCAACGCCGGCAAAGGCGACCAAGAGATGACTTTCAAACGGGGGGACGCGGCCGCCAAGACCGCGTAGAACTGAGAGCCCGGAACCGCGGATCCGCCACGGCGGTCGTCAACAGACCTGATGCAATCATCCGTCGAGGCGCGCGCCCGATCCAATAGTCTGAGATAATGGAAGCGACGAACCTTAAGGACCACCAGCCATGAAAACGCTAAAAACAGCATTCTTGCTCACGGCCCTCACTCTTCTTCTCGTCGTGGGTGGCCAAGCCATCGGTGGCCAGCGCGGCATGACCATCGCTCTGGTCATCGCCGTTGTCATGAACACCGTTTCGTACTTTTTCTCCGACAAGATCGCGCTGAAATCCAGCGGCGCGCAGCCCGTTACTCGTGAGCAGATGCCGCGCCTGTACGATGTTATGGAAAGGCTCTGCGGCAAGTCGAGTATTCCCATGCCCAAGCTGTACGTGATCCCGCAAGCCGCGCCTAACGCTTTCGCCACCGGGCGCAATCCGAACCACGCTTCGGTCGCCGTCACCGCCGGCCTGATGCAATTGATGGACGATGAAGAACTCGAGGGCGTGATCGCGCACGAGCTATCGCACGTGCGCAACTACGACATTCTCACCACTTCCATCGCCGCCACCCTCGCGGGCGCCATCACCTGGGCCGCGCACATGGGCCGCTGGGCGATGATCTTCGGAGGGTATGGCGGAGGCGGAGGGGGTCGCAACCGAAACGGCGGTGCTATTACCGCGCTGTTGATGCTGTTCCTGGCGCCGATCGCGGCACTCATGTTACAACTCGGCATTTCCCGCACTCGCGAATACGAAGCCGACGCTTCCGGGGCGCGTTTGGTAGGTCATCCCGAAGGACTGATTCGCGCGCTCGAGAAATTGGGCGCATACAATCAGCGCATTCCGATGGACGTCTCGCCGTCCACTGCGTCGCTTTTCATCGTCGCGCCAACCGGTATCCGACAGATGTTCTCCGGTCTTTTCAGCACGCATCCGCCGTTGTCGGAGCGCATCGCCGCGTTGCGCAACATGACTATCACGCGCTAACAATGGCACGACGCGCGGCCATCGCGAATGCGCGTCCTCCAATCCGCCGCGGCACGCCCCGCGTGTGCCGCAGCGTCTCACGTGTCATCTCCCACGCGAATTGTGTCGCAAGACTAAACAGCAGAGTCCGTTCTGACACAGACAACCGCTGTGAATGTCAGATTGAGAAAAAAGGTGTAAAACATACGCGCGCAGAAATGCACGGCACCCTGTAAAACTTATAGATACAGTACGTCGATTCCTTTCTTCCCCCTTCAGGAAGGGCGCTTTAACTCCATGACAGCGCGAAACTTGCGTAACCGTTAATCGCCCATTCACATTGGCGGCAGGCGTGCATTCCCTTTCTGGTGCAGGGCAACCTCGAAGGAGAACATAGATGAGCGACGAGCAGGTGTTCAAGACTACCGAACAGGATCCGGCGACCCCGCGTTGGGTTGGGTTGGTGGTTGCGGTCCTGGCTGCAGTTTCCCTGTTGGGTTTGGGAACGGCCTGGACTGCCTCGACGCGCGCCAAAGAGCTGGAGCAATCTTTGCAAGCGCAGGTGCAGACCACCAAACAGAACAACGATCTGGTCAGCGAGCGCTTGGCCAAAGAAGAAGAAACCAATGCTCAGATGCAAGGCGAGCTCAGCGTAGTCACTGACAAAATGAAGCTCACCGAGGGCGAACTTTCCAAGGCGCGTGCGCAAGCCAAGACCATCAAGGAAAACGACGCCAAGCAGTTGGCGGATTTGCAGAATTCGATGAATGGCCAGCTCGCCACCAAAGCCAGCATGGATGATGTAAACAAGGTCAGCGGGGACGTCAGCACGGTGAAGACCGACCTCGACGCCACCAAGACCAATCTGGTGCAAGCACGCGACCAGTTCGGCAACCTCATCGCCAAGGATCATGACGAAATCGAAGACCTGCGGCGGCTGGGAGAGCGCGACTACTACGAGTTCACGATCGATAAGAAGGGCACCCGCGAGAAAGTGGGCGACCTGATGGTTGAACTGCGCGGCACCAGCCCCAAGAAGAATCTCTACACCGTGGCACTCTACGTCGACGACCAGCGCTTTGAGAAGAAGAACCGCTCTACTATGGAGCCGATCTACTTCTTCACCCGCCAGGGCCGCACCCCGTATGAATTGGTCGTGAACCAAGTGACCAAGGACACGGTCAAGGGCTACCTCAGCGTGCCGAAGTCGACGCAGCCTCGGCAAAGCTCGGGCAGCAAGTAAAAACGAAATTCCGTCTTGGGCCAGAACCTGCGGCGGATTAATCGCGGTACATGAGGAAATCGAGGGCGGTTCGGGTCACCGGACCGCCCTTTCCATTTCTAGGACGCCTTGGTGAGAAAACGCACCTTGCGGGCGTGGAAAATCTGGGCCAGCGAATTGAGCTGGTCATGCTTGATCTTGCCCTGATCGTATTCTTTCACTTTAACCTTGGCAGCCTTGCGCCGCCGCTGGTGCCGCTTCCAGGCCACGAATCTCTTGTCAGCCGACATGCTACCCTCCATTGAAGTGCAAGCCTAAAGTGTAACGGACCTAGCCCCAGAAGCAAAGCCGCCGAGGGCGGTAACAGTGGACTACTTTGATCGGATCTTATTCAACTGGGACTACTTGAGTCCCGAAACTATCCTGCGGCCAAGTAACCCAGTTTCTCCTCGCCCAGAACGGGCACTCTACAGTCATTTCGACCTTGTGAATCTTAGAGACTGGCTTACCTAGCTCTGCTACTCACCTTGAAGGTTCCAGCGCAACCGACGGACGTATAGATTCGATCCATTCTTTGAGGCTACCCCCGTTTTCTCGGGCGGGCCAGAATCAAATTAGCCCACTACCAGGGCGGTAACAGTCGCGCCGCGATAATCGGGAGTCAACCGCGCAGCCGCGTAGCATGCTGGGAGATTTGCCCGCATTGGAGTACACTCCATGCCCGATGAGCGACACTGCCTCCATTGTTGGCCGCACCATCTCCCACTACAGCGTCCTGGAAAAACTGGGGGGCGGGGGAATGGGTGTGGTCTACAACGCCAAGGACACCCGGCTCGGCCGGAGCGTTGCGCTGAAGTTCCTTCCCGACGACATTTCGCAGGACCCGCAGGCGGTCGAGCGGTTTCGCCGCGAAGCTCGAGCGGCATCCTCGCTCAACCATCCCAACATCTGCACCATTTACGATATTGGAGAATTCGAAGGCCGTCCGTTTATCGCCATGGAGCTGCTCGAGGGTCAGACCGTCAAGCACCGCATTGCCGGTAAGCCCATCTCCATATCCGAACTTCTGGAAATCGGCATTCAAATTTCCGAGGGTCTCGAAGCGGCTCACGCCAAGGGCGTGGTCCACCGTGACATCAAGCCGGCCAACATTTTCCTCGTCGAGCGTGGCCCGGCGAAGATACTGGATTTCGGGCTGGCAAAGCTCGCGGCCAACCGACCGCATAAAACGGAGTTCGCGACTCAAGCGTCGATGGCTACGCAGACACGGTTCGATGCCGGTGATCTTCTCACCAGCCCGGGCAGCTCCGTAGGCACGGTCGCCTACATGTCGCCGGAGCAGGCGCGAGGCGAAGAGCTGGATGCGCGCTCAGATTTGTTTTCGCTGGGCGTCGTGCTGTATGAGATGTCCACGGGTGTGGTCCCTTTTTCCGGCTCGACGCCTGCGTTGATTTTCGACGGCATCCTGAATTCCGAGGTGGCCCCAGCTACGAAGTTGAATTCCCGATTGCCCTTGGCCATCGAAAACATTTTCGGCAAGGCGCTCGAGAAAGATACTGACCTGCGTTACCAGACCGCCGCCGAACTTCGCGCCGACCTGAAGCGCCTCAAGCGCGACCTCGACTCGAGCCGCCGCCCATCGGCTGAAAAGACCCAGACGTCGATTGCGCCCACCGGTGGTACCGGCATCCTGCCGGCGAAGAAGTCGGTTGCCGTGCTCTATTTCGAAAATCTGAGCGGCGCCAAGGAGGACGAGTACCTGCGCGACGGCATCACCGAAGACGTCATCACCGAGCTCTCCAAAATCCGCGGACTGAACACCTTTTCCCGTCCCACCGTCCTGGCCTTCCGCGATAAGCCGGTGACCCCGGCGCAGATTGGCCAGCAGCTGGGCGCGGCTTATGTCCTCACCGGCACCTTGCGCCGTGCCGGCGCCCGCCTGCGCATCAGCGCCCAGCTCGTGGACACTCAGACCGATTTTCCGCTCTGGTCGGAACGTTTCGACCGCGAGATGAAGGACGTTTTCGAAGTACAGGACGAAATGGCCCGCAAGATCGCGGAGGCCCTGCGCGTGACGCTTTCCCCGCAGGAACTGGAGGCCCTGGCCGATAAGCCAACGGAAAACCTGCAAGCCTACGACCTCTACCTGCGCGGCAAGCGCTATGCCCGCCGCCTGACCCGCCAGGATGTCGAGTTCGCTCTGCAGATGTTCGAAAACGCGGTGACCCTTGACCCCAGCTTCGCCCTGGCCTATGCCGCCTGCGCCAACGCCTGCGCGATGTACTACTCCTTCTTCAGCCGCGATCAGGTGTGGGTGGAACGCGCGCGGGAGGCTTCCGGCAGGGCCGTGGCCCTGCGCTGGGATCTCCCCGAAACGCATGTCAGCCAGGCGTGGGTCCTCTACGCCGCCGGACTGTATGACGAAGCCGTGCGCATGGTCAAAAAGGCCATCGAACGCAAACGGGACTGCGACGGCGCCTTCTACCTGCTCTGCCGCGCCCTCTTTGCCGCGGGACGCTACCAGGAAGTTGTGGACGTTGCGGAAACCGCGATCGAAGCGAGCAGCGAGGACTACAACGTTTATGTGCCCATCATTAACGCTCTCGGTTGTATGGGCAAAGTAGAAACCAAGCACAACATGACCCATCGACGCATCGCGGCACTCGAAAACCACTTGAAGCATGTGCCCGAAGATGCCCGCGCGCGGATTATGTTGGGCGCTGATTACGCCGAACTGGGACGAGAGGAAGATGCCTTGCGCGAGCTCAACCTGGCGGTTACGTTGCGCGCCAACGAAGCCTCGATTCTCTACAACGTAGCTTGCGTGTACTGTCTCCTGAACAGAAAGACAGAGGCCATCGATGCCCTGCGCAAAGCCTGGGAAGCAGGCTCAAAGGATTCCGTCTGGGCACGGCGCGACCCCGACCTCACCCTCCTTCATGGCGATCCGGAGTTTGAGCGCCTGTACCCAGAGAAACCCGCCTCCCCGCCTGCGTCCACCTCCCACTAGTCACCTCGATCCATCCAGACAGGCATCACTCTCCCCTCCGCCTCGCGTTAGATTTAGGAAAAGCGCGGATTCGGGCGTTAGATAATCGCGTTTCAGTTCGAGTACCATAGAGCCCGCCATGAGTGCACTCGTCGTCCATGCCAGCCAGGTCCTCACGCCGCACGAAGCCATTCCGGACGGAGTGGTGGTGATCGAAGGCGGAATCATCACCGCGGTCGGACATCGCGATGAGGTGGAAATCCCAGCCGGCGCTGACGATTGCGTCGCCACCGGCATGACCGTGATACCTGGCTTCGTGGACATCCACATTCACGGCGCGGGCGGCCACGACGTGATGGAAGGCACTCCCGAGGCGCTGCGCCTGATCGGTGAAACGGTGGCGCGGTTCGGCACCACTTCGTTCGTCGCCACCACCGTCACCGCATCACCGGAAGAAACCACACGCAGCCTCGCGGCGATCGCCAAATACATTCATAACGGCCAAGGGTTCGGGCCGCGCCCGCGTCCCGCGGCGGAAATTCTGGGGATCCACCTGGAAGGACCGTTCATCAGCAAGTTGCAACGCGGCGTCCACCCTGAGAATCAGATCGCCGCTCCATCGCTGGAGCTCTTTCGCCAATTTCTAGCCGCCGCGGACGGCTGCGCGCGCATGCTCACCGTTGCGCCCGAACTGGAAGGCGGCCTAGAATTGATTGCCGCGGCAGCAGCCGCGGATTTGGTGGCCGGCATGGGTCATACCAACGCAACCTACGAACAGGCCCGAGCCGGAATCGATCGCGGCGCCCGGCACGCCGTGCACGTTTTCAACGCCATGCGACCATTTACCCATCGCGATCCCGGCGTGCTCGGCGCAGTGCTCACCGATCCGGACGTCACCGCGGAGATCATTGCCGACGGCGTGCACGTGGCCAATCCGGCGATGCAACTGCTGCTCGCCGCCAAATCCAATGGCACCGTGATCGCCGTGAGTGACGGCACCTCCGCCACCGGAATGGCCGATGGCCGCTACCACCTGGGAAATTTTGAAGTGCAGGTAGTGGGCGGGGTGGTCCGCAATCGCGAGGGCAAGCTGGCTGGCAGCACGCTCACCCTGGACCGCGCGCTCCGCAATCTCGTCGGGCTTGGCGTGCCGCTGATTGAAGCGGTGCGCATGGCCACCCTCTATCCGGCTCGGCGTCTGGGCCTGGCTGGAAAAAAAGGAATGCTCGCGCCGGGCGCCGACGCCGACCTGGTGGTCTTGACAGAAGACCTGCAAGTAGCCGGAGTCTTGACCCGCGGCGTAGGCTTGGAATAGCTTCGGACTGTTCTTCTCCCAGCGCGCTCTCTGGCCGCAGGCTAGTCAGGGAAGGTGCAAAACGCCTCAGCGGTGGCGGATGCGGGAAATACCATCGTAAACGCATGATAGCCCGGCGACCAGAATAAAACAGTCGTGGAATCCAGCTCGGCTCAATTGGTGGTAGCACCTGTCTGGTTCCTAGACGCCCTGGGTAGAACTTGGCGTCGGGCAGAATCCCGCCCACTAGCAGCCCAATACCGATGAGGATTGCAAACACCAAGGCCTCCTATCTTCGAGCAGGCAGTGAGGGAGGTATTCATTCATGGCGTCTACTACCCGCGACAACGCTCACCGCCAAACACTATTACGCACCTCCCGAACTCAGACCTCGAGGCCGATGGACCTCATCAAATCTAGTGCGTTGCTGGTCTGCACGATCCCCGGGCTTAGTCGATAATCGAACAGAAGTTTGCCGTCCTCCAGGCGATCCGCAAAATGCACGTTCGCCGCGTGCGTCCCCAGCAAATCCGCAATTTGGGTAAGCGCCAAATCATGCGTGGTGAGCATCCCGATCGCGCCGCTGCCCACCAGACTCTTCACGATGGCGGCCGCGCCGATGCGCCGGTCGTGCGAGTTGGTGCCTTGCAGCAATTCGTCCAGTAGGAACAGCACCGGGGCTGAGCCGCTCGCCACGTCGGTAATTTGTTTCAGCCGGGCAATCTCCGCATAGAAATGCGACATTCCTCCCTGCAGCGAATCGAGGATGCAGATCGAAGCGCAAACGGCGAGACGCGAAATGCGCAATCGCTGCGCGCGGACCGGCGCGCCGCAGAACGCCAGCACCGCATTGGTCCCCACCGCGCGGACAAAAGTGCTCTTACCAGCCATGTTCGGACCGCTGATAATCATGAGCTGCAATTCGCCGTCGAGCTTGAGGTCGTTGCGCACCGCGCGGCTCGGCGGTATCAAGGGGTGCGCGAATCCCTGCGCATCAAAGCAGGGAGCGTCGTCAGTGAGCTCCGGAAAGACGTCGTCGGGATGCTCGTAGGCGTATACGGCGAGCGACGTCAGCGCTTCCATTTCGCCTACCGCCGCCACGTACCCGCGCAACGCCGGACCAAACTTCTTCCGCCATCCGTCCAGCGCAAACGAGAGTTGCAGCGTCCAGAAAACGAACGGGTCGATCGCTTTCAGGAACGGATTGCGCCGCGACTCCAGGCGTTCCACCAAGCGGCGGAGCCGCTCCACCACGCGCGACGGAACCGCGCCCGCTGCAGCCAGCTTCCCCTGCAGCGCCACTAACTTCGCCGATGAAAATTTCTCACGCTCCAGCCGCGCCAGCACTTCGGAAAGCAAACCCACATCCCGTGCGGAGTCCTCCAAAGGTTTAACCAGACTTCCCTTCCGCTCGCGGTAGCGGGAGCCGAACCACGCGTTCACCAAACTCACGCCGAAGGCAACCAGCCACCAGCCCCACCCGGCCCACGCCGCCAGGCTCAGAATCCACAATGCCGCCAGCGCCGTCGCCGCAATGTGTTCCGCACTCGATGAAAATAGAGGTTCGCCCTCGGCCCACGCGACCAGCGCGTCAGGCTGAATCCCCGCGCGAATACTCTCTCCCAGCACCGCCAAGTCTTCGCGCAGGTCGAGCCGTTCGCGCAGCTCCACGATCGCCACCTGCCGCGCGCCAATCTCGTCGGCGGCAGCCGGCTCGAACAACCAGCCCGCCAGAGCCTGCTCACCGGCGCGAGTGCGCGCCGTGCACAGCAGCTCAAACAACGAACCCTTACCAAAGAGATCCAAATCACGCGCGTAGAGATGCGACGCTGTCAAAAACCGCTCGCCCGTTTCGCCGGTTCCCATCCAGGTGTTGTCGAGGCGTGCCAGCCCGCGTTCATAGAACGCGCGCAGACGCGAACACCGCCGCAGGTTCTGCATCACGGTTCCGTGCATCACTTCGAGGAACACCAAGATCACAACCGGAATCCAGATCCACAGGGAGATATGCCGGGCGGCAATGCCTCCAATAAAAAAGACCACCGCCACGAGCGCGACCACCACTTTGGCCATACCAAGTTGCTCGTGGCGTCGCTGAGATGCGGATTGTTCAGCACGCAACTCGCCTAGCCGCCGCGTGTATTCCGCGTGGGCTGGGACTCGAATTGGAGGGACGTCGATTGGCATGTCGCAAATGCGCAGTAGGATCCCGACCGCGACCAGTCTACGAGAAGTGCGATCGGAAAAGAAACTTAGCCACAGCCGCAGTGCAGGGTCAGTTTCCGATTGGCCGATTATCGGGAGTTCCCGTCGTTGCGAGCGACCTGTGGGTCTTTGGCGGGCGCTCAAAATTCCGATTGCGGCGCGGCTGTTTTGGGGGACGCTACGGCAGGGCCCCGGTCTTTTTCAGGTAGTTGTAGCCGTCGAGTTTGCCGGCCTTCTGGAGTGCCGATTGCATCTCGGCGGGCGAAAGGTGCGCAGCGAAAGGCTCTTTGCTATCCGCGATGGCATAGGCCGTCACCGCGATCACCGTAGCGTCCTGGGTTAAATCCTTCTCGACGACGGAATCGAAGGTGTCCGACGCCTTATGGTGCAGGGCACTGTACTTTTCTGTGTCGTTCCACAGAACGAGCGAAGGTACCCCAAGGACATCGAAAGCTGCATGATCCGTTTGGAAGATATACTCAGCGTCCGACGAAATGCCATCGGCTCCGAGCCCGGTCAGCAGGGGCTTGAGTGCTGCGACCGCTTCCTTCTCATCCTCGCGTCCCATGAGGAACCAGCCTTTGGCCGGTTCTGAGCCGCTGTCGGTGACCAGTATCGCATCGATCTTCGGCAGATCCGCCAGATGCCGGCGGACGTACGCGGCGGATCCCAGCAAACCTTCCTCTTCGCCGCCAAAAAGAACGAAACGAATCGTGCGGCGGGGCGCGCGATTCAGCGCCTTAATGGCCCGCGCCACCTCGAGTACGCTCGCCACTCCGGTCCCGTTATCCTGGGCGCCGGTGCCCGGCTGCCAGGAATCGAGGTGAGCGCCTACCATCACGATTTCGCTCGAGAGTTCGCGACCGGGGATCTCGGCGACGACGTTCGGGATTTTAACGTGCTTGCGAATACGGTTCGTAAAGGAGAACTGCACGGATACAGGACCACGATCCAGGAGCCGCTTAATCAGCAAGACATCTTCCAGGCCGATCTGTGCTGCGGGAACCGTGGCGATCGTTCCGGAGAGGCTGAGTGCAGTGAGGGACTCGCCTCCGTTGGCAATGCCAGCGATAAGAATGGCGGCGGGGGACAAGAAGTTCAGGTGTTCAATCCCCGCGAGGATGGTGTCGATTGCAGGCTTCTCGCCGAGGCTGGAACGATCCACGAGCGCTATGGCCCCAGCGATTTGTGCTTTCTGTGCATCGAGTGCGTCCGGAAGGAGGCTCGGCACATATAACCCTCCGCCCGCGACGCCGTCCTTCGGCGTGGAAGGGCTCCAGCCCAGCGAATAAATGTGAAGATGGTGCTCGACTGGCTTCACGATCTGCCCGGTGGCGGGTCCCTCAGGTTCCCAGGTGGCGGGGATCGTCCATTCTTCGGCGTGAACGTTGGAAAGGCCGAGCGCTCGGAACTGCTCCTCGGCCCACTCCGCGGCACGCATGTAGTTGGATGAGCCGGTGAGCCGCGGACCGATCATGTCGGCGAGGTGGCCATCGTATTCGTAGGACCTTCCCGTTCATGATGCTGTCGCCAATGAGCTGGCGCACCGCATCGCGGGTTTCAGGAGAGACAGTAGAAGAGCCGCCAGGGCCGCCACCAGCAGGAGACTGAGCGGTTAGAAATGCGGGAGAGAAAAAAAACAGCGTCGCACACAGAGAAAGTTTCATTCCCATGGGGGGGAAATTATAGCGCATTGCACAATCGAGAACCCTGCGCCGAACACCTAACGAGGCACGAGGTCGTTCATGAGCATATTCCCTCAAAACAAGAAGCCTGCTATCTGCTCCGCTATTTTCCGCGCTTCCTCCCGAAGCGCGCTTCGGTCGGGTGACGCGGCGCTAGAACTAATCCGTACTAGCTAAAAAGTAGCTGCCACAAAGTGTCTGAGGCCAATAATTCTGCCGCCCCTTAACGGCCCAGTGAAAATGTCACCCCATGAACCAAGAGACTTCGACGCCTTATGGCGCAAGAAGTCGTACTTTTCCATATCGTTCCATCGCATTCCACAAGGGTGCCAGGGTCAGATCCAAACGTCGTTTTCGGCCGTACGCTCTCCGCCCTGGTGGCCGGTGTTAAGCACCCCGTGCGGCTCGATGAGCAATAGCTTCACCTCCCTTTCTGCGTACGGCTTGTGCTCAACGCCCTTGGGAACGACGAACATCTCGCCGGCTGCAATGTGGACGGCACCGTCGCGAAAATCGATTCGCAGGTTGCCTTCGACCACGATGAAAGTCTCATCGGTGTCCTTGTGGTTGTGCCAAATGAAGTCACCTTCCAACTTCACGATCTTAAATTGATAGTCATTCATTTCGGCGACTACCTTACCTTAGCCGAAGTTCGTCACGGCGCGCACTAAAAGTGGAGCAACCCCTTGAGAATCAGTTCACGCAGTCGCCGAGTCTACACTACATTGGCGGTTGAAACTGAGGCGGTCGGGAAGGCTGATGCCC
>Ga0182024_10008506_pt1 | contig 21600 bp, 15 predicted proteins | sample P32metaG_FD_120480 | JGI IMG/M metagenome (GOLD analysis project Ga0182024, IMG submission 120480) | Permafrost microbial communities from Stordalen Mire, Sweden - P3-2 metaG (Illumina Assembly) | ecosystem: Environmental > Terrestrial > Soil > Wetlands > Permafrost | place: Sweden: Stordalen...
GCAACGGGCAGCCCTCCGTCGGGACGGCCAACAGTGTCATGTTGGGCACGGTGACGGGTCTTCCGGGACCCATCTTCGGACCTTGGGGCCGCTACTATCCTTGGTACTCGACCGGCTTCGGGTGGAACTACGGCGTCGTCCAGCTCAGTCCGTACTCCGGCTCGATGGGTCTCGTGTGGGGCCCATCGTACGACCCGTTCTACTATGATCCGTTCAACCCATTCGGGTACGGCTACAACGGCTTCCGTTACGGTGGCAACTACGGCGCGATGACGGATCGCGTTCTGTCGACGCCGGCGCCGACCACGCACGCGACCGGGTCAATCCGCCTCAAGGTATCGCCGGATACGGCGAAGGTCTACGTCGATGGCAACCTGGCCGGCGCGGCCAATCAGTTCGACGGGTTGTTCGGCCATCACCTGCTGCTCGAGAGCGGCCCGCATCAACTGGAGCTGCGAGCCGATGGTTTCGAGACGTACCACGGGACGCTGTCGGTCGACGCGGGCAAGACCCAGACGGAGCGTCTGTCGTTGCAGAAGGCGAAGTAGCACGACGCCTGTCGTGCGTCTTTTCCACTATGGGGACGTCGTCGAGGTCGCGGTCTTAGCCGCAATCTTGGCGGCGGAGCGCTGCCGAGCGAGGATCCAGTACACGGGCAATCCCGCCAGAATGACGCCGAGACCCGCGAGCGCGGTTTTTGGATCGTTCCAGATTTCGTTCCCGACCACTACGAGACTGGCGAGCACGAAGAGGGCTGGCGCAACGGGATAGCCGAGCGCGTGAAACGGCCGTGCGACGCCTGGCTCGCGGCGCCGCAAGACGAAGAGCGCGACGACAGCCAGGCCGGTGAACAACACGATGGCAAATCCGGTGTAGGCGACGAGCCCCGAGAGGGTGCCGGACAGCACCAGCACGCTGCTCCACATGGCCTGCGCGACGATCGCCAGCGCCGGCGTGCGGTGCCGAGGATGCACGCGGCTAGCCGACGTCAGGAACACGCCATCGCGCGCCATGGCGTAGTAAATGCGGGGTCCGGCCAACACCATCGCGCTCACGCTCGCCGCGATGCTGACGATCGTGAAGGCCGCGAGCAGGTCACCGGCCACGAAGCCAAACAGCCGCTCGGCCACGGTGTCGGTCAAGCGTCCGGGATCGAGCGTCGCCAGTTGCCCGATCGGCAGCGCGTAGCTGTACAGCACGTTCAGGGCGAGGTACACCGCGACTACCGCGAGCGTGCCGACGCCGAGGGCAATCGGGAGGTTGCGGCTCGGGTCGCGAATTTCTTCGGCGACATAGGTCGCGGCGTTCCAGCCGGAGTACGTGAACATGATGGGCACGAGCGCGAGCAGCCATCCCGTCGCCGGCGCAGGGACGATGTGCGTGCTGGCGAGGTTGGCGGCTGAGCCTGACCCGATCGACAAACCAATCGCGATGAACACCGCGAGCGCGGCGACGGTGGCCCCCGCGAGCACGTTGTGGACGACGCGGCCGGAGTCCCGCAAATGGACGAGGGACACGGTGAGCACGACGCTGAGCGCCACGATCGACTGCGGGGACACGACGAGGGGCGCGAACGGTATCGGCAGCGTGAACAGCGGCGTGTGGTTGGCCGCGGCCGGGAAGAACCGCCCGAGGTAATCGGCCAGGGCCACGGCGCCGGCCGCGATGCCCCCTGAGAACCCCGCCACGAAAGACGTCCAGCCGGTCAGAAATGCGGCGCCCTGACCGAACGCGTCACGCAGGTAGACGTACTCGCCGCCCGCTCGTGGCCGCAGGGCCGCCAGTTCCGCGTAGGCCATCGCGCCGGCAAAGGCGAGCACGCCGCCGCAGGCCCACATCGCCAGCATCACCCAGGCGGACGAGATCAGGCCGGCGACGAGCACCGGGACATAGAAGATGCCGCCGCCGATGACGTTCGAGATGACGATGCCGACGGCGTCGTACGGACCCAGCCTCCGTTCGAGCGTCGCCGCGGGAGGGCCGGCCGGATCCGACGCCGACGGGGTCACGGGTGACTGGCGGTCGAGGAAGCGTTCGGGATGATCTGGCGGTCGATCGGAAATTCGCCGAGGGCGTAAATCGTGCCGCGCCTTTGCACGAAGACTTTCGCCGTCATGTCCTTGAACAAGCTGTGGTGGAAGAAGTCCGCGCGGGCGCCCTCGAGCCGGAACCCGTGCGGCGCGCGCGCCGTGATGTCCGGCGTTTCCTCACCGGGCGCCAACGTCTGCTCGATGCCCGGCAGCACGATCGAGTCGTTCTCGCCGTCGGCGTCGCCGGCGAACCAGAAGCTCACGGTCACTCGAATGCCGGCGCCGATCGGCACGGACCCCGTGTTCTTAAGCTTGAAGGTCAGGTTCGGGAGGAGGTGCGACCATCCGTCGAGCAACCCGGCATCGTAGTACCCGCTCAACACGGGCGTGACGGCGACGTTCTTGGAGAGATCGACCCCGTTGCACGCGGTGGCAGCCAGCGCGGCTCCGGCCACTGTGAGAGACACCGCCAGCGCGCGAAACCGTCCAGACATGCCCGGGCGATTGTAGATCAAATCAAAAGTGGGTCTCGACGATTCTCCGCATGGCCTCGTCACGAGAGATCTTCCCTTGGCGCAATTGCTCGAGGTCGACGCCTTTGATACTCAGGATGAGCGTCCCCGACGGCTTCTTGTTCGTCGGCCCGGTTACGCTCACCGGGGTCACGGCGACGGCGAGCCATTGGTCGTCTTTGAGCGTCAGCACGCCGGAATTGTCCAGGATTGCGTCGATCATGGCCTGACGCACGTACTCGGAGTACTGCTTGTCGGCGTCGGCGCTCGTCACCCGCGGCGGCGGCCCGGCTGACGAATCGCCCTGCACGATCTGCGCCCCGACGGACCCGACGCGCTGAACGCCGTTGGGATCGGGCTGCGGCCGCTGCCGCTCCTGCACCACTTGCCAGAGGTTGACGCCCAGCATCTCGGCGACCTCGACGTTGAACGTGATGCTGGCGTCGCCGACGGGCACGCCATGCACCACGGGCTCGGCCGCCTGCATCAACGCGACGTTCGGCACGATTTGCTGCGCCCATTCCCGCATTTCGAGCGTGGCCTTGTTGACGGCGCGCTGCAACAGCATCTCGAACGTCCCGACGTCTTGGCGCTGCCGGTCGAGCTGCGTGGACGAGAGCGGGTTCGGCGTCGGCTCGGCCGGCGCGGCCACGCTCGCCGGGGGCGCCGACGTCACCTTGGTCATCTGATCCTGCGCCGCGACCGGCGAGGCGATCAGAAGCGCACTACCGAAGATCATCAATCGAGACGACACGTCACACACTCCCGCGGTCATCGACCGCCCTGCTGGTTCTGCGCCACTTGCGCCACTATCGCCGACAAGTCGGTCACGCGCTTATTGCTCGCGTCGAGGCCCTTGTTGAGCTCGACAATGCACTTAAGGAGCTTGTCGTAGTCGCTCTGCGTGAGGCTCGTCTGCACGGGCGTCGGCTGCGCGCGATGACTCATCGCGTCGAGCACGCGCTGCTCGAGCGCGGCCAAGTCGGCCTGCGTCACGGCCGTGGCCGGCGTTGGCTTCAGGACGTTCACGACGCCGGGCGCCACTGGCACGCCTGCGGTCATGAGCACCGGCGGGAAATCGGCGGACTTCGCGGCCCTCGCTGACGTCGCCGACGTTGCCGACGTTGTTATCAGGGCGTTGGCCACGATGCTGCCGGTCGCGCCCAGGGCTAAGACGACCACCGCAGCCGCGGCGATCGTCCAGGCCGGCACGTCGCGCCAGGACCACACGGGCCGCGCCGGCGTGAACGGCTTCCACACCGATTCGTGATCGGGGACCGCCCAGGCGAGCAAGTCCTCGCGGACGCTCCGCAGGCCGGCGAGTTCGTCGCGGCAGGCCTCGCACGTCTCGAGGTGCGCCTCGACCCGGCGCCGGTGTTCCGGGTCGCCCTCACCGTAGAGATACTCAAGCAGTGGCTCTCGTTCTTCACACATGGCTGGCACCTTTGCTGCTGAACGACGACGCTACGACGTGCTTTCCCACGTCGCGCGTCGAAGACTCGCCTGCTCCGCCTGCCGGCGCTCCAACCGGCGACGCAACACGGAGAGTCCCTGATACAACCGCGTCTTCACCGTGCTCAGCGGACACTGCAAGGTGTCCGCGATCTCCTGAAACGTCAGGCCGTGGTATTCCTTCATCAGGATCGCCGTCCGTTGATCCTCCGGCAGCTCCGCCAACGCTCGGGCGACCGCGTCGGACATCTGACGGCGCCCCACGAGTTCCTCGACCGACACGCTTGGCGAGACCTGCTCGTCGGCAAACGCGTTCGGGTCGGCCCCTGCGGGCGTCGGCACAATCGGCGCGCGGCGCTCGCGGCGAATCCAGTCGCGGCACAGGTTCAATGTGATGCGATATAGCCAAGAGGAGAACTTGGCCTCGCCCTTGAACCGAGGAAGGCCCCTGTACGCGCGCAGGAAGGCATCCTGCACGACATCCCGCGCGTCCTCCTCACGGCCCAGCGTCCGGTACGCCAGGGCAAAGATCGGCCGTTCCCAGCGCCGTACGAGCTGGTTGAAGCTCTCGAGATCCCCCGCCGTGGCACGAGCCACGAGCTCTTCATCACTCCGGTTGGTTGGCGCCAACGCGTCTCCTTGCAGGGCCGGTCACGCGCGTCTTTCAGTAGAATAAGACGTTCCGGCCGGCTCGCCAGTCGGTACGAGCGGGGGCACTGCCCGGGTGTGTCCAACGGCTGACCCCGCGATGGTACACTGGACGGCGCAGTCCACCAATCGAGTCCGTGGGCGCGGGTAGGGCGGCCATGACCGAAGAAACCTTCCTGACCACCGAGGAAGTCTTGGACTACCTGCACGTCAACGTCCGCACGATCTACCGGCTGATCCGGGCCGGCAAGATTCCGGCCGTTCGGATCGGCCGCCAGTGGCGATTCCGTCGGCGGGACCTGGACGTCTGGCTGCGGACCGTCCGCTCCAGCGGCGACGGGGAACGCCGACGGCGCGTCCTGGTCGTGGACGACGAAGAAGCCGTGCTGACCCTGTTCCGGAGGACCTTCGAGCGCGCGCAGTACGACGTGGACACGGCCGGAGACGGCGCCGCCGCCATCGAATGCCTGCGTGCCAACGCGTACGATCTCCTCGTCACCGATTTGCAAATGCCGGGTGTAGGCGGCCTCTCCGTCATCCGAGAGGCTCGCCGGCTCGTCTCCGACCTGCCCGTGGTGATCGTCACGGGCCGATCGACGGAAGCGAGCGCGATCGAGGCCGTCAACCTGGGTGTCTCCGCGTATCTGACCAAGCCGTTCCGCATGGGCAACATCATGGCCGCCGCGGCGCGTGCGCTGGGCGACTCGGAGCCGATCCTCCCGGCTGAGCCCTAGCGCGCGACCGTCCCGTGATTCAGCTCTCCGGCCTGACGAAAGCGTTCGGCGAACGCATCCTCCTCGACGACGTCACCTGGCAAGTGGACGATCGCGACCGGGTGGGCCTCTGCGGGCCAAACGGCGCCGGCAAGACCACGCTGCTGCGCATCCTCGCCGGTCTCGACGAGGCCGATCGCGGCGGCGTCATCAAACCAGCGGCGACGACGGTGGGGTACCTGCCACAAGATGGGCTCATCCACGCGGGTCGGTCGCTCGTCGACGAAGTCTCGCTGGCGTTCGAGCGGCTCCTCACGGCGCGAGCGGAAATCGATCGCATCGAACACGCGCTTGCCGATCCGGCGTTGCCGGACGGCGAACACGAAGCGCTGCTCGTGCGCTATCACGATCTCACGGACCTCTTCGCGCGCGAGGAGGGCCATAGCATCGAGCTGCGCGTCACGCAGGTCCTCGAGGGCCTCGGCTTCTCGCGCGCGGATTTCGGCAAAGCCACGGAGACGTTTTCCGGCGGCTGGCAGATGCGCATCGCGCTCGCGAAGCTCCTGCTCGGCCGCCCCACGCTCCTTCTGCTGGACGAGCCGACGAATCACCTGGACCTCGACGCACGGAACTGGCTCGAGGCCTACCTCACGGCCTATCCGCACGCCGTGATTCTCGTCTCGCACGACCGTTTCTTCCTTGACGCGGTCGTCACGAAGATCGGGGACCTCTCGCTCCGCACGATCACCGACTATGTCGGCACGTACTCGAAGTACCTCGTCGAGCGCGATGCGCGACTCGAGCGCCTCCGGCAAGCGAAGCGGGAGCAAGACGATGAGATCGCGCGGATGCGCGCGTTCATCGACCGCTTCCGGTATCAGGCGACGAAGGCCGCGCAGGTGCAGAGCCGCATCAAGATGCTCGACAAAATCGTACCGATTGAAGTGCCGGCCGAACGAAAGCGCGTGCACTTCACGTTTCCGGCCTGTCCGAAGAGCGGCCGGGCGGTGGTGGACCTCACGCGCGTGCGCAAGGCGTACGACGACCACGTGGTGCTCGCCGACGTCACGCTCCATGTCGAGCGTGGCGACCGCATCGCGCTCGTGGCGCCCAACGGTGCGGGCAAGTCGACGCTGATGCGGCTGCTGTCCGGGGAGGAGGCGCCGGACCGGGGCGAACGCCACGAGGGCCACCAGGTCGTCATGCAGTACTTCGCCCAGGACGAAGCCAACCGGCTCGAGCCGGCACGGACGGTGTACGAGACGCTCGAGGCCGACTCCCCCATCGGGATGGTCCCGATGATCCGGAACATCCTCGGCGGCTTTCTGTTCTCGGGCGACGACATCTACAAGAAAGCGGGCATCCTCTCGGGCGGCGAGCGGACCCGCCTGGCCGTCGCCCGCATGCTGCTCAAGCCCGCCAACACGCTGCTCCTCGACGAACCGACGAATCACCTCGACCTCGACTCGAAGGACGTGCTGCTCGACGCGCTCGTGGACTTCGGCGGGACGCTGATCTTCGTGTCGCACGATCGGTACTTCGTCGATCGGTTGGCGACGAAAATCATCGCCGTTGGCGGAGGCGGCATCGAGGTCTATCCCGGCACGTACGCCGAGTATCTCTGGAGCAAGGCTCAGCGCGAAGCGACCGCGGCGTCGGCGCCGAAGGGCGAGGCCTCGCGCGCTGGCGGTGCCAAGCCCCGTTCTCGCCCGCCACGCGTCGGCGAGGCCGGCTCCACGCCCGTGTCCCAAGCCCCGTCTTCGCCGGGCACGCGCCCGCGCCGCGGGCTCCACGCGTCGATCTCATCGGGCGCGTCGGGCGGGTCGGGGCCCACGTCCCCCGCCTCACACCCCGCGGGTGCCGGAACCTCCGACTGGGACGCGAGAAAAAAGGCGGACGCGGAGTCCCGCCGGCAGCGGAAGGCTGCCGACGCTCGCGATCGGCGTGTCCTGGACCTCGAGGCGCGGATTGCCGAAAAAGAGAAGGCGGTGCGCGAACTCGAGTCGCGTATGGCAGCGCCAGACTTCTATCGCGATCGCGAAGAATCAGAGGCCGTCGTCAAACAGCATCACGCCCTGATGTGGGACGTGGGCGACTTGATGAACCAGTGGGAGGCCCTGCAGACCGAGGAACCGGTCAAGTAGTTCGACTGGCCTCTCTAATGGGCCAATGCGACTCGCCGATATTACAGTATTGTGATCACCTACTAAATCTGTAATCATCTCGACGCTCCTGCGAGATCTGTGACGGCGTCGGCGGACATTTTTGACGCTGGCGGGGCCTTTCCAACGGGTACGGCCCTTGCCTTCATGAGCTCGGCTACGGAGTGGGAGAGATGTTGATGAGCACGCGAACGCCTGGAAAACTGGCGCGACCGGAGAAGCGTCCGGCGCGGACGGTTGCGCCCGCGCGGCAGCCGGCGAACCTGTTTGCCGGGCTTCCGGGCATTCCCGGCATCAACGACCGATTTTTCCGGCGACTCATCTTCAACCTGCGCAATGGCGTGATGGCCATCACGCGCGAGGGCCGCGTGGCGGCCATGAACGACATCGCGTATCGCGTGCTCGGCTTGCCGCCGCGACCCGGCGACATCGGCCGACCGTTTGCGGAGGTGCTGTCGGACTGCCCCGAAATCGCGCGCGTGCTGCAGTCGGCGTTCGCCATTGACGACCTGCCCAACCGCGCGGAAATGCGGCTGCGCAAGACGGGCCGCGCGATTGGCTACACGCTGTCGCATATCAACGACGAGCAGGGCCACAAGATTGGCGCGACGCTGTTCTTCAAGGATCTCACGCGGGTCGAGCAGCTCGAGGAGCGCGAGCGGCTGCGGGACCGCCTCGCGACGCTCGGCGAAATGGCTGCTGCCATCGCGCACGAGGTGAAGAATCCGCTCGCCAGCATCGAGATTGCGGCCGGCGTGCTCAAGCGCCAACTCATCGACCGGCCCGAGGCTGTCGAGGCGCTCGACGACATCATCAAGGAAGCGAAGATGGCCAACGCCATCGTCGTCGAGGTCCTGGAATTCGTTCGGCCCATTTCGCTTCAAGTCGAGCGCGTGTCTGTCGATGATGTCTTCAAGGATTCGATCACCATGGCCGAGAGCAAGCAGGCTCGCGGCGCGGTGACGATCGACCTGCAGGTCGCCGCGGACGTGCCGGACCTTCTGGCCGACCCGCATCAGTTGCGCCAGCTGTTCACGAACCTGCTGGCGAATGCGTTCGAGGCGCTTGGCGGCGAGGGCCACGTTGACATCCGGGCCACGGTGGTGCCGGGCGAGGAAGAGCCCACGGGCGAGGGCGACCCGCTCCCGCCGCAAATCGTGGTCGAGGTCCGGGACAGCGGTCCGGGCATCGCGCCCGACGACCTCGAGCGCATCTTCAGTCCGTTCTTCACGACCAAACCGCAGGGCACGGGCCTCGGGCTCGCGATCGTGCGCAAGGTCGTTCACGCGCACGACGGCCATATTGACGCCGTCTCGGCGGTCGGTCGGGGCACGACATTCCGCGTGCGGCTGCCGGTCGTGCCATCGGTTCGCACTTTGAGGGAGACGAAGTAATGGGACGCATTCTTGTCGTTGACGATCATGATTCGCTGCGCAAGGGCCTCGTCCGCGCGCTGTCCACCGCCGGCCACGACGTGGAGGAGGCGCCAAACGGGACGGCGGCGATCGAGCGGCTGCAGGACAGCCAGTTCGACGTCGTGCTGACCGACCTGCGCATGGGCGGCGCCGACGGCATGGATGTACTCCGCACGACGCGGTCGATTCAGCCGGGCGCGGCGGTCATCCTGATGACGGCGTTCGGATCGATCCACACGGCGGTCGAGGCGATGAAGATCGGCGCCTTCGACTTCGTCCAGAAGCCGTTCGAGATCGAGGAGATGGAGCTCAAGATCGAGAAGGCGATCGAGCTGCGCCACCTGAAGTATCAGGTCGACTACCTCCGCCACACCCAAGCGGACATCTACGACTTCGACCGCATCGTCGGCGCCAGCGGCGCGCTGCAGCAGGTGCTGACGATCGTCAAGAAGGTCGCGCGCAGCAACTCGACGATCCTGATCAAAGGCGAGACGGGCACCGGCAAGGAGCTGATTGCGGGCGCGATCCACCACAACTCGCTGCGCGCGACGCGCGCGTTCGTCAAGGTGAACTGCGCGGCTCTGCAGGAGAACCTCCTCGAGTCCGAACTCTTCGGCCACGAGAAGGGCGCGTTCACGAGCGCGGACAAGCAGCGCATTGGCCGGTTCGAGCAGGCCGACGGCGGCACCCTCTTCCTCGACGAAGTCGGCGACATGAGTCCGAGCACGCAGGCGAAGATTCTGCGCGTCTTGCAGGAGCACGAGTTCGAGCGGCTCGGCGGCACGCGCACCTTGCGCGTCGACGTCCGGATCATCGCGGCGACGAACCGGAATCTGACGCACATGGTGCAGGAGGGCCGGTTCCGGGAGGACCTGTACTATCGCCTGAACGTCGTGTCGGTCGACATGCCGCCGCTCCGCGAGCGCAAGGACGACATCACGGCCCTCGCCGACTTCTTCGTGCAGCGGTTCTCAGGCGAGCTGAAGAAGAAGGTCGAGGTCATCCAGCCCGAAGCGCTCAAGGTGCTGATGCGCCATAACTGGCCGGGCAACATCCGCGAACTCGAGAACGTCATCGAACGCGCGGTGCTCCTGTCGGACGGCGGCGCGGTCGGCGTGAGCGATCTCCAGATTGGCGACCACAGCAACGGCGCGGTGTCGAGTACCGGCGAGCATCAGGCCGTGGTTCGCGTGCCCCCGACGGGCATCCCGCTCGAGGAAATCGAGCGGCAGGCTGTCATCGAATCCCTCAAGATGTCGAACTGGGTCCAGAAGGACGCAGCGGAACTGCTCGGCATCAGCCCCCGCGTCATGAACTACAAGATCAAGATCCTGAACATCGAGATCCCGCGCGGCCGCCGCATGCTGGCGGACACGATCGCCAGCTAGTGCCGATCCAAGGGCTGGCGAGTACACAATTTGAGGATCGGATCACTTTAACTCGACCGTCGTCGCGACAGGCGTCAGCGGAATGACCCAGCCGGTCCGCTCGGCCGCGTAGGTCCCGACGAGTGTGTACCTCCCGACGCCGGCCACGGTCGCCGGCTGCTCGATGCGCAAGAGCGCCGTCTGTGAGAGCGCCGTCACCGGCGAGAGCGTCACCCGCACGGCGCCGGTCGCGGGATTGAGGGCCACGCGCTCGAACGTCCCGCGGTCGAGCGTCAGATACAGGCCCAGCGGCGCGATGTAGATCCGCCGGCGGATCGAGTCGAGCGTCTGCACGATGACCCAGCCGCCGTTCGATCTCAAGTCTCCGCGCAGGTTCCCCCCAAAGGCGACCCAGCCGAAGTCCGGGTGATTGACGATGTAGGTGCCCGTGCTCACCGCATGGCCGAAGAAATTCGGCCCGTAGTCGCCGATGTCATCATCCCAGCGCAGATTCTGCGGGTAGGAATGGAATGCCGCCGACGGGAACCCCTCCTGATCGATGCTGGACAGCGCGCCCATCGCGCCGGCGTAGCCGATCCGAAGGAGGTAGTCGTCGTCGGGGTGCTCGCGGTACGCCGCGAGAACGGGAATCGCGTTGATGCCCGAACCGTAGTGGTGGATCTGTCGCTCAATCGTGCCGCCCGGGGCGCCACCGTAGATGAAGTCCCAGTACCGGCGCGCATTGCCGTTGTAGCCCCAGTGGGGAATCGCCGGCATGTAGCCGAGAATCGAGTCCAGCGCCACCTCCGCCTTGTCCTGGTAACCGAAGAAGTCCGTCCAGGCGAAGATCTCCTCCTGCCCTGTTGAATCCCATGCCATCTCGGAGCCGAACGGATACGCTTCGCTGTTCCATCGATCCGCGCGCTGCTTCATGGCGGCTCGGAGATAGTCGGCCTGCGTCGTCCAGCCCTCGCGCGTCAGGTCCTGGAGCACGAGCACGAACACGTCGCCGTCCATCAGACCGACGTTGACGTAGCCGACGCCGCCGCGCTCACCAGGCGTTGCGAACCCGCCCGTCATGTACTTCACCGTGTTGAACGCGTGGTCGAGGTACCACGCCCACGGGTGCGACGTCACCAGCCCCGGATAGTTCCGCGCCAGCCGGTACATCGACCAGTAGGCGGCAACGACGTGCGGATAGTCGTAGGCGCGATTGACGGCTTCGGCCTGATCCTTGTTCCAGGAGGTCCAGGTCGTCCAGTTGCCGGGCGCGTACTGGAACGTGGGCAGGAGGTCCGGCTGATAGTAGAAGAGGCTCTTCTTCACGCCGTACATGCGCGGGCCTTCGCTGTACTGCAGCTGGCCCCAGATCACCTGATCAACGAACCGGGCGAGCTTGTCGACCTCGGTCTTGTCCGGCTGAGCGAACTCTTTCATCATCGCCGCGAGCCACGCCCCCGCGCCGCCCTCGTCGGAGAGGCCGGCAATCCACACGCGCGTGTCCTGGAGCACGATGCGGTTGTGCGCCCGGTCGTAGTTCATCACCGATGGCGCGCGATGGAAGGGATCCTGCGCATCGGTGAACCAGGCTTTGGTCGTGAGGAAATGGCCCATGTCCGCCACGGCCTGCTCGGCGGGCTTCGTCACGTCGTACTGAATCGTCTGCGTCGTGCGGTCGTCGTACCGGATGGTGAGGCGCGCCCGGCCCCAGTGCCGGCCCCGAATGACGTACTGCGTCTCTCCGCCCCTGGCCGTGCCGGCCGGCGTCACGTCCAGGGCGCCCACGGGGTCAGACGCGACGCTCGTCACGCGTCGTCGACCCGGCTTCAGGAAGAGCTGCGCGTCGAGGTCCATCGGGACGATGTAGCCGGGAATGCCGATGGCCACGGGACGGTCGTTGGCCGCCAGCGTCTGCTCGATGTGGCGGATCTGGTCCGCCACGAGAAAGCGCAGACCGTAGGCCCTGGTCTCGCCGGGCGCCAGGGTCACGGAGGACGGCGGATTCCACTGACTGGCCGCTGCCCATTCGTTCTCGGCATACGCGAGGCTATGCACCGTCCACTCGAACGCGCCCTCAAAGGTCTGGCTGCGCCGGGAGGCATCGTCCAGCGGACGGAACGCTTCGAACGGCGTCCGCGTGCCGGGCTCTGGCACGACGACGAGGGCCGGCCCTGCGCCCGACAGCCGCGTGACCTGCAAATAGCCGCCGTCCTCACCGGTGTACGGATCGAAGAACGAGCAGATCCCGTGCGCCTGCGGCAGCGTACGGGCGCGATTCGTCGTGAAGTCCTGGATCATGTTGTTGAACACGACCGGGAAGCCGAGGCCGCCCACCGTCACGGCGGTGGCGCTCGTGTTCTTCAACTCGAAGTGCAAGACCAGGCGATTCGCGGGATCGACCATCCACGATCGGACGACCCGCACGGGCGAGTCGGTGACTGGGCTGGCGGGCGGTCCGGCGCGGCCTGCACTGGCTCCGCCGTTTCGTCCGCCGTCGAAACTGGCGTGCGCGCCCGCGATGGTGGGCGTGAGATCGGCCGCCGCGAGCAGCCGCCACCCTGCGGGCGCGTGATAGGCGCCCGCTGGCACGACGGGCTTGCGCGCGCGGCTCGACGCCAGGTCTACCCAGGCACCGTCCTGCCAGCCCGCCTGCCGCAGGCGCAGGGTGACGTCCCCGAGGCTGTTGAATCCATCGCCCTGCCGGGCGGGCAGCTCGTCGGCTGGCGTGAAGTCAAAGGGCGGGTTCGCGGCATTGCTCGACGAGGGTTGCGCGCCCTCGGGGCGCCTGGCGGCCTTGGGCTCGAGCGCCGCGATGGTCTGGGAGTCCTTCACCAGCTTCAGCGTGAAGTCCGGCGTGTCGAAATCGAGGGTGCCGTGTTCGAGCCCGAGCGTGGGCGTCGGCGGCGGCGCGCCGCGTCCACTGCCCTGTCCGGGCCTGGCGTGGACCGTCAGCGACCCTGCCACCGCGAGCACGGCCGCGGCCACGAGCAGGCTCTGCCCCGAGCGGCGCGTCATGGCATGTGGAGGCCGTTCGGCGGAGTGACCTGGCGACGGAACTTGAAAATCGGATAGGCGACGGCGCCGTGATCGGCGCCGAGGGCGCGCAAGGTCTCGTCGAGCACGCCCCAGCCGACGAAGCCGTCCCGGGCCTGCGGCTCGAGATAGTAGAACGCCGCGTTGGCCATGGGCTGCGCCATATCGACGAAAAACGTGCCGGCCGGGAACTCCCGTGACGTGACGGTCGAGAACATGCCGTCGAGCACGGTCATGTCGTAGCCGGAGCTGCGCGCTTTGCGCATCGTCTGGATCGTGAACTCCTCGCCCTCGACGCGCATCAGCTTGTCGAGTGTCTGCACCGTGATGTTGTGGGCCCTCAGTTTGGCGGCGATCTCGGCCAGCGAGGCCGGGATCAGATATCCGCGCGGCACTGGCGCGCTACGCGTGCCGACCGGCTTCGTGAGGTCATCGACGCCGTGCACGACTTCGGGCGGCCCGGACGCCGTGCCCGGCCGCGTGCCGAGCAGGCTCGTGCCGGGGCGGTACTCCGGCACATTGGTGCGGTACGCCAGCAAATCGATCTTGCCGGCCGACTGATACTCGCCGTCGAGAAAGTTGCGCAGCTGACCGGATTCCGCACCCGCGAGGACGTCCGCGACGGTCTTCTCGTCGGCGGCCTTGACCACGGCCTGGATCTCCTTCGCGTGCGTGTTCGTGTAGTCGAGGAGCGCCATGATGTAGGCGTACTGCGCGTAGATCCGGCGTTCGAACGTCGGCTGGCCTGGCGTCTCCGTGATGATGGCGAGCCGGTTGCGCAGGCCGAAGTCGTTCACGATGAATTTCGCGTCGACGGTCCAGGCGGCGCGATCGTGGCTCCACGCCGTCGGCGGCCACGTATTCGGGATGGGCAGCGCATGCGTGAAGACCTCGAGGCCGTAGTCCCGCCGGACCAGATCCCGCACGGCGGGAAACAGCGTGTCGTGCGTGTACTCGCGCGGCCCCGGGGCGGCGGCGGGCACGGTCGTCGTGCCGTAGGTATTTGCGTAACCGTGCGACACCCGGCTCATCAAATGGCCGTCGAAAAGCAGCACCGGGTCCCACTCGTTCAGCGTGCGGTACAGCCCGTTGGCTTCGACCGTCTGCAGTTTCACGCCGTCGCGGTTGAGGTCGAGGCCGCCGGAGTTCTCGCGGACGCCGAGGATATACGGCGTCTCGCTACCGAGCGATCCGTCCTGCGTCACGAAGGTGTCCGTGCCGTCGACGTTAAAGATCGGCGCGATCACGACGATCTGGTTATCGAGAAGGTGCGCGTGCGTGCCGAGCAGGATTTCACGCGCCACCATGGCGAGCGCCTCGGCGGCCTCGGGCTCGGGCGGGTGGATGTTGCCAAGGAGGAACACGACCGGCTTGCCCGAGGCCTTCGCCTGCTGTGGCGAGGTCACGCGCGGATTGGCGAGCACGATCGCCGGCGCCGCCTTGCCCCGCGGGCTAATGAACATGTCGACGACGTGCAGATGCTCGCTCCGGGTCTTGAGGACGGCGATGTACTCGAGCAACTGCAGGGACGACATCGTCCGTGTGAACCGGGTGTGTTCGGGAACGGTCTGCAGATCGACGGGCCAGAGGCCATTCCAGCCGGACGGAACCTCGTCGCCCCAGTAGATTTTCTGCTGTGCCATCACGACCCCTGAGAGTAGCGCGGCAGCGGCGGTGGCGGCGACCCAAGGCACGCGCGTCATATGGGCACAGAGCTTACCAGGGCGCGACGACCAGGGCTGCGCCGGGCGCGACCGCGACCGGCACGACCGCGACGCGAGCGACTCATGACGCCGGCCTGAAGCCCACGCTGCGCCACAGCGCGGCAGCGTCGTACACGCGTCCATTGGCGATCACGCGTATCACGCGGCGAAGGGCCTTGATGTCCTGCAGCGGATCGCCGTCCACGAGAATAAGGTCGGCCCGTTTGCCGGCCTCGACCGTGCCGGAATCAGCGGCGAGGCCCATCGCGCGAGCCGGGACGATGGTCGCCGACTGAATGGCTTCGAGCGGGGTCATGCCGGCCTCGACGTACAGCTCGATCTCGCGATGCAGGCCGTAGCCAACCAGGCCGGTGTCCGAGCCGGCCACGATCGTCACGCCGGCGCGATGGAGCGCGCCGATGACGGCGAGCGTCTGCGCCATGCGTGCGCGCATCTGTTCGGCGCTCGTCGCGTTCGTCATGCCGCGAAACTTCGCGTCCAGTATCGCCGGCGCGCTCAGGATGCCCGGCTCGAACGACGCGACGTCGACCTCGTGCGAATGGCTCGCCATCTCGCCCCAACTGGCGGTCGGATCGACCACGGTGTGGTGATCGAGCAGGAACTGGATCGCGTGCTTGGCCGTGTCCGATTGCAGATCGGGCGGGCCAGCGGCGCCCGGCGGCCGCAGCATGCTCGTGACGAAGTTCAAGTGGTTGATCTGATCCATCCCGGCCTCGATGCCGGCCATCGTGGTGAGGGCCTGCGGCACGTGCCCCGTCACCGACATGCCGAGGCGGTGGGCTTCGGCGGCGATGGCGATCACGACGTCCGGCGCCAAGTAGGTATAAAGCTTGATCTGCTGGAAGCCCGCCGCGTGATACCGCGCCACCGCCGCGCGCCCCTCGTCAGGGGTCTCGGCTGTCACGTGGCCGAAGGCCCGCGCGCCGCCGGCGTCGATGAGCCCGGCGAGGATCCAGCGCGGACCCAGGGCGTGCTGATGCTCCACCGCGTCGCGGTCTGCGATGAGATAGTCCATCTCGCCGCCGCAGTCGCGCGCCGTCGTCTCCCCGGCCGCGAGCAGCGCGGGGCCGAACTCGACGCCTGACGCGTGCGTGTGCATCTCCCACAGGCCCGGCAGCAGCGTCTGGCCTTTCGCCTCGATCACGGCCACGCCGCGCGGAATGGGCGTGGTCGCTCTCGCCCCGGCAGCCACGATGCGCGCATCGCGGACGATGACGACGGCGTCGGGGATGGGTGGCGCGCCGGTCGCATCGATCAGCGTCGCGCCTGCGATGACGAAGGTGCCCGTGTGTTGGGGCGGGACCTCGCGGCCGAGCTCGGCGAGATCGGCCATTTCCTGTGCGACGCCGGCGCGATACATGTCAGGCAGGGCCGGCTCGAATTCGGTTCGCACGGCTTCCATCGGCAAGCCACCGGCAAAGGTCATCGCGGCGGCGAGATCGCCGCCGGCCGTCATCCACACGATCTCACGGCCGAGCATGAGGTGATTCACGGTGTAGCGGTCGAGGGCCACGCGGCGGCCAGCGACGGTGATGAGGTCACGGCCGACGCGGGCGATCTCGAGGGGCTCCGCGTCGACGTTGGGACTCACGAGCGCGAGCTGCTTGGGCTCGCCGCGCGCGTGCCATACGCGCATCATCATCACCTGCAGGGCAAACGGCGACGGGCCGATGACGGCGGCCCACGCCTGCGGCGTCGGCGACGCGCGCGTCGTGCCTCCGATCGCCACGGTCGTCGTCTCACCGCTCACCGTCACCGTCGCCGGACCGGTACCCTTCACCTCGAGACCCAGCGGGCGCTCATCCGCGCTCATGGTCAACGTCGCGGTCGTCGTGTAGCTCCTGCCCCGGTCCGCGTAGTCAAAGGTCGTCGCCAGCGTGCTCGTGCCGTCGGGATTCGAGACCACGTCGTACTGCTCGTCGCCGATGGCGTGGAGCAACATGTGAATGGTCAAGGAGCCGTGGACACTGGCCTGGCGGGGCGCCGGTGCCTGACGGGCCAGCCGCGGGCCCGACGTCGTCAGTGCGGCGAGGAGCAGAAAGAGAGCAAGGTAGGAAGGCATAAAGAATTGAAGATTTTCGATTGTGGGATTTTCGATTTAGATTTTAGACTGACGATTGACGATTGACGATTCTGCCGTTCCCGTTCGTTTCGCCCGCGGATGCGCCTGCTGATAGACATCCATGAGGCGCTTCAGGTCGAGGTGCGTGTAACGCTGCGTCGTGCTGATCCGCACGTGGCCCAATAGTTCCTGGATGGCGCGAAGATCGGCGCCGCTCTGCAGGAGATGGGTGGCGAACGTGTGCCTCAGGGCGTGCGGGCTGATGCCGCGCGCAATGGCGGCCTCGCGCACGTACCGGCGCACGACCCGATCGACACTCCGCGTGGTCAAGCGTCCGCCGCGGAGGTTCAGAAAGAGCGGATAGCGGACGCGCGCGTGCGCCCGGACTCGGGCGGACGAGCGGTCCATAAGGGGCGGCGGCATTGCCCCGCGGTCGGCAATCATGGCCCGCATGGCGTCAGCCGCCGCGCGGTTGAAGGGCACGAGGCGCTCCTTCCCGCCTTTACCACGCACCCGGGCGATCCGGGAGGACACGTTCACGTCGGGCACGTCGAGGTCCACGAGTTCGCTCAGTCGAAGGCCGGACGCATAGAACAGCTCGAGGATCGCCCGATCGCGCCGGCCTGCGGCCGTCGACGCGTCTGGCGCCGCCAGGAGCCGATCGATCTCCGCGACGGCCAGATGCGCTGGGAGGGTCTGCTCGCGTCGTGGCGCACCAATCAGGGTCGTCGGATCCTCACCGATGGCGTCCTCGCGCACCAGGTAGCGCCCGAACGTTCGCAGCGCGGCCAGCCGTCGGCCGGCCGAGGCGCGACTGAGCCCGCGGCGATGCTGATCCGCCAGAAAGTCTCGAATGCCCTCCTGCTCGAAGACTGCGACCGGCACTTCGCTCGGCTTGCACCCCGCACGCGTCGCGAGGAAGGACAGGAGCTGCGAGAGATCGGTGTCATAGGCGCGCGCCGTGTGCGCGGAGACGTTACGGTTGTAGCGCAGGAACGCCAGAAACGCGCGAACGGATTCCCGGAGCGACTGCGTGGACGCTGTCATCCGACGATGCTCTCGAGGGCGCTGAGGGCCCGTTCGCTCAGCGCGAGCTGCCGCTCCTGTTTTCCCCGCGGCGGCGCGTCGAGCGGCGGCATGATGCCGAAGGTGATGTTGGTCGGATCGTAGTGCCGGGGATCCGCGTTCGAGACGTAATGTCCCAGGGCGCCAATCGCCGTGGCGCGCGGCGGGACGATCGGCTGCCGACCCTGCGCCAGGCGGGCGGCATTCCGGCCGGCGATCAGGCCCGACGCCGCCGACTCGACGTAGCCTTCGACGCCCGACAGCTGACCGGCGAAGAAGAGATCAGGGCGCACCCGAGTCTGCCACGTCGGCATGAGCACGGTCGGCCCGTTGATGTAGGTATTGCGATGGATCATCCCGAAGCGCGCGAACTCGGCCTGTTCGAGCCCTGGAATCATGCGCAGCACGCGCGCCTGCTCACCCGACTTGAGTTGTGTCTGGAATCCCACCAGGCTGAAGTGGTCGCCGGCGAGGTTGTCCTGTCGAAGCTGCACGACGGCGTACGGCCAGCGTCCGGTGCGCGGATCGGTGAGGCCCGACGGCTTCATCGGGCCGAAGCGCAGGGTGTCGACGCCCCGATGCGCCATCACCTCGATCGGCAAGCAGCCCTCGAAGAACTTCGTGTGATCGAAATCGTGCACGACCGCCTTTTCGGCGGACACCACGGCGGCGTGAAACGCGACGTACTCGTCGCGCGTGAACGCACAGTTCAAGTAGTCACCGGCGTCCACCTCTGCCGGCTCATCTCGTTCTGCGGGCGTTAAGGCTCCGTTGGGCGGTTGCGGGGACTCGGCGTTACGGAGGGAGCGTCCCCAGCGTGACGCGCGGAACACCTTCGTCATGTCGATCGACTCGGCGAGCACGATCGGGCTGATCGCGTCGAAGAACGCCAGGTGCTCCCGGCCGACGAAGGCGGCGATGTCGGCCGACAGCGCCGACGACGTGAGCGGACCGGTCGCGACGATGAGGGGCGACATCTCGACCGGCGACGGCAGGCGCGGAATCTCGCGACGCTCGATGCGAATCAGGGGGTGGGACGCCATCGCGGTCGTCATGTCGTCCGCAAAGGCCTCGCGATCGACGGCCAGCGCCGCGCCAGCTGGCACGCGCACACGGTCGGCGACCTCCAGTACGATCGATCCGAGCCGCCGCATCTCTTCCTTCAGCAGCCCGACGGCGTTATCGAGCTTGTCGCCACGAAAGGAGTTGCTGCAAACCAGTTCAGCCAGCCGATCGGTCTTGTGCACCGCGGTCGGCACCACCGGCCGCATCTCGTAGATTGTGACGGGCACCTCCATCGACGCGGCCTGCCACGCCGCCTCACAACCTGCCAGCCCGCCGCCGATGATGTGGATCACGAACAGATGATACGGCTTGAAGACTCAAAAGACGGTGGAAGCCGGGAGGCGGGAAGGCGGGAAGGCGGGAAGGGTCAGACGACGTGGTGTTCGCCGGTGGTTAGCCGTTCGGCGAACCTCTCGAGCGCGAACGGCGCCAGGCTCATGCCGGGGTCGTGGCCCGTGATCACGTCCGCGAGCACGCGGCCGGCCGCCGGGGAATGTTGAAATCCGTGACCGCTGAAGCCGGTGATGAGGAAGAAGCCGTCGAGGTCACGCGCGGGCCCAATGATGGGATTGGCGTCTGGCGTCATCTCGTAGAGGCCGGCCCAGGCCTTCGCGATGGGCGCCTCCGCCAGCGCCGGCAGCCGCCGCGCCGCCACGGGCGTGACCCGCTCGAGAAAATCCCACTGCACCGTCTGATCGAACGTCGATGGCTCGTGCGGATCGCCCATGCCGAACAGCACGCCGGCGCCTTCTCGATGAAAGTAGAACGTCGAGTCGAAGTCGATGACCATGACGTGCGAAGCCGGCACGTCCCACGCGCCCGCCAGCGGTCGCTGCGCGATGAAAATGTGCCGGCGGTACGGATCGACCGGCACGTCGATCCCCGCCAGGCGGCCGATCGCGCGCGCATGCGGCCCAGCCGCGTTCACGACGACGGGCGTTTCGATTGCACCGCGCGAGGTCTCGACGCCCGAGACGCGTCCGTCGGTCGTTCGGACGCCCGTGACCTCGACGCCCTTTTCGATCGCCACTCCGAGCGCCTGTGCCGCCTTCGCAAAGCCCATCGTCACGCCGTTCGGATCGGCAATGCCGTCCTTGGCGCAGTACGTCGCCCCGATGACGTCGTCGGCCCGGAGGCCGGGCGCGAGCCGGACGGCCTCAGCCGCGTCGAGCCAGTCGACGTCGACGCCCAGACGGCGCTGCAAGGCGGCGCTCGTCCGGAAGGTCTCGACGGCCTGGGGGGTCGAGAGTAGAAAGAGGTAGCCGTCCTGGTGGAAGTCGATGTCGGCGCCCACTTCGTCGCGAAAGCGCTCGATGAGACCGATGGACTCGATCGACAGCCGGATGTTGGCCTCGCTCGAGAACTGGTGGCGCACGCCGCCGGCGTTTCGCCCGGTCGACCCGGATCCGAGCATCGGCTCTCGCTCGAGGAGCACGACGTCGGTGAGGCCGCGCTTCGCCAGGTGCCACGCGACGCTCGCCCCCATGCACCCGCCGCCGACGATGACGACTTCTGCGCGGCGTTTCAAAGGAGAGAGTCTCAGACCTCCACCGCTTCGGCCTCCGGCGCATCGCGCACGTAGTCGCACTCTTCGTTGGCGCACACGAGCTGGCGGCCGTGCCGCTTCGTCATCTTCTCCGTGAGGAACGTGCGGCCGCACTTTGGGCACGGCTCGAGCACGGGCCTGTTCCAGACAGAAAAATCGCATTTCGGGTAGTTCACGCAGCCGTAGAACACCTTGCCGCGCCGCGACTTCCGCTCGGCGATGTCGCCGCCGTCCTTCGGGCACTTGGCGCCGGTCAACTTCTGCTTGACGTACTTGCACTCAGGGTAGCCAGTGCACGCCGTGAACTCCCCGAAGCGACCCTGTTTGACGACGAGGTTCTTGCCGCAATTCGGGCATTTCTCGTCGAGAATCTGGTCCGGCTTCGCGGCGGTCACGCCCTGCTTCGTCGCCAGGATCTTTCGTGTCGTCTTGCACTCCGGATAACCCGTGCAGGCCAGGAACATGCCAAAGCGTCCGCGCTTGACGACCATCGGCTTGCCGCAGTTCTCGCATGTTTCCTCGAGCGTCTCGGTGGGCGCTTCGGCCGGCTCGAGCTCCTTGGTGTTGTCGCAATCGGGATAGCGGCTGCAGGCGAGGAAGATGCCGAACTTCCCCGACTTCTCGACCATCTCTCCGAGGCCGCACTTGTCGCACGCGACGCCGGTGGGCTGTCCTTCCTTGAAGTTGGGCATCTCCTTTGCGGCGCGCTTCAGACTCTTCTTGAACTTCGTGTAGAAGTCCCTCAGCGTTTCTTCGTACCCCGCCTTGCCCTTCTCGATGTCGTCAAGCTGCTCCTCCATCCGCGC
>Ga0182024_10008507_pt1 | contig 21599 bp, 14 predicted proteins | sample P32metaG_FD_120480 | JGI IMG/M metagenome (GOLD analysis project Ga0182024, IMG submission 120480) | Permafrost microbial communities from Stordalen Mire, Sweden - P3-2 metaG (Illumina Assembly) | ecosystem: Environmental > Terrestrial > Soil > Wetlands > Permafrost | place: Sweden: Stordalen...
ACAGGAATAACCGATGCCCCTCGGCTTATATCTACGTTCTTGCCATTTATTCCGGAGCGGCCGCCGGCTTTCATCAAGCGTGTTGTAGGGTTGCCTGGCGATCGAATTGAAGTACACAGCGGCGTTGGCATTTTCGTCAACGATCAGCTCGTTGCCGAAACGGGCGACGTGCCAAAGCCCGAGTACAACCTGGCTAAGCTAGGAGATATCCGGGGCTACGCTCTGACCGGCAAATTCGTCGAGCCGTTCAAAGACAGCACGGCTCCGATCGTCGTGCCCCCCGGTCACCTGTTCATGCTCGGCGACAATCACAATAACAGCGCTGACAGCCATGTTTGGGGTTTCGTCGATGAGAACAGAGTGGTTGGCAGAGCTTGCCTGACTTTTTGGCGAGGGCAGTGGTTGCCGTTTCAAAAAATGCTGAGAAGATAAAACTTCGATATACGTCTCACCTGGCATTCACAACAGTTACGCCGATGCGTCGCTATTGAGCTTCAGACTTTGTGTCACTCGCATGGATCATTCCGAAACTTTCCATCGCGTTAGCGAGCTTGATCGCTTCACCCGGATTCGATGAAGTAAAACCTGCCCGGTCGGCAATATTTTTCGCGCGCTGCAAAGTCATGCGCGCTTCCTTGTGCCGTCCGGCCTCCCAAAGGTTGTCTGCTTTGTTGTAGAGAGTTTCGCATAACTCTAAAGGATGTTGATCACCGGCTAACCGTTCAGCTCGGTCGTAGAAGCGCATTGCCTCCTCTAATTTCCCTTGTTTGAACAAAGTGTGTCCCTGCCAGAACAGCCACGTAACTCGCTGCCCGACAACTCCACCCTCAGTGGCAGCCGATTCCGCTTTTTCAAATGATTGAAGAGCTTCCGCATATTTGCTTAACCTGGCGAGAGTTACTCCATGCCAGCCGTAAATATTGGATTGGTGGATGCTCAGCACAGCTGGAGGAACGTTCAGCAATTTCTCTGTACGTTCCAACATCGCCGCTAGCCGCTTATACTCACGACGGTCTCCCTCGGAAAAGAGCAGGAAGCAATAGGAAATCAAAACCTGTCTGGTGTCAGCCGAGTGCTTATTGATCTTGGAGTCTGCCAGTTGCAGTGCTTGTTCGTACAACAGCTTTGCTTGCTTGATTTGACCCGATTTTTGTGACTTTACTGCCTGTTCGACTATCGAGCGGACTTTAAATTGAGCAGCTGTTGGTTCCAGTTGTTGTTGCGCTGCATCTAGCACCTCTTTTTGGGAAGTGTCAGGAACTTCCGCAACTGGCGAAGACTCTGGCGATGTCTCAACGTTTGCCTTTTGATCGCCGGTTGACTTTTCGCTCAGGCTATTGGTGTGTTTTACAAAGCAAAAATTGAAAACCATGGCCGAAGCAAATATCAGCAGCATCGCAGGCAAAAGCACCCAAGCGATTCGTGATCCTCTCCGCGCTGCCGTCGAAGATTGGCTCGGGCTCAGGCATGCAGATAGTTCCTTTTTCACATCGAGTGCACTTTGAAATCTTTCCGCCGGATTTTTCTTGAGCAGACGCGACACGATCTCTTCCAGCGCGGAAAGTGCTTCGGGAGACTGCGTTGTTAACGACTTGAGAGCTGGCACCGGCTGCTCGACGTGCATGAACATTGTCTGCATTGGGTTGTCGCCACGAAACGGAGCAGAACCGGTCAAAGCCTCGAACATGACGCATCCTAATGAGTACAGATCCGAGCGATTATCCGGAATCAGTCCGCGACATTGTTCCGGGCTCATGTATGGAGGGCTGCCAAAGACGTCACCGGTGCCCGTTAGTTGTTGCTCTTTTTCCAGCAGCGCCATTTTTGCGATGCCGAAATCGACTATTTTGACTTGCTCTGTCCCATCAGCGCCTTTCGTAAGCATTATGTTGCTGGGCTTCAGATCCCGATGAACTATGCCTCTGGAATGTGCATAAGACAAGCCGTCGCAGATCTGCGTGAAAATATCGACAAATTGCTCAATGCCCAGACGGCCATGCTCGATCAACAGATCTGCAAGAGTCTTGCCAGCAACGTATTCCATCACAAGATAGGGAACGTTTTCTTGCGCAGTGCCAAAGTCCACAAGTCGAATCAGATTGGGATGATTGAGTTGATAGGTCGCTTTTGCTTCTTGCCTGAACCGCTTAAGGCTGTTCTGGCTCATAGACCGGTCGTAGTGGAGGATCTTTATCGCCATCAGCTGATCGAGCGATTGATGGCGGCAGAGAAAGACGGCGCTCATGCCGCCTTCGCCTAAGAGCTCCAGCACTTCATATTTACCACCGACCACTTTGCCGATCAGTGGCAAATTCGGGTTCGGAAGAGCGACAGGCTGATCCAATTCCAGCCCGTCACCGTCTGCTGTCGCGTCAAATGCTACAGGTTGCTGTTTTTGTTCTTTAATTTCGTCCGGTCTCACTCCGCTCTCTCGACCAACGCGCTCATGGCTGGATTATTCCCAGGCGGGCGCCCTGTCATTCTTGAGCTGCTACCGACCATATATGGAGCGATCTCGACGCTAAAGCCAGCGCTGAATCAAAGCAGCGCGATGATCAAAGGCAGCGATGCGACCTCAGTCCTCTAGACTGGCGTGCGCTCCACCTTTGCCTGCCTGGGTAGCGGCTTTGTATTCAGCGAGATGCCGCCAGCCCTGGTGCAAAATCAGCTGATAGGCATAGATCTGCTCGAGCCAACGCCGTTCGCCTTCCGGTAGGTCCGGCCGTTCGAGACGGCGCTTGAGGCTGCCTGTAATCGTGCGCGTTTCTTCGATCGCTTTGCGATAGTTGCGAACCGCGGTGCGCGGTTGTAGCTGCGGTGCGAAACTCACCTGGGTTGCGGCAGGTGCCACGGCGGCAGGCTCGCGTTCGCGTTCGCGATCTCGATCGCGTACGGGCTCCCGCTCACGCACGGGCTCCCGCTCGCGTACGGGCGCGGCCGCCGCGGAGACCACGCGCTCTCGTTCTGTGCCTTGTTGAGCTGCTTTGCTTGCTACTTGCTGGGCAATTGGATGTTGAATAACGTTCTTATGCCGGTCGGCTCCGCCGCGTCGGCGCTCTTTGCGCTTCGCCCGGTAGCATTCGAGGCAGTCGCGCAGGCGCGGATTCATGTGCTCGAAGACCTTGGCGCATGTCTGGCAGGTGAGAGAGTGCTTGGATTTGCCTTCGCCGGAAGCGTCGCCGTCTTCTGACTGACCGCCATCCTCGTCATCGTCGTCATCGGCATCGTCAGCCGGCGGCGCCGCGACTTCTTCAGCTTGCTCCGGCTCCGGTTTGCTAATCCGCCGGGCCGTCTTTTTCTTCTCTTGCTTGGCGGGAGCTTCTTCTTTCTCCGGCTCTTCTTCAGGTTCTTCGCGTGGCGCTTTGACCGGTTCGGCTTTGCGCCGGGCTTTGGTCTTTGCCTCAGCTTTCTCAGGCGGTTTGTTGCGATTCTCTTCGAGGAATTCGAGCACCTTGGGATTGGTCAGCCCTTCTTCCTTAAGACGGCGGATTTCCTTCAGCTCTTCCATCGCTTGATCGGGAAGAACTTTGATGCCGTTTTCATCCGATGTAGTTTCGATGCCGAACTCGGCGATGTACCGGCGAATAGTGACGCTGGTCACATTCAGGTCTTTAGCGGCTTGGGCAATCTTCGTGCCTTCTACCTTATTTGATTGGCGCATTTATTCGTAGCCTGCGTTGGTTAGTGGTGATTTGTTCTAGACGCGCGTCGCGGTGGTTTTTCTTGCTACACCAGCAGAAACAGTTGAAACGATTGACAGGTGCACTTTTTCGAGCTTCCGTATTCCAACTGCGGCGCTGCTTTTGCAGGTAACGCTCAATCACTGTGATTCGTTACGACGATCAAACTTCAACGCGCGTTCGACATCTTGATTGAAACAGCAGAACTGATGTTCTGTAGATCAAGATCTCCTTTAAGTTATCGCATGGCTTGACGTTCCCAACACGCACCGGTATTAAATTTTGATAAAAGTTACATTTATGGCGTCCGACATTTCAGCAAGCGAAGGCAAAGCCTGTCCTGAGCCCAGCGCAGCCGAGTCGAATGGGACGGGCGAGGAGAGCCTGCCCTGAGCGGAGCCAGCGCAGTCGAATGGGCCGACGGAGCGATTATTAAAAGGATGGCGATTGAAAGTTTTGTTGCGCGTTTTGATAGGCGCGGCGCAGGTGACCACGGCTGACGTGTGTGTACAGTTGCGTTGTGACGACAGACGAGTGACCGAGCAATTCTTGAACGGCGCGAAGATCTGCTCCGTTTTCGAGCAGGTGCGTGGCGAAGCTGTGTCTCAAGGTGTGCGGGGAAAGGGTCTTATTGATCTTGGCTTTGACAGCCATCCGTTTAATCACCTGCCACACGACCAGCCTGCTGAGACGTTTGCCGTGTTTGTCGAGCAGCAATGGCACCGCTCGGGCATTCAGTGGTGCTGCACCGCGGGTGGTGAGCTTCTGCGCCGGTACCGGCTCGGTAAGAAATTGTTTCAAACAGATTGCGGCTTGCTCGCCAAAAGGAACAATGCGCTCCTTTGAACCCTTGCCCAGGCAGCGAATGAAACCCTGACTCTGATTTACGTCTTTCCAGTCCAGCTTGACCAGCTCACTGACTCGCAGACCGGCGCCGTAAAGCAACTCGATGATCAGCCGATCCCTCGTTTTGTCCGCGGCGCGGATCATCGATGCCACCTCATCTGGTGTCAAAATATGCGGCAGGTGCCGCGCTTGTTGTGGATTTTGCATGGTCTCGCATGGGTCGTTTTCGATTGTCCCCATGTCCTTCTGCCATAAGAACCATCCGCGCAGACTGGCCAGCGCTCGCGCTATTGTCGACGAGCTTTGCCCGTTGGTTTTCAGCCTGAACAAAAATCTGGCAATGTCTTGCCTGGTGGGCTCCTGTGCCCTCAGACGCAGCTCAATTGCGGCATCTTTGCCGGGCTCGCCACCAGACTGCAAGAATTTGACAAAAGCCCTCAGGTCGCGCTGGTAGGCAGCAACCGTATTTGGTGACAGCCCTCGCTCCATGGCGATATGCTCAATGTAAAACTCGACTCGCTCTTTAAGCGAAAGCTCTTTTCCCACAACCCGTTTGGCTGCGGTTTTAATGGGCTTTGCCGAACCGGAACGACGGGTTCGTGAAACCGGATGCGGTGACAACCGGGCTTCCAATCTAGACCGCCCATCAACTAACGAAGGCGGCAATCAATCATCATGCTGGCAACAAATTGTAAGTCTGTATATATAATACATGTCCGGTCAAGTGCCCCGCTGCCAAGTGCCAGTGGGCAGGCAAATGATCGAGGGGCGGGGCCGCGAGGGTGCCTGCCCAGAGAGCGTAGCGGAGTCGAAACGGGCCGACGGAGCAGTGAAATGGAAATCAACGCCCAGCAAATCATTCAGCAACTGAGTGCGGTCTATGCCAACTGCCAATCCTACGAAGATCAAGGTTACGTAGAAACGACGATCGATGCCGGAACCGCGCACGAGCGCCGTGAGCGTGTGTCCTTCAGAACTGCATTCCAGCGACCCATGTACTACCGGCTTGAATGGAAGCGTTTCGACCCCTATACAGGGCAGAGTAAACCGGAAGAAACCGAGGTGATCTGGTGTGACGGCGCCAAGGCTTATGCCCGTAGCCGTTTCGAGCTGGACTTTCACGAGTGCGAAAGCCTCGATCATGCTATTGCCAGCGCCACGGGCGTGGCCGCTCACACAGTTTCCTCTCTGCTGATGCCGAACATCTTGTCCTTCAAGTTTTTGCGCCATGGCAACTTGTCGTCCGCGCCTGATGAAATCGTGTTCAATGAAAAATGCTGCCATCTGTGCGCCACCACCGACGAGCAGCGCACCGATATTTTGGTGAGCAAAAACGGTTTTGTTCTGCGCCGCATTCGCGAAGAGCGCATACTCAAAGGCGCCGCCAATTTTAGTTTGCCGCCTTTGCCGCCAGGAATTAGCGACCTCGAACGCCAAGAGATGATCGCGGTGCTGAACGAGGCGGCGGAGGATTTGCATGAAGTCTCGGACTGTTCTTACACCAATGTCCGTTTCGACAATCAGCTGCCGCAAATGATTTTCCATCAAGGGCAAGTGGCCTGGTAGCTTGCTCTAGCTCCAATACTATCGCCTAAACAGCATTTTCTTTGCTGCTCTCCTTCATTCAGGGCACCGGCTCGCGTTAATCTGTCGAATCCCTTCGTATGCTGCTCTAGGAATGGACCTTAACATGACGATCGGTGGCAACGAACTGACTATTCGCCTGATGCCGATGTAATTGGTTGCCCTTGATCGGATGACTTGCCAGGACAGCTTCTCAGAAGTAGAAAGGCCACTCCATAAATGACGATAGCGATCACGTACAGCGCCTTATAGCCGAAATACATAGCATTGTATTCGAGTAATGCGCCCAGCATGGCACCCATCAGGTTCATCGCCATGGCTGGCGCGATATCCGCCACTGCCCCGAGCAGTATGGAGAAGACCATGCCGGAGAAGAAGACGGGCATGATTAATATGACTATTTGCAATACCTTGTCGGTTGAGGTGGCCGGCAGCCAACCTGAATGGGCGACCCAGAGTCCGCCAGCAAGGCTGAGCAAGAGCAGGCAATAGGGCAAAAAAGCGTGACGCAGTTTGAATTGACTTACCAATAAGTTCGCCAAAAATGCCATAACCATGATTGCAGCGATAACGATACCGACTACGTACCAGGTGTTGCTGAAAGCTAAAGAGAGTTCCGTAATCGCTTTTGTTTCGATCAGCATGAAACCAGCACCCAAAAGCAAACAGGACCAATAAGTTCCTGCATAATTTCCTGCCGCCTTGCCAACCGAGTTGAAAGAGGCGGCGAGGATAAGGGTCAGCAATGCCACTACGCCAAACATGCCCATATATGAGAACGGATAGACGCGCTTGTACATATAGAAAAACGGCCAGTCATCTGTGGAAACATCAACGTCCTTAATTCCCAGCTTCCGAATTTCCGGCGCAGCATCGTGTAATAAGCTCTCGTTCGAGAAAAGCGAGCTGGATAGCTGGAGATCGGCTTCTTTTGTCTGCATAAACGTACAAGGAAGCTCAGTGCCATCAATGCAAACCGGCGGTTTGCCATCGAATGTCTTTTCCAGCATCAAGTAAATTTTGGCCAGTATCTGCGGCGAGGCCTTGTCAAATGACAAACAGAGCAACCCACCAGGCTTGAGATGTGCGCGCGCGTCGCGAAATGACTCAATCGTGTAAACATATGAATCCAAACGCAAGCTCGATGCATGACTGAGAAGTGTATGCGAATCAAGTGCCGAGAAAGAGATCAGATCATACTGCTTCTTGGAGGTGCGCATGAACGCGCGAGCATCATCTAGAATGGCTGTCACTTTCGGACTTTCATAAGGATGTTCGGGATGATATGCCTTGCCAAATCCAAGAATTGACGGATCAATTTCAACAGCGTCTATGTGTTGGGCACCGGCTCTGAGCGCGGCTGCCACGTCATTGCCTGTTCCTGCTGCCATAATAGCCACATCTGTAGGTGGCTTTTGCAAGACCATATAAGGCAGGTTGTACGAGAGTGCTCCTGATTTCAGCTCTGGGAAAGCTTGAATCGATTCCGGAGAAAGGTTATGGGTGCGCTGATAATACTGTCCGCCCGCTTTGATGAACATCCAACCGCGCTTATTGCAAGTTCGCTCAACGATTTGATAAGGCGAATAGACGACCTCCGAAAGGTAATAAACCGGCCACGCCAAAATGGCAATTGCCACAAAAGAAGCCACGGTGGAAACTAGAAGACTGCGTGGATTGTAGACTTGAAAGACCAGTAGCAGGCAAATAGCAAGGCTAAACCAGACGATAGGCGGAGTCCAGAGAAAGCTGAGCCCGAAACTGAGGGCAACACCGAGCAAGGATCCAGCCAGGTTCAGTCCGTAGGCTTTCAAAGGGTTCTGCCGTCGCATCAGGGCGCCACAAAGTTGACCGACAGGTAACAATGTCAATGCGGTCAGCAAAAAAACTGTCGATAGAAAGAAGTAAACAATGCCGAACTGAACCACCGAATGAATTGCAGGCAACGACAAGTGATACTGCTCACTTATGGGCATTATCTCCAAGGCAAAGTTAAGTGTCTGGCCAAAAGAATAACGCAAGAAAATAAGGAAGAATATTTGCAAAGCAAGCAGAGGAAATGTCAATGAAAGCGGGATTTGCTTGCGATCAGCAACCGCATAACCAAGGCCCAATCCGGCAAAGCACGAAAGAAGACTGAAGTTCTTGTAATAGGCGAAAAGAAGGAACAAAGTTCCCTGCCAACGTATCAGACTCAGCTCGAGCAAAAGACCGACGCCGGCACTAGCGGCAATACCGAGAGCGACATTATGGGGCGATAGTTTCTCTATAAATCCCCACAGCTGCGAAGCATCTTCGTCAATTGCCTTGCTCAAATTGGCTGCCATCTTGCTGCGCGACAGAGCCTTGTATAGACTAAAGACGATTAAAAGACTGCTCACGCCGACCAGAATAATCGCCCATGAATTACCGGTACCAAAAGTTGCGCACAGGTACAGAACTGCTGTTACTGCCACCAAAAAGGTGAGTGCAACCAGCCAACAGACCCAAGTCAGAAATACCTTTGCCAAGACCAATTTCTCACGGAAAACGATTTCTATAATACATGCTACATCGTTGATCAGGCGACGAGTCCGGCACAAAAGCACAAAAGATTGGTGGTCTTTTCGCGATGGTCGTCGCCTAAAATTGCTCGCAATTTTAGAAGGCGGGCAACTGAGGATCGGCATCCAGCAGCAACGAGAAATTGTTCAAGACGAATTGCCGCGGACAAGACAGAAATGAAATCTCTTCCAGCACTTGGGCTGACTGATAGTGCTCAACCGATTGACGCACCTCAGCCTCACGGTATTTTGGCAACCTATATCTGGCCAGTTTTTCTCTTTTCACTGACGACCAGGCTAAAGAGCCGCATCACCTTCGCTACTGGCACCCTTGCAGCTTCAGTGCTGAAGTTGCTAGACTTTCGCATGAACTGTTTTTGCGGAACGGGGAAATTGAACAGCTGTGGTGATTTTGGTTCTCCAATCAGTTGGAACTTTTATGGCTAATAAAGCTTCATTGTTCGCGGGTAAGTATGATCGTGAGGATGAGCATGAGCGTCACCGTAGAGAAGGTTAAACCCCTCGAGAACATGGATACACGCACAATAGTCTCCATTATCGATGCCTTTCCGGCATATGGGAATAAACCGGCAATCGTCAATTTCGTCAAAAAGGGCAAGACATCGCTCACTTACAAAGAGTTGCTCAATTATGTGAAGCGGCTGGCGGGTGGGCTTCAGGAACAGGGTTTCCAGCAAGGTGACAGCGCCATGATGGTGGCCGGCAACTCGCCTGAGTGGATCATTGCCTTTCTCGCTGTTCTCTATTGCGGCGGTATCGCGGTGCCGGTGGATTCGCAACATAGCGACGAGCCACTCCAGCACATCGCCAGTGACAGCGGCGCCAGGTGGATATTCACGGATCAGCGCGGCTCTCAGAGGCTGCGCCAACTTCTGCCGGGCAAGCATTTGAAAATGTTTCTTCTTGATACCGAAGATGGTGACCATAGCTGGCGCTCTTTGATGGGGCGCAAGCATGGCGAGCTGGTCGACGCCCATCCCGACGATCTGGCCGTCCTCTTCTATACATCTGGCACTACCGGCATGCCCAAGGGCGTTCCTCTCACGCACAAGAACATAATGTCGCAGCTGGACGCCCTGTTGACGAAACTAAAGGTGTTGAAGCCGACGGACACCCTTCTTTTACCGCTGCCTTTGTTTCACGTTTATCCACTCGATCTGGGCTTGCTCGCCCCTTTGAGCATGGGCCTGACAATTCTCCTGCCTCGTTCATTGACCGGACCGGAAATTCTGCGGGCGTTGAATCAGGGCAAAGCCACTGTGCTGATCGCAGTTCCCCGGCTGTTGCGGGCTCTCTATGATGCCGTCGAGAAAAAGTTTCACGCCTCGAAATTAGTCGGCATCGTATTTGATCGCATGATCGACGTATGCGCTGCCATAACCGGCGTCACCGGAGTCAAGATCGGCAAGGTTCTCTTTTCACCTGTCCACCGTAAGTTTTCGCCCACGTTGCGCCTGCTTTGCTCGGGCGGTGCACCATTGGATCCCGACCTGGCTCACAAGCTGATTGCGTTGGGCTGGGATGTGGCGGTCGGCTATGGATTGACTGAAACAGCGCCACTGCTGGCGGTGCGCATGCCCGATAATCGCGATCTGTCCAGTGTTGGTAAGCCGTTGCCGGGCGTGGAAATCCGAGTGATGGAACGCCAAGAGCAGGATGTGGATAATGCGAAGCCAAACGGAGGCAAAGCTGCATCCAGCAAGCAAAACGTAGGGAAAGCGCAAGGAAGAAACAAGCAGTCCTCATCGTCTGGGGGACCGGACAGAACCGACCAGGACTCCGATAAAGGCAGTGATGCAGGGTCAAAAGACCTGAAGCAAACGCTTTTCGGCCACAAAGAAGGCGAGATTGAAGCGAAGGGTGCCAACATATTCTGCGGTTATAGAGACCTGCCGGAGAAGACAGAGGAAGCATTCACCGAGGATGGCTGGTTCAAGACCGGCGATCTCGGTTACTTATCACACGGGAATCTGCGAATTACCGGACGGGCAAATACGACCATCGTCATGGAGGGCGGCAAGAAAATTCATCCTGACGATGTCGAGGAGAAGTTTGCTGCTCAGAGCCAGATTCGAGAGATCGCCATATTGCAGCAGGACCGACGTCTGGTGGCGCTTGTGGTGCCCAATTTGAAATCCACCGGCAACAAAGATGTGCACAAGGCTGTCGGCGATGCACTAAATACGGTGTCATCTGCTTTGCCGTCATATATGCGGATTACCGACTTCGCCATCAGCCGTGAGCCTCTGCCCAGGAACACTCTCGGTAAAGTGAAACGGCACGAGCTGGAAGAGAGATATAAGCAAGCGAAGGCTGCCGGCAAAGCAGGTGAAACTGTCAAGCCCGGTGCCCAGTCTGTCGATGAAATGTCGCCTGAAGACCGTTCGTTGCTCAGCGATCCGGTTGCAACTCAGACCTGGGAATGGCTCTCACAGCGGTTCCCGGAAGCCAGTTTGACTATGGATAAGAGCCCGTCGTTGGATCTGAATGTTGACTCGATGGAGTGGATGAACTTGACTCTGGAACTGCGCGAGTCAACCGGTGTCGAATTGACCGACGACGCGATCGGTCGCATCGACACTGTGCGCGATCTGCTGCAAGAAGTCGTGCAAGCAGCCGAACACGGCGATCAGGTCGCCGGTTCACCGACAAAAGAGCCGGAGAAATTCATCAACGAAAAACAAAAGCGCTGGTTGAAACCGCTCAACCCGATTCAATCTGCGACGGCTGAAACTTTGTTCTACATAAGTAAGTTGATCATGCGCACGTTCTGCAACGTACAAGCAGTTGGTCTGGAGGATCTATCACCGGAACAGCAATATGTTTTCACGCCAAACCACGCCAGTTACATCGACGCTTTTGCTTTCGCGGCCGCGATCCCGTACGAACGCATGCGCAAAACCCAATGGGCAGGGTGGGCTGGCATCGCCTTCGGTAATCCGGTTTTCAGCTTTTTAAGCCGCCTGTCGCAGGTAATTCCGATCGAGGCGAAACAATCGCTCATGTCCAGTCTGGCACTGGCTGCCGGTGTGCTCAAACGAGGTAATAGCCTGGTCTGGTTTCCCGAAGCCGAGCGAACGCTGGATGGCAAACTGCTCAAGTTCAAAACCGGCATTGGCATGCTGCTGGAAGACAGCGATGTGCCGGTTGTGCCAGTATATCTCGATGGCACTCGTGAAGCATTGCCGCCCGGCAGTTTCTTCCTTCGTCCGCGCCAAGTTCGTGTGATATTCGGCGATCCTGTCCTGGCCGAGCAGCTCGTCAAAGAGGGCGAGGGACGCGTTGCGCACGAGCGCATCGCCAATGCGTTGCATGATCGCGTGGAAGAACTGTCGCGACGCCGACCGCCTAAGCAGGAACCTGGCGCCAGTAAGAAAAAGCTTTACGCTTTCAAATCCAAAACCGAGCGCAGAGAAAAGACTCAGTCGAGCAAGTGATCCTTCTATTACGTTGATTGGAGCGAGCGCTCGATAGTGCTAACATTCTCTCGCGCACCGTTTTGAAGGATTTATATGAAGTTCTTGTCTGGATTTTTGCTCGGTCTTGTTGTCGCCGTCCTGGTGGCTGTTGCCGCAGGCTATCTGGCCATCACCAACGGTATGATTCCTGCCCGCGGCGATGTTGCTCCGGATCAGTTTGAAACCTGGGCCGCCCATAATGCGCTGAGAGCAGTGTTGAAGCGCGAGGGGACGGAAACCTCTCCCCTAAAGGGTAATGAGGCAACTCTTATGGCTGGGGCCAAAGTATATGCATCGAATTGCGGAGGTTGTCACGGAACGCCAAAAGATCCCACTCCATCGTTCGCCAAGGGTTTCAATCCGGATCCGACATTATTTGGCAACGGCGACACGGTCACCGACGATCCAGAAGGATGGATCCACTGGAAGGTCGAGCACGGTATCAAATTCACCGGCATGCCTGCGTTTGCGCCGATGCTGAGCAAGAATGAAATCTGGCAAGTGACTATGTTCCTGAAAGACATGGACAAGCTACCTGCCAAAGTCGACGCCTTCTGGAAGAAAATGAAATAGCTGGTGGTGATTCGACCGGAGGGAGCGCTGCGAACGAGTGGAGATCTCCGAGACTGCTGCGCGCCTGCTGGAAGGATATGACATAGCTGATCGTGTCATTTCGACCGGAGTGAGCGCAGCGAACGGAGCGGAGAAATCTCCCCGATTGCTGCGGAGCCTGTGATGCTGGAAAAAATGAAAGCACGCTGCGGCAGTTACTTTGCCCCGCCCGCGGTGGCGCGACCGGCAAAATAGATGGTCCAAGTAGACAACGACGGCTCGTTGTCGCTCATCCACTCGTTGGCTGCGATTAGTTCCAGACCCACAGATGAACAAAGCTCTTGCATCTCTGGAATGAAGAAATAGCGAATCGTATGCAGCTCGTGGATAACTTCCTCGATACTCGATGATTTGTTGCGGACGATGATGTCGTAATTGATCTCAACAGCGTTCTGATTCGGATGAATTTCCGGATTAGTGGTGCGCGTTACCGCCAGTTGGTCAGTTTGCGCGCACTTTACGCGGCGTTGCGGTAGTTTGTGCAATACCGCCGGACCGTACCAGCAATCGAAGAGGAACATTCCATCGGGGGAAAGGTGTTCGCGGATTGTCTCCAGGGCATTGCGCAGATCTTGGTTAGAAACTTGATAGCCGATCGCATTGGAAAGTGATACCACCACATCGAACTTGTGTTGCAGACGGGCGGTGCGCATATCGTCGTTGTGCAATTCGATGCGATTGCGAGATTGCTCTGGCTCGGTTTGCAATTTTGCCGATGCTTGATCGAGCATTGATTTGCTTGACTCAATACCGCAAACGTTGAACCCGAGTAGAGCGAATGCGGCAGCGTGCGCGCCTGTTCCACAGCCGAGCTCGAGCAAATTCCTGGCGCCAGGCGAGAGATCATGGATCAGTCCGTGGACAAATTTGCATTCGTCATCTGGCTTTTTGTCGCTGCTGAGGATGTCGTAAACGCGAGCATACGCGCCAAATGGCGGTGCCGCTCCCTTTTTCTGCATGCTAAATTGCTGAACTCGATTTGATTTCATGGTCGGCACATCAGTGAGAAAGTCGAGCCGGCGCGGATGCCTGCCCTGAGCCAAGCGTGAGCGGAGTCGAATGGGCCGGGCGAGCGTATATCATTGATGCAACTCCGGCACTGGATGAGCAGTTGCTCCTGGTTTGCTGGGCAACCAGTGGAAGGATTTTTCGATCGATTGAGCCAGCACTTTGGGATTGTCCAGAGGAGCGCTGACCTTGAAGCTGAAGGTTCTCGGCTTGTTCGAGGCGATCTCACCGAGCACCGGCAGCGATGGCAGTGCTTCCAGTTGATGCAAAGTGACGACGTTCATCATTTTCTGCAAGGTGAGCACACGTGAAACTTCCCCGACCGGCCCCCCGATGACGCTGGTGGTCACACGCGGTATCTTGCCGGCGATGTCAACAACAATCGTGTCCATGGCCAGATTGGCTTTGCCGGAGCCCCACAAGCGCATGTCATCACCGTTATATCGCAGTTCGCTCATCGCCAGTATGCCTTTGTCGATGGAAAACTGGCAGAAAAGATCTTTGAATTGCCCGGTCCGCACGGGATAGACGCTTTGCAGCAGATTGTTCAGGTTGAAACCGAACAATCCCTGGTGCAAGAGATTCGCTTGAGTCAATTTGGCTTGCAGTTGTCCGAACCGGCTGATGAAGCCACCGTGGACGGTCAGCTGTCCGCTTCCCGACAGATTGGAAATCGCTGTCTTAGCGTCGGTGCCCTCGGTAGCTATGTCGATCTGCCCATCTGTCAATCCACTGATCTCGCCTGGGCGATCGAAGAGCTCATCTGCGATGACTGCAGCCTTGACTTTGTTCAAAGTCGAGCGCACCGCTAATTTATGATCCTGGAGTTCGTATGAGCCGGCCACCGTCAACGTTCCCCCAGCGAATGATGCTTTGCCATTGTTGAGTGAAATCACAGACTGGTCGCCACTGGATGTGGTGAAGGTGATGTCGGCTTTGAGATTCTCAATCGGCATTTTCCGATAACGGGCATGCTCGATTTCCAGTTTCCCGACTTGAGGTTGCCCGTCCCTGGGGTGATCGAGCGAGATCGCTCCGGAAAGTTCGTGCAGATCGCACAGCGTCCATGTCAATTGATCGACATGAAGGTTGCCGGATGGTGCCGGTTGTCCGATTGTGCCATTTAAAGCAAACTGCCCGTCGACAGTGCCCTCAACCTCTTTGCGATTGATCGCGGGATAGAAGAGTGAAGCAAGTTTGTACGCCGGCATTGGCGAACCAGTCGACAGTTGCAACTTGATTTTAGAATTGCGCAGATCGACCAGACTGAGATCCTGAGGCGGTACTGCGGGCTTCTTAGCAGGCGATGGTGGCAAGAATGTATAGCTAATTGCTGCCGCTGTCGTGAGCGACGAATTGCCGATCAACAGGTGAGCATTGTTAAGCTCGATGCCGGCGCCCGATATATGCGCGGAGCCGTCGAGTGTAAGGCGTTCGCCTTTCGGTTGATAAAGGGTGCCGAACGGAGTAGCGAAAGAAAGCTTGTCGTTGGGATCGGCGCGCAGGAGGAAAACAACGTCGTTCTGTTTGTTGTCACCGTTGACGGTGGCTTTGAGATCGAGCGAATTCGACGCGCGGAATTGGAGATTCAACTTGCTCACTTCATCGCTGATTGCCGGCAGCAAGTCGACCAATTCTCGTGGATCGATGGACGCCGTCATCTGGGTGCTCCAGGAAGCTGACGGGTCCTGGTAATTGTTGATCCGTCCATCCAGATTGAAGCGGCTGCTGCGGATCGAGCCGTTGAGACCCTGGAGCAAGAGCTCCGGCCCTTTGGCTGTCAGAGTGCCGCCGACATGCTCCACGGGAAACTTTTCTCGGCCGATTTTGGCGCCGGCATTTAACAGCCCGACGGCTCCTTCAAGTGCTGCTGCATTGCCGTGGATCTGGCAGGTTCCGTCACCGTATGCTCGTCCATGCACATTTGCCAGTGTGTATTGAGAAAGAAAGTTCGTGTACGTTTTTCTCAAGGGAACGGGCATCAATACGGAAGAGAGATAGTAGTGTACGTCGGTGAGATCGACACCGGGCGTTTGCACCTTGATCTCCTTGATGTCGGCAGTGCGAGAAACATCTTTGATCGCCAGGCTGACTGTGACCTTGTCGCTGCGAAGCGCTAAGACGACGTCTGTCAGTGTCAGGTTATCTTTGTCGTAAACAATGGTGCCGGCCTTTGCCCGCAGGGGTCTGGCCAATCCAGGCGGTTGATAGTTCAAATCCTCAGGCGTGGCGCAAAGGTAAACTTGCGGATCCTTCGAACTGCCCGCCACTCTCAGCTCCAGATCTTTGATCCGCCCATACAATTGACGCTCCGTCAGGATCGGCAGCTGCAACTTCAGCATCCGCAAGATCGCTTCCAGCTGCTCAATTTGAGTGTGTTTCGCGTGCAGAGTCAAAGCAATGGCTGATCGATCATTGAGTCCAGTCATGCCATCCAGTTGAAACGTGCCGTCGCCCATCGCGCCTGCAACTTTATGGAATTCAATCTTTTCGCTGTTCCATTCGATGTCGCCTGTGATGCTCTTTGTCACCAGAGAGCCGTCGCTCAGTGAAAATTGCGCGTCGTGCAGAGCGAGAACCCCGGCTGTGTCTGACTTGTTTCCCCGGCTGTTGAATTGTCCGGACAGATCGAAACCACCACCAAGGCGCGCGGTGACACTGGAAGGCAGCTCTGCAGAGCTTCTTTTGCCGCGGTGCAGGCTTTCATTCAGTTTCTCCTGCACCGCAGCTAGTGACAGACCGGTTCCTTTAAACGCCAGCTTGGTGTCATTTGTTTTCAAATCGATCGAGCCTGACGTATGTACCGCTCCGATTGAAAGAGGTAGATCAGCTTCTTTGATCTCTACCAACTCGTTCGGTATCAGCCTGATTGAGCCTCGAAGTTTGGCATTTTTCGAAAAGCCGAGTATCGACACCAGCGGTTTGGCCGGCGGCGGCAGCTTGTCGACGAGATCTTGAATCAGCACATCTTCGGCTTTAATCTCTGTTTCGCATTTCGTTTCGGCTGGCGTGCCGATCAAACTGACGGATACATCAGCCTTGCCCGACCATTTTTTCGTCGTCGCAGTTGGCCCGGTGGCCGGACCTTTCGCATACGACACCATATTGGCGACAGTGCTCAGATCCTCCAGTTTACCGCTAAGCTTAGCTGTGTAGGCTGCTTTGGCGGTGTTCCAATTGCTCAGCTCACCCTCTGATTTAAGCGCCATGTCTGCCAGGCGCAAGTTGAGATCGTGCCACTGAAAGTGGTGCGGATCGAACTGCAGCTTAGCTTGTGCCGTGGCGTCGGGAGATTGGAATGTGCCCAGAGTCGGCGCACTAAGAGTGAAGTTCTTGGCGTTGGCAGTCAGATCCGCATTGATGCCGGTGGTGAATACTCCCTCACCGTCGACGGTAGCATTGAAAATCCCCCTCACCTGTGCCGGATGCGTTGAGCCGGCAGCCTTTGCCGGCAGCGAAGGATAGAGCGCCTGAAGCAGCGCATGGAAATCGTCTGGATTCAACTTCTCAGTTTTCAGTTCGAAGTGGTAATGGCTGTCTTGCCAGCGATCCTTTTGTCCAGAACGCAGCCCAGTCAGCTGCAATCCGGTCGTATAGCCTTGATGCGGCACTTCGAAGGCAAGAAAAAATGGCGTCTTTTTGTGCTTGCGCGGGTAAACGAAACTGACTTTGACGTGCTCGAAGTCGATTTGATTCCACGCCGGCTTCACCTGGGCCAACGGCCGATCGATCAAGTGCACGGTGCCCTCGTCCCATTGGATGAAACGGATGTCCGGGCCATATTCCAGCAAATCGTTGAAGTTCCAAACATCAGGTGCGGTTCGAACAGCCCAGAGTTCCGGCTGGTGGAAGTCCAGATGGCGAATCAAGAGTTTGCCGTGGATGAGCGGAATCACCGCTATACCGATCTCGCTATTAGCCGAAGAGAGGAAAGGCTTCCCATGTTCAGTAACATCAAGTTTCTTGGTGTCGATCGCCAATCCATTGAGACCGAAACTCCAGGTCAGGCGACCGAGGTGGACATCGCGGTGAAGCGTTTCCGCCAACGCCCTTTGCATAAACGGACGGGTCCAGTTGATGTCGGTAAGCAGCGCCAGTCCGGCCAGGACGACGATGAAGGCCAGCCAAGTGAGCAGGAATCGCGCCACTATCGGCGCTAGTCTTTTGGCTGTCACTGGCTCAGTGACTGGCTCGGTTGCTTTTGGGGTGTCGTTTCGAAGCAAGTAGCTTACCGGCAGACTGTGACTGAGAAGAGGCGCCGACGCTTTGGATTCGATTGTGACGGATCGCGGAGTCCACCGCCGCCCGCCTGTTTTATCAAAGACTCAATCTCATGATAAGGCAGATCGTCATGGGGATGCCGGCCAAATTTCTTATGCTGAGTGCTCGTATGGTCGCCCTGTAGCGCGAAAGGGATGCTGGTACCTGGATTTGCCCTTACCTTGCGGTACTTGCTATGGTAAAGCGGCAACTATATAATCCCGAAGTAGTCGCGTGCGAGCAAGATGAGCGCCGGACAGTCAAAAGAAGATCTCGATAAAGCTTGCTGGCCAATCTTCGAAAAGTTGATGGCTGAACTGGGCGAGCGATATCAAAATTGGATTGTTGTGATCGAACCCGAGTCGGAGACGTATTTCCTTGGGCAAGATGATCATGAAGTGCTATCGCGCGCACGCAAACGATTCCCTCGAGCGCAGTTCTTTGCCTATCGGCTGAACGAGGATCCGGCGATCGACCGGCTTTAGCGAATTTCCTCAGACATGGACAGGTTCGGCTCAGTGCTTTCAGGAAACAAAATTCAGCACAATAAACCGGTCGTCGGACGCATTGACGAGTCGGGCAGAGTGCTTTTGCCAATCTCCATCATCGCCTCCGACGGTTTTGAGCTGGAAGTTGAGACGCTGGTCAATCTTGAATTTGCCGGCGCTCTGGTGCTCCCGGAAGCTCTCGCTGCTTCCATCGGCTGGCGCTGTCTTGGGGCCAGGCGCATCATCGTTGGCGTTGAAACCCGTATTGTCCGTCATTTTATCGGTCTTGCCTGTCTGGGCGGTGAGCCCTCTACGATCGTGGCATTGGGTGGGCTGCGCGACCAGCCAATCATCGGTCAGAAACTGCTGTCAGGTCGCAAGTTGATGGTCGACTTCGGCAACGGACAGGTATTGCTGGATTAGGCTAAATCAAGCTGCTCTCCCCAAGGCGGGCTGGGTTCTGCCGGTCCTTCGTGGCGGTGCCTATGAGTTGGAAACACATATGTTGCTTGTCACGAAGAAACGAGTTCGTGACCGAACCACTGGAAACCGTTCTTCCATAAGGCTTTACGATGTATCCCCGCTCTATCAGTTGCGTCCCCGCCGAGCAACATATGTGTTTCTAAGTCATAAGGAGACTCAGACCATTTCTGCTTTGGTAGCGGCAGCAATTCTTTTAGCAAAGATGGTTTTCGTATGCGTAACGTACCAGCGCGGCGCGGCTTCCCAGATTCAGTTTCTTGCGCAGGCGGCTGACGTGCACTTCGGTGGTTCCTTCGGTGATGTGCAGCACTTCGGCGATTTCACGGTTTGACAGACCCTGTGCCACCTTGCGTAAGACCTCGATCTCGCGCGTGCTCAGTTTGACGCGCACCAGCTCGCGGCTTTCATTGCGTTCGGTCAGCTCTCGCGTCGAATTGACGACAGTGCTCAACTGGCTGCACAGTTCAGTGAGCTTGTCGATGCTTGTGCTTTGCGTTTCGACGATTTGATAAAGCCTGGCTTGACTGATGGCGATCGAAAGCTGGTTAGCGATCCGACCTAACAGATTGATTTCGCCAACTGTCCAGATGCGCGGATTGTCGCATTGATCCAGATGCAGCAACCCCATCAGGCGTCCGCGATAAACAAGCGGCACCATCATCATCGACAAGATGCCGAACTGAATCAAGTCAGCTCGCACGTCTTTGGCGAAGGCGAAGGTATCGTCTTGCATGACGACGAGCGGGCGGCGCTCACCAACATCCAAAAGCAAGTCATGGTAACGCGAGAATATGATGCTCTTCTCCGAAATCGGCTCCACCACATGTCGCGTCACCTGCCGAACAATGCGCATCGAACTGGTGGGATCGGATGTGAGGCAAAGAATCGCGCGCGAGGTGTTGAACTCTTCGGCCAGGCTGCTGACAGATCTCTCCACTATGTCTTCTAGATCAAGAGAGCCATGAATGCTGACGATCAGCCTGTTCAACAGCGCTTCGTCTTTTGAAGCTTGTTCCATTCTTTGATATGTTTCTCGCAGATTCTCCAGCAGCATCGCTCGCTGCAAGTTGGTGGTGATCGTTCTGGGCAGAAATTTGTGGTATTCGCCGATCTTAGGCAGATAATCTGACGCACCTGAAAGCAACATTTTGAGCGCCAGTTCGGGGCTGTCGATTGCCGTGATCACAATTATTGGACAATCGGGTTTCATAGCGTGCAACTGTTGAACCAGATCACCGCCTGAGATATCGGGCAACTCGTAGTCCATCACCACTACGTCTATGTGGCGGTTGGTGGCAAACTTGAGAGCCTCCTCCCCTTTGCGAACTACTTCCACTCCATATAAATGTGACTGAGTCATAATCGCGCTCAGGCAAAGATCCGACTCGCTGACGCTATTCTCTACGAAAAGGACAAGCCGCTCGCTTGTTTCAGCTACTGCTTTGTCCTTTGCTGAGCTGGATTCCATATCGCTCTCGATTGCCAAGCGCCAAGATCCTTTCTCTGTCGGTGTTTTAGGCTGTTGGCTACTGATATTAGGTGCGATCGCCGGGGAGACCTAACATAAGCCTTGCCATAAACAATTATTGCCCAGCCTATACCGTAAGCTTGCATCTAAACTGCTATAAAAACAATAGTGCCCATTCGAAAATTTGAAGTCAGCCTCGTGGGGCGCTTTTCAACCGAATCAGACCCTCACAAAGAAAGCCCCCCAGAACCTCTACGTGAGGTTAGAGAAGTCAGACCCACGAGGTCACGAAGAGCAGCCATCCCTCCGGCTGCTCTTTCATTTGCAGGCTTTTCGCCCGACTCCACTTTGTTGACAATAGTCCACAGCCTGCCAATTGCCGTTCGACCCGCTGCACTGACGAGAGGTTTTCCTTCTCGCTCCTTGTCGCCGATAGCCGTTTATCTTCGTGCGGCTGATTCGATTTCGCGTGTGTACCGCTCAGCGCGAGGCTGGTTTATCTGGCGCTCGTTCAATTCGCCGTCCGACGTCGACTATCACGTTCACGGCACTGACTACGGTTTTTCGGCCTTGCCGGCTTTGACCTTTTGAGAAACGCCGGCGTTTTCCGCTGCGATTTGCGCAATCGCGCAGGGATCGAAACTGCCTTTCCCTCTTCCGATAGCGCTGAGGAATGTGTTCTCCAGCACCGTTAGAAATGGCATGGGAACTTGAGATTCGATGGCAGCAGCCAGTGCCAAACGCGTATCTTTCTCTTGCAACTGCACGGTGAATGCTTTGCCTTCGAACTGTTCGGTGGCGATGATCTTTCCATATTTTTCGTACACCGGCGACTGAAAAAACTCACCGGCCATCACTTGTAGAAACTTATGGTGGTCGATATTATTTTTGCGCAAGAGAGCGAATGCTTCCGCGAAAGTTTCGATCATGGAACTAATCATGAAGTTCGCAGCCAGCTTGGCGATGTTGGCCTGCTGCGGCTCAGTGCCCAGGATGTGGACACTCTTTGCCAAAGCGGCGAACGCTTTTTCGCATTTGGCAATGGCATTTCGATCTCCTGCTGCCATGACAATCAGCTGTCCAGTCTGCGCAACATCGGGTCTGCCCATGACAGGAGCCGAGATGAATGGCTTGCCAGCTGCCTTTGA
>Ga0182024_10008508_pt1 | contig 21591 bp, 22 predicted proteins | sample P32metaG_FD_120480 | JGI IMG/M metagenome (GOLD analysis project Ga0182024, IMG submission 120480) | Permafrost microbial communities from Stordalen Mire, Sweden - P3-2 metaG (Illumina Assembly) | ecosystem: Environmental > Terrestrial > Soil > Wetlands > Permafrost | place: Sweden: Stordalen...
GCTTCTGCAATACCTTCGTGATCGCCGCCGTCAACGTCGTTTTGCCATGGTCGATGTGACCAATCGTCCCTACGTTGCAGTGCGGCTTTGTCCGTTCAAATTTTTCTTTCGCCATTTGCGCTTTTCCTTTGTAGCGCCGGCGTCCCGCCGGCTGTTTCGTGAATCAATCGTCGTCCTGAGATCCACTCAGTAGTACTGATACAGCTTGTGAAATTTCGCCCGCAGCGCGGGATCGACCTCTTCAATCTTCGAGAGATAAAACTCCCGCACCTGGGCCTGATCCGAAACTGGCAGTGCGCTGTGCAGAGACCGCGCCGTTCCCGGCTTATCGCCTGCCGCCGCGTCAATCACATCCGCCGCGAAAATCGCTTCCAGATTGCGGATTCGAATCTTGCGGCTGTCGAGTCCCTTCAAATACTTCGTGACGCGATCCGCCGCAAATACCTTTTCAATCGAGCCTTTCAGGTCGCCGAACTCGCGTTCCTTCTCGACCTTGATGATACCTGGCTCGAAGATCACCCTTCACCGCTCCATCCGAAGACCGAATTCCAATACGAAACGCTCAAACTCTGGAGCGGGAGACGGGGATCGAACCCGCGACCAACAGCTTGGAAGGCTGTGACTCTACCACTGAGTTACTCCCGCTCAGCCTCAGCGGCTAAAGCCGCTTAATCTGTGACGCTCAGCGGCACGGCTAAAAGCCGTGCCCTTCCACAAACCCTCAAACCAAACTTCAGACTCAACCAAGTTTTCTGGAGCCGATGATCAGGATTGAACTGATGACCTCTCCCTTACCAAGGGAGTGCTCTACCAACTGAGCTACATCGGCTCACCTAAAATCAAATCTATTTGTCATCCTGAGCGAAGCGAAGAACCTGCTTTTCCCCGCACCGTCACAGGCTTCTAACTCTTCAATCTATCGACTTCGCCCGCTCTTGCTGTTCTTCAATACGCGTCCGCCAAAAATACAGTGCCGCTCGAAACGCGAATAATCCGAGGATCAGCAGTGTTCCAGTTCGCAGTTGCACACTCATATTGAAGACTCGAATCGGCTCATCCGACAGTGTGGTCCAGGCTAAAACACCGAGCGCCGCATACGCGACGAGAGCCAGCACGAACTTCTTTTTGATCGCCACTGCTTAAATCGTCACTTTTCGTCAACGCCTCAGGCTGTCAGCCACTGAAGCATCGCGTTACTTTCGTTACTCTGGTGCACAGGGGAGGATTCGAACCTCCGTACCTCCTGAGAGGGACAGATTTACAGTCTGTTGGCTTTAACCACTCACCCACCTGTGCAAATCCGAAAACACAGCGTCGCACGAAAAACAACACCGAAACTGCACAGCATCTCTCAGCTCGGGACCTGAATGCGAGAACTCCCGCCTGAACAACGACACTCGCCGGAAAATAATCTGAAGGAGTGTTTTAAAGCTGCGCCGGTAGCGCGCGTTGCCGCGTAAACCTCTCTGTTTCCGGAATCTTGTTTATCTGGAGCTGGCGAAGGGAATCGAACCCCCGACCCTCTGATTACAAATCAGATGCTCTACCGACTGAGCTACGCCAGCAGGTGGAAGCAGGTCCTTTCGGACACAATACTTCCCTGTTCCCTTTCTGATTGTCCGGGGACAATTATTTACGTTATCACAAGGGGCAATTGACGTGCAACCGGAAGCCTGCTCCGACCATAACAACGTCCGCTACATCGCGTGCGCTTCAACCCGGCTACCACCGGCCCCCGGTGCTATCATTAGCTGGCTGCCGCCTTGTTCATAGCGGATGAGCCGAATACCTGCCGAAATCGATGCGCATTCGCCGCCGCCTCCTCATCCCTCTGATCGTTTTGCTGATCGTGGCCGCTATAGCGCTGATCGTGACCCTGCGCAAGCACGCTCCACCGGAAGCGGCCCGCCTGCTCCCGGGAGCGGACGGGTTCTTCTACATCAACCTAAAGTGGATTCGGACCTTCAACGCCACCAGCCAACTGCCCCCGGTTTCCCGCGAGCCCGAATACCAGAAGTTTGTCGAGGAGACGGGCTTTCAATTCGAACGCGACCTCGACCAGGCCGCCTTTGCCATTCACTACCCGCGCAACTGGGGAGGTGGGTCGGCGGGCTCGGCTTCAGAACCGCGCTTCTCCGAAGTCTTCGTCGGCCGGATCGACTCCGGCCGCCTCACCGCCTACCTCAAGAAGATATCCTCTTCCATTGACGACTACCGCGGTTTTGAAATCTACAACATTCCCTATGAGGGCCGGACGGTCCGCGTCGTTATTCTCTCGTATGACAGCATCGCGGTTTCGAACCACCCTAACCCCGATGTGATTCGGGGCATGCTCGACCGCTCCCGGAAACTGGCGTCGCCCTTCGGAGGACCCTGGCTGCTACGCAAGTTTTACCGCAGAGTTCCTCTGGCCAGTGTGTCATTTGCGATTCTGCGCGTGAACCCTGGAATGAGTTCCTTCAGCGGACTGGGCAGTTGGAGTTTCCTGTTTCCGAAGCCCGCAGTCGCTGTGATCTCCGCGCGCTATCTGCGCGCTCTCCACTTGCGGGCGGAAGCCTTCACCGATAGCGCGGATGACGCACACGCCATCACCGAGAAGATCTCCGCCTTTCTCAGCCTCTTTCATGCTGCCGAAGGCAGTGTCGGCGCACAGGGTACGGATCCCGACGTTAAGGCGTTCTTTGTGAGCCTCAGGGTCGAACAGGCGGGAGAGAGCGCGATTCTCACCGCAACTGTACCCCCAGGATTCATTAAGAAGGCCTTGACCGAAACTCCGCCCGAAACTGTGGCCCCAGGCGTCACGGCAACTCCACTCAAGCAGGTGCCCGCCCCGACGCGGCCTCAGGAGCCAAGATAACGATAATAATGACCAGATGCGTTCGTCTAAGGTACGAGTGCGGGAATGCTGTAACAGTTCGGCTGGTCGCCGCATCTGGTATGTAGGACGCTCGACGCGCTGCCAACTTCTGCCTTCGCCGCTACCATCGGGCCGCTACAATAGACAGATATGACGAGTCTTCCATTGCCGCTCGCCGCCTTCGTCGCAGGACTGATCTCATTCCTATCGCCCTGCGTGCTTCCGCTCGTCCCCGGATATGTTTCCCTGATCTCGGGCGTAGGCGTGGAGCAACTGAACATGAAGGAAGGCCAGCTCTTCCGCAAGGTGATGCTCAACTCCGGCGCATTCATCATCGGTTTCAGTATCGTTTTCATCACGCTGGGTGCGATCTCGAGCGAAGTCGGACAGGTCCTCTCGCAGTACAAATCGCTGCTCGCGCGTATCGCCGGTGCAGTCATCATTCTCTTCGGCCTTCACCTGACCGGCATATTCCAAATCAAGGCTCTGCTCGCCGACACGCGTCTGCATGGCCTCAAAGGCAGTTCTTCCGCCTGGGGCGCGTTTGTCATTGGATTTGCTTTTGCCTTTGGATGGACGCCGTGCGTCGGTCCGATCCTCGCGGTCGTATTGGGATTCGCCGCCGCTCAGGACACTGTTTGGAAAGGGGTTTTTCTTCTGGCCATCTACTCGGCGGGGCTGGCTGTGCCTTTCCTGCTGACTTCGCTCGGTATCGAGCGCTTTCTAAAGTTCTACAATCGTTTCAAATTCCACATGCACGCCGTGGAGGTAGCAAGCGGAGGCTTGTTGATCGTATTGGGTATCCTTCTGGTAATGGGTCGCTTCGCGCTCATCTCCGGCTATTTTTCGTTCCTGAATCGCTTTGCGCTCTAGTGGCGGCGCCGAAGTTTCGGGTTCGTATCAGGGCATCGCTTTAGCGATGTCGAAGTTGCTCGAAAAATAATGCCCCCTTTACGGGCTGCGCATTCGACTCGAAATTCGAGGTTAATGGTGAAAAGAAATCCGCTGATTCTGTTCTTCATCGCCGTCATTGTCGCGGCCATGTTATTCGCCGGCATTCACATGGCGCGCAACAACCGCGCGAACGGCCCCGCCAAGGGACAACTCATCGGCAATCTGGCGCCTGACTTCGAACTACAGACGCTCGATGGCAAGAACGTCAGGCTCTCCGACCTTCGCGGCAAAGCCGTTCTGCTGAATTTCTGGGCAACATATTGCGGCCCCTGCAAGATTGAGATGCCGTGGTTTGTCGAGCTGCAAAAACAATACGGCCCCCAAGGGTTCCAGATCGTCGGCGTAGCCATGGACGACGCCAGCACCGAAGACATCGCCAAATTCGTGAAGGAAATGGGCGTCAACTACACCATCCTGCTCGGTAAAGAATCCGTTGGCCAGAGCTATGGCGGCGTCGGGGTTCTGCCTACCACTTTTTTCCTGGATCGCGACGGCAAGGTCATCGCGCGCGAATTCGGCCTGCAGAGCCGCAGCGTATTCGTAGACCACATCAAAAAGGCCCTGAGCCAGGGACAGTCGGTACAGGCTCGGAGGTAACTACTTCCCGCGCCAGCGCAAAGAGTACTCTGAAGCTGGGTTCGTATCAGGAAGCAGATTCGTAGCAGGAAGTAAGTTCGTATCAGGAAGTGGCTTCGTATCAGGGCATCGCTTTAGCGATGCCATAAGTTCCTTAATCAACGCCCCTTTAGGGGCTGGACGTCGGCTTCTGACTCTAAGAGCGGGAGTAGCAGTGAAAATTCTTCTCGCGAGCGCGCTTCTCTTGTTCTCCGCCTGGGCTTGGGCTCAGGAGGGCCTCGGCCCGCAAGGCTCCACCGTGACGCTGGCGTCAGCGCCAGTCGTGACCATCGTCCAGGGCAAAGCAGCGACCGTGCCGCTCACCTTCCGCGTCGCCAGCGGTTACCACATAAATTCCAACCAACCGAAGTCGGAGTTCCTGATCCCCACCGCGCTCAAAGTCGAAGCCACCACCGACATTGTCATCGGAAAAACCACCTACCCCGCGGGCCAGGATACGAGTTTCCCATTCGATCCCGACGAGAAGCTCAATGTCTACACCGGAGATTTCAAAGTGGACGTGCTGGTGCGTCCGCTGCACTCGGTGCAAGCCGGTAAGTATGTCGTCCGAGGAACTCTGAAATACCAGGCCTGCGATAACCTGGCCTGCTATCCGCCAAAACAGTTGCCAGTCAGCTTCGATGTAAAGATCGCCAAGGCTCCGGCAGCGCCTGGCAAGAATCCCGCCCAAAGCCCCCACGCGCACCAATAACGCCACATTCTCAGCACCGCGGATTCAAAGCATCACCGACCGCGCCTGATCCAGCTGACTCGTAAGTGTCAACCTGCGCCTGTAGCAATTTTTCACATGCTCATTTCTTCGATACCAGATCGTTCCTGAATACTTTGCCGTCCTTCATCACAAAACCGACATTCTCAAGAATCTTTATGTTCGCCAAAGGATCGCCGGAAACCGCGACAACGTCCGCGTATGCGCCCGGAGCAAGCACCCCCAAGCGTCCTTTCATCTCCAGCAATTCCGCCGCCCGCGATGTCGCGCTCTGGATCGCCTGCATCGGTGTCATGCCGAATTCGACCATCCGCGGAAACTCCTGCGCGATCGGCTCGGTCCAGGGAATTCCGCCCATGTCAGTTCCGAACGCAATCTTGACTTCCGCCTTCAGGGCCTTGCGAAACGACACCTCGTGCTCGGACGCGCGCTTGCGGTCGCGCTGCCCCGCCGGAGTATCGGCCGGCGCCCAGTCCCCATAGTAAACACTCAGCGTCGCGCACAGCCATGTACCCTGCCGGATCATCTGCGCGATTTGCGCGTCGGTCAGCACCAGACCGTGCTCGATTGAGTCGCAGCCGCCGTCGAGCGCGCGCTGCAGGCCTTCTCCGCCGTAGGCGTGACAAGCCACCTTCTTTCCCCAACCATGCGTTTCGTCGACAATCGCGCGAAGTTCCTCCACCGTGAGAGTCGGCTGCGATACCAGTTCGCCGTTCTTGTTTACCCCGTTGTTACTAACCCAGGACCGGTGGGTCATATACACCTTGATCCAGTCGGCCCCGTGGTCAAGTTGCTCGCGCGCCGCCTTGCGCGCTTCGACGGGCCCGTCAATGATCTGCACGCCCTTCGGCACTTCGATCTCCGGCGCGTAACCCTCCAGCGGATATCCGCCGGTCGTCGAAATCGCGCGCGTCACGACAAACAAACGCGGCCCGGGGATGTATCCGCCTTCAATCGCCATCTTAATGCCCACGTCGCCGTAGCCCGCACCTTCGGTCTCCAAATCGCGCAATGTGGTGAAGCCTTGTTCGAGCGCGCGCCGCGCCGAGACCGTCGCCCGAGCCGCGCGGAACGCCAGCGGATACTTCAGCAACTGAATGTCGTATCCGCCTTGCGCGGGATCTTCACCCTGCAGAAAAATATGTGTATGGGCATCGATCAGCCCGGGAAGCACCGTAGCCTGCGAAAGATCGATGAAGGTGGAACCGGCCGGAAGATTCGCAGAAACAAACGTCCCGGCATCGGCGACATTGGTAATGACATTTCCGCGAATGGTGATGACCTGGTCGCGGCGCGCCGAATCCGACGCGCCGTCAATCAGCACGCCCGCGCGGATCACCGTCACCGGCGGGATGGAAGGCGCATTGTTCTGGGCCCACGCGGAAATCAACCACAAGAAGCTGAGCAGAATGATCAGCAGAGCGATCCAGCGCTTCACCGTAATCTCCGGAAAGGCTGGATTGTACTCCTTAGGCAAGCGGCGGAAAAACTGGTTGGTAGAGACGAGGCTCGCCCCGTCTCGAATAGACGCCACAGAAAGCCCGCGGCGGGAGACGCCGCCAACCGCGTCTCTACCGGGAAGCGTTAATTGTGCGTGGGATGTACAGAACGAATCCTGCCGGATCGGCATCGCCCAGGACCAACGATGTTCCCGCGCTTTCAAACACGCGGCGCGCGATTGCCAGCCTCACCCTTCGCAACGCAGTTGTTGCTCCGGCCAATTCGCGAAAGCCGCGTTCGCCTTCGCCTCGCAGCACCGTCTCCCCCTGGTCTTCCCTCAGCAGAAGCACAACTTTGCCGCCCCTTGGCTGGGCCTCGATCAGGGGCGTAATCAAGTACTGCAATGCCAGCCGCAGCCGTGACTCGGCCAGGCGCAACCTGGCCGTAGATGTGCCTGCCACGAACACCCGGATCGCGCGCACTGCTGCGATCGAGGAGAGTTCTTCGATAACGCTCCGCAGCGTTGACTCTAACGCGGGTTCTAACGCGGCTTCGAAAGATTCCGGCTCCAATTGCCCGGCGTCCAGATACTCCCGCATTAACTGGATCATGCCGATAACTTTTCCGGACTCATGCAGAGCGATAACTACATTGTTGCGCTGAGACTCTGCGACCTCTTCGATGGAGAGTTCGAGCGAGCACTGCAACGTGGTGAGCGGCTGGCTCAATGAGTGCAACAATTCAGCGAGCACGTCAGGACTTCGCGCCGGCTTCGAAACAAGTTGTGGACTCACGCTCATACTTATGCCGACGCCCCTTCCGGATTTATCTGATACCCCACACCGCGCACCGTATGAATCAAAGAGGGCGTGAAACCGTCGTCCACCTTACGCCGCAAGTAGTTGATATAAACATCCACCACGTTCGTCGTGGAATCAAAAGTCAGGTTCCATACGTGTTCGATGATCATCGCCCGCGTCAGCCGGCGCCCGGCGTTGCGCATCAGGTATTCGAGCAGTGCGAATTCCTTCGTGGTCAATTCAATATGACGCCCGGCCCGCTTCACTTTCCGTTCCACGCGATCCAAACAAAGATCGCGCACGGTGAGCACCGATTCCGAAGGCAGGTGGCTGCGCCGCAACAACGCCCGTGCGCGCGCCGAAAGCTCAAGGTAGGAAAACGGCTTTACCAGGTAGTCGTCCGCTCCCGCATCCAGGCACTGCACGCGGTCTTCGATCCGGTTGCGCGCGGTGAGAATCATCACCGGCAAGTTCGCCTTCCGCTGCCGCAGACTTTTCAGAACCGACAACCCGTCAAGCCCCGGCAGGTTCAGATCGAGCACGACCAGATCGTAGTCAAACTCCATGGCCATCGAACGGCCCTGGTTTCCCTCGCTGGCGACATCCACTGCATGATGTTCCTCTTCCAGCCCCTTCCGAATAAAACTGGCAAGTGCCGCATCATCTTCCACAATAAGGATTCTCATGAGCCTCTTATAAGCCGGTCTGACTCTAAACCGATTCTTATTCTCGACTCACTAGCCTCAGTACACAAGATAACCAGCCCATAACAAATGGACGTACCGACCGTGGAGACAGGGCTTGCCCCGCGGTGGGAGACGCGTCTCCACGGAAATGTCTTCTACGCGCCAAGCGCTGACTGAATCGCCTCGATGATCGATTCCGCAAGACGATCCATCCGCTCCTTCGACTCGGCTTCAATCATCACCCGCGCCAGCGCTTCGGTTCCGGAGTAACGTATGACCACCCGGCCACGGCCGTCGAGTTCCCGCTGCGCCTCCGCAATTGCCGCTTGCACCGTCGGAATCTCCGCGAACGGAGTTTTCTGTCGCACCCGCACGTTCCGGATCGTCTGTGGAAACACTTTCAGGTCGCCCACCAGGTCGGCCAGCGGCTTGCCCGTCAGAACCACGATCTCCAGCACACGTAGCGCGGTCAGGAGTCCGTCGCCGGTGGTCGCCTCCCCATCGCGAAACAGGATATGGCCCGATTGTTCGCCGCCGAGAGTAGCTCCGACGCGCTGCATCTCCTCGAGCACGTACTTATCGCCGACGTTGGCACGCAGCATCTGAATGCCCGAGCGCTTTAGCGCCAACTCCAACCCCATATTCGACATGGTGGTCGCCACCACCGTGGCATTGGCGAGCCTGCCCCGCAACTGCATATCACGCGCTGTCACCAGCAGGACGGCATCCCCATTGACCACCCGTCCCTGGGCATCGCAAAAAAGTGCGCGGTCCGCATCGCCGTCAAAAGTGACGCCCACATCGAAGCGTCCCGGCTTCCCTGCGACAAAACCCGCTACCATTTCCGGATGCAGTGCGCCGCAATTTTCGTTAATGTTCTCTCCGTCGGGCGCGGAGTGCAAAAAGGTCGCGTCGAGTTTGAGCGCCCCGAATAACTCCGGGGCTTCCGCTGTCGCCGCGCCGTTCGCGCAATCGACCGCCACGCGCAGCCCTCTCAAGTCGGTGGAGACGCCGTCCGCGAGCCACCGCACATAGGCTTGGCGTAGTTTTTCCTCACCGGGAACACTGGCCATCTCTTGAGCAGACTCCTCCGGCACCGGACCTGCGTCCGCCTGGAGCAGCGCGAAAATCTCTTTCTCAATCGCCAATTCGCGCGCGTCCGGCAGTTTGTAGCCGTCGCCGGAAAAGATCTTGATGCCGTTATCGGTCCACGGATTGTGCGAAGCCGAAATCACCACCCCAGCATCGAATCCCTGCGATCGCGCAAGGAAAGCCACGCCCGGCGTGGTGATCACGCCCGCGCTCCGCGTCGCCACTCCCACCGACGCCAGACCCTGCAGAAACCGGTCGGCGATCCAGCGACTGGAGACGCGCGTGTCCTGTCCAATCACCACCCGCGCCTTGGCATTCACGCGCAGCAAGTCATGCCCAAGCGCGCGCCCAATCCAATAGACACTGTCGCGGGTCAGCGGAAATTCCCCCGCCACACCGCGAATCCCGTCGGTACCGAAGAGTTGTCTGGTTTGCTTCATGCAAGGTCCGGGGAAGAAGGTCCTATTGTTTCTTGTCTCCCGAACCTTCCATAGTAACCGTCACGCGAATCAAAGTGGGGTGTGCAACCTGGATCAAAGGATCGGTAACGTAGGCATGCGTCACGAACGTAGCCCGCGTCATGACTCCGGTAGCGTCTACCAGATCCGTAGTGGCTGCTTCCACCGCGTCGACGCGATGGCGGGGACCCGTGATCGTCACATTCGGTGGATCGGCAATTACCTGCGTCACTCGCATACCACTCGCAAAGTTCCCCGTCACGCGCGGTCGAACCTCGATCTTACGCGTCGCACGATCGTCAAAGGAAAGATGAAACTGAGCGGGGATAATCTGTACGACTTCCAAATCCTGCGGGACATGGATTTGTGAGCTGCTTAAGTCGAAAGTCCTTTCCCCCGGCCGAACCGTAGCCAGATTAATCTCCGCGTGCACATCCGCGGTCTGCAGGCGATGGATCACGCGCTCCGGTCCGCGCACACGGATCTGCACCTCGGTGGAATTGGCGGAATCGATCTCCAGCTTCTCCGGGAGATTCTGGAACTCGATCGGAACCCTCACCTCGACCTCGGCGATAGGATCGCGCGCCACGGCCAGCCAAAGACCTATGGCGAGAAGCAATGAAACCACCTTGAGCCAGAAATTGTGCACGAAAATGCGTTTGAAAAAGCTGCGCGGCACAAAGCCCGGCATGGTCAGTCGTCCCTTCCGGGTCGCAGACCGGCATCCTGTCTACGTGACGATTGCGAACTCGGCGGCTCCTCTTCGATAAAACTATCCTCCACCGAACTGGGCAGCGTGGGCATGGGAGCGTAGCGGCGCAGCAGAGCGCTCAGCCGCTCCCGCAAACGCTCCACCGTCAACTCGCGTTCGATGCTTCCCGCTACCGCCATGCTGATCGTGCCTGTCTCTTCCGAAACAATGACCGCGACCGCATCGGTTTCTTCCGTGATCCCGATCCCCGCGCGATGCCGCGTCCCCAGTTGGATGGAAAGCACAGGATTCATCGACAGCGGCAGGAAGCAGGCGGCGGCCGCAATGCGGTCCCGCTGCACAATCACCGCGCCGTCATGCAAGGGAGCGCTCGGACGAAACACCGTGGCCAGCAGGTCGTACGACAGCCGCGCATCAAGCGCCACCCCGCTTTCGATGTACGTACGCAGCCCAATCTCACGCTCGATCACAATCAACGCGCCTGTCTGATTTTGCGAAAATAGATTGGCTGCCAAAACGATGTCGTCGTAGACGTCAGCCACCGAACTCGAGGCCCGCATCAGCGAAACCCGGCTCCCCAGGTTTGCAAGCGCGTGCCGAATCTCCGACTGGAAGACGACGATGAGGGCGAAAACAACGTACGGCAGCAGCGTGCTGAGCAGCCAGTTCAGGGTGCGCAATTCCCCCAGCCGCGCGAAATAAAACGCCAGCCCCAGCGTGGCCACTCCGACCAGCATCGGCGCCGCCCGCGTGCCCCGCACCAGCGAGAGAAACTGGTAGATCAGGATCGCGACCAGCACGATGTCCAAAATCGAAATGACCGAGATCGCCGAGATGTACGACCAGACCTGCGACGGCGTCACCCCACCCTCACGTCAGAGCATTTGTGTGGTGACGAGACTCTGCCCCGCCCAGGACGGGGCAAAGCCCCTCACCACACGAGCAAGTTAGATTGATCTAGTTCTGTAGTCATTCTAATGCAGGGCCCTGATTCAGCCCCTTTGATTCGGTTTCGCGCCGTTTGTCAGTTACTTTCGGTATCCGTAACGCGGGCACGAATTCGTCCGCGAGCCAGCCGCGCCGACAGTTCATCCCCAGCCTTGAGTCGCGCCGCATCCGTCACCAGTTGATCCTTCGAATCGAACACCAAGGCGTATCCACGATTTAGAATCGCGACCGGCGAAAGCGCTTCCAGGCTTGCGGTCTGGCGATCCAACGCCCGGCGGCTCTGCAGCAAGCGCGTTCGCGTGAGCGCAGCCAGGTTCGCAACCTGAGCGGCCAACTGCTGCCGGATAGCGGCCAGACGCCGTCGCGCATCATAGTGCCGGACTGCCGCGGAAACATTCTCGCAGCGCCGGTGACATCGCTCCAGAAGTTGCCGTTGCGCCCTTTCCAGCCGGAAGCGCTGTTCATCCAACTTCTGCTGCCGCCGGTGGATGCCCTCCATCATGCGCGCGAACGCGCCGTGCTGGGCGCGCTGGGTCAGTTCCTGACGCGCCATCAGTAGCCGATAATGCACTGCGCGCTCCAGCCGGCGATATAAATCCTCCGCCTGCGCTTCGATTTCCTGTCGCGACCGGATCACTAGTTCCGCCGCCGCCGAAGGCGTAGGCGCTCGTAGGTCGGCGACAAAATCCACGATCGTGAAATCCGTCTCGTGCCCGATCGCCGAGATCACTGGAATCTTCGAATCCGCAACCGCGCGAGCCAGCCCTTCGTGGTTGAAACAGGCGAGGTCTTCGACCGAGCCTCCGCCACGAGCGATAATGATCACTTCGACCGCGCTGCCGCGACGCAAATCTAGACGCCGCAAGTCTTGGTGCCGCAATTCCTGCTGGAAGTATCGAAGCCCGGCCATCACCTCGCCCGGCGCCCCGTCTCCCTGCACCTGCGCCGGATAGATCAGCACATTTGCCGAGTGATGCCGCCGCCCCAGGATGTTCAGGATGTCCCGCAGCGCCGCTCCCTGCGGTGAAGTGATAATGCCGATTCTTTGCGGCAAGGGCGGGATCGCTTTCTTTCGCGAAGCCTCGAACAATCCTTCCGCATGCAATCGCGCCTTCAACTGTTCGAACGCCAACTGCAGAGCCCCTGCGCCCTTGGGTTCCATGAATTCAGCGGAGATCTGCAACTCCCCGCGATCTTCATATACGGTGATGCGTCCGCGCACCGTGACGTGCAATCCGTTCTCCGGACGAAAGCGCAGTAGTTTCGCCGATGAACGAAACATCACCACCCGTATCTGCGCGCTCTCTTCCCTCAGTGTGAAATACAGATGTCCGGAATCCGGAATGCGAAGATTAGAAATCTCGCCTTCCACCCAGCAATCCGAATACTCGCGCTCGATGTGCGACCGCACCGCCGAGACCAGCGCCCGAACCGTCCAGACACGCCGCTCCGGAGGACGAAATTGGAACCCGAGTTGGTCGGACATCTCCATGAAAGTGTGCGTTATCACGTTTCAGTTGCGAAGTGCTAGTTTACTTGTGGCAATCTTGTCTGAATAGATTTGCGGCGCGAGCTCGCGGGAAACACACTAGCCCTTCAGCCGCCCAATCAGGAAGAGAACGATAGAGAGCACAATGCTAATCAGAACGGAACTCGCCAGCGGAAAATAGAAAGTAGTGTTTTTGCCCCGGTACAGAACGTCTCCCGGCAATCGTCCAAGCGGCAATCTCGTACGCCCCAGCAGTATGACGATGACTCCGATCACCACCAGGGCAATGCCAACCATTAACAGCAACCGTCCCATCTCCGACATGCTTCGAGTTTAACTCCGCCAATTGCGAAAAGTGGGATAGTTTCTGTAAACACGCTCTCGGCTGGCGTAATGGTCGCTGGTCGTTGGCAGTAGGCAACCACGATCTCGGATTGTCGTCCCGCTCCAAGCGCGCACGCATTTGCCAACGGCTAGCGACCACCGACTCTTGCGCTTAGAAAACTTTCACGTGGAACGTCAGATATTTCTTGGGATCTTCCCGGATCGCCTTCACCAGTTCCCGTGTCTCCACCAGCATCTGGTTGCTGTTGTTGTAGAGCGCGGGGTCCTTGAGCAGCATTCCCGCCGTGCCCTCGCCCTTCTGCAGGCGTTCGGAGAGTTCCGTTAGGTTGTTCATCAGGGTCTGAAGGCGGTTGGCGAATTCCTGGTCGCGTGTCAACTTCCCCAGCGCGCCCTTACCCGCGTTTATGTCATCGGTCAACTGGCGAACGTTGGCGATCGTCTTGTTGGCATTGTCAAAAAGCTCGGGGTCCTTGAGCAGTTTGCCGGCCGAGCCTTTCCCCTGTTGCAAATCGTCGACAATCGCATTCAGCTTGTCGATGGCGGCGACCGCTTTCTTGTAAACTTCGTCGCTGGTAAACAGCGGGCCGAGGGAGCCTTTTCCGTTCTGGACGTCATCGACCAGTCCCTTGAATTCGGCCACCGTCGCGTTGATCTGGTTATACAAAGCTGGATCGTAAATGACCTTGCCAATCGAGCCCTGCCCGCTTTCGATGAACGTCATGATCCGGTCCACACGCTTCAGCAGCGAATCCATGTTCTGCAGCGTGCTCTGGCTGGCGCGCACTACGTCCTCAAGCTGGGGCTGGTTTTGCGCCGGAAGCGTGTCTCCATCGCTTGCCTGCGGACCCTTCGCCGCGGAACTGTCGATATCGACGTAGGTTTCGCCGAGGACGCCGGCCGTACTCAATAAAGTCACCGAATCTTTGCGCAGATTGAAAGCGTACTTGGTGTTGACTTTCATCGTAACTTCGACCGGCGTCGCGGGCTTGCCCGCGACGACGCGGACGCTTTTCACGTTCCCGATGTCCACGCCCGCCAGACGCACGGGCGCGCCTTCGCGCAAGCCACCGGCATTATCGAAGTACGAGCGCAGTGTGAGCTTGCGGGTAAACCATCCGCCGGTGCCGCTCATCAGAAAAATCAGGACCATCAGGATGACGCTCGCGATCACGACAGTGAGCCCGACGCGGAGTTGCGACCATTTGAGCTGCTTCTGGCTAGGCAAGGTGGTCAGTAAACGACAGAAGCATAATAGCAAACGTCGCCAGATTCAGGGGTCTAGATTTTCGCAGGCGGGATTTGAGGTCGAGAAGAACAAAGCGAATACCAAGAAGCGGGCTCCCACTCGATCGCTTTCGGTGCGATGAGTGGGAGCCTTCTTAAGCGAGCATGCCTGGTTTAGCGAGGTTCCCTGATTTGAGGACCGCCGGTTTAACGATGCTCGTCGCCCTTGCTATGCTTCTGCTCGGGCTTCGCCGGTGGTGGCGGTTTTCTCTGAGCCTGCTTTTCCTGCTTTGCCGGCTTGGCATTTTTGTGGGATGACTGCTCCCGGTTTCGCGCTTCGCTGCCCCGCGCCTGATTGTTGCGTGCATCATTGCTTCGCGCTTCTTGATTGTCTGGACGCGCCATAGGGCGGTCAATGGCCCGGTTGCCGGTTCGAGCCGCTTCGTTTCTAGCCGGCTCATTTTTTGCCGACTCATTGGAAGCCCGATTGCCACCAGAGCCTCGCGCTTCCTGCGGTGAAATCTTCGGCGCGCGATAAGGCTCTCCGGTCGCGCGAGCTCTCTCCACGTTCCGACCCGAGAACTCGCCCGGTCGGGCCGTCGCGGCAATCTCCGGACGTCCATGATTTTCGGATGCGAACAACGTCCGGTTCTGGCTGGCAGAGCGTTCGTGTTCTCTCTGCGTGGCCAGCGCCTCGGTGTGCCGCTCGCGTCCATATTCTTCTTCTTGTCGAGTCGACCGCGCTTCGATGCCGCCTGGGCCGTTGAAACTGGTGTGCACGTTGTTCACGATGACGGTTCGGCTGTAAACGTTCCTCACATTGACCACGTTCACGTTCATCACCGCGCGGTTGTAGAAGAACGCGCCGCCTCTCCACTCTCCGCCAGCGAAACCTACGCCGCCGTAGCCGAAGCCATAGTTGATTCCGCCGTAGAAGCCGACGTGCGGTCCCCAATAGCCAGCGTGCCAGCCATAGAAGCCACCCGCAAAACCCCAGTAACCCGGCGTCCAAAGCATGCCCACGGGCGCGATCACCCACGTGCCGGGGACCCAGTAGTAGCCGCCGTCGTCACTCCACGCCCAGTAACCTGGGGTCCATAGGTAACCCGGACCCGGACAGATAGGCTGCGCGTACACTGGCAGCGCGGGCGGACCGATCCGCACCGAGATTCCAATCCCGATTTGCGCAGACGACGCCGTCGAGAGCGACAACACCGAAACCGTCAACATCAGAACTCCCAATATCAACCCGCGAACTGAGCGTTTCATTTTCATTGCCTTTCCTGTAGCCCTAAGAATTTTGGCCCCAACCGATAACCCGGCCTGACTACGTTTCGGCTATATAAACCCTGAACCCTTGCGCATGTTGCGAGGGCACCGAAGAGTATTTGAAATCAGAGAGTTGGCAGACCGCTCCCTACGTGGTTTGTCGTGATAGCTGATAGCTGACAGCTAATTTTCCAGAATCACGTGGGCCAGGGCCTGTTCGGAAGTGTGGGTAATCGACAATGCGATGTTCTTCGTGCCGAGTTTGGCCGCGATGGCTGCCGCCTCGCCGTGAAACTGAATGGTTGGACGCTGCCCTTTCGGACGCACCACTTCGATATCGCGCCACCGTACGCCGCGACTCCATCCTGTACCCAGCGCTTTCATCCCGGCTTCTTTGGCAGCGAAGCGCGCGGCGTAGCTTTCAAAGCGCCCGGCTGTTCGTTCGCAATAACCGATTTCGTCATCGGTGAAAATGCGATGAAGAAAGCGGTCGCCGAACCGCTCAATGCTTGCGCGGATGCGTGCCACTTCGGCGATGTCAACGCCCGTGCCAAGAATCATGCAGACATTGTTAATTGGTAATTTGTAATTGGCAATTGGGCACTGGCTCAGAAACCATGCTCAGAAAAGATTGTCGCCGCGGTAGATCACCTGACCATCGATCAGCGGCGCTTCAGCCAAGAGTTTGTGGGGGCGAGCCGGGCCTTCCGCATCGATGTGAAGAACTTCGTGCCCATGCGCCACCAGCCAGTCGGAAACGATCATGCGATGGCAACGGAAGTATACGCGCTCGGCGCACATGTACGCTGTGCGCGACCCCCTAGCAATTCGAATCAGTTCGGCCGTGGCTTTCTCGAACTCCGCCGTGAGCGTGTAGTCCGCGTAGTTGCGAAAGTTGGCGTTGCGCAGAGCCGTGTGCGGGGAATCTTTGCGCATTGCCTTGCGGTATCCGCCCAGCGCTTGCATCCAGACGTAGCGAATGCCGTGTTCGGGAAGCGAATGCTCCAGAGACTCGCGATTGAAGTGGGGCAATCGACGCGACATCGGAAAGGCGCGGATATCCACCAGAGTCTCGACACCTTGCGCCTTCAGCGCCGATACAAGCTCATCGAGCGTGCGCGTGGAGTGGCCGATAGTGTAGAGGATTGCCACGGAGGGGCAAGTCTCGGGTGCCAGGTTTCAGGTCTCAGTTAGGTTCAGGCCTAAGTTAGGTCTCAACTCAAGGATGCCAACGCGGTGGCCAGGTTTGCATCCTGCTCCGGGAAAACTGTGCGCAGGTCGAGCAACACTCGCCCTTCTTCTACCCGGGCGATGATTGACGGCGTGTTGGCGCGGAGACGGGCGCTTAACTCGTCGGCGCTGAGAGTGGCGTGACTCAGCCCAATCAGGCGCGTGGGCAAAGTCGCCGAGGGGGCTGCGCCCCCGCCGAGGACGGACTCGCCTTCGATCACTTCCAGCCTTAGGACCGATTTAGGCTGGACAGATTTGACCTCGGAAAAGATTTTCTCCGCGCGGCGCGCGATCTCCTCTTTCGGCAGTCGCATCATGCGCAGCACCGGCACGGCGTTGTGATCGCGTTTGACGTAGGCAAGCAGCGTGGCTTCAAGCGCGGCGTAAGTGAGCTTATCCACGCGCAGCGCTCGGAACAGCGAGTTTGAGCGCATGCGCGCCACCAGATCGGCGCGGCCGCTGATCAAGCCCGCTTGCGGACCACCGAGAAGCTTGTCGCCACTGTAAGCGACGATGTCGACACCGACGCGCAGGCTATCGAGCACGCCCGGCTCGCCGTTCACTCCGACCGAACGCAGATCAAATAGCGCGCCGCTGCCCAAATCTTCCATGAGCGGAAGATTGCGGCGGCGAGCGAGAGCGACCAGATCATCGAGTTCGGGCTGTTCGGTAAAGCCGGTGATTTCAAAGTTGGAACGATGCACGCGGAGCAGCAGGCGCGTCCGCTCATTGACTGCGTGTTCGTAATCGGCGATGCGCGTGCGGTTGGTCGTTCCAACTTCGCGCAGGGTTGCATTCGACTTCGACATCACGTCGGGAATGCGGAACGAGCCCCCGATTTCGACCAGCTCTCCACGTGAGACGATGACTTCGCCGCCCTCAGCCAGCGAGTTCAAAGCGAGCAGAACTGCAGCGGCGTTGTTGTTTACGACGATAGTCGATATGGCTGCCGGGATTGCCGCCGCGCTTTGCTCGGCTGGGCGAACGAATGCCTCCGTCCCGGCGTGATCCGAAAGGAGCTTGCTGAACAGGCGGTCCACATGGACATCGCGCTTTCCGCGCTCGCCAGTGGTCAGATTGAATTCGAGGTTGGAATAGGCGCCTGCCGTAGCGAGAACGTGATCGAGCGCTGCTGCACCAAGAGGGGCGCGTCCCAGATTGGTGTGCAGGATCACGCCCGTGGCGTTAATCACTGGCTGCAAGGAATAGCTCAGTGCATGGCGGACTTGGCGTTCGATTGCTGCGGAAAGGCCGCTGAGCGCGAGATCCAGCGATTTCTCATCGAACTCTCCAGCGGCGATTTCCTGGCGAAGCCGAGCAAGCACAACGCGGATACTCTCGGCGACGGCGGAATGCCCTTCGCGTACGATCAGCGCCTGCACATCGGATTGGCGCAGAACCTCGTCCGTCGATGGCAGCCTCTGAAAGAGCGCGGACTTGTTGGCAGTAGACACCGACGGCGATTATGCCACAGGAACCAGTTCTCAGTTCTCAGTTCTCAGAAAAACCTGGCATTCATTGTTACCGTCGTTCGAAGTTGTGCCTCAATCATGGCGTTACGGGTTTTACTGAGAACTGGGAACTGGGAACTGAGAACTCTTCACAGCGTATGTAGATAAGCACGCAAATCTTTAATCTGCTGATCCGTCATCACCTGGCCGAAGCCTTGCATTTTGGCTCGTCCATTCTTAATGATGTCAGTCACGCGCTCGTCGTTGGCGGGCAATCCGCTCAGGGACAGATACTGCTGCTTGAAGACGCCCTTCAGCCCCGGCCCTTTCTTGCCGCGCGATGAGTACGGTTCATGGCACCGGTCGCAATAGTTGTCGTACAGTTTCCTGCCTTCGGCCTGTTGCGGGTTGAGTCCGAGTTCGGCGTCGGATTTGCGGCGCTCAACGTCGCACCCAACCAGCACTAGAAGCGTGAGGACGAGCGCCGAGGCGCGGAGACACGGATTGTGCAGGCGAAGATAAAGATAACGGGAAATCCAGTTCAAGAAGTTCATAAACGGCGCGGCGCGGCCCACAAGCATTCGGAGGTAGGATAATACGAGAAGTATGTCTGTTGCCGTCAAACGCGTATATGAGCCTGTTTCTGGGTCAGACGGAGTGCGCGTTCTGGTGGATCGTTTGTGGCCGCGCGGGTTGACGAAAGACGACGTGGCGCTCAAGTTCTGGCTGCGCGAACTGGCGCCTTCGGACGAGTTACGGAAGTGGTTCCATGCGAATCCTGAAGGATGGCGCATGTTCCAGAAGCGCTATCTCAAAGAATTAGCCAGCCCAGAGGGTTCCGCGGAGGTGGAGACACTGCATCGCCTTGCGGAGGGCAAGCGCAAGGTTACCCTCTTGTACGCGTCGCGTAACGAGGAGCGCAACAACGCAACCGTGCTGAAAGAATTGCTGGAAGGGATGCCCAAGCCTCCGTCGAGTGTCGGCCGGGGAGCGTTGCGTCGCGGACGAGTTCGGAAGGCGAAGTAACGATAAGAAGTTCTCGGTTCTCAGTTCTCAGAAAAACCTTCGAATCGTCGTTGCCGCTGTTTCCGTGTAGAGTCCTTGCGTCCCGGTTTTACTGAGAACTGAGAACCGCGAATTGAGAACTTCTATAATTCCCCAGTCATGCCCACCTCCCCTATCGAAAAGAAGATCGAATCCCTGCGCGAGAAGATCCGGCACCACGAGTATCGCTATTACGTACTGGACCATCCTGAAATCTCCGACGCCGACTTCGACGCGCTGATGAACGAACTCAAGCGGCTCGAGGCGGAGCATCCGGAACTTATCACGCCGGACTCACCTACACAGCGCGTGGGCGGCAAGCCGCGCGAGGGATTCGTCAAGGCGAAGCATTCCTCGCCAATGCTCTCGCTCGATAACGCTTACAGCGAAGAAGAACTGCGCGACTGGGAACGGCGAGTGCATGAGCTCAGCGGGCGAACCGACCTCGAATACATGTGCGAACTGAAGCTTGATGGAATGTCGCTGGCGCTCGTCTACCGCGACGGCCGCCTCGAGCGCGGCATCACGCGCGGCGATGGCAGCGTAGGCGAAGACGTGACTTTGAATGTGCGGACGGTGCGCTCCATCCCACTAGTGATTGCTAAAGACAAATTGAAGAAGGCCGGGATTCCCGCCGATTTTGAGGTCCGCGGCGAAATGCTGATGCCGCTCGCCGCCTTCCGCAAGCTGAATAAAGAGCGCGCAAGCCATGGATTGGCGACGTTTGCGAATCCCCGCAACTTTACCGCGGGAACGGTCCGGCAGCTCGAACCTTCGATTACGGCGCAGCGCCGCATGGATTATTTCGCTTACCTGCTGTTGAAGGATGGCCAAACTTTTTTCGACCGGCAATCGAAAGCCATGGATGCCATGGAAATGGCGGGCTTCAAAGTAAATCCCAATCGCAAGCTGGCGAAAAATCTGGATGAAGTTTTGAAATTTATTCACAGTTGGGAGGGCAAACGCGAATCGCTGCCTTACGAAATTGACGGCATCGTCATCAAGATAGACCGCACCGCCTGGCAGCGCGAACTGGGCTTCACCGGCAAGGCTCCGCGGTGGGCAATTGCGTACAAGTACGCGGCGCGCGGCGGCGTAACGCAGATCGAAGACATCGTTCCCCAAGTTGGCCGCACTGGAAAACTAACGCCCGTTGCGTGGCTGAAGCCGGTTCCGATTGGGGGAACGACGGTCTCGCGCGCCACGCTGCACAACATGGATGAGATCGAGCGGCTCGGAGTAAAGATCGGCGACTGGGTCGAGGTGGAGCGTGGCGGCGATGTAATTCCGAAAGTTGTGAAGGTGGTCGAGGATGGCGAGCATTCTCGGGGACATAAGTCTTTTAAGATGCCCGAGCATTGTCCCGTGTGCGGCGGCAATGTGGTGCGAACTCCGGGCGAGGTGGACCATCGCTGTGTGAATGCGAATTGTCCGGCAAAACTGCAGGGCACAATCCTGCATTTTGCCTCGCGTCATGTAATGGATATCGACGGACTGGGCGAGGCGCTGGTGAATCAGCTTACCGAGCGGGGCCTGGTAAAGAATGTCGCCGACCTCTACATGCTGACGAAAGACGATCTGCTGAAGCTCGAGCGCATGGGCGAGAAGTCGGCGGAGAATGTGCTGGCGGAAATCGCCGCCTCAAAGAAGCTGCCACTCGAGCGCGTAATTTACGGCCTCGGGATACGGTTCGTGGGCGAGCGCACGGCGCAGTTTCTGGCGGAACACTTCGGATCCCTCGACGCGATCATGAACGCGAGCGTGGAGGAACTCGAGGAAGTGAACGAAGTGGGGCCCCGAATCGCGGAAAGCATCGTGGAGTTCTTCGGCGATGAACACAATCGCAAACTGGTAAGCGATCTGCGCAAGGCAGGATTGACGTTCGCCGGGCAGAAAAAAGAAAAAGGCACGAAGCTGGCGGGGAAGACTTTTGTGCTGACGGGCACGCTAGCGCGCCACACGCGGGACGAAGCAAAAAAGATGATTGAAGATGCGGGTGGGCGGGTCTCGGGCTCGGTGAGCAAAAAGACGGACTACGTCGTGGCAGGGACTGACGCCGGGTCGAAGCTGGACAAAGCGCGCGAGTTGGGGGTTAGCGTGATTGGGGAAGGCGAGTTGGAAAAATTAATGGAGTAGGCTACTCCGTCACGCCGTCATTGACCTGCGCGCAGTCCATGCGCAGCGTGCCGTTGTCATTAAACACCAGGCCGTAGAATCGCAGCGTGCTGCCACGGCGAGCGCCTCCGA
>Ga0182024_10008509_pt1 | contig 21591 bp, 15 predicted proteins | sample P32metaG_FD_120480 | JGI IMG/M metagenome (GOLD analysis project Ga0182024, IMG submission 120480) | Permafrost microbial communities from Stordalen Mire, Sweden - P3-2 metaG (Illumina Assembly) | ecosystem: Environmental > Terrestrial > Soil > Wetlands > Permafrost | place: Sweden: Stordalen...
CATCGACCGGAGCTATATTCACGGCCTGGGATATCCGAACCGGATCTACCGTCCCATTTATGGCTTCGATGGGAAATACATGGCGATCATCAACTCGGATCTCGAAAAGTGGGACTTCTGGCGACCGTGGCTGGACTCGGGAACACCGGGCACGCGGGGCTTTGCGCAGACGATCTCAGGCTCGCAGGTGAGCACGGGAGCCGGGACGTATCACATGGGCACGGCGACATGCACAGCCTCGGGACTGTCGGTGACGTTTACGGGCGGAACGGCGAGCGGCACGGCGAAAGCTTACTTCTCGATGAACTGCACGCCGACGTACGTGATTCCGGCGGGTCTGACAGCGACGTGCGCGGGAACCGGGAGCGACGGCACGAACACCCGATTCTGCGTCGTCATGACGGCGGCCACGCCGGATTACTTACGGGATGTCAACGGCGGCTATGGCAGCGGTCCGATTGCGGGGATTACGCTTGCGAGCGGCACGCCCACGGGGGCGGGAAACGAGTATGGATATGGCGCGAGCATTTACCTAACCGAAGGCACGCAAGGACTGATCGCGGGCTGGGGTCCGGGGCCCTATCAGATGTACAACAACTACCTCGAGGGGGCGGGCCTGTTGTGGCACTGGGACGACTCGGCGGGGGGGCTTTCGGTGGGCAGCGGATATGTGCTTCAGCGCAACACGTTCTTTGTCGATCCGAAGTATATTACGGGCGGCCCGCAATCGGACGGGCTCGATTATAAACAGCGGAACGGGCCGGAGTGGAAGACGGGCACGAATGCGCTCATCGACGGAAACACGTGGACGAATTATTTCGCGGCAGTTTCGTCGGAAGGGTGTGCCATCGAACTGACGGCGCGGGCGGCGGGGATCGATTCCGATTTTGAAATTCGCAACAACACGTTCACCAACGGCGCATGCATGGTGCAAGCGATAGGAGGGTTGGCGACGGGCGGGCAGCAGCAGCCGAAACCCTTTCAGCGTCTATGGGTACATAATAATCTCGACATCAGCGCAAACGGCTGGACGCAGTTCTCTGCCGCTGACCGGACCTACGCGATCCCCTATCCCTTTAGCGTCGGCTACGCGATGGAGGACATCATTGTCGAGCACAACACGATTTTTGACAATCGTGGTCCGGACCCGTCGTTCATTCATCTGATTGGCAGCCCGGAAGGAAATGTGGAGATTCGCAATAACATTTTCTGGATCAACAACGATCACGGGAGTTATGGTCTGGATACGGAGGGGTTCGGCGGCAACACGCCGCAGTGCAACGGGAACGCCAAGGCAGCGATGGACTGCGCGTTTGTACAAGGCATCGGAAATACGCAATATACCTTCGCGCAAAATGCCCTGGTGGGTTACTACGCCAACAGCCAGAATCTTACGGGGAGCGTGGATCCGACGGTCCTGGCGAGCCAGTATGCCGGGCTGCCGGTCCTGGTGGCGCCCGGAAGCACGCCGCAAAGCAACTTGCAGTATGTCGGCTTTTCCAACCCGAGCGCCAAGAATTTCCGTTTGATGAAAAATCCTGCTTCGCCGTACCTGCTTCAGGCCACCGACGTAACCGATATCGGCGTGAATCAGGAGGCACTGGATGCCGCGCAGGGAGTGGTCTACAATCCGCGAAAGCTATCGATCACGCAGAGCTCCGCGAGCATCTATTTCAGTCAAGCGGATGGAGTGGGATGCCCGGTCGACTTCAGCACAAATCCGGGATTTGCGGGGTTTGTCCGTCTCCAAAGCACGAACACGGGTGAGCCGTACGGGTGGCATTCCGATCTCGCGAGCTTAAGTTCGAATACCCGGTATTATTACCGCATCTTATGTGCGGTCCAACAACCGACGGGTAACTTCGTCACGATGCCGTGACCCTTCTATCGGAGGGTATTGGGCCGAAAAAAAATGACCCACTACCGAAAAGCAGATCCCCCTTGCCGGGCTCGGGATGACGCGGGTAAGGGGTCATCGGAGGGGCTAATCGCAGCGATCACGTATAATTGATGGGGCAGAGATGATGCTCGATCTCGCGGTGGTCATACCGACTTTCAAAGAGGAAGCCAACATCGGGCCGCTGCTGGAGCGGCTGGCGGCGGCGCTACGCGGAATCGAATACGAAGTGATTTTCGTGGACGACGACTCGCCGGATGGGACGGCGGCAGCGGTTCGCGCGATCGGGTTAAACAACCCCCGGGTGCGGGTATTGCAGCGGATCGAGCGCCGGGGACTCGCCTCGGCCTGCACCGAGGGGATGATGGCCACGGCCGCACCGTACATCGCGGTGATGGATGCGGACCTCCAGCACGACGAAACCATTCTGCCGGAGATGTTGGCCAAGCTCAAGCGGGAAAAACTGGATATCGTGGTGGCGACGCGCAATGCCGTGGGCGGCAGCATGGGCGATTTCCCGGCATGGCGGGTGCGGCTGAGCGAGTTTGGACGGTGGTTGAGCAGGATGGTGAGCCACTGCGATCTGAGCGATCCGATGAGCGGCTTTTTCCTACTCGACCGGCGTTTTCTCGAGGAGATTGTGCACTCGGTTTCCGGCGTGGGTTTCAAGATTCTGCTGGACCTGGTGGCATCCTCGAATCGTCCGGTGCGGTTGGGCGAGGTACCTTACCGGTTCGGCGCCCGGATGCATGGTGAAAGCAAGCTGGACATTCTGGTGGGAGTCGAGTACATCCAATTGCTGCTCGACAAGTCGCTCGGAGATTTCATTCCGGCGCGATTCGTTATTTTCGGGATGGTGGGCGCCATTGGCGCGGTTCTCCATTTATCGATTCTGTTTGCGCTGCTGAAGGCCGGGCAGAGCTTCCTGGTGTCGCAAGTCTGGGCCACGGTGATGGTCATGACGTTGAACTTTTTCCTGAACAATGCGATTACTTACCGCGACCGGCGTTTGCGAGGCATGGCGCTGGCGGGAGGACTGGCATCGTTTTATATCGCCTGCTCGATCGGGGCTTTTATCAATCTACGGGTGGCGACGTTCGGGGTGCAGAATGGGGCGACGTGGTATGCGGCCGGACTGATTGGGCTCGCGATCAGCTCGGTCTGGAACTACGGGGTGACGGCTGTGTTCACCTGGCGGAATCAGAAGCGTGCGAAGTTCAGCCGTAGGGATTTGGCGGGGTCCGCCACCGAATCGCACTCGGCATCGTGATGGATTTCATACGCTGCCCGATCTGCAACGATCGCGCCCGCGGCGCCGGAACCAAGCGGAAGTTTGAGATCTATCGCTGCCAGAGTTGCCGGCACCTGTTCGTGTGGCCGCCCCCGGGTGATCCTCTGCGGATTTACTCATCCGAATATTTTTCCGGTGCGAGCGAAGGATTTGGCTACACCGATTACGACCGCGATAAAGAGCCGCTGATCCCGACCTTTCTTGAGTATTTGCGCCGGATTCAAGCGATCGCCGGAAAAGGCGCCATGCTGGATGTCGGCGCGGCGACTGGATTCTTTCTCGATTTGGCGCGCGGCCAGGGCTGGCGTGTGCAAGGCGTGGAACCGAGCGATCACGCGGCGTCGCTCGCGCGCGCCAAAGGGATCGACGTGCGTACGGGTGTGATCGAAAGCTGCGACGCGCCCTCGAAAAGCTTTGACGCGATAACTATGTGGGACGTGATCGAACATTTGCCGGATCCGGCGGCAACGATGGGGCGCGTTGCGGAGCTGCTGAAGCCGGGAGGGGTGGTGGCGATCAATACTCCGGATTCGGGAAGCGCTTTAGCCACGCTGATGGGCGAAAACTGGCATCTGGTGGTGCCGCCGGAGCGCCTGAATCTCTTTCACCGGCGATCGCTCCGGGTGTTATTGGAGAAACAGGGATTTGAGATCCTCCAGACGACCTCGCTGGGAAAGCGATTTACGCTACAGTACATTGCACAGACGCTGAGTCACTGGTGGAACATTAAGCCGATCGAGGCGGCGCACCGGCGGCTGCGAACGATGCGTGCCGGACAATGGAGCGTACCGTTGAATCTGCTTGACAACGTGTTCGTACTCGCGCGCAAGCGTTAATCGGGCCTACGGGAGCGTCACGTCAAAGACAAAATAAGTCCCGAAACGATTGACGAATCGGATCACTGCGCCACGTTTTTGCAAAGCGGGAATATGCCAGGTTGGATTGGTCGTCTCGGCGGCCAGCAAGAAGTGGGGGTGTGCAGTCAGGAAATCGTCAAAATGTGTGACGCGCAGGGGAAGCATACGGCTAAAAGAAAGCAGGTTAGTCTCTCCAGTGTAAATCCCATCGTATTCGAGGGCCAGTGCTTCGTCGGCGGCGTAGATTACCCGTGAGCGCACCGGATCGGGCGCGTAGTGCTGAAGCTGCATGAAAAACACCGCCGGTGTGGCCATCACGGGCAACGAATTTCCATCGAGGGCGCGCATCCAAGAAGAGGTCTGAAAGGGTTGCGCGAGGGGCGTTCTGATCCCGCCGTTCTGGGCCATTTGAAGCTTGACTAAGGCCTCATTTTTAGCGACGAACCAAACCAGAAAGAAGGCGGCGAGAAGGAAACCGGGAATAAGGTCGCCCTTGAACATCCAGCAAACCGCGAAGGCCAGGAAGATACTAATTCCGGCGATCGAATACAGGGAATAGCGGACCACGTAAGCCCCGATCAGATAGGAGAACGGGACGACGATGGCCGGCACCAGGGCGAGGGCGCCCACCAAGACTCGCTCGGGGAGCGGGGGGCGTGAAGGCGTGTCAGCGGGACGCGAGAACCGGGGAACCAGAAGCAGGAGCAGGATGACTCCTCCGAGAATCGGCGCAAAGGAGAGAGTCAGCATCGAACGATAGGCGTTCTCGATCTGCCCGAGGTTGGGTTTCGCCCACATTCCCGCGAGGTAATTGGAGCGTGCGGCGCGGATGGCGGGGACGAAGACGAGCAATATCGCGGGAGACAGGAGGAGCGCGAGCCAGACCGGAAGGTCCGGCCGCTTCCGCATCCAGGCACGGGTGATCTCGGCGAGACCGAACGGAATCCACAGGAACGCCGCGTAATAGTGGCAACACAGCGCGGCAACCAGGCTCAGAAACAGACCGGGGACGGCGATGGCACGCGATTTCCCTTCGCTGGCCGCCTGCCAGCACACCAGGGCGACTCCGGTGAGGCCGAGGAGCAGCCCGTAGGACCGAATTTCAGTGGCGTAGTAGAACACGGAAGTGACGGCAGGGAAAATCATCGCGGCGGCGGCATACACGGCGGGGCACCGGCGCGAAACAAAGCGGAAGATGCACAGGCACATGACCAGGTATCCGATGGCGAAGGGCAGGCGGTTGGTCACGGGCGAATCGCCCAGAAATTTCATGCTGGCGCGAAGCACGATGGAGGCCGTCGGGGTGTGCACGTCGAGGCCTTGGCCAAAAAACGCGAGCATATCGGGCCAGGAAAGGAACCGGGCCGGATAATAAGTGGCCATCTCGTCGAACCACATCAGCTTGGTCGCCGAGATCAGGCTGCACACAATCAGAAAAATGGCGGAAAATGCGCAGAGCAGCAGCGTCTGGTGGTGTTCGATGGAGAAAGCGGCCGAGTCGAGCATGCGCGCGGCCCAACCGGGCCAAGGGCGGTTCACCGATGTTCGCTGGTCTTTCATGGAAAAGGTTCGCTTATCGGGCGGAAGCGGGTTCACTCTTCTGGGGCGCCCGCGGAGGATTCTTGAACACCACGCGAGCGGGGTTGCCAAGAGCCACGGAGAAAGGAGGAATATCGGACACGACCACGCTATTCACTCCGATGACGGCTCCTTCGCCCACGGTCACGCCCTTGAGGATGAAAGCGTTCTGGCCGATCCAGGCTCCCCGGCAGATGCGGACAGGGAGGCTATCGCCAGAGTCCGGGGGGCGCTTGCCGGGGCTCCCCGAATCGGAGTCCATAAAGGTACATCCCGATGCGATATTCACCTCTTCCTCGATCTCAATCCGGAGGTTCACAATAAATCTGACATTGTGGCCGACATCGACGCGATCCTGAACGGCGAACCGCGCGCCGCCAATGGCGGGATCGGTGATGATGTCGATGCGTCCGAACAGATTCACGTCGTTACCGATATGGATTTCGGGGCGGCCCACGATGTGCGGCGCGAGCCACAGGGAAAGGCGTTTGCCGCAGGATGCGCAGCGGCTCCGGAACAGGGGTTCCCGGTAGAAATAGTTCAGAGTCCAGCGGGACGCGTAGAGGATCGCGAAGTGCAGAAAATACATTCCACGGTAGAGCGGATAGAGCGCTCGAGGCGCGAAGAAATTGCTACGGAGAAGCGCGTTCCGGAGGCGGCGCAACATGCGAAACAGGGGCGTGTCGCCGCGCCGGATGGCGAGCACAAAACGGTCGATCATAAAGGCGGCGTCACCACCGCGCGGGCGGGGTTCCCGCTGACTTGAGCGAAGGCCGGAACATCGGAGAGCACCACGCTGTTGACGCCGACGGTGGCGCCTTCCCCGACGGTCACTCCTTTCATGACGAAGGTGTTGCCGCCGATGCGGGCGCCGCGGCGGATGCGGATGGAACGGATTTCCTCGGGGGGCGGGGGCAATTTGCCGCGCCGCGCGGCCGGATCGCGAGGGTGGGCGTCGGAATCCATGAAGCGGCAACCCGCGCCGATCCGAACGTCGTCCTCAAAAACAACTTCCCGATTGGCGATGACGGTGACATTGTGGCCGATGGCGACGCGGTTACCGATGCGTAGCTCCGGGTGATCCAGGATCCGGCCGCTCATGACGCCGAAATGCCCTTCAAAGCAGACATCGTCGCCAACATAGATTTCGGGATGTCCAGTGATATCGGGAAGCCAACTCAGTGAGAGGTTCCGGCCGACGGCCTGACAGCGGCTGCGGAAGAGGGCTTCCCGGTAGCATTTGTTGAAAATCCAGCCGGCCACGGCGCCGGCCGTTTCAACTGCCGCGCCCGCGGAACGATAGAACCCCAGACCCAACCCATGCTCCTCAAAATGATCCTCAACCAAAACGAACCATTTTTAATTATAGTCGACGCCCGCAATCGAAGCCTGTAATAAGGCATGCTACACTGACCGGTCAGCGGGCTCCGTTTCAGACGGTTTGTCGCGAGCACAGCAACGATGCCGTTACCCTCAGACCAGGCAATTCGCCGATTCCTGTATAAGCTCTACTGGGGACTGGAGAAGCGGGTGGTTCCGGGTCTGCGATGGTCGCAGGAGGAGTTTGCCGAGGTGTTGCAGGATGAGCTACCTGCACGACCGGTGTGGCTGGATCTGGGGTGCGGGCGGCAGATGTTCCCCGCGTGGCTGCCGCAGGAGCAGGAACGAGTGTTGTCGCGCACGCGCTGGGTGGTGGGGATCGATCTCGACGCGTCCAGCCTGCGGGATCATACCGCGTATCCGGACAAAGCGCTGGCGTCGGTGTACCAACTGCCGTTCGCATCGGGCTCGTTTGACCTGGTGAGCGCGAACATGGTGGTGGAACACCTGGCGGACGCGGAAACGGCGCTCAGCGAGATTCGGCGGGTGTTGCGGCCGGGAGGGCGTTTTCTGTTTCACACGCCCAACCGCGACAACGTTTTTCTGCGGATCGCCGCCGTGATGCCGGAATGGCTGAAAGTGGTATGCGCATGGGCTCTGGAAAACCGGGTGGCCGAGGATGTGTTTCCAACGCACTACCGCTTGAATCGCGGTCCTGAGATCGAAAAGCTGGCGCGCGCAGCCAAATACCGGCCGGTCGGGATACGGTATCTGAGCAGTTCAGCGGTTACGGCAGCGTTGGGACCTCTGGCGCTTCCGGAGTTGCTATGGCTGCGGTGGCTGAGGAACGGGAAGCGCGCAAGCCTGCGTACCAACATCATCGGGCTGCTGGAGGCAGACTAGTGTCCTGAGTCAGAAGTTCGTTGAATACTTGCTGCCCCCACGTAGTCCTACTTACGACGCCGTCATCTCGAGCGCAGCGAGGGATCTGCTTCTACAGCGTTGATAACAGCCGAACGAAAAGCAGATTCCTCGCTGCGCTCGGAATGACTTGGGGATCGGAGGGCCAATGATACCCCGGCATCTAATCCTGCGAACTTCTGACTCAGGACACTAGCCGGAAGTCTCCAGTACCATTGATGGAGATGAATTAAAGCGTCGAAATGATACACTGAACCCAATGTCGTTTCGACGCCCCCGCGCGATACTGGATGGGACGAGAGTGCGAGCGCCGGAAAGGCGCACGCCGGTACCGGCAACCAATCCGCCCGCTCCGCGACCCGTTGCAGGGGCGGCGCTTAGGATCGCCGCGCCGCCGGTGTCCACGCGACCGGAAGCGCGAGGGACGCGTACCGCAGGCGCGTTCTTACTCTCGCTGTACCTGCTGATCTTTTTCTCGCGCGTGCTGGACGTGTTCTCGCCGGTTCAAGTGTTGCACATCCCGATGATATTGCTCGGGGCGGTCATGTGTTTTGCGTTTCTCGAAGGCGGAATATTCCGAGCATTTGCGACCCAAACCGGGAAAGCCAACCTGCTGTTCGTGGCATGGATCTGCGTGGCGTTTGCGTTCAGCTCATGGAAGAGCGGCGGACTCGACACGTTGCAGTCAGTTTTGCAATCAGCTTTGCTGTTTCTGGCGATAAACGCCCTGCTACGCGATTTCGGGAAGTGGATGCTGGCAGCCAAGATGCTGGCCTGGAGCGGACTGATTTCGGCGCTGCTGAGCTTCTACGCCGGCAAAGTGGTGCAAGGGCGAGTCTCGGTGGAAATCGGCACGCTGGCGGACCCGAATGAATACGCGCTGATCCTGCTGATGACGGCACCGTTCTTGTGGCTGATCGCGCGGAACTCTCCGACACCCAAGCTGGCAGGCGCCTTCGGAATCCTGTGCTCGATCCCCATGTTCATTGCCTTTGTGCGGGCGGGATCGCGCGGCGGAGAATTGGCGGCAGCAGTGCTGCTGCTCGCGATTTTTATTAAAGTGCCCATGATCCAAAAGTTGAAATTGGCGGTGGCATCGATCGTGATCAGCATCTGCGTTTTGGCGATGCTGCCTTCCTATTTGCTCACTCGCTACATGACTTTGTTTACCATGCAGACCGAGAATCTGGACGGAGGCGAGGCGGAGGCTCTCAAGTCTGACGTCGATTCCGCCACCGCGCGGCGCGCAGTGCTGTTTTCGAGCATCGACCTGACGGCGACCCACCCGTTATTCGGCGTGGGTCCCGGGGTGTTTCCAGCGGCGAATTGGGACACTGGACTGAAGTTGCGGCAGCGGCGAGGCTGGACTATGTCCCACAACAGTTATACCCAGGTGTCGAGCGAGACGGGTATTCCGGGATTAATACTGTTCCTCGCTTCCCTATGGTTCTGTATCAGGTCGGCGTGGCGGATCTCAAAGTATGCAGCGGAGAATCCCGCGTTACGTCCCCTTTCGTCGGCGGCTGAGTGTCTGATGGCCGCGATGATCGCATTCTGCGTCGGGGCTTTCTTCCTGAGCGTAGCCTACAGCCCTCTGGTGATGTCCCTCTTGGGAATGGGTTCGGCCCTGGAGCAAATCGCGCGGAAGCAAATGGCGGCTTCGCGGAGATCACCGGAGCGCGCCGAACGCAGTAGCGATCCCGCTTTCGCGCAGGGCTTAAGGATTTCGCCCTAAAGCGCGTCTGATGATGGCGAGTCTCTATTTTCGGCTGGACGTGCTCGCGATGAAAGCGCGAGGCAAGCTGCCTCAGTTTTCCTGGGTCGACCTCGCCTCCATGATGGGAACTAGCAGTGACCTGTGGCCCTCCGACAAGCTCGTGCGCCGGACGGCGTCGAGCGGCGCGCTGTCGCTTTACGAGACACCCATCGGCCCCGTGGGACACGGATCACAGGAGGGAGAGGCGAAAATACTGGGCCTGCTGGTGCTGGAGGAGTTGCGCGGAACGTATGAGCGGGCGCAGGTGAAGATCCAGCCGGGCGACATCGTAATCGATCTGGGAGCGAACGTTGGCGCATTCACTCGGTTTGCGCTTTCGCGAGGCGCGGCCAAGGTGATTGCGTTCGAGCCTGAGCCGCGGCATCTTTCGATCCTCCGCCTCGGCTTCGCCCCCGAAATCGAGCAAGGCCGGGTCGTGTTGGTGGAGGCCGGGGCCTGGAGGGAGAGGACCACTCTGCGATTCCACTCGGCTGGCTTGGTTTCGCAGGTCGACGGAAGCGGCGAACTCGAGATACAAGCCGTTCGAATAGACGACGTAGTGCGTGAACTCGGGCTGGGGCGTGTCGACTTCATAAAAGCCGACATTGAAGGAGCGGAGCGGCACGCGCTTTCCGGAGCATCCGAGACAATTACGACCTTTGGGCCGCGGATGGCGCTGTGTGTTTACCATTTGTCGGACGATCTACAAGTAATGACCGCCGCCATCCAGCAGATGCGGCCTTATAAAGTATCGGTCAACGCCGGCCGTAACCAGGCGTTCTATCACCCGGTCTGATGATTCGCATTGCCGACGGCGCCGGGTATTGTCGCCTCAACGGTAGGTTAGAAGGGAGCGATCCGGATGTCGGGTACGTCCGGAGGGCAATCCGAGTTGGCGAAAAGAGATGAACAAGTGTTGCGGAACATGCACGCGATCCCGTTTCAAATTGGAGGGCCCTTGGGCGGAGGCGCCGCCGCCTTTTACCTGGTGGCTTACTTTGTGATGACTCTGGGGGCTTTCGGCGTCGTTACGCTACTCTCGGAGCGTCAGAGAGATGCGGATCTGCTCCGATGAAGATTCTCTGGTTGAAGACCGATTTTCTGCATCCGACGACCAGGGGAGGGCAGATTCGCACGCTGGAGATGCTGCGGCAGTTGCATCGCCGGCACGAAATTCATTACGCCGCGTTCGAAGATCAGGATCAGCCGGAAGGATATGATCGCGCGGGAGAATATTCGACCTACGCCTATCGGATCCCGGGCCGCATCCATGATAAGCAGTCGCTTCGTTTCCTGGGAGAACTAGCGGTGGGATGGGTCGCGCGGCTGCCGGTCGCGGTGCGGCGGTATCAGTCCCCGGACATGCGGCGGGTTTTAGAGGACTTGACGAGCCGGCACCAGTTCGACGCAAAGATCTGTGATTTTCCCTTTCCCGGAATCAATATTCCAGAGATGGACGGCTGGGTTCTGTTTCAACACAATGTCGAAACGATGATCTGGCGCAGGCACGTCGCGGCGGCGGCCGATCCTCTCAGCCGCTGGTACCTGAACTTGCAGGCGCGGCGCATGTTCGAATTCGAGCGGAGCATGTGCCTGCGCGCGAAAAAAGTGATCGCGGTATCGGAAGGCGACGCGGAGTTAATGCGCAAAGAGTTCCAGGTCAAAAGTATCGCCGCCGTACCGACGGGCGTGGATACGGAATACTTCGCACGGCCGGAGTCTCCGTCCGCGATGGCGGACCTGGTGTTTGTAGGATCCATGGACTGGATGGCGAATATCGACGGAATGAGCTGGTTTCTCGATGAAATCTTACCGCGCATCCGGAAGCGAAGACCGGACTGCTCGGTGGCCATTGTGGGCCGTGACCCGGCGCCGAAGTTCGTGGCGCGCGCGGCGCGCGAAAAAGGAGTCATCGTCACGGGCACGGTGCCGGATGTGCGGCCGTATCTGTGGGGTTCGCTCGTGTCGATCGTACCGCTCCGCATCGGCAGCGGAACGCGTCTGAAGATTTTTGAAGCGATGTCGGCGGGTTGTCCGGTGGTTTCAACCACGGTCGGCGCGGAGGGACTGCCGGTCGAGAATGGCAGGACGGTGCTGCTGGCGGACACGGCGGAGTGTTTCGCGCAGGGCTGTCTGACGCTTCTCGAGGATGCGGACAGGCGTTCCCGGATCGCCGCGAACGCGCACGAAATGGTTCGGTCCTGCTACGGATGGGAAGGGGCTACGCTCGAATTCGAGCGGCTGCTTCTATCATGAGCGAAGCTGTGCCGCCCCGTTTTTCCTATCTGCTGATGTGTTATACCTATCCTCCGGTTCTGGGCGGATCGGAGGTGGAGGCGCAGCGCGTTTCGGCGGAGTTGCAGAAGCGCGGTCACCGGGTCAAGGTCATCTGCCGCGGGGGCGCGCCGATGCCCGAGGCGACGGATTGGGTGGATCCTTTCGGAATCTCCGTCCGACTTTATGGGGGGCGCTGGAACGAGCCATTCCGATCGGTGGTTTATGCGCTGGGCGTGGCGTGGACGCTATACCGGGAGCGGCGGAATTATCAGATTGCCTATTTTCTCATGCAGGGGCTGCACCTGGTGCCAGGTCTTCCGATGGCGCATCTGCTCGGCAAGCGGATCGTCATGAAGTTTTCGGGCAGCAGCCTGGTAAGACAGATGGCCGACTCATTCGCGGGGCGCGTCGAAATCAGATTTCTGCGCCAGTGGGCGGCTCGCATCCTGGTATTGAATCCCGGCATGACAGAAGAGGCGAGAGAAGTGGGATTCGATCTGGCGCGGGTGGGCTGGATGCCAAATCCGGTCGAAACCGAGGAGTTCCGTCCGGCGACTCGCAAACAACGGGTCGAAATCCGCCGCGAATTGGGATTAGAGCCGGATATGCCGGTGGTGGTGTTCACCGGCCGCCTGGCCCCGGAGAAAAAGCTGCACTGGCTGGTGGGCGCATTTGCGCTGGTGGTTCGCGCCCATCCGCGCGCGAAACTGGCGCTTGTTGGAGACGGTTCGCTGCGCGCCGAGATCGGAGAATTGGTGCGACGGCTGGATTTGGAAGACCACGTCATTTTCACCGGCCGGCTGGGCGCCGACGGCGTCTTGAAATGGCTTCAGGCGGGTGACGTGTTCGCGCTGGTTTCGGAAATCGAGGGGCTTCCCTGCTCCCTGATCGAGGCCATGGCGACGGGGATGGCCTCCGTGGTCAGCGATATTGCGGCAAACGTGCAGCTCATCGATCATGAAGTGCATGGCTTGCTGACAGAACTGGGTAATGAGCAGGCCATTGCGGATGGATTGCTGCGCGTGCTTGACGACGAGGCGCTCCGCATCCGGTTGGGAGAGAACGCGCGGCGGCGAACGATGGAGCAATACTCCACGCAGCGGGTCATCGATTGCTATGAGACGCTGTTCGGGAGCCTATTGGATTTGCCGGTTACTTAATACAGATGAAGGTGGTTCCTTCAAAGAAAAACAGGATCAGCTCGCCGGCCGGCGGGAACGCCTTGGCTACCGAGACGAGGGCGCGCTTGGGACCGCCGAACTTTGCGGGATCGGTAAGATCCAGACGGTCGTAGCATTTGGAGAACCCCGCTTCGCGGAAGGCGCGCCGCAACCCGATGTAGGTAAACTGGTGAAAATCGACGCCATTCTTCATGATATCGGGGCCCTGGCGAGCCATTCTCAGCCGGTAACGCCAGCGGTTGGGAAGCCATCCGTACAGCGGAAACTGGTATTCGCCCGAAGTGAAGCTGAACTTATTGGTCGATTCAAAGAACAGCACTCCGCCGGGCTTGAGCGCGCGATGGACGTTCCTCAGGCCACGCCGCCAATTCTCGACATGTTCAAAGACCGAAGAACAGAAAATCACGTCGTACTGATTTGGCTCGAAATCGGCTCCTTCGATGTTTCCGAGTTCGATATCCGGTTCGACCCCATTTTCGCGGCCGTATTGTTTGGCGAATTCGACTAACTGCGGGCTGATCTCGAGTCCGCGGCAGCGCAGGCCGTTTTTCTTGCAGAGGGTCGGGAACCATCCCATTCCGGTGCCCACTTCGAGGATGTTCGTCTCGGGTCCGATCTTGACAAAGGGCGTCACATACGCAAGCAGGTTCCGGTAGTGAGGCTCTTTATCGGATAGCGAAAGAGACCTATGGCTTTCAATGTAGCGAGAAACATCCGACAATTCTTCATCGTGTATGCGCATACATCCTCCTCCTTCGCCCGGGCCTTCGCGGGCCCCGCCACCGCCCCTCCTTAGTATGCGGCATTGTTCAGGATACCCGGTCCTCAGACAAATTTGATCCGCCGCATGGCGAGCAAGACCATCCGAAGCAGCAACAGTCCGTGCCGCCAGCGCTCGATATTGGTCTCGCCGTAAGTGCGCTGCCGGTAGCGGACGGGGACGTCGAGCATTTTCATATTGTATTTGGCCGCGCCGAAAATGAGATCGAAATCGCCGAAGGGATCGAAGTCGCCGAAATAGGAGCGATTGGCCGCGATGGTTTCGTATTGACGCCGGCTGAGCACCTTGGTGCCGCAGAGCGTATCCTTGATGCTTTGTCCGAGAATCCAACTGAACGCAAGGCTGAAGAATTTGTTGCCGAGGAGGTTAAAGAAGCGCATGCTGCCTTCTTCCATCGGGTAGACCAGACGCACTCCGTTGACAAACTCACCCTTTCCGGACCGCCAGGCTGCGTAGAAGCGCGGCAAGTCCTCCGGCGGAACGGTCAAGTCCGCGTCCAGAATCATCAGCAATTCGCCAGTTGCCTTGCCAAAGCCCAGGCGAACGGCATCGCCCTTACCCTTTCCGGTCTGCTGCATGGCCAGCGTTCGAGGACGCCGGCGGAGCTGGAGCTCGCTCTGAATCCGCGTCCAAGTGTCGTCCTTCGAGTGGCCTTCGACGAAGATGAGCTCCGTGCCTCCGCCCATCTCCGGCACACGGTCGAGAATGTTCGCAATATTTCCGGCCTCATTGCGGGCGGGAACGACTACGGTGACAATCGGCTCGGCGCCTTGCTGAGGCGCGGGCATCGGCCGCGCGATCAACAGGTTGGTAATGCCGAGCTCGCGAAAAGGCCACAGCTTGACAAGATAGCGATTGGCGAGCGTGGCGAGAAGAGGAGTGCGGACCGGCCACATGATTTCGTGGGAGGTCCGGATCACTTCCAGATTCGCGAGGTAGAGCAGGTTGGCGAGGTCCGGCGCGGTGAGCCAGTTCTGGGTGAGCTGGGGTTGTACCAGGCCGCACTTTTCGGCGGCACGTCTCGGGATTTCCCATAGCCTGCTGTAAGAATTCAAAACGATCCGCGATCCCGGATGGCAATGGCAGGCAGCCCGTTCGAAAACGCGTTGTACGTCCCAAAGTTCATTGACGACATCCGATAACACGATGAAGTCGAACTTGTCCCCGGAATGGAACGTGTGGGCGTCCGCATCCTGAAACACAAGTTGGGGATACTTCGCCCGGGCTTTTTCGACCACCTTCTTAGAGAGATCGATTCCCACTCCATAGGAAGGCTTCAATGCAGCCAGGAGATCGCCTTGTCCGCATCCCAGCTCGAGCACCTTCATTCCGGGCGGGATCAAGAACCTGTAGATCTCGATGAGGCGCTCACGGTAATAGCGGCGCATCCGCTCCCAGCGCCTGGGACTGTCGGCATGTTTATCCCAGTAATCCGCGTGGCGGGAAGTGTGCTTTTCCTGGTGTTCGGTCACTCTCTAGCAGGATACAGCAAGCCGTGCTTCGGAAGGATTCTCGAATCAGATCTCCGACCCGCGTGCGCTATAATGTGTTGACCCGCTTGACCACATCCCCGAGCTCGCGCATGGCGTCTCGCGCCCCAAGGCTGTGGGTTCCGGTCGCGTTCTACATCGTCGCGTTCGGCTTGCTTTTGCCGAAGTACATCCACTTGATTGGACCGGACGGAATTTCTTACATCTCCATTGCAAAACATTATCTCGCGGGCGAGTGGCGGGAAGCGGTGAACGTTCACTGGGGGCCTTTATACGCCTGGCTTCTGGCGATTCCGATGAGCGTTCATCTCAGCGGATTGGCGTCGACTAAACTGGTGTGCTTTGCCGCGGGCCTGATCGCGCTCTACGCATTTGTGCTGCTCATGCGGCGCTTCGATCTCACATCCGGAATGGAGGCATTAAGCCTGTGGATCGCGTCCATTATGACCCTGGCGTTCGCATTGTTGCGCGACGAACCGGATCTATTGATCGCGGCGTTCTTATTGCTGTATTTCAGCCGCATCCTTGATTCGCGGTATGCCGAACAGAGTTGGAACGGCGCATTATGCGGTCTTTTCGGCGCGCTTGCATTCCTGACGAAAGCATACGGATTATTGTTCTTCGCGGGGCATTTTGCGGTCATGAACGCCCTTCACTGGTGGAGGGCGTCGCCGGCCTTCCGGCGCGGAGTGCTGAAGAATTTCATGGCGGGAATCGCGGTCTTCGCGGTCATCAGCCTTCCCTGGATCGCGATCGTCAGCCACAAGTATGGCCGGCTGACGTTATCCACCACCGGGGATTTCAACTATCGCCTGGTGGGACCCCAATCCGATGGTTATCCGCAGTACACGCATCTGATCGAACCTCCCGAGGCGCACGCAATCAGTTTCTGGGAAGAACCATCGCCGAATAGTTTGCCGCAATGGAGCGCGCTCACGCGAGCGGGCATGCGCCACCAATTTAAACTGCTCAACGCGAACCTAAAGGACCTCATCAGCCAAGGGGAGAGCGCCTCGATCCTATCGATCGGCTTCCTTCTGGCGTATTGCATCTGGGGCATGTCGACCAGCGGACTGCGCATCCCCTGGCCTTTCCCGGTATTGACGATTCTGACCTATCCCGCGGGGTACCTGCTGGTTCTGGTTCAAGACCGGTATTTATGGTCCACCACGTTATTAACACTTCTACTGAGCGCGGTTGTGGTTCAAGCGGCGGGGGCCGGCAAATGGATGACTACGGCGTCGCGCCGGACACTGACTACCGCGTTCGCGGCGTCGTTTCTGTTCCTTCCCGCACGCATGTTGATCGGGCAACGGAATGCGGACCGGGCTGTCTTTGAGACGAGCCGCGAAATCCAAGCACATTTCCCGATCCACGGAAACCTGGCGGCCTGCGCAAACTGGAACGAATCGTTATACCTGGCATACTATCTCGACCTGCGGTTCCTGGGAGATACGGGCTATAGCCCGGAAGAAGACCGCATCGATCATTCTTTGAATCCAAGTCTGGCCTTGAATCCAAGTCTGGCGGCGAGTCCCGAGGCGTTAAGCGACGCGGAAGCTGGAGAGCAGCTCAAGCAGCATAATGTCGACTACTATCTTGCGTGGACCAGCTGCCCGTCCATCCCATCCTATGTTGCCGGACACGAAGAGATCACGCACAGCTCACTACCAGACCTGAGGATCTACCGTCTTAAATGATTCGACGGTTGATCCGGCACCCCGTTGTCCAGAACAGCCTGCTGCTCTACGCGGTACAATTCAGCACCTATTTACTTCCGCTCGCGACCATTCCCTACCTGAGCCGCGTTTTGAGTCAGGAGAAATACGGTCTGATTCTGTTTGCCCAGAATTTCATCTGGTATTTCCTCACGCTGACCGAATACGGCTTCAACCTCACCGCGACGCGCCGCATTGCGATACATTCCGACGATCCCGAGAAAGTCTCGAGGATCTTCAGTGCGGTGATGGTCGCCAAGTTCCTGCTCCTACTGTTGAGTTTCGCGATCATGGCAGCGGTGGTATTTTCGGTTCCCAAGCTGCGGCCGAACTGGAATCTCTTCCTGATCACCTTTGCGGCGGTGGCGGGGAATTGCGTATTTCCTCTATGGCTGTTTCAGGGGCTCCAAAAGATGAAGCACGTGGCCGCGCGCGATTTTATCGCCAAGACGATCGCGTTCGGGTTATTGTTTCTGGTGGTTCGCAGCGACCGGGATTACTTATGGGCGGCGGGACTACAGTCCGGCGGGCAGTTGCTGGCAGGCATCGCGGGTCTGATCGCCGTGCCGTTCGTCGCGCCGGTGCGGTTGCGTATGCCAGCCGCGAGCGAGGTCTGGGAAAGTTTGCGAACCGGCTTCCCGGTGTTTCTATCCATGGCCGCCATGTCTTTGACCAGTTCCACCAACACGTTCATCATGGGACTGCGCGCATCCATGAGCGAAGTGGCTTACTTCGGCAACGCCCAACGCATCATCGTCGCGTTGCGCATGCTGGTAACTCCGCTGGTAACGTCGATTTATCCCTATATCAGCCAAAAGGCCGCGCGATCGGAAGAGGAAGCGGTACGCTTCCTCAGGAAATACTCACTGCTGCTGTCGTTGCCGTTTCTGCTGATCTCGCTGGGGCTGCTGGCTGCGGCGCCGCTGGTGGTGGTTTTTTTGGGGAAAGGTTATGCTCCCGCGGTTCCACTGTTGCGGATCATGGCGTTCTCGCCCTTCATGCTGGCCCTTTCGCACTGCTTCTCCACGTATTACATGCTCGCATTCGGATACGAGAAGCAATGGGCGCGCATTTTGTTCGTGGCGGTGGTGGTCAACTTCGCGTTGCTGATTCCGCTGCTGGCGTTTCTTCGGCCATCGGTTGCCCTGGCAGTGGTATGGATCGCGCTGGACATTTTTCAGACGAGCGCATACTTTATCTTCTACCGGCGCCATTCCCAGGATCAACTCGCGGGGGCGAGTTAAAGCCGCCGGCAAAATGGCGCGGCAATCCGGAGTGCATTGGGTCGAAACCGCCGTGATAGAATGACACGAAACCGCCGAAGAAGTAGGAATGCACGTTCTCATCCGCCGTTCTCTAATCGTGCCGCTGGCGCTGTGGATCGCCGCCGCGGCTTGGGCCGGCCAGGAATACCCCGCTCAACCTGGAGAAACAGTTAAGCCCGGGGAACTGATCGTCAAGCTGAAAGCTGGCGCCCTATCGAGCCTCATCCTCGCCTACCTTCCTGGTGCGCAAGTCACGGCGCTATCGCATCTGAACCTGTTCCACGTTAAGGCGGGACTGCTGCCTGCCAACGTGGCCTCGCTATTGGCCGCGGACGGCCTGGTCGATTTTGTCGAGCCGAACCGGGTCCGCCATGCGAACGTAGGGCAGCCGAACGACGCCGACTTCTCGCAGCAATGGCCGCTCGTGAACCTGGGAGCCGTGCAGGCGTGGACGTTGTTTCCAAATCAATATCTGACGGCGGCGACAGCGGGGACCGGCCGCGTCAAGGTCGCGGTGCTCGATACGGGCATCGATTGCACGCATCCGGATTTCATGAACGTGGGAGCGAGTTCCACCGATTCGGCGTCTGGCGGCCAGCTTTTGTGGAGCGCGAGTCAGGCGCCGGTCGCCACCTCGCTCGCGTCACCGGCATGTCCGTGGCAGGACGACTACGGGCACGGCACACACGTGTCGGGAATCCTCGCTGCGGCCGCCAACAACGGCATCGGAGTCGCCGGCCTGGCGTATCCGGTGCAATTGGTCGCCTACAAGGTGCTCGACAACACCGGCTCGGGAACCGACGTCGTCATTGCCGACGCCATCATGAGCGCCGCGGACGCGGGCATTCCGATCATTTCTCTCAGTCTGGGCGGCGCAGGGTATTCGCAAACGCTCCAATTGGCCGTAAACTACGCCTGGCAGCGAAACTCGCTGGTGATCGCGGCCGCGGGGAACAGCGCGAGCAACGCCATTTTCTATCCGGCCGACGCGAGTTTCGCCGTGGGAGTGTCGGCGACGGACGTCAACAGCAACTTCGCGTCGTTTTCCAACTACGGCAACGGCGTCGCTTTGGCGGGGCCCGGCGTAAACGTGCTTTCCACGCTGCCGGCGTACTCCGTGACACTGAGCAGCAGCACGGGCTACGGATATCTTTCCGGCACGTCGATGTCGACTCCGCATGTCTCGGCGGTGGCGGGTCTGGTGGAGACCACCACGCCAGGGACATCGGTGGCGGCAGTCCGGCTTCGCCTTGAGCAGACGGCAACCTCGAACACTGTGGGCGGCGGCTGGAATCAGGATTTCGGGTACGGCATCGTTAACGCATACGACGCTGTGAGCGGAACGCTGCGGGCGGCGGCCAATGGGGGCGTCACCGGTCAGGTGACTGATTCGAATGCCAACCCCATCGCGAACGCGACGGTGATCGTCGGCGGATCGCCGCTGACCACCGACGGCAGCGGTTTGTTCCGCTTCGGCCCATTTTCGCCGGGAACGTACGCGGTGCAGGTGTCGGCCAGCACTTACACGACCCAGAATCTTACCGTCACGGTTCCGCCTGGCGCCGATGCCACGCTCGCTGTGATGATGGGAGTCAGCTACGGAAGGTTCACCGGGACGGTTACCGATGACAGCGCCGGGGTATCGAATGCCGTAGTGCAGGCGGTTTCGGCGAACCTTATCCAGGGCACCACCATAGCGGACACCAGCGGTAACTACACGCTGTGGGCGCCGGTGGGCACCTACAATCTTCTGGTGACGAATATCGGCGAGGTGAATACCATCGTTACAGGTCAGACGATCACCGCCGGGGGCACGACTACCGCGAACCTGACAATCGCGCGGTTCGGTTCAATTTCCGGCACGGTAACCAATCCGACGGGAGCGCCGGTTGCGTCGGCAACGGTGTCGATCACGGGCGGCATCGTCCCGATCACCGTGACCACGGGCGCCAACGGCCAGTTTTCGGCGAGCGGATTAGCCTCCGGCTCCTACACTTTGGTGTGCTCCGATTTCGCGTTTACAGCCACTACCGTGGCCGGGCTGGTGGTTTCGCCCGAAAATGTGACAACCGCGAATTGCCAGTTGGCCGTCTTATCGCTCGCCCCCTGGAGTAACCGGAAGCCGATCACGATCCTGCATGGCGAGGTATCGGGCGGGGCGAGTCTTACGAACTTTCCGGTGTTGATCTCGCTCGCTTCGGATGCGAACCTGGCGCAACTTGCGCAGGCGAGCGGCAATGATATTTTGTTCACGGCCGCCGATGGTGTGACCAAGCTAAGTCACCAGATCGAAAGCTATACAACTGCGAGCGGGCAGTTGGTGGCGTGGGTGCAAGTTCCGTCGGTAAGCTCGACGGCCGACACCATGATCTACATGTACTACGGGAATCCGTCGGCTGGCAATCAGCAGAATCCGGGAGGGACGTGGGATAGCAACTACAAAATCGTGTGGCACATGGCGGACGATGCTTCGAGCGCAACGGTATTGGATGGGACCAGCAACAGCAACGATGGAACGGCCTCGGTAAATACCAACACGATCAGCGGATCGGGAGTCATTGGAGGGGATCTGAATATGACTTCAGCAGTCACCGAGCTGGGCGACAATGCGACACTTCATTCGACGACCCTAACGATGTCGATGTGGCTTCAACTGAAGGCCAGCGGCAGCTTTTGGTATTACTACAACAAAGGCAGCAACAACTGGTACTGGTTTTATGCGTATTATCCGGGGTCCACGGTGTACGTTCATTATACCGATGGGACCAACACGGATCACGTGTTCGGGTTCAAGCCGCCGGCCTGGGTGGACGGTTCCTGGCATTCCTTCACTTTCACGGTGAACGCAGATGTGCCGCAGAGCGTATATTGGGACGGAACCGCGCAAAGCGGGACATTTTCGAGCAACGGAACAAACACACAATCTTTGACCGGTCCGATTGTACTTGGGGATGGTCCGGGAACGCCCATGGAAGAGCTGCGGCTCTCGTCGGTGGTGCGTTCGACGGGCTGGATCGCGACTGAGTACACCAACCAGAACTCGCCCTCGGCATTCGTCAGCGTAGGCCCGCAGCAGACCAACGGCGGAGGCAGCACGGTTTCGATCACGGTGACCAGCGCGCCGACGGGTCTGGCGGTGACGGTGGACAGCGTCGCGTGCGCGGCGACGCCGTGCAGCTACCAATGGACGCCAGGGACGCCGCACACACTTGTCGCGGCGACGCAGGCGGGAAGCACCGGGACACAATACATATTCGGA
>Ga0182024_10008510_pt1 | contig 21591 bp, 20 predicted proteins | sample P32metaG_FD_120480 | JGI IMG/M metagenome (GOLD analysis project Ga0182024, IMG submission 120480) | Permafrost microbial communities from Stordalen Mire, Sweden - P3-2 metaG (Illumina Assembly) | ecosystem: Environmental > Terrestrial > Soil > Wetlands > Permafrost | place: Sweden: Stordalen...
ACATCCGTCGGCAGACGGGGTGCGATCCGCTGCCATTGCTCATCGTTCAGCCAAAACAGGTTCTTGCGCACGATCCCGATCCCCCTTCCAAAAACGAATCAGGATCGTATTGTCGGGCCGGAACAATTAATGAGTTCTGACCCTAGTCAGTTTGTAAGGTTGGTGGGCCATAAAATAGCTGGACACTCACGAAGCGAATTTAGGTTATAATCGGTTCATGCGTATTCTGCCAGCAATTGAAGAGGAAAGACCCCGCGAGATGTCACCCCTCCCCCGAGCCGCAATGCGACCGCTTGGCCGGCCCCTATTCTAATCTCTGCACGGTAAATTTCCTGTACGTTTGTTTCGACACGCTGTTTCACAGTCTTGCCCACACGGTGTGCTTACATGTGTGACGATGAACTCCCACAGCAGAAAGATGAAACCGCTTTTGAACGCCGCGTGTTGGCTGCGATCGAGAAGCCAGAACAATCCAGATTTATAAAGATCATCAACAGCGGGCTTTGCCTGTGGTTGGCTTCAGTTGTCTTTGTCACGATCGGCGGGGCGTATTTCTCCAGCCGGCTAGCTTGCAAAGATGATGGGAATAAAGCGCTGAGCAAGCTAGAGCACTTACTAACAGAAATCGATCAACGCGAATATTACATTTCTGTCGCGATCCTGGACGCAAAAACAATCGACGACCTCAAGAAGAAATTGAAAGCAATTCCTAACACATATGCGGAGTTCGAACGTAGCTCGCTACGCGAGCTCAAAGAGGAGCGGAACAAACTAGTACGCAGCTCCACGATCGGGGACACTGACGAGAAAAGAGAGAAGCTAAGGAGTGGCGAGGAGGATATAAGAAGGAAGTTAGATGACAAGGGGATAGACCCCACACTATACGACGACGTTTTTCTCAATGAGCGCATCTCGGATTTGGCTCAAAAAGATTTGGAAAATCTCGCAATGTACGCCGCCAATGTCCTGCCGAAACATTTAGAAAGCTCCAGAACAATTCGCTTTTACGATCTTGTACCTCGATGCTCGTTCTGGTCCATCGTTTCAAGTTGGTTCAGCGATGCGCCCCAAGCCATGCTGACCCCAGGACAAAACACGGATGGTCCAGACCCGAAGGATGATCCTCGCGTGGAAGGGCCATAATTATCTAAAGCGATTGTAACGCCGACCGGCGCCGCCACGTACCCACGCTATTTTGGGCAGCACTGGGATAGTGTGACGCAACATGGATAAACACTGCCGCAACGAAGTTGAAAACTGACTTCGGCTTTTTGGAATAATAACAGACGTGACGCGACATCGCCGTGTCCGCTTTCGAGGGTACCCGTCGCCGCATATCACCGTGCGCAGGCTTCAGCACTTAGGGACTGTCTTTTTGTAGCTTGAATGCCGACGGATCAGTGTTCAGGGCCGCTGCGAAAAGATCTGAAAACGTCGTAGCAGCAGCGACCGCGGCGCGAGTCTTAAAGTCCGAGCTCATTGCTCTCGTTTTCGCTAGCTGCGTGTTTGAGGGCGACGCCACGTGAAGATACCGATCAGGATGCTGTAGGAGACTATCGGCTAATATGCTGACCCGCGAAGTGAACGGCGGATGGGTTGCTTCAGTTCGGAGCCAAGTTTGATATTGATAGAGGTCTTTGAAATCACCTTCGTTTGGTTCGAAATATCCCGTTAGTATCAAAAGATCGACTACTCCTCCCGGAAACTGTCCATATCGGCTCAGCAGTTCGACTGCTAAATTGTCCGCGTTAGTCTCGTCTTCGGGCGTACTTTGCCAATTGTTCACGATGTGGCCTGCTTCATGCGCCATGAGAAAGAAAATAACTCCTTTCCACACCAGTTGGAATTGATCCCGCGCCTCCGGAGTCTTGTAGAAAGGTTCACCGCTCAGTTCGTCATGGGGAATCCCAAAAGCGTCGAATGGAGGCAAGTAGACGTTCTTCGGAAAATCGATCGCCCTCCGATACTTCAGCATATTTACATAGGCCGGCGTTTGGTCCGGATGCCCGTTCTCCAGCAGCCACCGCCTAGCAAACAAGAGATCTCGAAAAAACTTCAGAGAGAGAACAGGAAGGTCGATTTCGCCGCTATTTGATAGTGAATCTATGGACTCAAAAGGGTTTTTGCACCCCCCTTCGGGATCCATGACTATGTTTGCCTTGGAAAACAGTTCGCGTTTCTCCGCTACTATCTGGCTCTCTATCTCCGCCTTAGCTTCCAGAACCTCTTTCCTGAATGTTGGTTCCCACCTGGCAAGCTCCTCTCTGGTATAAAGGCTGGACATGTCTTTGCAAGGCTGTGCGGCGACAACTTTAAGAATCAACGGACACTTTCCCATATTGGCGTATGTTAAGACTGTGCTACCAAATTTATCTTTCTCGTCAAACTTAGCGCCGGCGCTCCACAATTCCCTTACCGCATCAAACCGGCACTGCGATGCGGCCCGCATCAAGGCTGTCGCACCGCTTGCGTCCTTGGCGTTGACATCAGCACCGTGTTTGAGGAGGATTGAAACTACCCCTCCCTGGCCAGTAAGAGACGCGGCCATCAAGGGCGTACCCATTTTATTGTCCCTGCCGTCAACTTTTGCGTTTCCAGAGAGCAAGAGTTCTACAACCTCTTTATCTCCTCTGGCTGAGGCCGCCATTAGTGGAGTAAAGCCATCGTCGAGAGCTCCGAGGTTTGTGTCTGCTCTATTGTCGATGAGAGCGGTGACTACGGCTGGGGACGCTCTCAGTGATGCGACAAGAAGGGCTGGCTGGCCACGGTCGTTCCTGGCATTTGGATTGGCTCCGTTCGACAACGCGCTTTCGACGGTATCAAGATCATTGATCTCGACAGCTTGCAGCAGAATGCTGTCTTGATTAGCAGCGTGGGATGCTGACAACATCCCTGCGAAGCACGCGGAAGCAATGACGCCCCAGAGCGCTGGGCGTCGTCCGAGCCCGCGAATTCTATTTGAGAATGCTAAATGCGACACGAGGGGGCGTCAAAAGAGTTGATTGAAACATGATCTCGTTGTCGATTCTATCTGGGTCTAGCTCGACCTGCAGAATGATATAGCCCGCCGCTCCGGTTGGATCGTAAGAAATCAGGAGCTTCGTGTCTTTGCTGAGGAGGTCTTTGAAATCCGCCCTCTCCGACGGGTGTTCATTCCAGCGCGAACTGAGATTGTTTAGCTCGTTTTCGATCTGATCGCCCGAATCTGCTAATTGAGCAATAGTTGCGTGATCGGTGTCCGCCGTCAGATCCTCGCATCCCTTTATTAGAGCCTCAGTCTTTCCGTACACTGCGGTTAGCGTCTTGAGTGATTCCATTTCGCGGTCCAAGCCGTTCCTAAGTTGGAGCGGCAGGTCTCCTCCGTTGCTACCCTGTAGCATCTTCTCGCGCCATTTCTGTGGGAACATAGCTAACACAGCCTCTGTCCGCTGAAGGTTAGGCAGCTGACTCGTCTTCAATAGATTCATTGACTTCTGGCAACCATCAGTGGCTGCAGCAACGAGTTGCTGTCTCTGCGACTGGTCGGCGCTTGTTTTGCAGGCGAACTCAAAGAGACCCAGAGACATACTAACAAGACTCACAAGCAATATTTTTTGCAGGAGCGTCATTACAGTTGCTCGTTGTTCCACTGCAGGGGCTCTGTAACACGGCGCCGCTGCACTTGCGATCCAACGACTCCTGTTGGAGCTACGATCTCCTCCGCCGTATAGAAAATGCGGTAGAGACCATCAAAGTGTTGAACCAACTCAGTCTGTTGTACGTCCTTCCATTTGAGGTCATTAGTGGTTTCAACCAGCTTTTTGACAGCGGCCTCTAGCCCAGCAGTCAGGTTCCTTCCATTGCTAAAACGATATGAAATTTGAGACACTGAGATAGTCTCTCGAATGATGTAGTATCGACTATCTTTCCGGTAGTCGATCGCTGCGACTCTCAGGGAAGAATCTACATCTCCATCATACGTCCTTTCGCGGTTACCTTCGCCAATATCAAGCGTTACCTCCGTATCGGAGCCCAGATCGGCCGAGACTTGCGCATCGCCAAATAGATTCGAGGCGCCCATGAACTTGAGAATTGAGGCAAGACTCCACTCGTTGGTCTTGGAATAGTTAGCAAAGATCTCTTTGCCAGTCTTCTCAACCGGCACATCGAGGTTTACGACGGCGAATCGAACGTGATCTGGAGCAATTCGGAAGATAGTTCCAGGGCCGTCAAAAGTTCGGGGCGTTGGAAACGTTTGGAACCCAGATAGCCCTATGCCATCCGTCGTAATATCAGCTCGTCCCACGTTAGGTCCGAATTGCCAGTACCAAAAGCCCGCAGAAACGGAGAGAACGAAGAGCAACGCCACGATCGTCTTGAAATACCAAAGACGCGCCGCGGCAAGCCCAGTCATAACGTACTCCTTGCCCTAACATCAAAACTGGCGAACCCTGATAGGTAGGCCATCAAGGCCGTGGTGCGATCCGAATAGGCCGCGCGCACAGCTAGATCGGCAGGCCGCCAGGGCGTGGAAACAACTCGATCGGGAGGCAACGGATACCTCCGTTCCTTCGGGAGATGTGTCGGCAGCAAGTCCCTGAATTGACCTGTTGCATTTGCGCTACATTGGACTGCTTTTCAAAAAGTAATACCACTTTAATGCTTGCGCGTATAGGTCGCAAAGTATCTGATGAACCGTCAGGTGAGGATAAGTCGCGTCCAGACAATTATGGAAGTGCTGGCAACGCGAGGCATAGGCTTGGGGCTAGCCCGCAGAATTTTCGATCATCAGTGCAAAACGACTTTTGCAACACAATCGGTGGTAAAGCGGACACGGATTTCTCACGGACGAAACCTGCCATCGATTCCTCATTGGGGCGGTGGTTCGACTCCGGAAGAAAAAATATCTAACAGTTTCAACGTTGAAATCCGGCGTGGAGGAAACTACACTAAGCGTTTAAGATATTGAAATCAAAGGAACCTTCTGTGCGACAATTTGGGCACTACCCTCACGCCTACCCTTACAATTTTGGACAACAGCGGTGCAGTAGGGTGCACAGAGGAAGAGACCCAGACCTCAACAGCCTTGGCGACGCGCGCAAGCTGATCGCCCACGGCAAAGACATAATGCGAGTGCTGACAATCAACGAACTCTTGGCGACGAAAGGAAGAAGCTGAACGGCGCGCGCGGGAGCTTCACGAGAAGCTTGCAAGAGAAAGAATCGCGCGACTGCTCCACCAAGCAAAGGCGCTCAATCGCGCCAATCAGATCCGCGCGTATGTAGAGTCAGTGCTCCTACGAGCTGTGGAAATTCCTGTAGCTCAGGCTGAGATCGACAAGTGGGCAAGGTGGGCACAGCGGGAGGCGGACGATATTGACCCGGTAAAGAACGGCGTGGTCCGGCTAGGGATTGGGATGCTTCCGAATGACGAACCGTGATTATGAGGCGGTCGCCAGTAATTCTTTGTCTCGCTCGTAGATCTCGTAGTGCCAGACTACGAAGGGGCAGGAGTTAAAATCTCTCCCAGTCCCCAATTAGGCGGCTTATCAGCCTTTATGGGCTTCGACCGCAACAGACTCGGGCCGCTTCGGACCGGCTGGTTCCCCAGGAAATTCCAGGCTAGAACTAGCACAACCGCGGGGGGTACCGCTAGGGGAGGAGTGAGTGTGCCATGCAGATCGGATTGCCGTTTGTTAGCGGTGAGGTTGCGCTTGAGGACGCCGCTGCCACCTTGCGGCAATCGAATCTTGCAGGGCTTGTCGTATTGAAGGATGACAGCGCCCGTCTCTTTCATGCTGCCGAATTATACAGTGCATTGTCCTCGCGCGGCAGCATGCCAATCGGAGATGTCGGCGGCGGCACCCGGCTGGGGCGCGAGGGCGCCAGTTTTGGTCACGCCGCAGCAGGTGAAACTGAGGCAATACTTTTACGCGTCGAGGGCGTCGAGGCCTTGGTGAAATTCTTGTCCCCGACGCTATACGTCACCGTCTCAAGTCGAATGTACTATTGCAACCTCAATTCCAGACATTATTACGATGCAAAGCAAGTGCAGTCGTTGAAAAAAATACCGGGCGGTTGGGAGTGTGGACAAAGCGACAAGGGTCTTGTGAGCTGAAAGCGTAAGCCATGTTCAGTACCTTGTTCGACAAAGTCCAAACGCTGCTGTCGCGGACTTTTTGGCTTGGCAACTTCTTTCCGGTGTTGGTCTTCACCCTCCTGAACCTCGGCATCGCTTGGGTGGGCCTCGGCGAGTTCGCCAGCTGGCTGGCGCGTCAGTGGCCCGACCCGACGGCACTCTCCCCGGTTCCGGTCTTTGCCCTCATCGCCATCGGTATTGTCGCCTTCATGCTCGGTCCGCTGACTCCGGTGTTTCGCGCCGCGCTCGAAGGCGAGTTTCTGCCGAAGAAGGCGCGGCGGATGCTGAGGCGGGAATTCACGGCAAAGGCGGCGAGGGCGGAGAGCAGAATACGACGTGCTGAGGCCAATTTCGTATTTTTCGATCAAATCAATAGATCCGCTCAGCAGACCTTCGAAAACGCCCGCGGCGCCGCTGGTGCAAGGAACAATCATGACTTGGCGACTTTCAACGCTGCCAGGGCTGCCGTTGAGGTCGTGAAAAGGGATATGGCGGCGCAGGGTCCGGCGCGAGCACATCGCCGCTTGTTGCCGGCCCAAACCCCGGTGCGAAACGCGATCGCCGCGCTCGATGTCGCGCTTCGTCAGTATCCGATGGACCCAAACCACCGAGTGCCTGGCATTACTGATCCGCTCGACGACATGCAGCGTGAACTTCGCGATTTGCTTCAGTCCGCCAAGGACATTGCCAATCGCATATGGCAGAGCGCGGAAGCAGATCTTCGCACGAGCTTCGTCCCTCTCGACATACGACCGACATCGATCGGGAATTCTCGGGCAGCCTTGGAGCAATATCCAGTCGTGGCATATCACGCGGATTTCGATTTTCTCTGGCCGCGCCTGCGTATGGTCATCGCGCAGGATGCAACCATCTCTGCTGCGGTGGATACCGCCTCGGCGCAGCTCGATTTTGCGGTGCTGATGACGGTTCTGGCTGCAGCCACCGCAGTCTTCTGGCTGATCGCTTTGCCTTGGCTCGGCAGCTCCGTCCTACTCTACTTCCTAGTCGGCATCCTGATCCCGGCGCTTGTCCCGTTTTTTTATTCGCTAGTGGCCGAGACACAACGCGCATTTGGCGGCGTAATGGAGATGGCTGTTGATGGTTTGCATTTTTCCTTGTTGAGTGCGCTGCGCCTGCCGCTTCCAAACACCCTTGAGGCGGAGCAGCGAACCTGGCGCGAGCTCCAAATCGCACTGTATTCTGGTCTTGGCACGGGTGTGCGTTTCCGGCAGCCTACGTCATGAAAATGCTCGCAGCGGTAGCCTTTCTGGTATGGGGTGCGGTGTTTTTGGTTGGCCTCCTCGTCTTGGTTTATCGAACTGCGCCGTTGCCCCCTATCGCCTTTGCCCGGATAGAGATGCCGGCCAACCATCTTATTCGCACTGGCGACCTCGAGATGGGTGCCGATGATTTCATCGGCAAGTACGTGCACAGCCACGTCATCGAGCACCAAAAGCTTACCTTGCATGACGTTTTTGCCGCTCCACTGCTCCTGGTCAAACAGGGTCCCCTGTTTGCGGTGGAGACCCCCGCCTCCGGAATTGGTGCGGACGTAGAGGCTCAGAAAAAAGGAATGATTTGCCGCAACAAGAGTGCGATTGCCGCCGCCGAAGCCGTGGCATTCTTATGCGCTCCCAAGGATGAGGGTGGAAACTGCGTTGCAATACTGCGCACTCAGCCCGAGGACACCAAGAAATTGGCTCAAGCCCTGGTCAAGTCGGGTCAATCGGATCTTTCATTCAAAGCAGACTGCAAGTAGACGGTGAACGATCATGCCCGACGTTGACGAGAACGACTGGCAAGTCATCGAGAGTATCGATCAGACTCGGTACACCATTACTTACCCATGGCATTTCGTGAGCGTCATCACGCGCGACTACGCGCGTCTATATCTCAAGGCCGAGGGAAGTTGGAGTTGTCTCGGCAGCGCGATAGAGCCCTGCGGTGCAAACGGCCATGCGACGCTTGCGTTGACGGTGGACCGGCTGCTACTTCCCACGTGTGCTCCTGGTGCGCTGATTGGTAAGCTGGGCGGCAGCATCGCGGGCCGGGACGATGGCGTCGTCTTTGCGATCAGCAGCCGCTGTTTCGTCACGCTGCCAAAGAAAGAGGAGACTGCCTTATACATCGGTGTGAACGGCGCCACCCCGTCTGAATCGCACGAACTGGCGCGAATAAAATTAGAAGTCCTCGCATCATCTGCCACTTAGCATTTGGCCGCTCATCGCTTTGACTCAAGTCCAGATTTGGCCAGGAGTATCGAGTGGCCATGGCATATCAGCCCCTCCGTGGTGTCTTTTTCTTTGAATATTTCCAAATCAGCTTTCTCACATTGAAAAGCAACACTTCTCCTCAACGCCAAGCGCGAACATCACTGTCCCATTCGCGCGCCGTTTCCGCCACTGACCGCCTGGCCGATTTCTGAAGCGAGGTGAGCGTCCAGTGTGCGTTGGTCGTTCGGACCGATCGTAATAATGAGGTCGTGCGTTCGCGTGCGCCCCGCCGCGAAGAGTGTCCCAGACGTGTTCGCGGAAATCCGCACCAACTTCCATGTCGGCGTCACGTTTCCGCTCGATACGATGACGAACTTGATTTCATATGAAATAGCGTCTGTCTTGAGACCACCGCCTCCACTACCACTTGCGCCGCCGGAACCGACTTGGGAGCTAATGAGCGTATTGACTATCGTTGCACCTACAAGCCAGTTTTGTATCCCCAAATCTCCCTCGATAACGAACGGCGAACTCGAGTCGGGCTCCCAATGGTCTGGTCTTTGTCTAAATGGGTCATTTTTCGGATCCACACAGGGCGAGTACGGGCCGTCTGGAATCATGAGGTACTTTACAGAATATGACGGATCGAACTTATCAACCCGTGTAGCGGTCGATGACAGCGTGCCACCAAAACCCACACTTTGAGATTGACCAGTAGTGACAGTCGACCCCGGCCCAAATGTCCTCACGTTATTGGGCAAAACCGTATTCAATATAACACCGGGAGTTAGAGCCGAAGATTCATCGACCTGAAAGCTCAAACTGATTTGCGCAATAAAATCGGGAGGAATTGGGTTCCGCGCGAAGAGCTTCAGTTTGTTAGGAGCGGTGCCCGTCGAAACGGGATAATTTTTGTTGACATATTTTACCGCTTTTTCCAGATCGCAAAAAATGCGTTGCTTGACTTCGTATTCGATCTGCGCGGCGCCCGGGATCGACCGCCCTTGCGAATCGGGGGGCGTATCTGCATCCCAAGCTTCCTTAATATTCGGCACAACGAGCCCGCATCCAACCAGTCCGCAGCAAACAAGCAAAATCGCAGGTGTGTACGCGCGCCGACCAAACGTAGTCATAATCCACCCCCCATCGATGAGAAAACGAGACCGGCACCTCCGCGTTGATGGTAGCTCGCCTAGTTATGCTTGAAGTCGATTAAGTCACGTCGCTTTGATCTTTCGCTTCCTCTTTGCGACATCCTTGTACTTTTGCACCTTCGCAACATTCTGAAGATGCATCTTATGCACAGTCTCCATTTGCTCATCGGTCAAGTGAACGACATGAGGACACACGGTCAGACCGCCAATACTCATGCAGTCACTGACCTGTTTCGGTGCAGGAATTGTTGACATCAAAGCCCCCTTTTCTGGCGGCGTCGTATCGATAAAACACGGTTCGTGCGATCCAAGGTTGAAGCAAGGCGAGGCCGGTTGCAACCAAGGTTCCCTCACTGCAACCAGGAATCCACAGGTATTTTTCAAATCAACTACACGGAGCTGTCACAAACACGCGTATAACCGCGCAAATCATCCGCTGCGGCGAGCGACGATGATCGGCTTAGGTGTCAACGAGAGGCAGATTCATGATCGACAAGGTCTTAATAACGAATGTTTTGGAGCTGAAGCAAAAGTACGGCGCTCATGGATACCGCAGAGTTCGCGGTGCCCTAAGCGATTTAGTGGCGGCCGACTCGTCGAGGTGCTTAAAGACTCAACTTGTCGACATCTCCGATCCCTCACAAATGGGAAGCTACAACGCGAAAGCGGTTACAAACCCTTGCAGCGAGGTTCAAAATAAAAACGCGATTGACAGCATCTACGCTGCTATAAAGCCACATTATCTCGTGCTCGTGGATGGCCCTGATGTAATTCCTCATATCCTTCTTGATAATAAGCGGATACCAGGAGATGAAGACAAGAATGTCCCGAGTGATCTTCCCTACGCGAGCGATGAGCGATTCACTGACATCAAAAGGGACGCAATGGTGTATGCCGCGGCTACGCGCGTCGTAGGGCGGCTCACTGGCGTAACCGGATCAAACAATCCGGCTTTTCTCGTTTCTCAGATCAAGAACGCCGCTATATTCAAAAGCCGTAGGCGGAAGGACTATCTTTCGCATTTCGCTATCTCGGGCTACTCTTACCGAAAATCGACCGAGCGAAGTGTCGATAACATTTTTCGCAGTGCTCGGATGAAAATATCTCCGCCTACCGAAAGCCCGAAGATCGGGAAGAGAACGATGGCTCCCTTGAGTCATTTCATCAACTGTGACGGCCAAAAGGGAGATCCTAACTTTTATGGATATCGTAACAATCAAAGACCCGTTGTGTCGATGACAAGTGAGGCTGTAGTCGAGAACGCCAAGCGTAACACGATCGTCGCCGCCGAGTGCTGTTACGGCGCGCACTTGTTTGCCCCTACTGCTGCCGGCGGAAAATTGCCGATCGCTAACGCCTACCTCAAGGCCGGTGCGATTGCCTTTTTCGGAAGCACGACTGTCGCTTACGGTTCAAGCGACGGCAACGGAAGCGCCGATTTGATAGCACAGTACTTTCTCATTGAGGTTCTGGGGGGGGCATCTATTGGACGCGCGTGCCTGCAGGCGCGACAAAACTTCGTTCGGTCGCAAAAGATGGAAAACCCGGTCAATCTTAAAACACTTGCTCAATTTATATTGCTTGGAGATCCATCCCTTCAGCCGGTTCGCAGCGAGGGACAAGTTTATGCCTTTGCGGAATATATCGATTTTCAAGAAGCCCGCCAAACACGGCGTATCGCTCTAGTGGCATCTGGTCAATCTGCGCTTGGCTGTTCTGGTTTTCCCGGGAAAAAGATTAAGGGCGGGAAGTCTAAGCTGCACGGTCAGGTGCGAAAGATCGCGCTGAAAAAGGGATTTAAGGTTGGACCAAATGCGGTGGACGCCTACGAGATTGTTGGCCGTGACAACTATGCAAACGAAATGAAAGCACGTGACGTAGAACAGAAAGTGTTTATAGCTACGCATAAAGAGACCACGACCAGAAAGACGTTTAAGGGTGTTCCGCTGACCCGCATTCTGGTAGCACACGCCGAAAATGAGCGCCTAACCAGTGTCTCTGAGCATATTCGAAGGTGACTTTTGGTCACATTCATCCCGCAGACTTTTGGATACTTACGTGCTGAGAGAATACATGCCACCGAGTTACCTCCGAAATTTTGGTCACAGACTCGGAAGCCTTCCTCAGGCCGGCGCGGGCGCGCCGACTGGAACGAGACGAGCCGCGACTGGAGTCACTCGCCGTGAAATCTCAGGAGGCGTTGCGCCTCGTCGAGTTCTCGGTCGCTGTGGAAGCGCCGCCCGCTGATTATTTCGAGAGTCTGCGCCGCGTGGCGGCGGCGGGCATCCGGAAGATGTGCATCGCGCACGTGCTGGGCGAGAATCGCGACCGACTCTTTCTTTTTCGTCATAAGCGCCGTCGCAATATCGTCCTTGACTGACACGTCCGAGGTCCCGAGTTTGTCCGGTTCGGCAAACGAAATATCGAACGGACCGGGCGCAGGTCGGCACCAGGACTTGATAGCCTCGACCAAGCGCGAAACGGTTGCATAGATTTTCGGCGCTGCTTCGTCCAATTCTAAGCCAATGAAGTCCCGCAATTTGGTGAGGGCCTGGTCGTGCGTGCTGTTGTCGGCAATCGCCTGCTCCTCGCGCTCCAGATTCGGGGGCACAAGCTGGTCTTCCGTCAGCTCGATGCGCGGCAGTGAGTCCTCACGCGGCTGCGAGCGAAGCACAACGGCGATACTCGTCGCCTCCGCTACACGCCTGCTTGGCAGCGGCTCCAACTGCCACTTGTCAGTGAAGTACTTGAGCAAACTCGTGTGATCGAATTGCGTCTTTTCCACGCGCCGATCGACCCAGGGCGACACCAGGAGAACCGGAACCCGAATGCCCAGTTGCTCGAAGCTATATTCCTCGTGATGATCGTCGGGCGGCACGGTAGCCGGCGGAATGACGTGATCATAGAAGCCGCCATGCTCATCATAGATGACGACGAAAAGCGTCGATCGCCAAAGATCGAGATTGCCACGCAACGTGTTGTAGACGTCGGCGATCAATTTTTCCGCTTTCATCACGTCGTGAGGCGGGTGGTCGTCATTCCCGACGATTCCCATGAAGTCCGGCTCGATGAAGCAGAATTGCGGAAAGTCCTGCTCGCGTCCGCGGGCGTCTCTAAAAAACTCGGCGATGTAGAAGTAGCGCGCGGCGTTTTGCGGCAGCCGCAGATGATCGATCACCCAGCTCTGCGGAATATCGTGGAAATGGCATTTCCAGTGGATGCCCTTGTCCGTCAGCCGGTCGAAGATCGTGTCCTGGCTCTGCTGGAAATATCCGGGCAAATCGGCCTGGTGCGTTCCGTCGTCCGGCATATTGACCCGACCCATGGCCGTGCCGGTGAGCATCATGAAACGGTTGGGCCAGGTGGGACCGGGAAGCGAGGAAAACCAATGGTCGCAAATGGTAAATTCCTTGGCGAGGGAATGCAGCCCCGGCAGAAAGCCGGCGGGATAATAACCCATCACGTATTGCCGGTCCTGGTGCTGGCTTTGCGGATACATCGTCGAAAAATTCTTCACGAAGCCGCCGTTTTTGTCGGCTAATTGCTCACCGACCCATTGAACCTCATGGTGGGGATCGAGCGGCATCTGCCGCTCTTCAGTCGGCGCCTGAAGGTAAACCGTGCCGTCGCTGTCTACGTTTTGATTCGGAGCGTTCGGCGACACGCCCTCAAGCTCCGGGAAGATCTTGTTGAGCGAGCCGAGCATCTGATCGAACGAATGATTTTCGAGCGCCAGGAGGACGACGTGTTTGATTGGATCGTTTGGCATTTCGATCACTTGCCTTGCTTGAGGGCAAATTTGGGAGCGGGTCAATTCGTGTTCTCAATTCTTAGTTTTCTCGCTTAACTTCAGCGACAGCGGTCGAAGCTACGGTGGGAGCGTGATTGCCCCACCCGCATGTACCCGGGACTCAAAACATCGTTCAGCCACTTGAAGATCGCTAATCCAGAATTCGAGCGTATTGTTCCCTCAAACTCCATTTGCCATAATTAAAGTATCGTGCACTTGGTATTGCCATCTTGAATGCCTTCTGCAGTTTGGCTTATTATTTATCGCCATCATCCGGTCCGGATGAATACTGTATCTGATATACAACAAAGGAATTTCCATCGGGATCAACAAATTGGATGGACGAATTTTTGTCAGATGGTTTTTGTAGAAATTGGACGCCTTGCGTGACAAGAGTCTTGTAGGTTCGCATTAAATCATCTGTACCGAAAACGAAGCCAGTATCGCGAGTCGCCGGCGGCGTGTAGTTACTCGGATAGGGGATGAGGGCAAATTTGACAGTCTGCCCTAATTGCGAAAGCTCAATCCAACGTTGCCCTTGGGGGGAAACCTCGTCCGTGTCGACCTTAAACTCGAGCGCATTCTTGTAAAAGTCGAGCGCGCGCGTCAGATCTTTTACATATATCGTGACCAGTTGGAGGTTGCCGACCATATTTCCGCGTACGCCACCTCGACCGATGCCGTAGTAAAACTCCTCTGCGTTTACTCTTAGAATTGCACCCCAGAAAAATCCAACAATGAGATTGATGGATAGCGCCATAATAGAAAGGCTGACTAAAATTCTCTTGAGGACGCCTCGGTCGACCAGATAAATTGCGAGCCCACCGATGATAGACAGAACCGCCGGTAGGGTGGCGCTAACTGCCGCTTCTCTACTGTCGCCTGCAATCACCCCGGTCACTATTCCAAGAATGGAAAAGGACAATATCACCGAGAAGATCGCATCTGATTCTGGTTCTCTCCTTTTCCGAGCTCCCAACATATAGACCATTGTCGCAACGAAGAGTGCCGTCAACGGTATCGGCCACAACGCCTCCCAAGTGCCTAGATGGACCAAATAGCTCGGCATGCGATGGAGACTCGGCGTCACCCAGATTTAGGTGTGGATTCAACTTTGCTAATGATGGAGGCACTGCGGCATGTAGGGCTCGCACTGATGGAGGTCCGGAGGCGGTGCGGTGGAGTACGATGTTGGCGGCGCTCCACCATAAATCGGCGGCCCGACGTACCCGCCTCCATTCGAATACGGCATCGGTGGCGGGGGGTAGTAAGTGGGAGGCGGTGGGGGCGGGTAATATTGAGGAGTGGGAGCGCAAATGATCGGGTTCCCGTACTGATCAAAGCCACATATCAATTGCGCTAATTTTATCTCGCCGTTCGGCGCATTCGCTGCGTCAGATGGGGTTGTACAGATAAAAAAGATAAGGCCGACCTGAACAAATAAAAAACAGACGCTAAGTTTCTTTACCGTTGTAAACATGGTTGCCCCCTCCGCCATTTACCACGATAAAACTGGATGTAGTTGCGCGGTCCCTCATTTTTTGGTTGTATCAAAAAAGTAAGCTGAAATCAATGAGGAATGTCGACCCATTGGGTGTTCCGGCGAGCAGCCCATTCAAGGTAGCATTTGCCTTGGAGGCTGGACATTTGATAGTGCGACCGTAGGCAAAACCCCAATTGCTTCCTGGTTTTGGTCGTGGCTCGAGTCCGATGACCGAGCGAAAGAAAAATCACAATGAGATACAATGGTGCATCATGTTGAACCATGTCGTGGAGGGCACTTCACTGAGAGCGTAGCTTACTGAGAATACGGAGCAATCCAAAATGCCTCTACGCGTCGTACCCTCATTCGTACCCTAACCGGCAATCACTTATTTGGGAGAATGCTCCCAGATGCTGTCGCCCGCTATTCTGGCTCACTCAATTCAACGCTGAGGGCGTGGCGCGCATCGGTCTCTTGAACGCTACTTCTATGGCTCATCCAGGTTTGTCGGCACCTCGCCGAACGTTTTCAAAATGGTAGCGTCAGCGAAGCTTCCGATATTCGGATCGCCACTGCGCTTGAACGCGAGCGCGCCGGCATTTGCGGCATCCCGCGACATCGCCTCGGCCCGTCGAACCGCTGCACCTTCGTTGGGCATCTCTTGTGGCTCGCCCGGCGCCACGCCCTCCTCTGTCCTCACAAACGGCAGGGCTACGTAGTACGTGACGGCCATGACTGCCTCCTATGCGGTCCTTCCTATCCGCGATTCTTGCCCGGGGCGTGCTCGCGCAGCACCATCGCGCCCTTGCGAAGCGTGAGGTGCTGGTTCGGATACTCGCTAATTGCGACATCGAGAGCGGCCTGGGCGACAGTTACCGAGGCGCTTGCGGCGATAACCCACCGCACATGCTGCGCGTGGCGGTCCCATAGTTCAATCTGGAACGCGCTGGCCGGAAATATTCCGTGTAAATTCGGATTGCTAAGTTCACGCAAGAGTTCCTCGATTTTGAAATACAGCTCGGATGACGCGCCCCACACGTGCTTGCATTCGGCGCGTAATTCTTCAATCAGGCCAAGCGTGTGCAGCTGGCCGTCCTCGTCGAGGTTCATGAGAACAAAATGAGAACATTCACCGCCAGAGTCAAGAGCCCTATATCCAGCGAATGGCGAGCGGAATTGGTGGCTCTTCGGAGAAAACGCGGCGACCCTCCGGAAAGGCATCGAAGGGCTAAAGCGCTTCATAGGAACCTGCCGAACGGCCAAACATCGTATCTTTGTATTCATCCCGGCAAATTATATCGTTGACGCAAAGATAGTGGGCATCGCGTTGGATGATGCATTTCATCTCGGAGTGCTAACAAGCCAAATTCACCAGCTCTGGGCATTTCGAACAGGCGCATGGCTCGGAGTCGGAAACGATTCGAATTATAATCACGCAATCTGCTTCAATCGATTTCCATTTCCGGGCAATGTTACACCGGAGCTTAAGAAGCGTATCCGTGCGGCTGCCGAAGCCCTCGATGGGGTACGCAAACAGGTTTTGAGTGATAATCCTGATCTGACGCTGACAGCGTTATACAACGTGCTCGAAGCGCTTCGTGCCGATGTGCCATTGTCGGTCAGCGAGCGCGACGTACACGATCGAGGGCTTGTCAGTCTAATTCGGCAACATCACGATGCGATCGATCAGGCCGTTGCGCAATCATACGGATGGCCAATCGATCTCACTGCGGAAGATATTCTCGGCCGGTTGGTGACTTTGAACCGAGAACGAGTAATTGAAGAAGAGAAAGGACGGGTGGCTTGGCTTCGTCCCCAACTTCAGGCACCAGGAATTGCCGAAACTCCGCAGACCTTGGATTTGGGGGAGATTGCCGCTTCCGCCGTGACGCCAATACTGGTGCCCTGGCCAAAGTCACTGCCGGAACAGGTCACTGCCATTGCGAAAATTCTATCTTCGGCACCGAGACCGCTTTCCTCGCGCGACGTGGCGCGAGCTTTCGATGGCAAGCGAGCGAGCACCGTTGAACCGGTTCTCGATGCGCTTACGGCGATTGGACAGGCGAGACGCCTCACTGATGGACGCTACGCGGCCTAAGTGACCCGAGGTGCCTGCGACCCGATTCGGGTTTTGAATGCCCCGGAGCACCCCATTTTTGCGTAGCTTTATTCCCGCCCTTCTTGGAATAAAATGTTTTGTTACAGAGACTTAGCTGTCAGCATTGACATTGTCAGCTTTAATGTGAGATCAATCTGACATTGGAGGATTGGCCCTGAGTGATGGACCTCATCGTACGTTGCCCTTGCGGCACCATTGGAAACAGGTTGCGAAGCGGGCACATCAGAGGGCCTTCGACAGCCAGGACGTCATTGATTCCATTTGTCCAGCACTGGAGCGGGACTGGTGGTGGGAAGTTCCAAACGAATTTATGAACGAACTGCGCAATCTTTGCTCCCGCGAAGCACCCTCGTTGTTCGGTGATGAGCTTGATCGCCTCAAGCATGCAATTTCCGGTCGCGGAACACTTTGCAACATTCTAGTTCAATGCACGGCGGATGCGTTAGCGGAAGGAAAGAGTGGCCTTGAAGCTCTCGGGCAAGCGGTAAGGCATACTTTGCATGACCGTTTGCTTCGGAACGCAAGGCAAATGGAAGAGCACTACTTGCGCGAGGTCGGGCTCCGACGAGCCGCAGATGTTCGTTCTCGTCTTGCTAACGCAATCACCCGGGCTTCAATCGACACGCTAGCGAACAAACTGACCAGTCAGCCGGCATCGCCCAACGCGACGCCTCCGAAGCATCAAGGAATTGATGATGGAGTGGGATTGCAATGACCACGAAGTCCTCTACCAAAGGTCAACCAACAATCCGCGTATCGGTACTCGAAGCAGGCAAGCCGCGGCCACGGAACGGGCTTCCATGTGTAATCGGAAAGAATCTCGATTTTTCCACGTCTCGTCTTGAATCCTACGCCCTCGCATCGTGGAAGCCGCTGGTTTTTGATGCCTTACTCGTTGCTGCGGCCATTGAGTTCTGCGACCGTATAAAAAAACGACCGGCGCTCGGATGGGGCCGCATCTTTGAATTGCAAATTCCGGTCCACGATGTCGCTCATTGGTCTGGTCACGCGGTTCTTGACGCACTTACGGACGCTGTTGAGTTTCTGACGGGGGATCGATGGCAAATTGAGTTCATCAAACGAAGCCAGCCCGTTAAAAGTCCGGAGCAAGGGCATCTGCCTATTCCGGCCGGTATAACGACCATAATTCCATTTAGTGACGGAATGGATTCTCGCGCCGTATCGGCACTTTTCGCGAAGGAACTTGGTAGCCGTCTTTGTCGAGTACGACTTGGCCCAACGACCTTCGATCGAAAAAGCTCAGGCGGGCAAAAGCAGCCGTTCACCACCGTACCGTACGAAGTGTCTACTGGAAAAACTTCGGGAGAGACTAGCGCACGCTCGCGAGGCTTTAAGTTCGCCACGGTAAGTGCGGTAGCGGCGTATCTAGTTGGTGCTAAGGACATCATCGTTGCAGAAAGCGGTCAGGGCGCGCTCGGCTCCGCTCTCGTGGCCGTCGGACACGCCTATGAGGATTATCGAAACCACCCGCTGTTTACCGAACGAATGGAGCGGTACCTCAAGGCGCTGTTCTGCGTTGATATCCGTTTTAGTTTTCCTCGCCTTTGGAAAACCAAAGGAGAAACTCTCGCTGAATTCGCTAAATTGACCAATGAAAAAGCCCATATTGACGCGCGCTCCTGCTGGCAAGGAAGCAGGCAGGTTTCTGTCGACGGCCGGAGACGACAATGCGGTGTGTGCGCGGCATGCATGTTGCGTCGATTAAGCGTGTTTGCGGCAGGCCTGGAAGAACCTCGTGAAACCTATGTGTGGGAAAATCTTGGCGCGTCAACCTTTGAGGCTGGTGCCGCAAAAGGATTCAGGAAAATTACCGCTGCGCAGCGGGAGTACGCGATCGCCGGCGCCCTGCACCTGGATCATCTCGCGGAGTTGCCGGACTCTCCCATTCACAAAGAACCACTGAGACGGAGCGCACTCCAACTCGCACGTTCGCAAAGTCTGTCCTTTGAAGAGACTGAAAAGAGGCTCAATCGACTGCTCGTGCAGCACCGAAAAGAATGGCGCGATTTTGTTCGATCTCTAGGTAGGCAATCGTTCGTCGCGAATTGGGCGGGCTTCTTCGCATGAATACGCTTGCAGGCCAGATGTCTCAAGCGGAAATCGGCGAGCGTCTACGTATCGCTAGGGAAGGCGCTCGTGTGACGCAAGCCGATGCAGCCGCGGCAATTGATGTCGCTCGCACGACTCTCGTCGCAATCGAGCAGGGACAACGACGCATTCGCATGGACGAATTGCAAAAACTCACGAAGCTTTACGGAGTTTCGGTGAACGCATTGCTCAGGCAAGAGTCCGTTCATGTCGATTTGGCCCCTCGATTTAGGAAGCTCATTGCCGATGAAGATTCGGGTGCACATGACGCATCCCAGTTATTGACCAATCTAGCGCGAGCCGAGGTAGAGCTCGAAAACCTGCTCGGCGTTAAGCGTGGACGCAATTACCCACCGGAGCGGCCTTTGCTTTCAGAGGACGTTCGAATGCAAGCAGCCCAGGACGCGCTTGAGTTGCGTCAACGACTCGGGATTGGACTGGCGCCCATTGGAAATATGGTCACGCTGCTTGAGCTAGAGCTTGGTGTGCGTGTTTATGTTCGGCGCATTCATCCTAGAATCTCTGGATTATTTGCGTACGATGAACAGTTGGGCGCGTGCATACTCTTAAACGCCAACCATCCGCGTGAGCGACGAGCAGTGACGGGAGCGCACGAGCTTGGTCATCTCGTATGCACTCGACGTGAGCCCGATGTTCTTAACGAAGCGGTCTCTGATCGATCACCTGAAGAACGCTATTGTAACGCCTTCGCGCGAAATTTCTTGATGCCGATGCGCGCAGTGAATCAGAAGTTTAGAGAGTTAACCGCGGGCTCTGTTCGGCTTACTCGCCGCCACATCATCGTACTCGCTCATTATTTCTGCGTTTCGCGCGAGGCTATGGTCCGCCGACTAGAGGAGCTCGGGCTTAGTAAGCGAGGAACCTGGGAATGGTTTCAAGACAACGGCGGAATCACCGATGAACAGGCGCGTCAGGTCCTTGGCGATCTGATTGGGAATGATTCGTATAAAGCGGAGGCAGATCGTCCAACTACGCTTCGCCTCAATATGCTTGCGGCTGAAGCACTGCAACAAGGTCTCCTGAGCGAGGGACAGCTCTCCCGACTGCTCCATCTTTCCCGTGTGGAGCTTCGCGATCTCATCGATGGCGTTGAACTCGAAGGGAGGGCGGCCGATGGGGCCCCTGTCTTGCCTCGATGATCCCTCGGTGCTGCTGGTGGCTGATACCAGCGTCGTAATCAACTTAAATGCCACGGGATGCGCAGCCGACATTTTGGATGCGTTGCCGAATAGGCTCGCAATTGTGGACGTCGCGCGATCCGAATTAGAGGTTGGACGTGACAGGGGTCGGTCAGACTCCCAACTCACTGAAGTCTTAGTTCGCAGCAAGCGCATCACGCTAGTCTCGCTAGGTGCGATCGGTCTCGGTCACTTTGAGGGACTCGTTGTGGGCGCCGCTGCCGAGACTTTGGATGATGGCGAGGCAGCAACTTTGGCCTATGCCCTGGAGCGCGGCGGAACTGTTATTATCGACGAGCGAAAGGCATTGCGAATTTGCGCAACACGTTTTGCTAAATTGGCTACCGCATCTACTCTCGACATTCTAGGCCACCCCGAAGTCTTTAAGGCTCTGGGCGCCAACCAATTGGCAGAAGCAGTCTTTCTTGCGCTGCAAGACGCGCGGATGAGAGTATTTGACAATCACATCCCCTGGGTCGTTGCCCTAATTGGTCACGAGCGCGCTGCGACTTGTCCAAGTCTACCGCGCTCTGCGCGGAAGAGCGCCGGTCACAAATGATTTTTCTTGCTGAGGTTACAAGTGAACGGCGAACCTGACATTGGCGAACCAACGCAAATGGAGGCAAAAAAAGGCCCGCTGCATTGGCGGGCCAAAAGTTTAGGCGACGGTTCGGGATGCGGAGAGTATCCTCAACTCGTCAAGAAGGTCCGCCCAATCTTGCAAGAGCTTCACTCGCTGGGGCCAATATTGAGCCCGATTGTACGTGGCTCGAACCTTATTCTCGTCCTCATGCGCCAGAGCCACCTCGATCACTTCCGGGTCGAAACCCCGTTCGTTGAGGATAGTGCTTGCGGATGAGCGGAAGCCATGAGCGCACATCTCGTTCTTCGTGTAACCCATGCGCCGAAGCGCTGAGTTCATCGCGTTTTCCGACAGTGGTTTGACGGCCGAACGGATCGACGGAAACACGAAACTGTTGCCGTCGGTCAGGTCCCAAATGTCGCGCAAGACAGTGAGCGCCTGACGGGAGAGTGGTACCTCGTGCGGACGGCGCATCTTCATTCGCTCCGCGGGAATGCGCCACACTGCCTTGGGCCAGATGATTTCGCCCCGCCGCATATACCTTACCTCGCCTGGGCGGCCCATGCTCAACGCAAGGAAGAGAATTGCACCCCTGAGCGTTGGCCATCCGTCGTACTCGTCGATCGAGACCATCAAGGCTCCCAATCTGCGCTCATCGGTAATTGCCGGACGGTGCACCACGATGGGGGCCGCCAAGGCATCCTGTAGGGCATAGGTGGGATCGTTGGTCGCTCGGAGGGTCGCTACCGCTCGTCTGAATACCGTTCCAAGCGTCCCCCTTAGCCTTCTGGCAGTCTCTCGCCGGCCGGCCTTTTCAAGCTTCT